>AMFO01002301.1_pt1 | contig 36684 bp, 39 predicted proteins | sample 552608 | NCBI WGS metagenome assembly AMFO01 (sample SAMN01893955, study PRJNA167987) | microbial mat metagenome | biome: hydrothermal vent | place: USA: Loihi, Hawai'I | collected 2003-05-01
CTTTGATCGTGATGGCCTGTACGGATCAGAGAACGGCGAGTATATGGACAATCCGCTGCGTTTTACCCTGCTTTGCCGTGCGACCCTGGAGGCGGCATGCCTGAATAAACGGGCCGTGGATATCTTTCACTGTCATGACTGGCAGACCGGATTATTGCCGCTACTGCTCAACGAGCAATACCGGCACCTCCCTCAAATTGCCAGGGCGCGGACCGTCTTCACCATCCATAACCTTGCCTACCAGGGCGTGTTCCCTGCTGCCTGGATGACTCGGCTTGGCCTCCCGGCCAGTGCCTTTCATCCGGCGGGCATGGAGTATTATGGCCGGATCAACTGTATGAAGGCAGGCATCATGGCTGCCGATCAAATCACCACTGTCAGCCCCTCTTATGCCGGGGAAATTCTCACGGCCGAGTATGGTTGTCACCTTGAAGGGTTTCTGCGGGAGCACGCGCATAAACTGATCGGTATCGTCAACGGCCTTGATATTGAGAGCTGGAATCCCAATACGGACGGCATGATTGACTGCACCTTCAAGGCCGGAAAGACACAGGGAAAGCAACATTGTAAGGCCGCATTGCAGAAGGAACTTGGATTGACCCTGAATCCCGATGCGCCTCTACTTGCCATGATTTCCAGACTAACTGAACAGAAAGGCGTGGATCTGGTTCTGGATAATATCCCCGCCTGGATGAAGTCCGGTTATCAATTGGCCGTCCTGGGATCCGGCGACTCAGATCATGAGAGGAGCTTGCTGGAACTTTCCAAAAGATACCCGAAACAGATGTCCTTTTATGCCGGGTTTAACGAACCGCTTGCCAGAGGAATTTATGCGGGCTCTGACCTGTTTCTGATGCCATCACGATTTGAACCCTGCGGCCTGAGCCAGTTGATTGCCATGCGTTATGGCTGCGTCCCTATAGTGCGTGCCACCGGCGGCCTTAAAGATACCGTAATTGATTATGGACAGTCCCCTTCAAAAGCAACAGGTTTTGCATTTGCCGGGGATGCACCGCTTCCCTTCCATGAAAAAGTTGAACATGCAATTTCCGTCTTCAGGAGACCTTCTGTCTGGGCGCGAATCAGAGGAAGAGCCATGCGACGGGACTCTTCATGGAATCTGTCCGCAAAAAAGTACGCAAAGGTGTATGCCGATCTGAAGGAATTGTAAAGGAGAGGACAAGATGAGACGCACTGTACTGGCCGCCGATGTCGGAGGCACAAATATTCGAGTCGCCGTTGTGGACCGTCATGGATGCATCCTCGATCGCCATAAACAAAAGGCATGTTTGTCGGACATTCCCTTCTCTAACTTGAAAGAGGCGGAGGCATGGGTTCTTGAACAGCTGGAGATCCCACTGAGGAATATGCAGAAGAAATTCCCGGATTCGCAAGCGGCCGGCATCGGTTTTCCCGGCTTCTTTGAGGGATTTTCCGGCCTATTGGTCTCTTCCCCGAACCTTCCCATGTTGAAAAATATTGATCTTTCTTCATACCTGTCCGAGCAGCTCGGACTTCCCGTGTTAGTCCAGAATGATGCCCTGACAGCCGCCATCGGCGAGTTTCATTTCGGCAGTGGCGAGGAACACGAAAGCCTCATTCATATCACCATGGGGACTGGAGTTGGCGGCGGTCTGATTGTGAAGGGAAAGCCCTATCCGGGCGATGGCGGCATGGCAATGGAGATTGGCCACCTGCAGGTGGAAAAGAATGGGCGTCAATGTGGGTGCGGCAACAGGGGATGTCTGGAAAAATATACGTCCGCGACCGCGGTAGCCGCCCGCTATGAGGAATTAAGCGGCAACAAGGTGGAAGACGCGGAAGATGTACACCGGCTTGCCCTGGATGACGATGCCTCAGCCAGAAAAGTTATTGAAGAGGCTGGAGCCTATCTTGGCAAAGCACTGGCCGACACCGTCAAGCTCCTGGATGTACGAAACATCAGCATTAGCGGCGGCCTGACCTCCGCCTGGGACATGCTGCTGCCGCCCATGCACTCAGCCCTGGAAGATGGCCTCATTCCTCCCATGCGAGGCAAGGTCCGGTTATCTCTCTCCACACTGGGGGACTATGCCGGTTTACTTGGCGCATCCGTTCTGGCCTTTGACAAGGTTATAAAAAAGTAACTACAGCCAGGTCATCAGACCCAGGGAGTGGGGGTGGGTCATGTCTTTATGAATCGGGTACATCCGCACTTGATAGGAAAAATTCCCGGTATCATCGGGATGAAGGTTCACTTCATATTTTCCATCACCAAGATGCTGGAGCTCGATGGCGCTGTATTGCTTGTAGTCACCCTTCCTTGATGGTCGACTGATGACTGCCTCCACGCATACATCATCCGCTGACAGGCCATCCAGACACACCTGTACATGCAGAATAATCTTGTCACCGTATTTCCAATGGCAATTAGCAGGGGCGGAATCAATCTGCTTTAGTGAAATATTGGACCAGGCCTTGAGTATTTTGGCCTTCCACTGGCTCAGATCCCTGGCGCGCTGGAATTTTCCCTGCCTCAGTTCCCTACCCCTCCTGGACGCCGGCACATAAAATGTCCTGGCATAATCGGAGACCATGCGATCTGTATTAAAGTGGGGAATGGAACTGATCATGGCGCGTTTGGACACACGAACCCAATCGTCGGAGAAGCCGCTCTCATTACGCCTGTAATAGGTAGGAATGATATCATATTTGAGTACATGGTAGAGGGAGATGGCGTCTTCTTCATCGGTCAGCCATTCATCTCCAAGTTCGTGCTCACAACCAATCACCCAGCCATTATCACCTTCATATCCCTCAGGCCACCAGCCGTCCAGAACGCTCAGGTTCGGCGCTCCATTCATGGCTGCCTTCATACCGGATGTGCCGCTTGCCTCCATGGGACGGCGGGGATTATTCATCCATACATCCACACCGGAGAGCATGTAACGAGCCAGGGTAATATCATATCCTTCAATCATCATGACCTTACCAATGAACTCCTTCTTCCTGGAAATATGATGAATCCTCCTGATCAGCTCCTGGCCGGGATGATCCGCGGGATGTGCCTTGCCGGCAAAGAGAAAGACCACCGGCTTATCTGTATTATTGATGAGTTCCATTAATTTTTCTTCATCGTAGAATAGCAGGGTGGCCCGCTTGTAGGTCGCAAAACGCCGGGCAAATCCGATCACCAGCGTGCGCGGGTCAAAACAGGCAGTCATCTCCCTGACCAGTTCTTCGCTCTCTCCATTCCGTTTGGCCTGCCTTAGCAGTTGCTCACGCAGATATTGCAGCATCCGCTGTTTATTGGTCTGTTTGATACTCCAGAACAGTTGGTCCGGAATGTTCTCGATCTTTTGCCAGAACTCGGGGTCAAGAAGGTGGCTTCGCCACTGGCCGCCGAGATGCAGGTCAAAGGATGAGATCCATTCCGGGGCCAGCCAGCTGCTTACATGCACGCCATTGGTAATTGAGGAGATCGGGTTTTCACTGGCAGGCACTTCCGGCCAGAGCGGACCGCACAGCCTGGCGGTCACTTCGCCATGCAACCTGGACACGCCATTCTGGTAACCCGATCCACGCAGCGCCAGCGCCGTCATATTAAAACCGCTGCCATGACCGAAATCTCCACTGCCAAGCTGACGCAGACTGTCCATGTTCATTCCCGCCTTTTTGGCATACCCCGCAAAATAGCCCTCAAACAGTTCCAGGGGGAAGATATCATGACCTGCCGGGACTGCCGTGTGAGTCGTAAATATACTGGAGAACCTCACCGCTTCCACCGCTTCATCAAAGTTCAGGGCATGCTCTTTCATCTTCTCATGCACCCGCTCCAGAAGACTGAATGCCGCATGACCCTCATTGATATGCCATACGGTCGGTTCGACCCCGATTGCGCGCAGACCGCGGACGCCGCCGATACCCAGGCAGATTTCCTGTTTGATGCGATTCTCCAGTCCACCACCGTAGAGTTGATAAGTAATCTTTCGATCTTCCTCGTTGTTGGAGGGGACGTCCGCATCAAGGAGCAGCATCTGGATGTGTCCGACATTGACCCGCCAAAGCTTGAGATCCAGGTTTCTCCCTGGAAGCTCAACCTGAATGAGAATGGGATTCCCCCTCTCGTCCAATGCGGGCTCGATGCACAAATCCTCGAAACGCGTTTCCAGATAGCTGGCAATCTGTTGACCCTGGGCATTGATGTGCTGCGTGAAATACCCATGCCGGTAGAGAAGCCCTACGCCGATAAAATTAAGGCCAAGATCGCTGGCGGACTTACAGTGGTCGCCGGCAAGAATGCCAAGACCCCCGGAATAGATGGGCAGGGATTCATGAAGGCCGAATTCGGCCGAGAAATAGGCTATCAGATGCTCATCGGCATCCTCGAAGGTCCCATGAAACCATTGATGATTATCCTCTTTATAGGTGTCATAATCCGACATCACACCATTGTACAGGGCCAGGAAGGCGCGATCGCCGGCGATTTCATTCAGTCGCTTTTGACTGATTCGCCGCAGAAACGTACGCGGGTTATGTCCGCACAGACTCCACAGGATGGGATCCATCATAAAAAAGAGAGCCCTGGCCTTGGCAACCCAGGAAAACCACATATCGCCGGCTAATTCATCCAGACGCGAGAGTCCATCTGGAAGGATTGGTCGAACCTGAAAATAAAAATGTTGGCCAGTTTGACTCACGACTACTCCTCTCCGGTTTAGTCTGAAAAGAGCCGGGAGACTCACTAAAGCACCCGGTTAAGTCAATGTATGATGAGGTCGTAAAAAGTCCATCCGTGGTCTCTTTACTCAACGAAAAGCGAAAAGCGCGGTTTTCGCTTTCCTTATAAATCAATATCTTGCATCGAAAACTATCGATTTGCGCGCCCATCCATGGGTGCGTTGATGACTTTTTACGAAGTCATCAATATGTCATTGGCTCAGCATCGCTTCCTTCAAATCACTATCCGCAGGTTTCCTTCCTAACCAGACCGCCAACAAGGCATCGTTAAAATCCTTTCCCGGGATCACGCCTTTGCGCTCACCACGAATTGTAACAGAGGTACCCTCCCCCGGCACATAATCAAGCAGAATGGCATCGCCTTTTTTTACATCGGAAAACATGGCGTTATATCGATCCAGCCTTTCCTTTAGACTGAGCATGACCTTCCTCGACTGGTTTTTCATGAAACCCTCTTTCCATCCATACACAAGTTTCTCCTTGCCCACCTCACCATAGAGGATATACATGGCGACACGCTTGGGGCCTTCCATACCAATGGCCTCCTTCGCCTTGCGGGTATTCCTGGCCAGATACAAAGCCCCCACATAGATATCAAAGAAAAATTTCGTGCGCACGCCGGCACCGTTGAGCAGCAGTTTCGAGCCTCCAACCTCAACTGATTCCGGCACATTCACCCCTTCAACTTCAGCTGCCCAAGTCGTACCGGCCAGAAGAAGCCCGGCAATCAGAATTGGTTGCAATATTAATCGATAGTTCATCTCATCTCCTGGAAACACCCGATTGTTAACCCATTTCCAGCAAGTCTGGGATCTGCTTAAGGGATTATCAAGGCAATCGCAACAGAAAGCGGACCAGTTTCTGCATACGCTCACCATACAGAGTGGATGCGTAGAAGCCTCCGGCAATGCGTTTGTTGACCTCGGCCAGAGTGGGATACGGCGCGATCATACCGGCCATAGCGCCAATCTTCATGTGTTGACTAATGGCCAGCACCCAGGGTTGAATCAGTTCACCGGCATGCAGGCCGACGATACTGGCGCCCAGTATTTCTCCCCTTTTGTTCGTAACGACCTTGACAAGGCCCTCAGCTCTCCGCTCAGCCTGGGCGCGATCGTTCTCCGTAAAAGGGCACCTGAGAATCCGGGTATTGATCCCCCTGGCATGGGCATCAGCTTCACTCATACCGACATGAGCCAGTTCCGGATCGGTATAGGTCACCCATGGAACAGCCGAATAATCCACCTTGGCGGGAAGCCGGAACAGAATGTTGCGGATGGCGATGCCAGCCTGGTAGGAGGCCATATGAGTAAACTGATATGGACCTGCAACATCCCCGATAGCAAATATACGTCTGTTGCTCGTACGCAGCCTGCCATCCACTTCAATGCCACGTTCCGAATATCGGACTCCGGCCGCCTCCAGGTTCAGACCTTTCACATTCGCCCTTCTGCCGGTGGCGATCAACAGATGCGATCCCTCAACATATTGCTTTCCATCTTTCGTTTCACAGCCAGCGGCAATGCCATTGCTGGTCTTTTTCAACTTCAGATTGCGCCCGCCTTCATGGAATTGAATGCCCTCCTTCGACATATTCCGGATGACGACCCTGGTCAGCTCGGGGTCGTCCTTGGGAAGCAACCTGGCCATTTCCATCACCGTCGTCTTCGCCCCAAGTCTGCAATGGGCCTGCGCCATTTCCATGCCAATCGGACCTCCACCAACAACAAGCAGATGTTCGATGCTCTCACTATTATCGAAAATCGTTTCATTGGTGAAATACGGTACGTCCTGAAGACCTTCGATTGGCGGTACAAATGGGGAAGAGCCGGTTGCGAGCACGAAAAACTTTGCATGGACACGTTGATCGCCGGCCTTGATCGTGCTTCTATCAATGAAGGAAGCCTTGGCGCGAATCACTTGAACACCCAGACTCTCAAAGCGTTCCTGCGAATCATTGGGAGCAATCGCGGCAATGACTTCGTGTATATGCCGATGCACCACCAGCCAATCCGTTTCCAACAGGTCAAGGTTCACGCCAAATTGGGCGGCTTCAAGCGCGCTTTGTGCCACATGCCCCGCCGCCAGCAGGGATTTTGAGGGCACACAGCCTGTATTCAGACAATCTCCGCCCATCCTGGATTTCTCAACCAGCGCCACCCTGGCCCCCATCCGGGAAGCCGCGGCCGCAACCGAAAGCCCACCCGAACCGGCTCCAATGATACAGATATCAACAGCCAATTCCTTGCTCATGAACTCATCTCCTTACCTTCTTGTAGATCACCGGAATCAGGGCCAGAACGGCAAGACCAACGAGTGCGGCCACAATCCGCGGAGTCAGAATTCCCGCAATACTAAATGTCTTCCCCTGTTCGAAAATACTGCCCAGACCCGAACCAACCAGGGAAAAAATAAAGGAGCCGGGTATGATGCCGACAAAGGTTGCAATGACATAGGTGCGCAGGGGCACGCCGAGAAAAGCTGGCGCTAGATTGACCAGAAAGAACGGGAACAAAGGAACCAGCCTGAGGACCAGTAAATAGTTCAGGGCATTCTCCCGAAAACCCGCTTCCATCTTTTTTAACGACGGCCCGGCCTTTGCCCTTAGTGGTTCACCCAAAGCGGATCTGGCAATCAGAAACAGCACGGTGGCGCCAATAGCTGCGCCGATTACGGAATAAAGCGTACCAGTAACGGCGCCAAACAGAAAACCACCGGTAACCGTCATGACCGCGCCGCCCGGCAGTGAAAAGGCAACCATTACGATGTAGATTGCAATATAGGCCAGTGCCGACAGCGGCCCATAATGCTCTACCCAACTGAGCAGGGTCTGACGATGCTCTCGCAGGGTCTCAAAGCTCAGATATTTATCCAGTCCGAAGACAAAAAAAGCTGCGAGCCCTGCCAGAAGCACAACAACAGGAAGCAGACGTTTCAGAGAGAATCTCTGGCCTGGATTGTCATTGCTCACGAATTATCCTTTCCCTTCTTGATTCGGAATAGTTCAATCATTCTCTCTCGGGAGTTACCGGATGAGCGAGCAATCGACTGCTATAGCTGATCCGCGCTATTATAGTCATAATCCTGAAAGCTGCGCGGGTTTAGTCGGAAGATCACACATGACCTTACAATACAGGGATATCTTTATCGAGGGAATATCACCCGGGAATCTGGCGGAATGAACCATGGCAGGATAAGCGTGCTGGTCGAAGGGCTCCCTTGCATCGCAGTCAATGACAGCCCGCTGGCCGCTGTCACACCTCTCAACTTCCGATCACTTGCAGGATCTAATCAGGCAAATACGTCCAGCCGCGTGTTTTCTGTTCCCTTCGTTAACTCATTCGTCCGAACTCCGGCGGCTTCGGTTTTTTTTCACTATCTTGAACCCGGCCAACAGGATTGACCGCCTTGGCGGCACTAAAAATTGTTGTCTTCCCCGAACCAGTCTCCGCCTGGGTTTGCTGGGGTATGTTCTGTTGTTGATTTTGGACTGATGTGCTCGACTGGCTATTGTTCAACTGAGCCGGGGAAAAAGCAGTATTGATTTGCATATTCTCTCCTTGTTACGATCTCGGGCGGGAAGCGAGGAGCTATGCCAACTATCAAGAGATAATTTCTCTATCCCTATATCGCGGAACAGAGAGAATACTTTAATCTCTTGGCCAGTATAGTGCCTGACTCAGGCTAATATGGCAGGATATCGGAATGCCGGGAAAGAAAATCACGAAACAGGACGTGGAAAGATGGCTCGCCGAGCATGGCGACTATCTGTTTCGTTATGCCATGTTGCGTTTGAGAAATGAAGAACTTGCGCGGGATATAGTCCAGGAAACCATGCTGGCGGGATGGAAGGCGAGTCAGGGGTTTCGGGCCGATTCATCTGTAAGGACCTGGCTTGTAGGAATCTTAAAACATAAGATCACGGACTATATCCGCAAGCAAATCCGGGAACGCAGGCTTATGGAACATGTGGAGTCTGATCCAACATCAGAATATTTCGATAACCATAGACGTTCACAAAATACATCCACTCGGTGGAATTCCAATCCCGAAACCCTTATTCATGACAAGCAATTTCTCCTAACCCTTTCAGGATGCGTTGCCAAACTTTCGGAACAGCAGCAGTTGGTCTTCACGCTGAGAGAACTCAACGGCGAAGATACGAAGTCCGTCTGTAATACCTGTGGAATATCTTCGACCAATATGCACGTTATTATGCACCGCGCCAGATTAATGCTACGAAAATGTCTTAAAGAAAACTGGTTTGAATGTAAAGGTGAACCTTCATGAAGAGTCCGTGTCAGGAAGCCAGCCGCCTCATATCTGACTCCTGTGACCGCAAATTAACCCTCGTGGAACAGATACAGCTGCGTTTCCATCTGCTGGCATGCAATTTTTGCCGGGATCAGAAACACAATTCACATCTATTGGAAGAGATTCTGGATCGGGTCCAGAATTCCGATCCTGATTTGGGAACGAAATTATCCGATTCGGATCGTAAGGCGATTCGCAAGGCATTAAATAGTCGGCCCTGAATAAATCGCTTTTTACAGGCATTACAGGCCAGGAATTTTTTCACGCCAACTTTACCAGCCTGCAGCCAGTAGACGAGATAGCAACGAACCAGTCCTTCAGGATGTAAATCAGACGTTTCTGAGTGAATCGCACAAAAAGATCCCTTAACCAGTTGAGGATCTTGCGCAGGTTGTGACCTGCCGCGACGAGAATCACGTTCATCGCATCCCCTTCAGTTCCCTTGAGGTAACAGCGGCCAAGGTGTCCATCGTTCTTCATGTGTCCAATCTCCGGCTCGATGGCACTGCGGCGTCTGAGTTCCTTCTTGATCGTCCTGGTCACACCCCTGCGTTGGCCGGATATGAACACCTGCGTATCGGTCACGCCATGACCACGATAGCCCCTGTCGACAAAACAACGATCCGGGATCTTGCCGGTGAGTGATCCGACTTGCTGTAACTGTGCGGCCAGCGTATGGCCATCATATGGATTGCCGGGACAAGCCTGCGCCCCGACCACGAAACCGCTGGCACTGGTTGTCGCCAGCGAAACCTTCACACCAAACTCATAACGTTTATGCGCCTTGCCCTTACTGATGCATTCGGTCTCAGGGGCATGCAGGCTGTAAAGCTTGTTCTTGTCCGAGCGCTTCTGGTTCATGATACGTCTTGCCTGTAAAAGAGCTGTGGCAAATGCTTCCCTCGTCTTATCGTCCCGATGTGCCAGTTGCCGCTCGATATCCCGCACCACACGCCCCACACGGATGTTCAGTTTCTTCAGGGCTGCGCGCATGCGCTTGAATTGCCTGGCATGGGCATAACCGCCAATCTGGCGTACCAGATGCTTGCCGACACGGTTGTAATTCTGCCGGAGAACAATGCCATGATCATCAGCCAGCCTGACCAGTTTGCGCCTTGCTGCATCCAGAAGCTTCGCGTCCGTCGGAAAGGCGATGTTCTTCTCCTGTACCGTGGTATCCACATTCACCTTGCGAAACTCTTTGTGCGGCAATGCCTTGCTACGCATGGCAGCCTCAATCGTCTCCTTCAATAACAATGCGCACCCATCCTCACCAATGCGGTTGCGCCAGCGGCTCATCGAACTCGGATGAATCGGTAAATCGTGCTGAAACCACTGTTCACCACAAAAATACTGCCAGTATGGATTCTCCTTCCAGATCCGAACCACATCCTCATCCGACAGCCGGTTGATCTGTTTCAGATATTGCAATCCCGCAATCAGACGCGTCGGTATCGCAGGCGCTCCACGAGCTGACTCGAATAACTTGCCCCATTCATCATCAAACACCTCCCATCGGATCAGTCGACTCAGTTTCACAAGCTCATGATCCATGCAAATCATATTCTCCAGACGACTACGAAACAGATGCTCCTGTGCCGTGCCTTTAAGCTTCTTCGGACCCATTTCCCTCTCCTGTATTTGCAAGCTTTTGCCCTGCATTCGTTATCTTTCTTGCAAATATACTACCAGAAAATGAAAAAATGTTCCATACGTTACAATAACTTATGACTTATTCAGGGCTGACGAAATTATCCGATTCGGATCGTAAGGCGATTCGCAAGGCATTAAATAACATCATGGAATATAAGGAAAAATCTGGAAGTTCGTCGGACTTGAGCTCCTAGCAGTCTGTCGGGGTTAGCCCCCATTCATAATCCTAGAAAAAGCAGTTGGCCGCACATCCATAGCGCAAGCTCTTGATTCGCTTGGCTATATGAAGAAAATGCTTATCACCAACAAGGTGACGACGCTATTTTTTCATTACGCCATTCAAATCAACATCTTACACTCTGCACGCACTTCCAACTGCTTTTTCTAGGATAATAGGATACGCGTACAGCAAGGAATGCGGAGGAAGCATCGAATGAACCGCAAGTTTCAGGCTAGTTCTTTTTCGTGCTCTGTGGACACTACATCATGTCGACTGGATCAACATCTACCCGGCGGCGTACGCCCGTGGGCGCCGGCAGTTTCTTAAGCAAGGGGGCCAGGGCCCAGGGCAGGACCTTCCGGCTGGAATCCTTGATCATCAGTTCGAAACGATAGCGGCCTGCCAGCCTCTCATAAGGGCAAGGCATAGGGCTGGCCACCTCGGCTACGCCATGCACTACAAATAGCTTGGCCGCAGATTGAGCGGCAGCTTCCGCCCTGTCCCTGTTTCTGGAGGAAAAGACCAGCCGCACCCATCGCGCAAAAGGCGGAAATTCAAACCCCTCCCGAAGCTCAAGTTCCCTATCCAAAAAGGCTCTGCTGTGTTCGTCGCCGATGCAGGCCAACCACGGAGCTTCCGGATTACGCGTCTGGATGATGACCTTTCCGGGTCTTGAACCACGCCCGGCACGGCCCAGAACCTGGGTCAATTGTTGCCACCAGCGTTCAGCGGCGCGGAAGTCCGGCAACGAAAGCCCATGATCCGCGTTAATGACGCCAACCAGGGTTACATTCGGAAAATGATGCCCCTTGATTATCATCTGGGTGCCGATCAGGCAATCCAGGCTGCCATTCGCGAACGCATCTAGAATGCCGGTCCGTTTCTGTTCCGAATTGACTGAATCACGATCCATCCGGGCAAAACGAAGATCGGGTAAAGCCGCCTGCAATTGTTCCTCAACTTTCTCGGTTCCCGCCCCCAGCGGCAAGAGCGCCTCCTCTCCACACTGCTCACAACTGTTCGGAACAGGCCGGATAAATCCACAGACATGGCACCGGAGCTGCCGGCGGCGGCGATGCAGCGTCAGCCGCAGCGAACAGTGCGGGCATTCCGGCACTTGACCACAGGCGGCACAGATCAATGCTGGAGCATAACCACGCCGGTTCAGATAGAGCAGGGCCTGCTCGCCACGCGCATGGGTTGTTTCGAGCGCCTTAATCAGGGGGTCGCTAAGCGAAAGGGCTACGCCTCGCATATCGATAATTGACTTCTCCAGTGGAGGCGCCGGACTGACACGGCGATTCAGGGTCAAAAGCTGGTAGCTCCCGGCCATGGCATGCCGCCAGCTCTCGATGCTCGGTGTTGCGGAACCTAGAACAACGGGGATTTCAAGCTCCTGAGCAAGCAATACCGCCAGGTCCCGGGCTGAGTAATTCACCCCTTCGCCCTGCTTGAATGAGCCATCCTGCTCTTCGTCCACAATCACAAGCGAGAGACGGGGAAGCGAAAGAAAGATAGCTGAGCGGGTTCCCACCAGAACCTTGATATTGTTGATATGGATACGCACATATCTGCGTTCCTGGGCGCTTAATCCCGAATGCCAGACGGCCACATCAGGCAATCTGGCCAGTAATCGGGCCAGCCATTGCGGCGTCAGACCGATTTCAGGAACCATGATTAATACCTGCCCCCCCTCCCTGATCTTTTTCATGGCGGTGCGCAGATAGACTTCTGTTTTGCCGGAACCGGTCGGGCCAAAAAGCAAAAACCCGGAGAATCCTCTGGCATCGGAAATGGCGTGCATGGCCACGGCCTGGGCCGGAAATAGATGATCAGGGATCGGCTCATTCGTGAATCCGGATGCCGGCCTTCCGCCTGCGGGTGGTTCAACGGGATGAATTAGTTCCGATGCGGCGGCAATATTCAGGCGATGCCGCGGAAATGCAACGCCATGTTTTGACAGGGCTCGGACGGAAAGTGTAGCGCGCTTGAGGAATGATCTGGCTAGTTCGGCATCCAGTTTCGCCAGTCTGTCCACATCTGGACAATGCCAGCGCTGTTTGTCATCCCCCCTTGCCCAAGCAAAGGCCGTTTCAAACATCTCACCGGGAGCGGCCAGATAATAGCGGCCAGCCCGATCGAGCCAGCGCGAACGTTTCTCCGAATAGAGCGGAGTTTCGTCCCATCGGTCCAGGATGCCTTTGACCTCCATCCCATCAGGCACTTCGGAGATGACACCTACAACCACGCCCAAACGCCTGCTGCGACCGAATGGAACATGTACGCGAATACCACATACCGGTCTGCCCAATGCTTGAGGCCATAAATAGGTAAACGTCCGCATCAGGGGGCAAAATACCGCCACCTGGATGTATGCAGGTTCAGGGTTCAGGGCTCATAACTTTGCGTCCGGCCTGTGGAACCGGTAACGGCTTCGATAAATTCGGGTACGATTTCCTTCAGCGTGGCGTGCAGCGCGGTCATATCCCGCTCCCTGCTGGCCGTCTGCAATTTAAGCAAAAGTTTCCGAAGGTCTTGCCAGTCGTATTTTCTGGCGGCGGCCAGCATGATCTTGGGATGTCTGGTGCCGGATGGGGTTTCAGAGGCATAAAACAACTCTTCATGCAGCTTTTCACCAGGACGCAGACTTGTCACTTTGATTTCCACATCCCGGCCGGGTTCAAGGCCGGAAAGCCGGATCATCTGCTCCGCCAGGTTCATAATTTTTACCGGCTTTCCCATATCCAGGACAAATATTTCGCCGCCTTTACCGATGACGGCGGCCCGCAAAATCAACTGGCAAGCCTCCTGAATCGTCATAAAGAACCGGGTGATGTCCGGATGCGTTACCGTTACGGGACCGCCGGCGGCGATTTGCCGTCGAAACAAGGGGACAACGGAGCCTGCGGAATCAAGCACATTCCCGAAGCGCGTAGTAATCAGCTGCATGGTCACGCGCTCATCCATATTCTGACAATAGACCTCTGCCGCCCGCTTACTGGCCCCCATGACGCTGGATGGATTGACTGCTTTATCGGTAGAGACCATGACAAATTTTTCCGCCCCGTATTCCGCGGCCAGATCGGCGATTTGCATGGTGCCAAGGATGTTGGTCTTGATGCCCTCGGCCGGGTTTTCCTCAAGCAGTGGCACATGTTTATAGGCGGCGGCATGAAAGACAATCTGCGGACTATGTTGTTCGAAGATCCAGCGCATGCGCTCTTTATCACGTACATCACCAAGATAGGCAATGATTTCAGCGTGAGTCGAGCTGCCCTGTATTTCCTGATCGATGCGATACAGATTGTATTCACCATGATCAACCAGAATCATAGTTGCCGGCGCATAAAGACTCAGCTGGCGGCAGAGTTCGGAACCGATTGAACCGCCGGCGCCTGTAATTAATATCCGTTTCCGGTCCAGAAAGGCGCGTAAAGCGGTATCATTCAGGCTCACGGGGTCGCGTCCGAGCAGATCCTCGATACGCACTTCGCGTAGCTTTGCAACTTCCACACGGCCATCCGCCAGTTCGAGCAGGGATGGCAGGGTCCGGCTGGCAATCCTGGCATCGGTGCATATCCGGACCAAATGCTGCATGGTTTCGTGGCTTGCCGAGGGAATGGCGATCAGTACAACATCAGCCTCCAGCTCCCCGGCCAGACTGCCCGTATCGGCCAGACTGCCCAATACCCGTACGCCGTGGATTTCTCTTCCTAACTTGGCAGGATCATCATCAACAAAACCTGCCGCCAGATATTGTCCATGCTTCAGCAGGTCTCGGACCAGCATCTCCCCGGCCCTGCCAGCCCCCGCAATCAATGCTCGTTGAGCTGGATGCTCGCTGAGATCAAAATGGCGGTCTTTGACCCAGCGGTAGAGCAATCGGGGCCCGCTAAGCCCAAGGAAAAGCAGGACCGGGTATAGCAAGAGGATTGAGCGTGGAACGCCGGCCAGACGCCGGGCTACAAAGACAGTCAGAAAGGTGAGCAGGACGCCCAGGCTTACGGCCTTGAAGATACGCACCAGATCCTGGATGGAGGCAAATCTCCACATGCCACGATACAGCCCGAACATCCAGAATACAGCGCCCTGGACAGGCAGGGCTACGCTCAGGATCAGCATGCCGCCCTGCCAGTAAGGTTGTGGAATGGTTCCAAGATTGAAACGCAGCCAGTAAGCCAGGAGTAGGGCAACCGGCACCCAGAGCATGTCATGCGCCAACGCAGTCCAGCGGGAGCGCAGCAGTTTTTGGGTCGTTTTTTTCATGGGGTTACCCTAGTCCGCATTTCCAGTCTGTGCACACCAACAGCCATTAGGGCATATAATCCGGCCCAGATCAGAATGCCGGTTAATCCCCATATTCCATCCAGGCGGTTGAGTAAGATTGCCGATATGCCAACTGCCAGCATCAGACCGAACTCACGGAAAACAGTTCGGCGATGACCCCACCCCAGCCGCACCAGACGCTGGTAATAATGGGAGCGGTGGGCCTGCCAGACCTTTTCACGCCGCAACAAGCGCCGGATCAGAGTCACTGTGGCATCCACGACAAAGGGGGAAAAGACCAGGATGGGAATCCACAGGGGAAAGACGCCACTTCGAACGCCCCAGAGTGAAAAGGCGGCGGCCAGAAACCCCATGCTGGCCGAACCGGTATCACCCATGAATATACTTGCCGGTGGAAGATTCAGCATAAGGAAGCCGAGATTCGCCATGGACACCAGGATAGCAAGGCTAGCGAATGTGATCTCCCCGGCCATCCAGCCCATGATGGAAAGACAGGCAAAACCAATCACGCCCATGCCGCCGGCAAAACCGTCCATGCCATCCATGAAATTGTAGAGATTGATGAACCAGACGACAAACAGGGTGGAAAGAGCCACACAAAGCCCTGGCGGGAAAAGCATCCCCGCAACGGGCGCGGTGGCGGTATTCAGACCCGGACCAGCCATAATCAACATCAGCGCCGCACCAGTCTGCACCATTAATCGAACAACAGGGGGTACATCCTGTTTGTCATCAAGGAAGGATATTGCCGCAATCATCCCAAGACCCGCCACCAGTCCGGCGAGGCCATGCGGGGGATGGACAAGGATCAAGGCCAGCGGCCATGTAATGCCCAGCGCCGCCAGTATGGCCAGCCCTCCGCCCCTGGGCGTGGGTTCATCGTGCAGGGAACGTACATTGGGATGATCCAGGATGTATAAATGCGATGACGGATCGCAGAACCGTTTGCTCAATACCATGGCAATCAGAAAGGCCATGAATGCAAGGGAACCTCTGAACAACTCATTCATGGTCGCGCCAACGTCATTTCGGGATGGCGTGCAAGGCACGAAGCGTAATGCATGGTCATTCCATGCATAAGCTGAGTAACACTGTCAGACCGCCCGAAAGGACGTTGTCCCATCAGGGTTGCGCCCCGATTGCACGCTCGCTGCGTCTGCCCGCATGGGTTAATGACGCCAGAATCCGGGAACAATCAGCACAAAGAGCGTAAATATCTCAAGCCGGCCCATAATCATGCCCAGAAACAGTATCCCCTTGGCGATATCCGGAAGGCCGGCGTAGGTGGAGACCGGACCAACCTGACCGAGTCCTGGCCCAGTCCCCGTAATACAAGCGGCGACCGCTGAAACCGCCGTGACCATATCCACGCCGGTACAGGCTACCGCCAAGGCAAGTACCGCGAAGCACAACATGAACAGGGCGAAGAACCCCCATATGGACTGCATCACTTCGTTTGACAGACTGCGCTTTCCGAAGCGCACGGGGATGATGGCGTGTGGGTGAATGAGCCGGCCGATTTCCCGCATTCCCTGCCTGTAGAGCAACAGGACGCGCACCACCTTGATGCCGCCCGCTGTGGATCCGGCGCTACCGCCAACCAGCATGGCGGCCAGGAAGAGCAAACCTGTACCATGGGGCCACAGACCGTAATTATTGGTGGCAAACCCGGTTGTGGTCATAAGGGAAACGAGATTGAACACCACATCGCTAAAATTACCCGCGGAGACCGGGATCACGAGCAGACCTATGAGGGCCACCAGGATGACCCCCCATTTGACATAGGCGATAAACTCATCGTCACGCACATAGACCGCCAGTGGAATGCCGCGCCGCAGGGCCGCAAAGTGAAGCGTAAAATTGGTAGCTGCCAGGAACATGAAAAGGATAGCAACCCAGCGCAGCAAGGGCTGCGTGAAATAACCAAAGCTGGCATCGTGCGTGGAAAAGCCGCCGGTCGACAGCGTGGTCATGGCGTGGTTGATTGCGTCGAATACCGTCATACCGGCAAGCCAGTAGGCAAGGGCGCAGGCTACTGTCATGGCCAGATAGATGTACCACAGCACCTTGGCCGTCTCGGTAACGCGAGCGGTCAGCTTGTCCTTAATCGGCCCCGGTGTTTCCGCACGTATCAGCTGCATGCCGCCAACGCCGAGCAGCGGCAACACCGCCACGGTCAACACAATGATGCCCATGCCTCCCAGCCACTGCTGCATGGAACGCCAGAACAGTATGGACGGCGGCATCGTATCAAGACCGGCAAGCACCGTGGCCCCGGTTCCAGTCAAACCGGAGGCTGATTCAAACAGGCCATCCATAACGGAATGACAGGTGCCGGTTGTCCAGAATGGGACCGCCCCAAGACAAGACAGAATGAGCCAGGCCATGGCGACGATAAGAAAACCATCCCTGTGACTAAGGTGTTGCGGAGCGGGACCCATATCGCGAATCAGGCTCAGCCCGATCAATATAGTAATGCATCCGGCCAGGATAAAATCATCGGTATGGCCTGTATTGTAAAAGTACGCGACGAAGGCCGGCATCAGCATGCCGGCTCCGAACAGGGCTGAGAGAACGCCCAACGTCCATGCTACGCCTTTCAGATTCATGGAATGTCAGGAATACCAGACGGTACGATTGATGTAGTCTACGTAACTGAGAATGATGCGCACCACCTTTTTCGAAACATTGTCCGGCAGATAATCGGGAATCTGGCGGAACGCCCTCCCGTCCCGGTCATGATGCCCGGTGGCAACGGCCAGGGCTTGCAGGATATTCTCAGGCTTCAGACCACTCATGATCAGCACGCCTTCATCCATGCCTTCGGGCCGTTCGTGGGCCTCGCGGATCATCACCGCCGGGAAATTGAGGATGGACGCCTCCTCGGTTAAGGTGCCGCTATCCGAAAGAACACAGAATGCATGCATCTGCAACTGGATGTAATCGATAAAACCAAATGGTTTGAGAAACTCGATACTCCGATCCATTTGACTGGCTGGGTTGCCCGCCAGTGTATTAAGACGCAGGCGGGTGCGTGGATGGGTCGAGACGATGACCTTCTTGTTATAGGTTGCGGAAGCGGCATTCAGGGATTCCAACAGTTGGGCGAGTTTCTCCTCGCAATCGACATTTTCCTCCCTGTGGGCGCTGACCAGAATGTACTCATTCCCGGCAAGTTTCAGCCTGGCAAGGACATCCGAGGCCGTGATAGCGGCCATATAATGGTTCAGCACCTCCGGCATGGCCGATCCGGTCTTGATGATCGTTTCCGGCCGGACGCCTTCGGCCAGCAGGTAACGGCGCGCATGTTCGGTCAGGGGCATGTTGATATCGCTCAAATGGTCAATGATCTTCCGGTTGATCTCCTCGGGCACGCGCTGATCAAAACAGCGGTTACCCGCCTCCATGTGAAAGATGGGTATCTTGCGGCGTTTGGCCGGGATAACGGCTAGTCCCGTATTGGTATCGCCATAAATAAGCAGAGCGTCCGGCCGCTCCTTTTCCAGCACTTTATCCGCCTTTGCGATGATCTGGCCGATGGTATCCGCCACCGTTTCGCCGGCGGCTTCCAGAAAATAATCAGGTTTTCTGATTTCAAGTTCACGAAAGAAGACCTCATTCAGTTCATAGTCGTAATTTTGGCCGGAATGGACCAGAACATGATCGACATGAGCCTCAAGTTCCGCCATCACCCGGCTCAGTTTGATGATCTCGGGCCGAGTGCCAACGATGGTCATGACCTTCAGGCGTTTCATGCCAGGATCTCCCCGCCTTCTGCCAACCGGACCTGACCGGGAAGCAGGTTGTGATCCTTGAGAAGCTGCACTGTTTCCACAAAGGACACGACATTGTCCGCTGAACTGAACTCCTCGTGCAGCACGGGTTCCTCCACTTCCTCCGTCAGCTCGGGCAGCATCGGGCGAATGGCAAAGTAATCTCCACGCCGCACCGTATGGGCGCACTCCTCCTCGGATACCATAATCTCATGCATCTTCTCACCGGGACGGATACCGGTGATCCTGATCTCAATATTCCGGTCACCGATCAGCGCCCTGGCAATGTTTTCCACCGTAGCGGCGGGCGCATCCGGCACGAAGGTCTCGCCACGGCAGGCATCCCTGAGGGCGGAAAATACCGTATCTACCGCCTGTTCAAGGCTTAACAGAAAACGGGTCATGGCAGGCACGGTCACGGTTACCGGTCCGCCATGGGCAATCTGGTCGAGAAACAGCGGAATGACCGATCCGCGGGAGGCCAGGACATTGCCGTAGCGCACACAGATAAAACGCGTATCCGGGGTCAGGATGTTGCCTGATGTAAAGATGCGTTCCTGCACGGCCTTCGTCATACCCATTACATTGACCGGTTTGCAGGCCTTGTCCGTGCTGACCCCGACCACGGTTTCAACGGGATAGCCGTTTTCACGAATGGCTTGCACGATGTTCATCGCCCCCATGCAATTGGTCATCACGGCTTGATCGGGAAAATACTCACAGGTCGGAACCTGTTTCAGCGCCGCCGCATTGATCACAATGTCCGCATCCTTTATGGCCGAGCATACCTCGCCATAGTGGCGCACATTGCCGATACGGAACTCCAGCGCCTGCTGGAAATTATGGAAGATCACCTCATCGGTCGTCACCGTCCGATGCATATAGGCCATACGCATATCATGTTGCTTGGCCTCATCGCGCGACAGGACGATGACCTTTTCCGGCGTTCCCAGTTCTCCGGCAAGCAGCCGCCTCACCAGCACCTTGCCCAAGGAGCCGGTACCGCCGGTCACCAGAATTCGTTTTCCATCCAGTATCATTGATTCCTCTCCTGAATTTGCCGCGCCAACTCTTTTAGCATGGAGTCCCATGCCGGCGGGCTATAACCCGTTTCCCGCTGAAAACGATCAGCATTCAGGCTGCGATCCGCGACAAAGCTATCATCGGGAAGCAGCTCCACATTTTTGATATCCAGCAACGCGATCATTTTACGCAGAATGTCATATTTTGTAATAGGTTTGGAAGCGACATGCCACACACCCGATAATGATGGGTGATTGCACAGTATATAATCAATCACCCGAGCCATCTCCAAGGTGGTCAAGCCCGAATAGATGGCGCGGCGATATCCACAAACCTCCCCTTCTTGCGCCAGAAACCATTCGATTAAGCTGCTTTTTCGCGCCAGTTCCAAACCGATAATCGATGTTCTGAGCGTTAAACAGTGTGAATGATTCACCTCACCAAGAAACTTGGTGCGTCCATACAGGTCCGTTGCATCGGATATATCTTCCTCGACATACCCCCCTTTATTACCGGAAAATACGCAGTCCGTGCTCAGATGAATCAGGCGGGCGTTCGCCACCTTGCAAAGGACGGCCAGTCGATGAGGAAATAGTGCATTGACCTCCAGACTGGGAAGCCGTACTTCCGACTCCTTGCGCTGTTTCACCAGACCCACGCCGTTGATGACAACATCCGGACGGTAATCCGCCATCACCTCCAGCAACCTGTCCTGGAACAGCACATCAATACCGGCATAAGCGTTCTGATCGGTATAAAGCCCGATATGCTCGTAATCCGCCAACTGCTTATGCAATGTGACGCAAACATCATGGGTGGATCGTAGTGACAACAGCAATTGATGTCCCAACATGCCATCGCCACCAAGAATTAGGATACGCATATCCCCTCCTCTGCCAATTCCCGCATCCACTGCTGCCAGAATCTCGACGCACTGAAAAAAACAGGCCCCCTCTCACTTGCGCCAGTCATGAAAACCCGTGAGTTTCCAGCAGGTGTAATCCAAGTACTCCCGCTGCCTGGTTAAGCCTTCGATCATAGCAGGCAAACACGACCAGCTCTTCTGATTGACCATACAACATGTGCGCTGCCGCCAAATGCAGACTGTCATAACCCCTTAAGGCAAACACCTCGGCAAGTTCGCCGGCATGGACAAGCAAAGGCTTGGTCGTGTCAATCTGTAAATAATTCTCCCAATCCGCCATAAACTCAGACTTCAGGGCTTCCCATTCCGATTCATCCAGCACATGCTCACGCTGCAAACGGGCAAAGGCAGCGCGCGCCTCCACATAGGCTACCTTGTGGCTGGCACTGGCTGTAGCCGCACTCATACCCTGCAATACTTTTCGGGAATGCGTCTCCTCCACATAGGCTTTAACAAGCGCTGAGGTATCAAGGTAGAGAATCATCCACGATCTTCCAAAACACGATCAGCAGTGCTCTTACCAGATATCACCGGCCTTGATTGCCCGCCCTTTGCCTTGAGCCCATTCCAGGATGCCCCCGGCATACGGGTCAAGGCTGTCCCTCGTATGGGCGTCAGCCTCGCTACTGGCACATTACGGCGTGCAACCCGGATATCCTCTCCCTGTTCAGCCCGATGAAGATACTCGGAGAGGTGATTTTTTAAGTCGCGTACGGAAACCTGCATCATCTACCTCCTTGCTAGGTGGCCCTTTATGTTGGGGTATTGTAGCCACAACCGAAGTTGCAGACAATCATCACCCAGACGTGCCATCGCCACCAAGAATCAGGATACGCATCTGCCCTCCATTATCAGATCCCGCATCCACTGCTCCAGCTGATTAACAAGCAGATCACGTTTGAAATGGGCCTCGTAGTAAGTCTGCCCTGCCCCTCCCATGGACTGCCGTTCAGCCGGCTTCAAGTTGTAAAGATGTAATACCGCATCGGCCAAACCCTGCGCATCCTCCGCCGCTGCTGCAACCCCGGCATGGGCCATCTCAATAACCCGCCTTCCCTCACCATCCAGCGCGGCTACAATGGGACGTCCGCAGGCCATATAGGATTGCACCTTGCTTGGTACAACGCGTGCAAAGACATCGTCCCGCTTAAGGGTTACAAGCAATGCCTCGGCCTGTGAAAAGAACAACGGCATGCGATCAGCCGCGAAACTGCCGGGAAAATGGATCCGGTCGAGACCGCGTTTCGCCGCCTCCTCCCGCATCCAGCCCCTTCTGCGCCCGTCACCAATCATGATCCAGTGAATATCCCGTACATCCCGCAGCCTTTCCGCCGCACCCAGGATTGTCTGCAGCGATTGAGCCTCTCCCATATTGCCGGCAAACATAATCAGGAATCCGTCCGGCAACCCTTCAGGTTTCACCGTATTCCCGGAGGGGATGACCGGCCGGTAGAATGGCTCGGCCCAGTTCGGGAAATATCGAATGCGCTCCGGGTTCGCGCCTGCCGCAACAGCCAGTTTGATAAAGGCCTCCGACTGCACCAGCACGCGATCACATCGGGTGTAAATCCAGCGCACCATGCGCCCAACAGCCTTCAAAATGAATTCTGAGCGCACTGCCCCCGCCGCCTTCAGACTCTCGGGCCATAAATCCTGTACCCAGAACATCATTGGCGCTCTTTTCAAGCGCCGCATCACCAATGCGGGAATCCCCACCGTAAACGGCGAGGGCTCGTAGGCAAAGACAACATCGAAACGGCCACGGCACCAGAGCGGCCCAAGCAGGCTGGCCGCCACCGCGTAACTCATGTAGTTCAATGCCAACTGCCAGCCACGTCCGGACATGCGCCTCACCATCGGCGCCCGGACAATCCTGACGCCTTCCCAATTTTCTTGACCACAGGAGGCAAGCCCATATCCCTCGAACCAGCGGCCGACTGGATAATTGGGAATCCCTGTCAATACCGTGACCTGGTGACCGCGATCCTTCAATTCCCGCGCCAGATCGTTGATACGGAAATTTTCCGGCCAGAAATACTGGGAAACAATCAAGATTTTCATACCCGGATCATAACCTCATCCGGGGTGTTTTAGCGAGCCTCTAGCCCGAACTATTCATGAATCGCCGTGATGATTGCGCCGGGCCTTTGTTCGCAACGGATGCTTGCGAAGAAGTGCGTAGCCGTGCTTACGGACGCCTGAGCAAGGATTTGTTGCGGGCAAAGGAACAAGCAAGGGCGTGGCAGTATTTATGAATAGTCCGGGCTAGGGCGGTTCGCATTCGTGTTCATTCGGTTAAGGAAAAGGGGTGAAACTGTAAAAAGGCATCATCTTTTTACGTTCCGTCCGTCTAAAGGATTAATCGATGATCAACCTTGTCCGCTTAATTCAGCCTGGCATTACCGGAATCAAAGGCCTTGAAACGCAGACAATTCCTCGCCGGAACATTGACCTGCATCCTGTTGAAAATGGGCTCTTCAACGCTTTCATACGGTAATTAACCCTGCCATTGAGCCTGCTGATAGCAAGGCGTTGGCATCGGGAGGTGTGGATATCTGGAATATCTTCAGGATGAAATACCGTAGATCCCTGATGCCTCTGGCGCGTTTCCTAATGAGGCCTATGGCGACATTTCCCGCTTCAACGCGAGCATTGGAGATGGGGTGTTTGGCATAGTTACAGATACCATCGGCATGTCTTCTCAAGGTAGCTGCCACGCGCTTGATCGGGGCAAGGCCGCTTTCATCGGCAAGCTCGCACCATGCCTCAAGATTGGCATTCATTATGTCAAAGGATACCGGTTTATCCCATAGCGCCTGTAGCTGTTCTTTGAGAATGTAAGCTTGATTGAGCGGTTCATTGGCAGCGAGAAGGGCGTTCAGTTTGGGCTGTTGATCGTCCTTCAGATTGTACTTGTTGCTAAGCAATAAATACCGGCTCCCCTTGATGATTTCCTTGCCTTCGGCATCCGCTTTCCTGAACTGGGAACGGCGCACCGCCGCCAGCGCCTTGTTGTACATCTGCATCACATGAAAGCGGTCAAACACGATGTCGGCGTTGGGCAGCCACGTCTTCACCGCGCATTGATACGCCACGCCCATATCCATCGCTACTGCCTTGATTGCCTTGGCCGTTTCCCTCTTCCAGGGCCGCAAGGAATTGCCCCAACACAGCCGCTGTACGTCCCTCATGCACCCATAACAGGTCGCCCGAACCCAGGTCATAGACAACAGTGACGTAATCATGTCCCTTGGCCCTGGCCACCTCATCCACACCGATATATTCCAGCCCCACGAGATCGGACGGATGCTTCATCGGCAAGGTTTTCTTCATCCATGTCTTGTCGATGCTCTTGACCGTGTTCCAGCGCAGGCCGACGTACCTGGAAACAGCAGAGATCGGCATGTAACGGCACAGGCCGCTGATGAGTCTGGCAAAGCGGTTGGTTACCCGGCTGCCAGGCGACACAAAGGGCAATCCTTCAACCTCAATCTTACCTTTGCCGACAAAAACCTGCGCGTACTCAATATCCACCAATGTACGCAGACCAAACAGCGGAACATCCTCAACCACTCGTCTGTACCAGCGATTCAATAAGCCGGGGCCGCCAGAGTTTCCTCCTCGAAAACCGAACCGCTTATCCCGCCTACAATGAATGTGAATAGCATCTTCACTCACGCTAACAGACTCTATGCATTGGCCGCGATAATCGGCTATCTTTGACGGTATGGTAATGCCCATGATATGTCTCCGAACAGTTTGTTGTCGTAAACATATGTTCTATAAAATGTATCCGGGCATTACCACCCTCTTTTTTACCGTACATAAGCGTTGAAGAGCCTGAAAATGCACATGCTTGAGCAGCATCGTAGCACAGGCATTTTCCCACTTCACGCCATCATCGCCTCTCACATAACCGGTATCAAAGAAATAGGCCTTGGGCGCTTTCAGGATAGCCCGCGCTACATTGCGATGAAAGTTCCATTTTGCCCAAAGAAAAAATAAGGCTCGTCAACACCTATCAATACCGATTCCGGCAGTCATTCGACTAGGCATGCGTCGCATGCTCCAACTGTTCCAGGGCCCAGGCGTTCAGACTCTTTCCATGCTCTGCGGCCACCTGTTGCTAACCATCCATGCAGTTTTGGATCAGTGCGAAGGTTGAGCCTGCCTGAGTACCTCTTTGAAGGCTGGATGCCTCTTCCTTCGCAGAAAGAGATATACTCATCCACCGACTTCTTCATTTCCGTTTTCAGTTCATCCACCGACTTGCCATAGAAGGAAACAACATCCCGGATGTTGGCAACTCGACCATGGAACATTTCCATATCCTCTTCATACTCAATGGTGCTGATGTAATCCTTGTATCGAATCGTATTCATGGTTTCACCCCGCACAGTTTCAAAAATTCGCGAATGTCCGCCACAGCGCCCCTATCCATTGCCGGTTGAGGGTGGGGCCTGTGCTGCAATGTTGGAATGCCATTGCTTATTCTTCCGTCTTTTCCGTTTTGACCTGATTGATGATTCTGTATGTTTCTTCGTAAATATGCCGGCGAGGGCCAATGGCAATAATTTCGATATGTTTATCCAGGGTTAACTGGTAGATAATCCTGAAACGTTTCACCTGCAAGCTGCGCAGCCCTTCGAGTTCATCCCTGATCGATTTACCACAGTATGGATCCCGCAGTAAGGCTTTCAGAGATGTTCTGATAAAATTTTTGAGCCGTGGGTGCATGTGGCGAACAAGTTCAGCCACCTCATCCGGAATCCTGATTCGATGCACTAGCCTTCAAAAAGCTCTTCAAGTGTGTACAGGGAAGCTTTCCTTCCCTTCAATCCTTGCAAACCTTTTTTGATTTCGGCCATCAAATCGGCGTCAAAACGTATTGCCATAGTCTCTCGCCAGCTATCAAACTCATCCGGACTTACCAATACAGCCGCGGGTCGTCCATGCTTCGTAATCACAATTTCCTGCTCGCAGGTTTTTATATCTTCTACCAGGGCGCTGAGTTTCATTTTAGCTTCGGATAAAGACAAGGTTCTCATATCGCCTCCAATAATAGTTGACTATAATTCAGCCTAATTATAACAAATTCCCCTTAACAATCAAGGCTGGCTGGGGGATGTAATCAGAATTCCCGCGCCAGATCGTTGATACGGAAATTTTCCGGCCAGAAATACTGTGAAACAATCAAGATTTTCATACCCGGATCATAACCTCATCCAGGGTATTTTAGCGAGCCTCCGGGCGGTTTGCATTCGTGTTCATTCGGTTAAGGAAAAGGGATGAAGCCGTAAAAAGGCATCATCTTTTTACGTTCCATCCCTCTAAAGGATTAATCGATGATCAACCCTGGCAATGGTATTTGGCGCGGCTTGCAGGTCTCGGGCCAGCAAGGCGAGGGAAAGCGGCGAGCCTACCCGCCGCCGTAGCAAATCCAACAGCAGACGCATCGCCCTGATTTCATGGATACGGGAGTAATAGTCGAAACAGAGAGGCCCTATGGATCCTGCTTCAGTAGATATTGAACAAAATCTCCCGCACTTTTCAGTGGCAAAGGCTGCTCTTCCGCCCCCATAAACCGTTTGACCGCCCTGGCAATGGAAACAGGTGATTCAGGATCAAAGGTCTGCTCCGGATCAATCACGTCACGGACAAAGTCAAGCTCGGAGGCCAGTACAGGCAGACCGGCATTCCTTGCCTCGATCAGCGGCAGGCCCAGAGATTCACACCTGGATGGATAGATCAGCGCCTTTACCCTGCTGTACAGGGTATCTATCTCCGCCTGCGAAGAGGAGCTGACATTATTGATCTTCAAATTATGCCTCGTCTTCATGTCATCAATCCAGGCCGTCAACTCTTTTTCGGCATCATGCTCAATGGTCAGGCACAGGACAGGACGGAGCCCGTCTTCAGCCAAGAGCTGCCATGCCATGATTAGATTTCGATGGTTCTTATGCGGCTCCCCGGAGGCGACATAGAGAAAATCGAACTCCGTTGAGGCATCTCTATCTGGCACAGGCAGTCTTCTGGGATAATCTCTCTGGGAATCACGGACAAAGGGAAAGAGAACCGCCCTGACGGCAAATCTCTGCTCCAGGGATCGCTGCATGGAGGGCGTCTGCACAAAAAACTGAGTCACGCTGGATGTCCTGAGTCGTAGCCAACACCTCTCTATAAAAATACGCATACGAACCTTCCAAGGAAATGCCCCGAGAGAGGCAGGTTCAAGCAGCAGGCGATTCTGAACAAACACAAAGACCCTGGCGGACAGCTTAAATAACGGAGGCAGGTTCCCGAAACAGAGAATGACGTCCTGCGGACGGGCGAGACCGGCCAGTTTGCGCTCGGCTTCAATTCTTGATCGGACAGTGGGTTCGACAGGAATCACCTCGATTTGTTCATAAAGCTTGTCCGGCAGCTGAAATCTTCGATCCAGAATGGCGATACAGTGGCAATCCTCAGTGATCAAGGAGAGCAGAGGCAACAGCAGGGCCGCCCCTCCTCCCTGATGCACATTCGGGGCATGAATGATCAGTTTCATGATTCAGCTTCCAATTCTTATTTTACCTGATCCCTTGAAAATCCGGTCCAGACCTGCCTGATGCTCTGCCCTTAACTTACGTGTTCTTTTTGTATGGTAACTGAATTTGAAGGCATTCAAGAGAAACAAACTCAGGGTCCTTATGGACCAAAATTGCGTTTTCCTGAATCGCACTAGCAGCAATCCACGCATCAGCTAATGAAAGTCTTTTCTGCGCCTTAATTTTTGCGGAACTTTCTAATAAAACTCGGGATTCATGAACCCATTGGATCGGCAATGACTGACACTTTTCATAGGCAATACGGCCCGCCAGTTCATTCTCATCTTTCCAGACGCAATAAAACACCTCCATAAGCGTAAGAAAACAGGCAAAACATAGAACTTTCTTCCCCTGGGCCTGGTACATCAAATCCGCAACAAAATCTGCTCCATCTTCATTATCCCGTAAGGTCAGCAGTGCAGACGTGTCTAGAAGATAACGTTTCATTCTAGTTCTCTTTCTCTTTCCCGATCTTCCAATAATCTCTTAACAGCGCCCCCTCTTCCATTGCCACGGAATTCATCAACCGGATTCCGACGGACAGGGATGACTCTAAGAATATTATTTTCAACAATCCATTCCAGGCGATCAGCCTGCGTCAAATGAAACTGTCGTCTTATTTCAGCAGGAACAACTGTCTGACCTCTGGCGGTTAATGTGCTTCTCATCCAGAACCTCCATGAATTACCTTACATGTTTAATTGTAATTCACAAGAATGGTAATATCCAGAACAACTTAACCATTCTGAAACCCTACAGGCAAGCCCAGCACTGTTTCTGCCATCATTCACTAAACGGCCACCGTAATTTAACCCATATTATTCCGGTGTTAACTTCACCCGATTTCCTACATAACCAGCCCAAATTTGCTTTACAAACATGTGGCTTACAAGCATAATATATAGGATTCGGACAAGTATTCCCGACAGTGTATTGTTAACCAGATGCGCCTTCCGCCATTCTCTGAGCGCGGCCAATCTGTTCCTCTTGCTCATGCCCCCCTCACGCATACAACTAACAAGAACAGGCTCATGGATTGCGTGGAGGCCCCGTCCGGCCCGTAAATAGTGTTCATAATCCACTGCAATCCGGAAGTCTTCACTGAACAGGCCAATTCGCCGGAATAAATCCCGGGAGGTGAAGGCGGCAGGATGCGGGATGGTGTCTCGCAGGAGATAGGAATTCCATTTGAAGTCCATCCCCATGGGTGCATTGAGTGGTTCTGCTCTTGTTTCCCGGCTAACCAGTTGAATCTGGCCAAAAACCACATCAGCTTCAGGATTTCCCTGCAGCACTCCCGAAATATCCGAAAGAACGGAAGAGGAGACAAAAAAATCGTCCGAGTTCAGAAACAGCAACCATTGCCCCCTACTATGCTCCACCCCCAGATTGAAGGCATGGGCCAAACCCCGGTCCTGCTTTGAGTGCCAGTAGGAAAGCTGGTCCTGGTATTTTCTGATGAGGTCTACCGTACCATCAGTTGAGCCCCCATCAATAATCACATATTCATAATCGTCAAAATCCTGCGAAAGAACACTTTGAATGCACTGCTCAATAAAACTGCCGGCATTTTTGCATATTGTAATAACTGAAATTAAAGGATCACGAGATTTGACCTCATTTAAAGGAGCTAAAAAAACCGTTTCACTAGTCATAAATCTGGACAAAATATCTTTGTAAAATGAGGATAATTTCTCAAATTACCCGAGAAGAAGCAACGTTCAAAACAATTTTCTCGTAGGCTCTTGCAAACTCAACTCTTCGTTCCGGAATCTTGCGAAGGGAATTTTCAGAGCTTTTTAATTCAAATTCTTTATCATGGTTGAGTAGGGAGTTAAGTATAATTTCTGCCAACCCAGAAGCATCATTTTTATTAAAAAACAAGCCCCTCTCCGGACTTTGCTCCCTATGAACGGGAATATCTGAAAGTATGATCTTCTTTCCCAGAGACTTGGCTTCCTCAACTGTTGTACTCCAACCCTCAAAAACGGACGGATTGATTACTCCTACTGAGTGATACATCAAGGAGATTAGGTCTGGATAGGGTACCATGCCTAAAACCTTGAAACTACCGAGTACTCCGCTGTCTCGTGCATAATTCATCAGCTCATCAAAATAATGGGGCTGACGCAGATCATTTGTTTTCCCTGTTGACAACACCAGCACCCGTTTTCCTGACTTCTTTAATAACCTGAGTGCATCTATAATCAGGGAGTGATTCTTGTGTTTCCAGAACTGGTTAGGAAGGTGAAAATAGGGTCCTGAAAAATGATATCGATCTTCCAATATAGCCAAATCCTCTAGATTGATTCGACCTGCAACACATGAAGGAAATTGCAAGACTTCTATCCTGGCCTTACACTCCGGGAAAAAATGCAGCAGATCTTTTTTTGCAACAAAACTACTCAGCACTATACAAGAGCTATGACAGCAAAGCCTTTTGAAATGATTATTTCTGTTATTGATTTCACTTTGAGAGAAATATTCGGTCAAATGAAGGTGCTGAAAATCTGGAATCCAGGCCACTGTTGGCAATCGGGAGCCTGCACCAAGACAACCTGAGTGTGATAAAACATCAATATGGTTTTCTTTCATCCATCTTTCAAAAAGGTAATCATATCCCGTCAAACGGAACCAGATTTTTCGGAACCTGTTATAAGAGGTTCCAGCATCTAACATCCCGGTACAAGTCTTTTTTAGGGGGGGGAAACAACAGAGCAAATCTTCCGGCGTATGTTTCCCAGCCAAGATGACTGGTTCGATTCTTCTTTCAGGAAGTGCGACTATGGCTTCCAGAAGATTCTTGAAATAATTCACTCCTCCCAGCCAATTATGGTTTACACTGTTAATAGCAAACCCAACTCGAATCACCTTTTTCTTTCCCTGAACCACTCTACATATGACCTGATCCCTGCCTGCAATGAAATACCCGGTTTCCATCCCCAGTCCTTGGTGCTGGCGATATCCGCAACATATTTATCGGGATCCCCTGCCCGGCCCTTCCCGGAAAAATCTAGATGTTTATTCAAATTAAAACAGGTGGCTATGACCGCCAGCACATCACGAACAGCTACCCCCTCCCCACTGGCCCCATTGACCGTTGGGCAATTCACATGGGCAAAGTCCGCAGCAACCGCCAGCAGTTTTGCCGCATCCCTGACATGCAACCAGTCCCTGACTTCTGTACCAGAACCGGAAAAGGTTAAATCTCCAGCCACCAGTTTATTGCAGGCATCCCACAGCAACTGCTTGCGTAATCCCTCGCCGAAAATAGAAAATAGCCGAACCACGGCAACGGCAACGTGATATTCCTGCGCGTACATTTGACAGAGCGATTCCGCCATCACCTTATGCCTCCCATAGGGAGAGATAGGGTTCAAAACAGTATTTTCAGAGATCGGCGTTTTATTGACCTTGCCATATACAGCAGCACTGGACGGGTAGACCAAACGACTTTCCCTGCTATGCAAACGAATATACTCCAGGACATGCGAGGTCGTATCCACCGTCATACAAAAATCCTTATGAGGATGCTCCATGGAATAACCAACGGATGATCCGCCTGCACAGTGAACAATGACATCAGGCTGGCCTGCAAACTCACATAAGGTTTCCAGAGAAATATCAGACTCACACCAAGAAGAGATTCCCCATTGTGATCGCTCCGGAAACTTACCCCAGCCCATACCCCGAACACCATAACCTATCCCGGCAAACTCCCTGGCGACATAACGGCCCACAAATCCTGCCGCGCCGGTGATCAGGACGGACTTAGTCATCACTCTTCCTCGCTACAAAACTATAAAGCCGGCCAGGTGTTTTATTTATGGCGGCAAACAATCTGAGCGCAATATCAGGAATGATACGGGCAGGAATGCGTAGCCGCCCGGCAACTTGATTTTTCACATCCTGTATTGTCTGAGGATACAAATTGATATCGGATGCAAAGGGGTTTAGAACCTTTTCCAGTTTGAGCCCGGCGTTTACAATTGATCGCTTATAATCTTCCAGTAAATATGCATGTTCACCGCCATACAGGTGATGCAGTGGGTGTGAATCAAGAAACGCCTCCAGGTCTTCTTTTCGGCTAATTACATGTTCTCTGGTCGCAATCATAACGCCGCCCGGCCTCAGCACCCGGGCAATCTCCTGACAAAGTTTCACAAGGTTATTGGCATGATGTAACACCTGCCTGCAATGCACGGCATCAAAACTTGCATCATCAAAGGGCAAAGACTCCCCCCAGGTCTCAATAATTTCGATATCCAGATCGTTTTCTTCTGCCAATTGCCGAATCGCTCCAGCCCCAACCAGTTCACTAGGGTCTGGTTCCAAGGCTGTTACTTGCCAGCCATCCCTGGCCAGGGCATAGGAAGCGATTCCACGACCCGCCCCCAAGTCAAGGCATTTCTCCCCCATTGGAGTAGGCAAATAAGCCTGAACAGCCTTCCATTCAGAGCTTTGGGAAAACCGTTTGGCTGCTTCGGTAAGAGGATCATCATAGAAGGCGGCACGAACAAGTTCCTGCTGGTCAGGCTGATCACGCAACCATTGAACAGCGCCTTCCCATGTTCCAGTTTTATCGTTCATCTGGGGGGATTTCGCGAATCAACCTTGCGGGATTTCCGGCAACAATTGTCCATGCATCCACATCTCTTGTTACAACACTACCAGCACCAATGATCGCGCCTTCTCCAATAGTAACGCCCTTCAGAATTATGGCTCTTGCCCCAATCCATGCTCCCTTTGAAATCAAAATTGGCTTAGCAACGGTAGCGCTCCAGTCATGTGCTCCACCATTCTTCCAATCTGCTAAGTCTTTTTTTCTAATGCTGTAACGTATGCTGTGGTTATCACTGTCTAAAATCAGGCATCCGTATGAAATCAAAACATCATCTTCAACCCTGATTTTAGCTACGCAATCAAAAATTGTTGCTCCTCCTACGAAAACGCTGCTACCAATAACGATCCTTGATGAATTTGTTTCTGTTATAAGCGCGCCTTGAATTAAGCAACTATTACCAACTGAAATTGATCCACCTTTAACCCGTATTTCTATTGAGCCATCAAGCGAAGTATTTTGACCACAGCAGGTAATGTTCCGATGATTGCGCCGACGTCTAAGCCTCGATGATAATTGCGCCAGCATTGATTAGATTCCGTCCTTAAAACATACAAACCACTTACCCGTCGAAATCGGATCACTCCAACTTGAATCAATAACATATACCTTTTTATAAACTGCCTTATATTTCTTCGTCCACCAATCAATACTGTTGTTGTGAAAACTTTGGAGCGTCTTCATCCACCCCTCATCTTTATTGCTCCTTGATACTGGGATCATGTGAAACGATGCGATTTGGGAAACCCTATATGCCTCTGATATAAATTTAAGAATTCCTTTCTCGGTAAAATGTTCCAACGATCCAATCGAATACGCATAATTAAAGGTATTGTCTTTGTAAGGAAGATTTGTAGCATCGCAAATATCTAGCTGATCTTTTGTAAATCTTCGTTCAATTGCTTTTTGAATCAGAGCATCTGAAATATCACACCCATGAAGTGTGATTTCAGAATTGTCTCTCAATATCTCCATGGTCTTTCCAGTACCACAAGCAATGTCTAAAACTTTTCCTCTACAATTAATTAAAAGAAGCTGTATTTCTGTCCAAACATTTCCTTCTCCCCATGTTTCCAAAATTTCTACCATCTTGGGATCCCAATATACATCAAGATCTTGCTCGCCTGAATTATGTAATGAAGAGGAGGGTTTTTGTTGTATCACTTTTCTTCTTATGACATTCAGTCCTTTCCTTAACAGGGGCGGACACAATTGCTTTAAGATATTTATCTTACCCATAAATTCCTCGCCCAGCTACTTCCCCCGGTCCCTATCGATCGAATATTATGTTTCATACGTTTATAAGACAGGTCATCAACACTAACAGCAGCAGGATAGTTAATGGAGTTTGAATCACTATTTTCACATAGTAACCCCGTTTGACTTAAAAAACTGTTTCCGCAATGCCTGCCGCTACCATCAAACCCGATATTTTTCACCATCGCTTTTTTGGGAAACAGGACTAGTCCCTGCTCCATAAACACACTTAAATTCCACCGAATAGCCCAGGAGTCTATTTCACCTCTCAACTGAGATTCGAGCATCTTGAAATAGGGATAGGCACCATCCAGATCAAATGCCTTTCTCAGCTTCCTGTCCTTTCGGAGAGCCTTGTAACCTTTTGCACTGGCATCAAAACAATTCCACGCCCTCTCCCATGTTCCCCAACCCCACGATGTCGTAAAGGGCAGAAAAAGCGCATCTTCATCCAGATCAAGGTCCACAGGAAACATATACCCTGAAATCTGCATCACTTTGTCTTCATCCTTATATCGTTCCAATGCGTCGTTCATGTAGCGCAGAAAACAGGGCGAAGTCACCAGATCATCTTCTAGCACAATGATCCGGCCATATTTATTCACCACCTCAGTTACGCCAGAGATAACGGACCGAGCCAAACCAAGGTTTTTCTCTCGCTCCACAATCTTTACGGAGCGAAATCCGGAAATGGATGTTATATAGTCACGAACCTCTGACACACCTTTCTGCACCGACTCATCCCTTGACCCATCGGAGAAGATGATCAAATCGCTCTCCGCTGCCTCGGCATTATTCAATAATGCCTCAATCGTTTGCTGCGTATGCCAGGGACGGTTATAGACAAACAGTGCTATTGGAGAATATTTCATTTCGGTTTAACCGCATCGACAATAAGTGAGGTGTAGGCTGTCGGATTCTGTTTGTTTCGCCCATCAAAGCGGGTAGACCGAATAATCAATCCATCTTCCGGTGACCATTCTTCATAATGAAATACTCCTTCTTCATCGAACCATTCCAGAAGCTTGACCTCAAATCCCGCCTTTTCAAAAAGATCGGAAATTGTGTGGTGATTATACAGGACCTTATGATCCTCTGCCCCCGGTCCCGAACCCCCGGGTTTTACCTGATTTATATATTTTGGGTCCGGGTGGAAGCCATCAGGGACAGCCAATCTCAGATACCCTCCAGATTTCAGATGCCGGAAGCAGTTTGATGCAGCCTGAAAACCTTTCCTGTCAGGCAAATGCTCCAACACATGTTCTGCTAAAATAGCTTCGAGAGAAAATGAATCCAAACATTTCACCCAATCTCTCTCTTTGAGAATATTCAGACAAGCAATATCAGATGCTGCCCAACCGGGTTGTGTTAAACCACCCGAACCAACCACTATCCGACGGGTGCCACCCTTGATCTGCCGTCTAAATTTATAGCAGGATATTGCCAGTCTGGTCTTGTGTTTAAATTGCCGGATCCTTCCCATTACCACTTGAGGCAAGTACGTGTTTAGGGATGTGTCTAACACTCTATTTGCCTGTGCCTTCAGTTGGTTTATAATGCAATAATCCTCTTTCCCATAAACAGGGTGATAGTAACGTCCAGGCGCGTTCTCCTTCTGAAAATTTCGCATCCGGGTCGCTGATCACCTTCTTAACGGCCTGCGAAACTTTCTCCGGATCTATCAGCGAACAGGTGTTAAATGCATTACTATGGATGGTGTCCAGGATAAACTCCTTCAGGGGTCCTTTCATCCAGTCAACAATTGGAGAGTTGAACCCAATCTTGGATTTCCTGTAGGCAATTTCATGCGGCAGATATGGCGCCACCGCATCGCGAATGACGGCTTTAGCAAACCCCTTTCTTATTTTTGAATCCCAGGGTAACGAAAATGCAAAAGTCGCAAGCCGATGGTCCATGAAAGGCATTCGAATCTCGACACCATTTGCCATGCTGTAGCGGTCATAGTTGCGAAGTAATGTTGGCAAGATTGTCTCATGAGTCGATATATAAAGTTGGCGGGAAAGATGATCCAGTGAACGTAATGCCGTATTTTCTGATTGGTTTTTGAGGTTATGTATCAGATCACTCAAGAATTTCCTGATTCCCATTTTTGCTTGCCATTTAATCCAAAATGCTGATTTTGATGGCATTTCTCTGAATTGTGAAGATTTTTCCGGCCATGAACTGTAATAGGCATCCAGAACCTGCCTAGCTTTAGACAAATTCAATCCGGCATCCTGCAGGGCGATGATGTAATCAAAGTTGTAGCCTCCAAACAATTCATCTGCACCATGTCCATCCAGTGTAACAGAGATGCCATGGGATTTTACTGCCTCATATGTCAGCATAAAGGGAATAGGACTAGTCACATTCAAGTCCTCAAAAAGATAAAAATAACGGTCCATGCTGCCAATCGCCTTTACCGGATCAATCACCAGAAAAGTCGCATCAATTCCAATATGGTCTGTTACTATTTTGGCATATTTTGTTTCATCCAGAGGAGTGCCAGGAAATGAGGCCACAAAAGCATGTTGCCAGCTTTTGCCCCTTCTCTCGTTGAAGATATTCTTTGAAAGGTGAGCCATGCAGGAAATTGTGGCACTGGAATCCAGACCACCACTCAGAGCTGTACCTATCGGCACATCGCTGCGCATTCGCAATCTGCATGAGTCAAGAAAAAGCTCACGGAACTGTTCGACCTGTTCCTCATACCTGGCGGGTATATCAGGCAGGTGATCCAAAGTGGCCCACCATTTTTTGATCCCTAGTTTTTTATTCTGATAATAGGCGTAATGACCGGCCGGGAACCTTTTGATTCCTTCGATTACACACTCGTCCGTTTGTTCATAATGAAATATCCTTGCGTGATCCCTGATAAGGCCCACATTGGGTTGTACCGAATCAAGCAGGGGGAGTAATGCCTTCATTTCTGAAGCAAAGGCAAAATCTCCTGACTGCAGAAAAGTATAGAATAGAGGCTTTTTACCATATCTGTCTCGGGCAAGAAACAGACTCCTCTCGTCCTTGTCCCAGATCGAAAATGCCCACATGCCATTGAACCTGTCAAGGCATTCCTCCTGCCACTCAAGAAATGCTGCTAAAACCACTTCGGAATCACAGTCGTGGGATCCCCGGGTACCGAGCTCGAATTCGCCCTATAGTGAGTCGTATTACAATTCACTGGCCGTCGTTTTACAACGTCGTGACTGGGAAAACCCTGGCGTTACCCAACTTAATCGCCTTGCAGCACATCCCCCTTTCGCCAGCTGGCGTAATAGCGAAGAGGCCCGCACCGATCGCCCTTC
>AMFO01002302.1_pt1 | contig 36056 bp, 38 predicted proteins | sample 552608 | NCBI WGS metagenome assembly AMFO01 (sample SAMN01893955, study PRJNA167987) | microbial mat metagenome | biome: hydrothermal vent | place: USA: Loihi, Hawai'I | collected 2003-05-01
TAGACCCATCACTGTCATCAGTACCGGCTTCGTTGAATGCAGCCGCCGCGACCGGGATATCCGGCTTGCTTTGCCGGTGTACGTCTTCCAGGCGTTCCGAGGCATTGTCCTCGTCCTGCTCATGCGCGTCGCCGGTACGGCGCCGATCATTCACCAGCCCGATACGTCGCAGGGATTCGTACAGCTCCGCCGGTGCGACGGTTTTGGGCAATACGCCAACGGCGCCCAGTGCGCGCGCCTGGCCAAGGTAGAGGTCACCGCCTTTGGAGGTATACATCATCACCGGGATGGTGGCGGTCTGCGGGTTATCCTTGATGGCGCGCACGGCTTCGAAACCGTCCATGCCGGGCATCATGTGATCCATGAAGATGACGTCGGGGCGGTGACTGGTGAGGAACTCCAGCGCACCCGCAGCGGATTCAACGGTATCGACGAGGATATCGTATTTTTCCAGCATGCGGCGCAGTATCAGTCGGGCTGATTTTGAATCATCGACGACCAGTGCGCATTTCTGTCCTGACATCACAGTCTCCCGGACTCTATGTGTAATAGGCAAAAAATCCCTGCAGCGCGGTGTGCAGGTACCCGCTATCCCGGCTGCCGGCCAGTTCGCGGATGGAATGCATCGCGAAGGTCGGAACACCTACGTCCAGGGTGCGCACGCCAATGTTGCTGGCGGTGATCGGGCCGATGGTGCTGCCACAGGCCATGTCACTGCGTACCACAAACGATTGAACCGGCACGCCTGCACGTTCACACAGTAATCGAAACAAGGCAGCGGTTTCGCTGTTGGTGGCGTAACGCTGGTTGGCATTGGTCTTGATGACGGGGCCGTGGTTGAGCAGCGGGCCGTGTTCGGCATCGTGTTTGTCGGCGTAATTGGGGTGAATGCCGTGTGCGTTGTCGGCGGAAATCATCCAGGAACGGTCAATGCAGCGCGCCAGTGTCTCGCTGTCCGTACACAGGCGTTGCAGCACGGACTTGAGGAACGGCCCATCCGCGCCACTGGCCGAGGCGCTGCCGACTTCTTCGTGATCATTGCAGACCAGCAGTTTCGATTGAGTCTCGTCGCTGTCGAGCAGGGCGCGCAAGGCAATAAAACAGCTCAGCAGGTTATCCAGTCGCGCCGAGGCGATAAAGTCACCCTCCAGGCCGACCTGCGCGGGTGGCTGACAGTCGTACAGCGACAGGTCGAATTCGAGGACGGTATCGATATCCGCGTCCGGGTGCTGCTGGCGCGCCCTGTCACGCAGTAACTGTCTGAAATCGGCCGGCGCATCCTCTCCGCTTTGCATCAGGATCGGCGGCAGGTGTTTCTGCGCGTTAATACTGTGTGATTTGTTGGCGTCACGGTCGAGGTGGATGGCCAGGCTGGGGATGACAGCCACCGGGCGTTCAAAGTCGATCAGCCGCTTGTTCAGCCGCTGTTGGGAATCACGGTAACTGATCCGCCCGGCGATAGACAGGTCGCGGTCGAACCAGGGGTTCAGTAGTGCGCCGCCGTAGACTTCGACGCCCAGCTGGTAATAGTCATGCCGGGTCACTTCAGGTTGGGGTTTGACGTGCAGGCAAGGGCTGTCGGTGTGTGCGCCAACCATACGCAGGCCGCTGTCTGACAGGCCCTGTTCCCCGAGGGTAAAAGCAATAAGGGACGACCCGTTGCGTGTCACAAAGTAGCGACCACCGGCCTGTGTTGTCCAGGCGTCCGCTTCGTGTAGTTCGTGAAAACCGGCTTCCAGCAGCTGTGCGCGCAGATTATCCGTGGCATGAAACGGTGTGGGCGAGCGTTGAATAAAGTCGAGCAGGTCGGTATTCAGGCAGTTATCCATTAGGGAGCCTCTGATTAATGCATTTCCCGTCATCCCGGCGTATGCCGGGATCCAGCGGTTTCAATGACATGGATACCGGCATGCGCCGGCATGACGGATTAATCAGAGGTTCCTTAGGTGTATTCCGGTGGTTCATGGCCGTATTGTTGTTTGCGTTGCAGGGCTTTGTCCAGGATCTTCAGCCTTTCCTTGTCACTGGCTTCTCCCCAGGCGCAAATCTCCGTCAGGCTGCGGTAACAGCCCAGACAAATATCATGTTCATTGAGACAGCAGTTGCGGATACAGGGTGAAGTGACGGTGGGCCGGTGCGGTGGACCCGGCCGGTCAGGCATAAAGGTTCAATCGTGCGCGGCGTGGAGGCTGGCTGGTGCCGGTTTCGCGGGAGGTCGTCAGGCGGCGATTATCGATAGCGCGGCGGTCGTGTTTGCTGCGCGTGTCCAGCAGTACCGGGACTTGCTGTTTGCGCCGGTCGATGCCCGAGCGCCGGTCGCTTGCGCGGCGTTCCCGGTGTTCGGCGATATCGCGTTGCCGGTTTTTGCCGATATGCACAGGGTGTGCAGACGGGTAGGGCGACACCGCATCGACATTGCGTGCGATGGCGGGGCGTCGGTTATCGGCCTTGAGTCGCTGCAGGCCGGCGTCTTCTGGAACGAGGTTGATCCACTGCATGTCTGAAAGTATAGCGTTTTTGCGCCCTCCGGTGTAAGTCTGCAGCATTCCCCGTCATTGCGAGCGCAGCGCGGCAATCTCACACAGTCTGGTGCTATCTCAATAAAGATTGCCGCGCTACGCTCGCAATGACGGAATTTTAAATGTATCGGAGTTTTTACTAACAGTTTGATTTCGATGTTTTTTTATTTAGCGGAATGACATTGCTGTCATCGATCAGCGGTTCAGGCCGGCTGAAGTGATACCCCTGCGCGTAGTCCACACCGATATCGCGTAACTGGGTCACAATGGCCTCGTTCTCGACAAACTCGGCAATGGTGCGGATGCTCAGGGTGTGGCCGACCTGGTGTATGGCTTCGACAATGGCGCGGTTCATCGGGTTGGTATTCATATCCTTGACGAAACCCCCATCGATTTTCAGGAAGTCGACCGGCAGGTTTTTCAGGTAGCCGAAGGAGCTCAGTCCACTGCCAAAATCATCGAGCGAGAAGCGACAGCCCAGTTTCTTCAGTGCCTTGATGATTTGGCTTGCCCTGACCAGGTTGAATACTGCGGCGGTTTCCGTCACTTCGAAACACAGTTGCCCGGTATGGACCTGGTACTCGTTGATTTTTTGCCCGATATACCCGGCAATATCCTCGTCATTGAGCGAGTTGCCGGACAGGTTAATCGAGTAGACGCAGGTATCCCCACGTTGCTGGAAAGTCTGGATGAACCGGAATGCATTGTCGATCACCCAACGGTCAATCGCATTCATCAGGTTATAGCGTTCGGCCGCCGGGATGAAGTCACCCGGCGGGATGACCCTGCCGTCGGCGCCCAGCATGCGCACCAGCAGTTCACAGTGCGGCGTTTGATCATCCTCGTTCAGGGGGATGATTTCCTGGCGGTAGAGCACAAAGCGGTCTTCCTCCAGCGCTTCCTTGATGCGTGACACCCAATGCATTTCACTGTGCCGCTGGCCGAGATCAATATCACTTTCTTCGTACACGTGAATACGGTTGCGTCCGCCTTCCTTGGCGACGTAGCACGCTACGTCGGCCGCACTGAGGACCAGCGAGGCATTCCGGGCGTCGTGCTGGATGGGTACCATGCCGATGCTGACGCCAACATCGAAGCGGCGCTCTTCCCACTGGTAGGTAAAGTTACTGAAGGTGCCAAGCAGCCTGTCGGCCACTTCCCTTGCCTGCTCGACAGAGATGTTCTCCAGCAGTACACCGAATTCGTCGCCACCCAGTCGCGACAGTGAGGAACTGGTGGGGACATTCTGTAACAGCAGGCGACTGAGCTGCCTGAGTAATTCATCACCGGCATCATGTCCGCAGGTGTCATTGATGACCTTGAATTGATCGAGATCGAGGTAGAGCAGGGCGTGTTCCTGGTGACTGTTATAGCCGGACGTCAGCAGATTGTTCAGTCGTTGGGTGAACTCGCGTCGGTTGACCAGGCCCGTCAGGCTGTCATGGGTGGCTTCCCAGACCATCTGCCGCGCCATGTGTCGTTCACGGGTTGCATCGTGGAACACCAGCACCACGCCGATAATATTGTTATCCCGATCGAAGATGGGTGCCGCCGAGTCTTCGATATGAAATTCCTGGCCGTCACGGTTGATCAGCAGGCATTGTTCGGTCAGGTTGACTACCTCACCGGTACGCAGGCTGACCGCAGCGGGGCTTTCGATAGGAATACGTGACGCCTCATGGGTGAGCGGCAGTATCTCGGTGAGCGGGTGGCCCTGCGCCGCGCCACTGCTCCAGCCCGTGACACGTTCGGCGACAGGGTTCATATAATCGACACGCCCGTCGGAATCGGTGGTGATGACGCCATCACCGATTGAGTGCAGGGTGATCAGTGCGCGTTCACGTTCCTGGTACAGGGCTTCCTCGGCACGCCTGCGGTCTGTGCGTTCCCTGACGTCGCGCAACTCGCGGTCGATAGCGGGTATCAGGCGGGCAAGATTGTCTTTCATGATGTAGTCATTGGCGCCGGTGCGCATGGCTTCGACAGCAATTTCTTCGCCGACGGTGCCTGACACCAGTATGAAAGGGGTTTCGTGGTCCTGTTCACGCAGGATGCGCAGGGCCTCCAGGCCGCTGAAGCCGGGCATGGCATAGTCTGAAATGACGATTTGCCAGTCGTGCTCCTGTAGCGTCTTGCGGAGATCCTCCGCATTGTCGACGCGCACATGATCCGGTGAATAACCCGCGCGCCGCAGCCTGACCAGCAGCAACTGGGCATCGTCATCACAGTCTTCGACGATCAGGACCCTGAGTAATGTCGTCATGTCGCACCGGTCCTTTGCCAGTGACCTGATTTCCCGCCCAGCTTCTCCAGCAGGCGAACCTCGTGCAGTGTCATACTGCGGTCAACAGCCTTGCACATGTCATAGACGGTTAGCAATGCAATCTGTACAGCGGTCAGTGCTTCCATTTCCACGCCGGTTTGTCCACGCGTCTCAACCGTTGCGCGGCAGTAAACCGAAGCAGGTTCATCGCAGGTTTCAAGTTCGACTTCCACACGCGTCAGCGCCAACGGGTGACACAGCGGAATCAGCTCGGCGGTTTTCTTGGCGGCCATGATGCCGGCAATACGCGCAATACCCAGTACGTCGCCTTTGCGGTTATCGCCACGTCTAATGTGTTCCAGCGTCGATGCCTGCATGACGATTCGGCCCTCGGCCACCGCGCAGCGATTTGTAACGGCCTTGTCGCCGACATCGACCATGTGGGCTTCGCCGGCTGCGTTGAAATGGGTCAGTTCACTTGCCATAAAATGCCTGTGTTTGCGCGAATAATCAGGTCTGCGTGATACACTGTACAGGCACTGTTTTCAGAATCTTTACACATGGTTAGGGCTAACTATAGGTCGCTGTGTGTGAGTGCGCAACGCGGGAGCGGGAAAATGCATGTCGATGTCAGGTTGTTTGCCGGTTTACGCGAGCGTCATGGAATAGACGTGCGTTCATTGTCCGTGCCGGAAAATGCCACGATTCGCGACGTGTGGGCCTTGCTGTTGCCTGAAGAATCCTTGCCGGATAATGTGTTAGCCGCACGCAATATGGAATATGTAGACCTTGACGCCAGCGTTTCCGAGCGGGATGAAATTGCCTTTTTCCCGCCGGTGACCGGGGGTGCACCATGACTGTGCGGGTTACTGACCAGCCCTTTGACCCCTGGGTCGAAGTGCAGGCCCGGCAAAATGCCCGTCACGATGAGGATGGCAGCGTCGGTGCGACAGCGGTTTTTGTGGGCAGCATGCGTGATTTTAACGAGGGCGATGCCGTCCAGGGGATGTTCCTGGAACACTATCCCGGCATGACCGAACGCTACCTGGAGAAAATCTGCGCCGATGCCGCCGCGCGATGGCATTTGCTCGATACCCTGGTGGTGCACCGAGTCGGCGAACTGCATCCCACCGATCCGATCGTCCTGGTGGCCGTCTGGTCGGCGCACCGCAAGGACGCCTTCGAGGCGAGCCGCTGGTTGATGGAAGCACTCAAATCGCGCGCGCCGTTCTGGAAAAAGGAACAGCTGAAAGAAGGAAGTCGCTGGGTGGAGCACAATACGCCGGGTTAGAACAGTGCCGTCATTGCGAGCGCAGCGCGGCAATCTCCCACAGTCTGGACCAGGCCCAAAGAGATTGCCGCGCTGCGCTCGCAATGACGGGTAGATCTGTCAGGAAGCGCGAAGTGCTGACGCGTCGGTTTCAACCTCATGCACTTCAAATGTCATGGCATCCAGATCGCCCAGCACCCAGGTGGCCGGTGCGGCAACGCCGCCGACGGTGCCGGGGTTGACCATGCGCGTCTCCCCGCCCTTGATGTTGGCCACGGTTTCTATTCGCGCCTCGTGGTCGTGCCCGCAGCACACCAGGTCCCAGTTGCCAGTGGTTGCCATGGCGTGTGCGTAGTGCGGGTAGTGCACCAGAAAAATTCTCCGCCCGGCTAACTCGATACCGGCGTCCTGGCCGTAGAAAGTGACATGATTGCCCGGCTGGTTGGCGATGCGCGCCATCATGTACAGGTCGCCGGCGTTGTTGCCGTGAATGACATGGATGGGCAGACCGAACGGTTTCAGCACACTGAGGGTGCTGGGTGCGACAACATCGCCGCAGTGCAGCACGGCCTCGGCACCAGCGGCTTTGGCGGCGCTGACGGCGGCCGCCAGCAGTGGGCGGTGGTCGTGACTGTCGGAGACGATACAGACTTTCATGGCGATACTCAGAAGTTGGGTTTTTCAGGTGCTTTTTTGTACAGTTCGACGCTGTCGAGAATTTCCCGGCGAGCCTCGTCGATCCCGGCCCAGCCATCCACGCGCACCCACTTGCCTTCGTCCAGGTCCTTATAGTGCTCAAAGAAGTGCGCGATCTGTTCAAGTATGCTCGGTGGCAAATCACGGAAATCCTGAACCCGGCGGTACTCCTTGCACAGCTTGTCGATCGGCACTGCCAGCACCTTGGCGTCGTCACCCGATTCGTCGGTCATTTTCAGCACCCCCACGGGCCGGCAGCGCACCACTGCGCCATTGATCAGTGGTACCGGGGTCAGCACAAGGACGTCAACCGGGTCGCCATCTGGCGATAACGTGTGGGGAACGTAGCCGTAATTGCAGGGATAATGCATGGCTGTGTTCATAAAGCGGTCAACGAACATGGCGCCGGTCTGTTTGTCGACCTCGTATTTTACCGGGTCGGAGTGGGCCGGAATTTCGATAATGACATTGATGTCATTCGGTAAATCCGCACCGGAGGTGACGCGATCGAGATTCATGGTGGTTTCCCGTCCAGGATTCAAAAGGCCGCTGATTATAGCGGGTCTGTATTAGGAAAGCCTGATTTAATTGGTTTGGGGGGGGTAAGGTTCGGGCCGGTGGACGGCAGGTATCCGGATCGACGGTTTGCCCGCTGCGCGGGTTCCCTGCGCTTCTCGCAAAACGCGGCGTTCGCCCAAACTCGCGGTCCACGCTGACGCGTGAACCACTCAAACAGGGCTCCCTTCTTCCGCGTTTTGCTGCGATGCTCGGCTGCACCGACTCACCGGACACCTGCCGTCCACCGGCCCGAACCGGAAAGTCTGTGGCAGATTCGAAAAGAAAACCGAAAACCGGGGTCAGAACTCAGATTCCTCTAATATTAGAAACAATTGCGTTCTGACCCCGGTTTCCTGACCCCGGTTTCCCGTCATTCTGGCGTATGCCAGAATCCAGTGGTTTCAACGACATGGATACCGGCTTTCGCCGGTATGACGAATTAACCAAAGTTACCTTATGCGCCAATCGCTCGTGGATGATGTTTGCACAAGGCCAGTCAGAGAGGGGGACACGTTTTTTCAGGCGTCGGTGCAGCCGAGCATCGCAGCAAAACGCGGAAAAAGGGAGCCCTGTTTGAGTGGTTCACGCGTCAGCGTGGACCTCGAGTTTGGGCGAACGCTGCGTTTTGCGAGAAGCGCAGGGAACCCGCGCAGCGGGCAAACCGTTGCCTGAAAAAACGTGTCCCCCTCTCTGACGAAAACAAGCCAAAAAAAACGCCCCCGACCAGAAGCCGGAGACGTTCGCGACTGACTTGAAAAACGATCTCAGCCGAGCAGCGGCACAATCATCAAGGCAACAATATTGATGATCTTGATCAACGGGTTGATCGCCGGGCCGGCCGTATCCTTGTAGGGGTCGCCCACGGTGTCGCCGGTCACCGCCGCCTTGTGCGCATTGGAACCTTTGCCACCGAAGTTGCCATCTTCGATGTACTTCTTGGCGTTATCCCAGGCGCCACCACCGGTGGTCATGGAAATGGCCACGAACAGGCCGGTGACGATGGTGCCGATCAGCATACCGCCCAGCGCTTCCTTGCCCAGCAGCAGGCCGACGATAACCGGCATCAGCACCGGCAGCAGGGAAGGAACCACCATTTCGCTGATGGCGGCCTTGGTCAGCATGTCCACAGCACGCGAGTAGTCGGGCTTCTGGCTGTGATCCATGATACCCGGCATTTCCTTGAACTGGCGGCGCACCTCGTTGACGATACCGCCAGCGGCACGACCCACGGCTTCCATGGCCATGGCGCCGAACAGGTAAGGTACCAGGCCGCCGATGAACAGGCCGATGATGACCATGTGGTTATCCAGCGAGAAATTGAGTGTACTGTCCCCGTTTTCTGCCAGCGCGTGGGTGTAGTCGGCGAACAGTACCAGGGCGGCAAGGCCGGCGGAACCGATGGCGTAGCCCTTGGTGACCGCTTTGGTGGTATTGCCGACGGCATCCAGCGGGTCGGTGATGTTACGGATCTTCTCATCCAGCTCCGCCATTTCGGCGATGCCGCCGGCGTTGTCGGTGATCGGACCGTAGGCGTCCAGCGCCACGATGATGCCGGTCATGGACAGCATGGCGGTGGCGGCGATGGCGATACCGTACAGGCCCGCCAGTTCGTAGGCGCCCCAGATGGAGGCGCATACCGCGAGCACCGGTGCCGTGGTGGATTTCATGGAAACGCCCAGGCCGGCGATGACGTTGGTGCCGTCACCGGTGGTGGAAGCCTCGGCAATATGACGTACCGGTGAGAACTCTGTCGCCGTGTAGTACTCGGTGATGACCACCATGGCAGCGGTCAGGGCCAGGCCGATGAGACCGCAGTAGAACAGGTTCATGGTGGAGATCGTCCCGAAACCGTCGAGCGTGACGGAATCGCCCATGATCTGCTGGGTGACAAAGTAGAAAGCGCCTGCCGCCAGCACACCGGCCACGATCAGGCCCCGGTACAGGGCATTCATGATCTTGCCACCGTCGCGCGCCTTGACGAAGAAGGTGCCGATGATAGAAGCGATGATAGATACACCGCCCAGCACCAGCGGGTAGGTCGCTGCCGCGTTACCCATATCCTTCAGTAGCAGGCCGCCCAGCAACATGGTAGCCACCACGGTAACGGCGTAGGTTTCAAACAGGTCAGCTGCCATACCGGCGCAGTCACCGACATTGTCGCCGACGTTGTCGGCGATGACCGCCGGGTTGCGCGGGTCGTCTTCGGGGATGCCGGCTTCCACTTTGCCGACAATGTCCGCACCCACGTCTGCGCCCTTGGTGAAGATGCCGCCACCGAGACGCGCGAAGATGGAAATCAGTGAGCCGCCGAAGGCCAGTCCAACCAGCGGATGGATGGGGTCCTCGACACCATTCGCGACCAGTATGGCGTAGAAGCCGGAGACGCCCAGCAGGCCCAGGCCGACTACCAGCATGCCGGTAATGGCGCCGCCGCGGAAGGCGATCTGCATGGCGGCATTAAGCCCATCGTTGGCTGCCTCGGCGGTGCGAACGTTCGAGCGTACCGATACATTCATACCGATAAAACCCGTCAGGCCGGAGAAAATCGCGCCGATGGCGAAGCCGGCTGCCGTTGTCCAGCCGATGAAAACTCCAATGATCACCAGCAGTACGACACCTGCCAGGCTGATGGTGGCGTACTGACGATTCAGGTAGGCCCTGGCGCCTTCCTGAATGGCGGCGGCAATCTCCTGCATGCGCGCACTGCCGGCCGGTTTGGCCAGTATCCATTGCGTGGATACGATGCCATACAGTATGGCGGCGGCCGCACAGGCCAGTGCAAAAATAATTTCTGCGGACATTTCTGATTTCCTCCAGCTACAGTTTCTACGGGGCGATACGCAGCGCTGTGCAAGCGTGCAGATATCGTCGGTTTTGTTTCATCAGTGGAACGCGCTGCCTGGCTTGAAGCCAAACAGTTGTTCCAGGTCGAACTCGCGAATCAGTTGATCGACAGCACCCTGCCCGTGCTCACGAGAAACCTCGGCAAGGATCAGTTTTGCGCCGTTGCGATTGTAGCCGCCACCCATATTGGCCTGTACGGCAATCAGTTCGCGTGCTTTTTCCAGTGTCATCCCGTTTAGTTGTGTATTACTTGACCTTGAAGTCAGCCAGTTTTTTCCGTGTGGATATATTCTTCAGTTGTACATATTTGGGCATGCCATCCTTACCGTAGGGCGGATAGTCTTCACCGGCAATCAGCGGTTCCAGGTAGTCCCGGCATTTCTGCGTGATGCCAAAGCCGTCCTTGCTGATGAAGCCCTTGGGCATCATCTTCTCGACATTGGCGACGCGCGCCAGTTTGGCTTCGCCGATCTTCCAGCGGTAGGGTTTGTTGGAGGTGCGCTTGATGGTCGGCATGACCGAATTCTTGCCCTGCAATGCCAGTTCCACCGCCGCCTTGCCCATGGCATAGGCCTGTTCGACGTCAGACTTTGAAGCGATATGGCGTGCAGCGCGCTGCAGGTAGTCAGCTACCGCCCAGTGGTACTTGTAGCCCAGTTTGTCGCGGATCAGGCCGGCAATCACCGGCGCCACGCCACCCAGCTGCGCATGGCCGAAAGCGTCTTTCAGACCCTGGTCGGCGAGGAAGTTGCCGGAGCGGTCCTGCACACCCTCGGACACGACAATCGAGCAATAGCCATACTGCTTGACCTTGTCTTTCACCAGTTTCAGGAATTTGGTCTGGCTGAATTTGACTTCCGGGAACAGGATGACAATCGGCAAGTCGCAGTTCTCAGTCGCGGCCATACCACCGGCGGCGGCGATCCAGCCGGCGTGACGCCCCATGACTTCCAGCACGAAGATCTTGGTGGAGGTGGCGCACATGGAGGCGACATCGAAACTGGCCTCGCGGGTGGATACCGCAATGTACTTGGCCACCGAACCAAAGCCCGGGCAGTTGTCGGTAATCGGCAGGTCGTTGTCCACGGTCTTGGGCACGTGAATCGCCTGGATGGGATAGCCGGTCGCCTTGGACAACTGCGAAACCTTCAGGCAGGTGTCAGCGGAATCGCCGCCACCGTTATAAAAGAAGTAGCCGATATTATGTGCGGCGAAAACATCGATCAGGCGCTGGTACTCGCGTTTGTTGGCTTCCAGGCTCTTCATCTTGTAACGGCAGGAACCGAAGGCGCCGGACGGCGTGTGGCGCAGCGCGGCAATCGCGCGTGCGGATTCCTTGCTGGTATCGATGAGGTCTTCCGTCAGTGCACCGATAATGCCGTTACGACCGGCGTATACCTTGCCGATCTTGTCCGGGTGCTTGCGCGCGGTCTCGATCACGCCACAGGCACTGGCGTTGATGACGGCGGTGACGCCGCCCGACTGCGCATAGAACGCGTTTTTCTTTCCTGTAGATCGTGCCATGTGAAAATACTCCTGGAACAGTTTTGTTAAATTCGGTGGGTGTGCTGTCAGCCGCTTTCGCCAGCCTCTTTGGCCTGCTGGTCAGCCTGGACCTGCAGCAGGGTCACGACACACTCGGCCAGGTCGTCGTACTCTTCGCGGCCGGTGCCGAACATCTGGTGTACGCGGTAGAAGAACTGACAGCGGAAACGGTTATCGCCGGATTTGGCGATGATGAAATGGCACTTGTCGACCTCCCAGTAGGCGGCTGGACAGGGGGTGAGTTCAGTGCGCGAGAGATCGAGGCGCAGCTCTGTTTCCGCCAGCTGGATGTCCGGGACCTCGCCATAACGTTCCTGCAATGTGGACTTTATAATCCACAAATCATTGTCAGAGAAGTCGGGAACCCGGTTCATGCTGGTGCTGTTTAACCCCTGCTGGCTTCGAAAAGGCGCCCAATCATAGAGCAAAAAGCAATGGAATTCAGGTGCTTTGTTTGACTTGGGGCTTGTAGGGGCGGTAGCTTAATCACTGAGCGGTATTTCAGCTACGAAAACTATTGTATGTCCCTATGAAAAAACTTTTATTGGCCATAGCTTCCCGGAAAGTCCCGGTTAGCTGAAAAATGTAATAAAAATCAATGACACAGCGAGTGTAATAGGACTATGAGGATTGTGCTACTGGGAGCGCCCGGGTGCGGAAAGGGCACGCAGGGACATCGCCTGGCGAAACATTACAGCATCCCCGAGATATCCACCGGCGACCTGTTGCGCGAGGCCGTGGCGGCCGGTACGCCGCTGGGGAAGGCCGCCAAGATCGTCATGGATGCCGGGCAGCTGGTTTCCGATGAAATCGTGCTGGGGGTAATCCGCGAGCGCCTGTCACGCAGCGATGCGCGTAAGGGCTTCATCCTGGACGGTTTTCCGCGCAACCTGGCGCAGGCTGAGCAGCTTGACGAGCTATTGGGGCAACTGAATCAGCCGATTGACCTGGCGTTACTCATCGATGTGGATGTCGATACCATCATGCAGCGCCTGTTCGGTCGCCGGACCTGTGTGTCCTGTGGCGCCAGTTACAACATTTTCTATGCGCCACCGAGGATGGACGGCCACTGCGATGAATGTGGCGGACGCCTGCGCCGCCGATCGGACGATAATGAAGAAACCATCGGCAATCGTCTGCGCACCTATGAATTCCAGACCCTGCCCGTGGTGGGCTATTACCGCGAGCAGGAATGCCTGCGCCAGGTACAGGGGCTCGGTGAGCCAGACGACGTATTCCGCGCCGTCCTCAAGGCGGTGGAAGAAGCGAAGAAGACCCTTGCCAGTCGTGATCGCTCTGCGGCAATCCGCCGCGCGGTGACGCGCAAGCTGCAGGAGCAGCGTGACAACGTGGCCGCTGCGAAGGTAAAGGCCAACGTCAGCAAGTCGTCATCTTCGGCAAACAAGCCCCCGGCGAAGCAAGTCGCCCCTAAGGCAGGTGTGAAGAAAAAGACCGCCGTGAAGAAGGTCGTGGCCAGGAAGGCCCCGGCAAAAAAGACAACGGCAAAAAAAACGGCTGCAAAGAAAACCCTGGTAAAGAAAAAGGCCGGCTCGAAGAAGGTGCTGGCAAAAAAGGCTGTAACCAGGAAAAAAGCCAACGCCGGCAAGCCAGCTGCGAAGAAGACAAATGCAAAGAAGAAGGTGGTCGCCAGGAAATCTGCTGCGAAGAAATCGCCGGCAAAGAAAACCCCGGTGAAGAAAAAGTCGCCAGTGAAGAAGTCCGTGGCAAAGAAAACCCCGGTAAAAAAGAAAACCGCGGCAAAGAAGAAGGCAGTTACCAGGAAGTCTGCTGCGAAGAAAACACCGGCAAAGAAGACCAGAACCAAAAAGCGGCGTAGGTCGGGCTGAGTGGTAGGTTGGGCTGTTTCTCCTGGTACGGGGCTGAACCTGCAGGGATTTTGATGAAGCTACATATACTCGGCATTTGCGGTACCTTCATGGGCGGCCTGGCGATCCTTGCGCGTCAGGCCGGTTTCGAGGTGGAAGGTTCGGACGCCAACGTCTACCCACCCATGAGCGACCAGCTGCGCGAGCAGGGCATAGTACTGAAAGAGGGCTACGCGCCTGAACACCTCGACCCGCCGCCCGACCAGGTGGTGGTCGGTAACGCCATGAGTCGCGGCAACCCCGCGGTCGAGGCGATGCTCGACCGCGGCCTGCGCTACACCTCCGGGCCGCAGTGGCTGGAAGACCACCTGTTGCAGGAGCGCTGGGTGCTGGCCGTGGCGGGAACGCATGGCAAGACAAGTACCGCGAGTATGCTGGCGTGGATACTTGATTACGCGGGTTTGCAGCCGGGCTTCCTGATCGGCGGCGTGCCGGGTAACTTTGGTGTTTCGGCGCGGCTGGGTGAATCGCCGTTCTTCGTGGTCGAGGCGGATGAATACGACACGGCGTTTTTCGACAAGCGCTCCAAATTTGTCCACTACCGCCCGCGCACCGTGATACTGAATAATCTCGAATTCGATCACGCCGATATTTTCCCTGACCTCGCCGCTATCCAGCGCCAGTTTCATCACCTGGTGCGTATTGTGCCAGGCAGTGGTTTGCTGGTGGTCAACGCCAACGACGGCAATCTGGCCGAAGTGCTGGAAATGGGCAGCTGGACACCCGAGGAAACCGTTACCGTGGGAGATTTTCCGGCGCGCTGGCAGGCTCGCCTGCTGGCGGCTGACGGTAGTCGCTTCAGCGTGTTGCTGGACGGCAAGGCGCAGGGCGAGGTCAACTGGACGCAACTCGGCGAACATAATGTGCATAACGCACTGTCGGCGATTGCCGCCGCCCGGCATGCCGGTGTGCCGGTGGCCGAGGCGATAGCGGCGCTTGGTGAATTCGCCGGTGTGAAGCGGCGCCTGGAAGTGCGCGGTGAAGTGGCGGGTGTGACGGTCTACGACGACTTCGCCCATCACCCCACGGCGATTGCCACTACCCTGCACGGCCTGCGCGAGCATGGTGACGGGCGTTTGCTGGTGGTGTTCGAGCCGCGTTCCAATACCATGCGTATGGGGATACACCGTGAGTCGCTGGCGCAATCCCTGTCGGCGGCCGACGCCGTGTGGCTGTTCGAGCCGGAACAGCTCGGCTGGGATATCGGCGAGGTGACGGCGCACATCCTGGCGCCGGTTGCAGTGGCCGGTGATATCGATACGCTGGTCGATTCAATCGTCGCCGCCGCGCAGCCGGGCGACCGGCTGGTGGTGATGAGTAATGGCAGCTTCGGCGGTATCCACGAAAAACTGTTGGTCGCACTGGGAGAGGTGCATGCCCGTGAAACCTCTGATTGACGCGTCATACCGGCGAATGCCGGTATCCATCGCATTGAAACCACTGGATTCTGGCCTGCGCCAGAATGACGGGAGGTGATTTGAATCAGCGTGAAGAAACCCCTTATGCACTGGCGTTCACCGGGGCCTCTGGTATGCCTTATGCGTTACGTCTGCTCGAAGTCATGCTCAGGGGCGGCCATCGTGTCGATCTAATGGTGTCGGCGCCGGGACAGGTGGTTATCGGGTTGGAAACCGATCTGAAGCTGCCCGGCCGCTGTGCTGAAATGCGGCGTTTTCTGGTTAAACATTATAGCGTTGACGAGGCGCAGTTGCGCGTGTTCGGTCGTGAAGAGTGGACCGCGCCGCTGGCCAGCGGCTCCAGCGCGCCAAAGGCCATGGTGGTGTGTCCCTGTACTACCGGTACCTTGGCCTCGATTGCTGCTGGTCTCAGCAATAACCTGATCGAACGTGCCGCCGATGTGGTGATCAAGGAAGGCCGCAAGCTGATCCTGGTGCCGCGTGAGATGCCGTTCTCCGCCATACACCTGGAGAATATGCTCAAGCTGGCGCGACTCGGGGTGGTGATCATGCCGCCCAACCCCGGTTTTTACCAGGGGGCAAAGTCTGTGGACGAGCTGGTGGATTTTGTTGTGGCGCGTATTCTCGATCAGCTGGGTATCGACAATGTGCTGTCACCGCGCTGGGGCGGAGTACCGGGTGCAGGTGAGTGAAGCGGCTGGACGAGATTCCGCTGTTCCCGCTTAATACCGTGTTATTTCCCGGTGGCTTGTTACCCCTGAGAATTTTCGAGGCGCGCTACCTGGACATGATCAGTGACTGTATGCGCCGGCAGTGTGGTTTTGGTATTTGCGCCATCCAGTCCGGTGACGAGGTCGGCAAGGCGGCAAGCTGTCATCCCGTCGGGACACTGGCGGTGGTTACCGACTTCGACCGCGGTGAAGATGATTTGCTGCAGGTGACAGTGCGCGGTGAGCGGCGTTTTCGTATCGAGTCATCCTGGGTCGAGCAGGATCAGCTGCAGCGCGCGCGGGTTCGTTGGCTGGAGGAACAGGACGCGCCACTGGCAGCCGAACGTCAGCCGCTGGTGGAATTTCTCGCCCGCCTGCTGCGCCAGGCGGACACCCCGTTCTCCATGATGACCACACACTTTGACAGCGCAGGCTGGGTGGCGGGCCGACTGGCCGAGTTATTACCCTTTGCCATCAGTGACAAGCAGCGCCTGCTGGAAACGGATGATGCGGCTGAGCGACTGGAAATCCTCTATCACGAACTGCTTGCCGAAGAGATCACTCGCTGAGGGTCGGCGGTGGGCTGACCAGCAGTACACTGCCGTCCCAGTCGACGTCCGTTGCGCTGACCGCATCTGTACTCCGTTTCACCCACCTTACGTCGAGTCCCGCCAGGTCGGAAGACAGTTGATGCAACGGCGTATTGAAATTGGTGTCAGTACGCAGGAAGCGCAACAGCCAGAAACGATCCTCGAGTTTCAGTAAAGACGCATTGCCGATCCACAGCCGGGTATGCGCCTGCGGATTGAAATAACCACTCTCCCATAAGCGCAGTGTCAGTATCTGGCCTTCTCCTGGCAGCGGCCGTGTGAGTAACAGTGTCTGGGTACGGCCCTGATGCAGCTGTGGCAGGATGGGCATATCGGCGATTTTGGCTTCGCTGTTGAACAGGTCGACAAGGCGTACCACGCCCGCATGGGGAGGGATCTGCCAGCCGCGTGCTTCCAGCTGCTGGCGCAGCTGTTCAAGGCTGCCCATCCATTGCACGGTCAGTGGATGATGATGGCGGCCTTCGAGATCGTCGCGGAAGGCGGGTAAGATTTTCCAGTCACCGTTGAGCCAGTCAGACTGCGACAGCGCAACCGGCGTCGGCCGGGACGGCTGGTAGAAAGCCATATCCTGCTCCAGCGAGCGTGCGCTGTGAAAGCTGACGACGGCGGCCAGAACCAGTATCGCTACCGGCGTCACCGTGTACACGGGGATAGCCGGTGCCGGGTGGTGGCGGTAGGCAATACCCAGGGTGGCGACCCAGATCAGTCCCAGGCTCCAGCCTGCAAGTACGTCGGATAGCCAGTGAGCGCCCAGATACAGGCGCGAAAAGCTGATCGAAACCACCAGGAAAACCGCCAGCGAGTAAGGCACCCAGTGCCAGTTGCTGCGCAGTTCGCGGGCGATCGCCACGGCCAGGAAACCAAATACTGCGACGGACAGGCTGGCGTGGCCGCTGGGGAATGAGAAACTCATGACGGTCGTATCGAGCAGCGGTGGGCGCGGGACCGCCGTATAGACTTTCAGCGCCCAGGTGAGCAGGCCGACGGCCGCCACAGTGATCACCCAGTGCAGCGCCATGCGCCAGTCGCGTCGCCATACCAGCCACAGGCCCAGTAACGCGGTGAACCCGTACAGCACCGGGTAGTCACCCAGTTCAGTGACCATTACCATCAGCCGGTCACCGAGCGGGCTGCGCAGGGATTGCAGGGCATTGAACAGGTACAGGTCGACGTTGGAGAGCAGGTTATCGTCGGTGATGTGACGGGGGATGATGAACAGCGTCCAGCTGGCAATGAACAACAGGCCGCTAAGTACAGACATGCCGCGTGCTTCGGGGTGGTCCGGGTCGAGCAACGCAGCCGTCATGGGTTCAAACACGGGGTGCCGGCGCGACCAGTCGAGGAGTCGCAGCTGCACACTTTCCGCATGTGGCTGGAAGCTGCGCGCAACGCGGCGTACCAGCCACCACGAGAACCACAGCAGCGCCAGCAGGATAATCAGCAGCAGCGCCAGCCGCCCGGCGATCTCCGCCGCAAGCCCAAGTGACGCGCCAAACAGCATGCCGGGAAGAATATAGGCGGGTGCCCACAACAAGGCCGATATCGAGTTGACCGCAAAGAAACGGCTCGGCGGCATGTTTAGCATGCCGGCGACGGCGGGCAACAGCGGGCGCACCGGGCCGACGAAGCGCGCCAGCGCAACGCTTTTGCCGCCGTGACGATGAAAGAAGTCGACGCCACGGCTGATCATGGTGGGGTATTTGCAAAATGGCCACATGACGCGCAATTGCTGATGGTAGTGGCGACCGATAAAGTAACTGATGCCGTCACCCAGTACTGCGCCAATCGCCGCCCAGGCCAGGGTCGGATACAACGCCATGCCGCCGGCCGCAATCATGGTGCCAATGCCGAACATCACGATGGTACCCGGCACGAACAGGCCGACTACCAGGAAGGATTCCAGTGCGGATACCATCAGCACAGCAAAGCCCGCCCAGTTGGGGTGGGCCTGCATCCATGCCAGCAGGTGGGTGAAAAGGCTTTCCATATTTTTGTCAGGGAGGCTCTTGTCTCGTTGGAATATCCCGTCATTGCGAGCGCAGCGCGGCAATCTTTTTCAGTTTGGCAGCAGACCTAAAGAGATTGCCGCGCTTCGCTCGCAATGACGGATATCTCCGGTTTAAGTCAGTGTCATTCGCGTCATGCCAGCCCGGCAAAGGCCTGTTCAGCCGCTTCAAACGTCGCCTGAATGGCCGCGTCGTCGTGCGCCGACGAGACAAAACCGGCTTCGAAAGCGGATGGCGCCAGGTACACGCCGTGCTTCAGCATGGCGTGGTAGAACGCCTTGAAGTGTTCCAGGTTGCAGGCATTCACGCCGGCAAAATCACTGACCTGTTCGGCGTCGGTGAAGAATAACCCGAACATGCCGCCGACCTGGTTGCTGGTCAATGCGATACCGGCGCTGGCGGCGCGGGCCTTCATGCCCTCGACCAGCTGCCGGGTGCGCTGGTCGAGGGCATCGTGGAAACCTGGCGCCTGTACCAGCGCCAGGGTCGCTAGCCCGGCGGCCATGGCCACCGGGTTACCCGACAGGGTGCCGGCCTGGTACACCGGGCCGGTGGGGGCGATGTATTCCATGATGTCGCGGCGACCGCCAAACGCGCCGACCGGCAGACCGCCGCCCACCACCTTGCCGAGCGTGGTGATATCCGGGGTGACGCCGTAAAGCTGTTGGGCGCCGCCGGGCGCCACGCGGAAGCCGGTCATGACTTCGTCAAAAATCAGCACCGTCCCATGACGGTCGCAAACCTCGCGCAGGGTTTGCAGGAAACCCTCGGCGGGCGGGATGCAGTTCATGTTACCGGCGATGGGTTCAACGATAATGGCCGCCACCTGGTCACCCAGGTCGGCAAAGGCGTCGATCACCTGTTGCGCGTCGTTATAGGTCAGGGTGATGGTGTGCTGCGCCAGGTCGGCCGGTACGCCGGGCGACGTCGGCACCCCAAGTGTCAGTGCGCCCGAGCCGGCCTTGACCAGCAGGGAATCCGAATGGCCGTGGTAGCAGCCCTCGAACTTGACGATCTTGTCGCGGCCGGTGAATCCACGCGCCAGGCGGATGGCGCTCATGGTGGCCTCGGTACCGGAGCTGACCATGCGCACCCGTTCCAGCGACGGCACCATCTCGCACAGCACTTCCGCCATCTGTGTCTCGATTTCCGTGGGAGCGCCGAAGCCGAGCCCGTTGGCCGCAGTTTCCTGCACGGCGCGCACCACATCGGGATGGCAGTGGCCGGCGATCATCGGCCCCCAGGAGCCCACGTAATCGACATAGCGACGGTCATCCGCATCATAGAGCCAGGCGCCCTGTCCGCGGGTGAAAAACACCGGGTTGCCGCCCACGCCCTTGAAGGCCCGCACCGGGGAATTGACGCCACCGGGGATAACCTTCTGCGCCTGTGCGAAAAGTGTTTCTGACTTGCTCATAGCCTGTTTTCCTTTTGTGTAAAAAGCACCTGGTAAGCCCGTGCCGCAGCGTACACATCGTCGCCGCCGAACACATCATGCACCACCGCCAGCAGGTCGGCGCCGGCGTCGATCAGGTTGCCGGCGTTCCCGGCGTTAATGCCGCCAATCGCCGCCACCGGGACATCGAATTCGCGCTGCGCCCTTTTTAGCAGGCCGGGATCAGCTTCGACGGCGTCCGGTTTGGTCCGCGAGGCGAAGAAGCGGCCAAAGGCGATATAGTCTGCGCCGGCATTCACGGCCTGTTCCGCCAGTAACCACTGGTTGTAGCAGGACACACCAATGATGGCTGTCTGTCCCAGTTGTTCCCGTGCCGTTGCCAGGCTGCCATCGTCACGTCCCAGGTGAACGCCGTGCGCGCCGACGGCCGCAGCCAGTGCGACATCATCATTGATGATCAGCGCCACGCCGCGTGTGTTACACAGTTCGACGAGTGCACGCGCCTGTTGTTGCCGCAGTGCCGTGTCGTTCGACTTGTCACGGTATTGTACCAGCACCGCACCGCCGTCGATGGCCTGTTGTACGCGCTGTATCAGCTGATCCGGCGCTTGCAGGCCGGCGTCAGTAATGACATAGAGTCCGCGTAACGTCATATACCATCGTCATTGCGAGGAGCGCAGCGACGCGGCAATCTCTTTGGGCGGGTGCCAGGCTGTGGGAGATTGCTTCGCTTCGCTCGCAATGACACCCTAGTCCTGTTCATCACGCGCCCAGAACAGGCGGTTGGGCAATTGCTGGCCCATGCCGATGCGGTAGCCTTCGGCCAGTGATTGCCAGGTGTACTCCTGCGCCTCGTGAATCGCCGAGAAGGGTTCCATACCCTGCGCCAGCAGGCCGGCGATACTCGACGCCAGCGTGCACCCGGAACCGTGGAACTCACCGTCCAGTCGATCCCAGTCGAAGGTTTCGATAAGCCGGTGGTTGCTGTACAGCGAATTGATCACCGTTGGCGTGTTTTCATGGGTGCCGGTGATCAGCACGAACTCGGCACCCTTGTCGAGCAGCGCCATGGCACAGGCGCTGAGTGAATCCGCCTCCGGCGCCAACAGGCGGGCCTCGTTGCTGTTGGGCGTCAGCACGGTGGTCTGCGGTAGCAGCAACTCGTTAACCGCATCGACCACATCATCATCGGCCAGCAGCGTGCCGCCACCGGAGGCCAGTACCGGGTCAGTGACGACGGGGATCTCCGGGTAGTCCTTGAGTATGTCGTGTATGGCTTCGACCGCTTCGGTACTGGTCAGCAAACCCAGCTTGAAGACGCTGACCGGCATGTCCTCCAGCACGGCGCGCGCCTGTTCGGTAATCAGCGATCCATCCAGTGGCGTATAGCCGATCAGATCCTGGGTATCCTGGATCGTCAGGGTGGTGATCACCGGCGTGGTGTGACAGCCGTGGCTGATCAGCGCCTCGATGTCGGCCTGCACGCCGGCGCCGCCGCTGGGGTCATTGCCGGAAAACACCATAACGACCGGTACGGGACTGGTGTTTGCAGTCATGCCAGGGTCTCCCTGCAGAAGTGCCGTAGTGCGAATTCCAGGTGGCGAAGGTTTTGCTGCATCAATGTTTACCTTGGGTAGCTCTGATTAATTCGTCATTGCGAGCGAAGCGCGGCAATCTCTAACAGACTGATTCCATTGTATGAGATTGCCGCGCTTCGCCCAAAGAAGCCCTTCGGGCTTCATTATGGGTACCTCACCCTTTCGGGTCGAGGCATCGCAATGACGTGAATCCTGAATTGATCAGGGTGTCCCTTTACCTTGTTTCGAAACGGGTATTGTAGCACTGCGCCCGACTATTGTGGCTTGACGGGCAGTTGTATCATGCAGGCATGGGTTATTGGCCGGAGTTTATTTTATGAGTGAATACAAAACCTGGATGTGTGTCATCTGCGGATTTATCTACGACGAGGAAAAAGGGCTGCCAGAGGAGGGTATCCCGGCGGGAACGCGCTGGGAGGATATTCCCCTGAACTGGGTGTGCCCGGATTGCGGCGCCGGCAAGGAGGATTTCGAGATGACAGCGATCTGACGGGAAAAATCCGCAATCCCGTCTACACTGGATACAGAAGGGCTTTTTTTGTGATAGCCATGTGTTGAGAGGGAGGGGGTATGATAGACCCCGAACGTGTTCAGTTTATGGACTTGATTGATACGGCGCGTCAGTACTGTCGGGTCATAGAGCATAATGTTGACAAGTCAGGCTGGCTCAAGCCGCTGGTGAAGATATTACCGCGCCTGCATGCGGGTATTGTTGCGCTGCACGACCCCGGTGGTGACTCTTTCCCCCCGGAGCTTGCGGACTTCGATGACCGCTTCGACCTGTTCAGCCAGTTGCGTTCAAAACTCGGCGAACTCGATATGTACTGGCTCGAATACGATGAGCCAGGTGAATCAGCTTCCGATGTGGATCATCGCTCGGGCAGTCTGGCGGATGATTTCACCGATATTTATTTTGAACTCAAACGCGGACTGAATATGCTCGACGCCGCCGGTATGGATGAAGTGGCACACCTCTGGGAAATCGGTTTCAAACAGCACTGGGGCCAGCACCTGGTGGACGCCGAACGCCACCTGTATACCCTCAGAGTCAACAACCGGATTGCCTGATAAACGCGTGATTAACCCCTCTATCGTCATAAATGTCCGTATCGTCATCCCGGCGTATGCCGGGATCCAGTGGTTTCAGTACGATGGATACCGGCATTCGCCGGTATGACGGAGGTATCAATTTTCCTGTGGGCCGGGATTTTTCCTGTACTTCGACCGCCTTAATAGCGAAGCCGGTGCCGCTAAAGGTACAATGTTGCTATGCCCGACAAGCGGGTGCAGGCTGAAAGGCCGGCCGCCGGATTGTCCATGGACGATATTTCACTACTGACGAGCAGATTATGAATCTTTTTAAAGCTAAACAAGATGTTGGAGGCTTCACCCTGATAGAGGTGATGGTGGTTGTGGTCATACTGGGTATTCTTGCCGGTGTGCTGGTGCCCAAGCTCATGAGCCGGCCGGAGGAAGCCCGCATTGCGGCAGCCAAGTCGAATATCCGCGCCATCGAAGGCGCGCTGAACATGTACAAGCTGCAGAACTACGATTATCCCACCACCGAACAGGGTCTGGAAGCGCTGGTCACTAAACCGACCATTCCGCCGGAACCGGCCAACTGGGGTGACGGCTACATGGACCGCATGCCGGTTGATCCCTGGCAGCAGCCCTACCAGTACCTGTCGCCGGGCACCCACGGCGCGTTCGACGTGTATTCACTGGGTCCGGATCGTAAACCCAGCGATGACGATATCGGCAACTGGAATCTGAACTGATCGGTCTGTGATCGCATTGCCCCGCTACGCTATCCGCCAGCCTGCCACCGGCAGGCTGTTTGCGTTGGGCCGCTTGCCGCGGGCGCGGGGTTTCACGCTGCTGGAAGTCATGGTGGTGGTGGTGATTATCGGCATCATGCTGGGGGTGTCCGCTTTATCGATGCGTGGCGACTCGCACGCGGAGTTGTTGCAGCGCGAAGCCACGCGGATGATCGCCCTGCTCAATCTCGCCAGCCAGGAGGCGGTGATGCGCAGCGAACAGATCGCCGTGCGCTATAGTGACGATGGCTATGCCTTCATGCTGCTGCAGAACGGGCGTTGGGTGCTGATGGATAATGACCCGACGTTGCGGGCGCGCCGCTTTCCCGATGACATCAGCCTGCGCCTCGAATTGCAGGATAACCCGCCGCCCTCCCTGCTCAGTGGTGATGAATCCGATCTGCCACAGGTGTTCCTGTTGTCGAGTGGAGAGATGACACCGTTCGTGGTGACCTTGTTTTCACCGGCTACCGAACGGCGTTTCGTGATCAAGGGGAGTTTGCTGGGGCGCCTGGAGCTGGAGAAATGAAACGCACCGGCGGGTTCACGTTGCTGGAAATACTGGTCTCGCTGGTGGTGGTGGGGCTGGCGATGGGTGCGGTGATCCAGACCGTGGGTGGTTATACGCGCAACCAGGCCAACCTGCGCGACCGGGTGTTTGCACAATGGGTGGCGCGCAACCGGCTCACCGTCATGCAGGTGAGAGGTGACTGGCCCTCGGTGGGTCAGACCAAAGGCGACGTCGATTTTCCGGAAGACCCCTCCGGGGTGAAAAATCGTCCGTGGCGCTGGGTGATGCAGGTGACCCAATCGCCGGAGCAGGACATGCGCCGGCTGGATATCGATGTGTTTCGCGCGGATGCAGATGATGATGCCGCACCGCTGGCCCGCCTGAGCGGGTTTGTGGAGAGACGCTGATGCGGCAAGCACGTGGCTTCACCCTGCTGGAATTGCTGGTTTCGTTATCGATTTTTGCGCTCATCGGTATCATGGCGTACAGCGGTCTGGACAATGTCATGCGTCAGCAGGCCCAGACCGAGGTCTATGCGAAGCGCATGCAGGATCTGCAACTGACCTACCGGGTGTTGAAACGCGATTTTGAGCAATTCGTCGACCGCAGTATTCGCAACGAGTTTGGCGATGTGTCCCCGGCACTGGTGGCGGGCGGGAATTATGCCGGTGTGGAATTTACCCGCGCCGGTTACCCGAATCCCGCCGCTTACCTGCGCAGCAACCTGCAACGCGTCGCTTACCTGGTGGATGATGGCCGGTTGCTGCGGCGCAGCTGGCGTGTACTGGACCGTGCGCAGGACAGCCTGCCGGACCAGCAGGCGCTGATCGAAGGGGTGCAGAGTATCAGTTTGCGCTACCTCGACGACACGAAAAAGTGGCAGCAAAGCTGGCCACCCGCCGCTACCACAGTGGTGGCGCCTGCCGGCACCGCCGTGGCGAAAAAATGGCCCCTGGCCGTGGAGGTAGCGCTTTCACTGGACGATATCGGCGTATTGAGATGGGTCTACCGTCTGCCGGAAACCTATCTGCCGACCACTGCGCCGCCGATCCCCCCCCAAAACCCATGACAGCCTTTAACAGACAATCCGGTGTCGCCCTGCTGACGGCCCTGCTGGTGGTGGCGCTGGCCACGGCGGCGGCCGTGGCCATGACCACGCGTCAGCAGCTCGATGTGCGGCGCACCGGAAATCTGTTGCACAGTGAGCAGGCCTGGGCCTATGTGCTGGGTGCGGAGAGCTGGGCGCGGGTGGTGCTGGCGCGCGATGCCAAAGACAATAAAGTGGATAACCTGGGTGAGGACTGGGCGGTCCAGGTGCCGGCCTCGCTGGTAGAAGGCGGTTCTGTGATCGGTCGTGTTATTGATTTACAGGGGCGTTTCAATGTGAACAGCCTGGTGGTGAACGGGAAGGCGGATATCCCGGCGATGGATCGCTACAAGCGCCTGCTGCTCACCCTGGGCCTGAACGTGGCGCTGGCCGACACGCTGGTTGACTGGCTGGATACCGATATCGACCCGATTAACCTGAACGGCGCCGAGGACCAGGTCTATCTGTTGAGCCAGCCGCCCTACCGGACCGCCAACCGGCTGATGGCCGACATCAGTGAGCTGCGCCTGGTCAAGGGGTACGATGAAAAGGTCATGGGCAAACTGCTGGGGGGCGCATCCGGCGCCCCGTTTGTCACGGCACTGCCGGAACCGACAGTCATTAACGTTAATACCGCAAGTGCCGAGGTATTAACTACCCTGGCGAATGGCCTGTCGCTAAGCGATGGGCAGGCCATTATCGAGGCGCGCGGCGATACCGGTTTCGGCAAGCTCACGGATCTGTTGCAGCTGCAGGTGATGGCGGGCAGGCAGGTCGATCAGCAGGCGCTGTCCGTGCAGAGCCAGTGGTTTTTGCTGCTGGGTGAGGCCAATGTGGGGCAGGGCCGGGTAAAACTGGCCAGCCTGATCCAGAGAGTCTCACAGACCACACGGGTCATTCGCCGGCAACGCGAATTTTTCGACCCGGTACAGGTGCCGGTAGTAAAGACGAATTAAGGAAACCGATTTACCCGTCATTGCGAGGCGTGCAGCGCCGTGGCAATCTCTGTCAGGTTAGCACCCGACCCAAAGAGATTGCCGCGCTGCGCTCGCAATGACAGGGGATTCTTCCCGGATTTGTCACCGCGCAGCGGGGTGGGATGCTTGCGCCCTGAAGGATGGCGAAGACATCCTGAGGAAGTACTCCTGGGGTGCAATGACAGATTAATCAGAGTTACCTATGCATGATACGATACTGGCGGGATAACAGGATAAAGGACGCATGGCGGATACCTTACTGATACGACTGGCGGCAGGCGCAGGGTTTCGTGACTGGATGCTGGTCGACGAGCAGGGCGGTGCACGAACACCGGTGCGTGAGGGTGCGCCGGAAGCCGGCGTAGCGGCCGGAGCAACGCGCATCGTAGTCATCGTGCCGGGGAGTGAAGTACTGCTCAGCGAGGCGCAGGTTCCGGGGCGCAATCGTCAGCGCGTGCTGCGCGCCATCCCCTATGTCCTGGAAGAACAGCTGGCCAGTGAGGTCGAGACCCTGCATTTTGCCGTTGGCCCGGCGCAGGAGGAAAACTACCCGATTGCCGTGGTGGACCGTTCGCGAATGGACGCCTGGGCGGAGCTGCTGGCGGAGCAGGGCCTGGTGGCCAACCAGTGGGTGCCGGAAATGCTCACCCTGCCGCTGACCGACGATGGCTGGAGCCTGATGATCGAGGGCGGTAGCGTGCTGGTGCGCAGCGGTCCCTATGCCGGCTTTGCCGCCGACCTGGAGACATTTCCCGAGCTGGTTTCCCTGTTTGCGTCACGCGACCAGGCGCCCGCGCAGGCACGGCTGTTCGGGTCCAGTATTCTTGACCTCGAAGGCATTGACGTTGAGGTGGTTGACCAGGAATTACAACCCCTGGAAATCCTCGGGCGCGGCTTTGTTGAGGGGCCGGCGCTCGACCTGTTGCAGGGCGACTACAGTCGCAGTGAAGAATGGGGGCGGCGACTACGGCCCTGGAAGGCGACGGCCGCCTTGCTGTTGGCCGGCCTGGTGCTGACGGGTGTCTCCACCGGGATGAACTATTACCGCCTGTCGAAACAGCACGATCAGCTGGTCGCCGGGATCGAGAACATTTACCGGGAAACCTTCCCGAAGGCGCGCCGTATCGTCAACCCGCGCGCGCAGATGGAACAGAAACTCAAACAGCTGCAACGTCAGGCGGGTGGCGGCGGGCAAAAGGCTTTTCTCGCCCTGCTCGCCGATGTGGCGCGGGTGCTGCGCAGTCACGGCGGCGTACAGATCCAGGGCGCCACCTACCGGGACGGTCGACTGGATCTGCAACTGCTTGCCGACAATGTGCAGGTGCTGGATCAGCTCAAGCAGGCCTTGACCGGTGAAGCTCGTCTGCGTGCAGAGATCCAGTCAGCCACCACCCAGGGGGACGGCAAGGTCAACAGCCGTGTCCGTGTTGAGGGGGGGCGCGCATGAAGGACTGGTTCATGGCACTGGAGCGGCGCGAGCAACAGCTGGTGGCCGGTGGTGCGGCAGTGCTGGCGCTGCTGATGTTTTACCTGCTGGTCTGGGATCCGGCCGCTGTCGCCTACAGTGACCTGAAAAAGAACGTCGCCGCAGAGCAGGAAACACTCGACTGGATGAAACAGGCCAGTGGCAAGGTCAAGGCGTTGCGCGGCAGTGCGCGTGGTGGCGCACAGGGCCTCGGGGGTCGATCGCTGCTGGCGGTGGTTGACCAGTCGGCCCGGTCAGCCGGCCTGGGACCGGCGATCAAGCGTATCGAGCCGGACGGCAGCAAGGGCGTCAAGATCTGGCTGGAAGGCGCGGTGTTTGACTCGATGGTGTTGTGGCTTGGCAAGCTGAACCAGACCTACCAGGTCGATACCAGTGTCATCACCATCGAGCCCAAAGGCGCGGGGCGTGTGAACGCCCGTCTGACGCTGCTTGGGCCTGTGAGCTGATGACAACAGGACGTATCGTGGCGGCAGGTGTTGTAGCCTGGCTGGTATTTCTGATTGCAACGATCCCCGCAGACCGGGCACTGGCGCTGGCGCCGCCGATGCCCGGCATCGTCATCGGCAGCGTGCAGGGCACCGTATGGAGCGGGCACACGGGTCGTATTGTGGCGCAGGGTGTAGCCGTTGATGACGTGCGCTGGCGCTTCAGGCCGCTGTCACTGTTTCTTGGGAAACTGGAGTTTGGGCTGCACGGCAGGCTGGACAAAAAACCCTTGCAGACGCTGGCGGGACTGACATTCTCCGGTGCGCCTTACCTGAAGGATGTTCATCTCGGTGTTGCCGCCGCCGAAGTACTCTATCGCCTGGGTGTGAAACAGCTCAGTGTCGCCGGTCAGCTGTCAGTGGATCTTGACGATGTGCGTTTCCCGCCCGACGCTGTGCCGGTTTTCAGCGGGAAAATTGTCTGGGCGCCAGCCGACGTCAAGGCGCCACTGGCCTTGTCACTGGGTAGCGTTACCCTGATCACACAGCACAGTGACACAACCACCGAAGGGAAACTTGTCGCCAGCGGCGGCGCCTTGCAAGTGCAGGCGGATGTGGCGCTGGAAGCCACCGGCGCCTACCGACTGGACGCCACGATTCAGCAGAACGGCACCGTACCGCAAGCCGTGACAAAGTTTCTGACCACCTTTGCAGACGATGAAAACGGCAGTTACCGACTGAAGTGGTCGGACACCCTGTAGGCAACCCATGACTCACCCGTCATTGCACCCCAGGAGTACTTCCTCAGGATGTCTTCGCCATCCTTCAGGGCGCGAGCGCAGCGCGGCAATCTCGTGACGAGGCAGCAGTCGTTTGGAGATTGCCGCGTCACTTCGTTCCTCGCAATGACGAATTAATGAGAGGTTCCCGGAATTTTTGAATTAATCATACGCTCCAGCAGACTTTTGTAGACATGAGTTTATTACTGACCACGCCGGTACAGCATAATTTCCAGGACCCGACCCTGGAACTGGATGCGCGGCGTTTATATGACTGGTTGTCCGCCATGCCGGCGATGAACGCGGAGGAATCCGTGCGCCAGGTGTTGCTGGCCCTGGAGCCGCTCAATGAGCAGCGGCTTGACACGTCGTTGCGGCTGGAATTACTCGATGTCTACCGGCCATTCGTACAGCGCCTGTTCGAGAGCGCCGAACCGATACGCCTGCGCCAGCAGCCGCTCAGTCGCCAGCAGCGACAGAACGCCGTGGATGATATTGAACGCCTGTGCCTGGCGATGGCGAACGGCTACAAACTGGTCATCAAGGCGATGCACGCCGACGGGACATACCGGTCGGCGTTACCGGCCTTTGGTCGGGTGGTGCGCGCGGCGGCGCGCCAGCTTGCTGCCGCCTTGCTGCACAGTTACCGTTATTACCGTCCTGAGCCACCCGTCGTATTCCTTGAGCTGAACCAGTTATACCGCCTGGCGCGGCATCATGGTGTGCATGACGCGCTCGATGACAGTGAAGTCGATAGTACGATAAGCCTTGCAGTCAGTTACCAGGCAACCTGCCTGCTGGCGCTGCTCGACCCGTTTGCTGCCGAAGAAGGGCAGGCGGATTTGTACTATCGCACCCTGTTGCAATACGCGGGCAAAGTTCGCATTGTGCCCGGCAACAGCTGGCAGGGGATTCCGGAAGGCCTGTTTTTTATCGACCTGATGCGTGATAACCGTCCACGGCACTGTGTGTTTCTCAGCTCGCCGGTGGAAGGCGATGAACCCTACCTCATCGATGCGCGCCCGGCACTGCAACTGATGCACAAGACGCTGGTTGCCCTGTCGCAAGATCGACGCCGCCAGCGCAGCGAGGCGGCCATACTCAAGTACCTGTTGCCGGAAGTAACGCCGCGTGACAAACGACGCAGCCGGCGACGCATCGGCGGCAGCTGGATCGATGTTGTCGTCGGGCTGGACGCCGTGTATGACTGGCTGCTCAGGCACAGGGAGGATGACGCGCCGGAACCACAGCACTGGATCATCCGCGACCGCAGCGAGCAGGGCTACCGCCTGGGATGGAGCGAAAGCTCGGCCAGCGCGTTACAGGTCGGTGACCTGGTCTGCGTGGTAGGCGACGGTGAAAACCCCGATGCGCCATTCCGGCTGCTGGCCGTCCGCTGGTTGCGTGATGACCGTGACAAGGGTACCGAACTGGGTGTCGAGGCCTTTGAAAACATCCCGGTGCCCGTTGAGCTTGAGTTCGAAGCCGAAGCCGAAGCCGGAAGCAGCCCGCGTGGCAAGGTGGGGTCTGGCGCCCGGACGTACAAGGCCCTGTTCCTCCCTTCCTCCGGCGACGAAGGTTCGGCGGCGCGCCTCGTCGCGCCCGCCGGGCTGTATGCACACAAGCGTCCCATGACAATTCATGTCGGTGATCGTGAGGTGAAAGTGATTTGCGCCGAGCGTATCGAACAAGCGACAGGATTTGACTGCTTCGAATTCACAGCCACGTAGGTACAGAAACAGGTTCGACTATGAGTAAAAAAGTCAAAAACAGCACAAAAGGTCAGCGTAAAATCCCGTTAAAGGTAGAGATGACCCCAGAGACCAAATGCGGTTTCTGCACCAACACCAAATGCTGCACCTACATCAGCCAGGAAATCGATACGCCACGTTCAAAAGAAGATTTCGATTTCCTGCTCTGGCAGATTTCACACCGCGATATCCGTGTCTACAAAGACGAGGGGAGCTGGTACCTGCTGGTCGATAACGCCTGCAACCACATACAGCCGGATGGCCGTTGCGGTATCTACGATGACCGGCCGCAGATTTGCCGGGACTACTCCAACGATTATTGCGAATTCGATTCCCCGGCGGAAGAAGGTTTCGAACTGTACTTCGACGGCTACAAGTCCCTGCTGAACTACTGCAAGAAACGCTTCAAACGCTGGGGACAACGCCCGTATTAAGGTCACTACAAACCCTCGTCATTGCGAGCGTAGCGCGGCAATCTCCGTCAGGTTGGTGCCTGACCCAAAGAGATTGCCGCGCTACGCTCGCAATGACGAGGGTTTGCAGTGACGGTTTAAGGGGTCAGGTTTTCAAGCAGATCATTAAAACTCTCGATAGCAATAAAATCCCCGGTTTGTTTGGGTGGCGCACTGGCGTCAGGAACGCGCACCGCACGCAGGTAACGAATCCCGTAGTCACTCGCCGCCTGTAGCACCGGCAGGCTGTCGTCCACGAACAGGGTTCTTTCCGGGTCAAAATCATCCTGTTTCGCCAGTGCCGGCCAGAAGCGCGGGTCTTCCTTGGGGATGCGGAACGTGTGTGCGCAGATCAGGTTGTCGAAGTGCTTTGCCAGGCCGGTCAGGCCCATTTTTAACTCAACCACCTTTTCGTGGGCATTGGTCAGCAGCGCCACGCGGCGTTTACTCGCAGCAAGCACTTCCAGGAACCTGGCAACCTGCGGGTGGACCTGTATAAGGTGCGCGACTTCGTGTTTCAGCGCCGTAATGTCCAGGTCGAGCTCACGGCTCCAGTAATCGACGCAGTACCAGTCTATGGTGCCTTCCATGGCGCGGAAGCGCGGGAACAACGCCTGTTTGGCGTCATCCACTGAAACGCCGTGCTTTTCCGCCCAGCGCAGCGGCACGTGCTCCAGCCAGAAATGGTTGTCGAAATGCAGGTCCAGCAGCGTGCCATCCATGTCCAGGAACACGGTGTCGATGGCTTGCCAGGGAAGTGCGTGGGTCATGGTGGTTAATCGGGCTGCACGGATAGCGTATGATACGGCCTTCCCCCTGAAGCGTGAAGCAGCGAGATATGTCGATGAATGTGTGTGATTACCTGAATGATGTGCGGCAACTGGCGAAGCAGGCCGGTGAAAAGATCCTGGAAGTCTACGGTACCGAGTTTTCCGTGCAGGACAAGGAGGACAAGTCGCCGCTGACCGCCGCCGACCTGGCCTCGCATCACACCATCATCGCGGGTCTGAAGGCGCTCACGCCGGATATCCCGGTGCTGTCTGAGGAGGATGCCAAAATCCCCTTTGAGACACGCGCCGCGTGGCAGACCTACTGGTTAATCGACCCGCTCGATGGCACCAAAGAGTTCATCAAGCGCAACGGGGAATTTACCGTGAATATCGCCCTGATCCGCGATGGCGCGCCTGTGCTGGGCGTGGTGTATGTGCCCGTCACCGGGGTGACCTACGCCGCCTGTGAGGGGCAGGGCGCTATCAAGGAAACCCCCGGCGAAGGTGAGCGGGCGATCCACGTACGCAAGCTGTCGGATGGCCCGGTGGCTGTGGTCGGCAGCCGCTCCCACCAGGGCGACTCACTGAAGGCCTTCCTGGAAAAGCTGGGCGATCATGAAATCGTCAGCATGGGCAGTTCGCTGAAAATCTGTCTGGTCGCCGAAGGCGCGGCAGACGTGTACCCGCGTCTTGGCCTGACCTCGGAATGGGATACCGCAGCAGCGCACTGCGTTGTCGTACAGGCCGGCGGCAGCCTGACCGATCTTGACATGCAGCCGTTACGCTACAACACCAAGGATTCCCTGTTGAACCCGTTCTTCTTCGTGTTCGGCGATGATTCCCGCAACTGGTCAGACTATCTCGCCCTAAATCGGGGACAGATTTAAATCTGTCCCCTTACACCCATGTCAACGGGGACAGATTTCAAATCTGTCCCCTTACGCCGTGTCCCCTTACACCACGGGCCAGCCGCGCCAGCAATACGATCGCCAACAACGCCCCGGTAGTATCTGCGACCCAGTCCAAAACATCAGGTGTGCGCCCGGGGACGAAGGACTGGTGAAATTCATCACTGATGCCGTAGAGGCTGGCAATAACGATGCCGGTTAGTATCTGCCTGCCGGCATATCCCGCTGCGCCCGGGCGCATGGCGCCCAACAGAAAGATACCCAGTATGCCGTACACGCCGGCATGAAAGAGTTTGTCCTGGCCGGGAAACAGCATCGGGACGTCGATGCCGGGTTGGCTGGATAACCAGAAGAGCACCCCCATCCACAGGAGAGCCAGCAGCAGCGACAGGCGGCGCAGGATCATCGGTTTCAGGCGACAGATTGCGGTGCGCGCGGCGCCAGCGCGAATAGTTTTTCACTGAGTTTTCGGCCGTACTCCAGTCGGTTTGGCTGGGACAGGCTGGCTTCAGTCGCCAGGCTGTCGTTGAACAGTACCGGGTGCTTCCAGCTTTTCAGTTCGGTGTAGAGCTCATCGCTCATCTGGTCAGGCCGTATGTCGAGTTCCACCAGCAGCACATCGATGTTTGTACTATTGAGGTTTCTCAGTTCTTTTGCCGTGAGCGGGAAATCGGCGACAATGCGGATATTGAATTCCGTGAGCAGACGGGACAGGTAAATCCTCAGTAACTCGGATTCTGCCGTGATGGCGATACGTAGCCCGGGCGTATTGCCCGCTTCACAAGTGTGGCTATCGACAGCTTGCAGCGGTTTGACCGGTGCAGGTGTCGCAGACAACAGGCCTTTCGGGTTGCCACTGGAACGGTCTTGCATGAACAGCCCGCCCTGCTGTTTGTCGCGTGCGACATCAGTGACCAACTGTGCATCAATGTGTTCCTGCTGCTCGGCATAGCCGTACACCAGTGTGGTGTCGCACAGCAGGTTGATCAGGCGGGGTACGCCGCCCGTCTCCGTGAAGACCTGTTTGCAGGCTTCTTCGCTGAACAGGTCAGCATTGCCGCCGGCTTTCGTGCAGCGATGTCGAATGTAATCGACGGTTTCCTGTTCCCCCAGAGGTTCCAGGTGGTAGTCCACGCCGATACGCTGGGCGAATTGCACCAGGTCCGGTCGGCGCAGTGTGTCGCGCAGCTCGCGCTGACCGACGAGAATAACTTGCAGCACCTGGTCCTTGTCGGCATTGACGTTGGACAGCATGCGTAATTCTTCCAGCGTCTCAGCCGACATGTTCTGGGCTTCATCGATAATCAGCACGGTACGCTTACCCCGGGCATATTCCCGGATAATGAAATCCATGAAATCCTGGTACAGCTCCACCTTGTTCTTGCCGTGGTGTGGCAGGTCGTAGGCCAGTGCGATCCATTGCATCAGGTCGCCAAAGGTCTGGTGGGTGTTGGAGATCAGGCCCACCCGGATGGATTCATCAATCTGGTTGAGCAGTTGACGAATAAGCGTGGTTTTGCCGGTGCCGATGTCGCCGCTGATGACTGTGAAACCAGCCTGGTTCATCAGGCCATACTCCAGCAGCGTGAGCGCCATGCGGTGCTTGTCGCTCAGGTACAGGAAACCCGAATCCGGGAGCAGGGAGAAGGGTTTTTCCTGGAAGCCGTAGAAACTCTGGTACATCGTCGGCGTCCCGCCTAGTTCTGGCCGGCCTTGTTGAGTACCGTGCCGAGCACATTGGTGCCTGAAAGCAGCTCAAGCGCATTTTCAACTGCCTGCCGCGAGGTTCTGCCTTCCTCGACAACCAGCAGGGCAGCATCGACATACGGGGCAAAGGCCAGCGCGTCTGCTGCACTTAACACCGGCGGCAGGTCAAACACGATAATGCGCCCGGCATAGCGGTTCTTCAATTCATCGACCAGGTGGCTCATTTTGGGCGAGTTCAACATCTCCGCCGAGTTGAGCATGGCGGCGCCGGCCGGCAGGAACGTGAGGTACTCAATACCTTTCGGGTGGACGAGTAACTCGTTGAGCGGCGTATCCTCCGTCAGGTAGTCATTGAGTCCGGGGCCATCTGGCAGGTTGAAGTGTTCGTGCAGGCTGGGGTGGCGCAAATTGGCGTCCACCAGCAGCACGGTGTGGTTGATTTCCATCGCGATACTGGCGGCCAGGTTGAGTGCCGTCAGGGACTTGCCTTCACCGTTGCCCGGGCTGGTGACAGCCAGGACATTCCAGTCATTCTCGTTCAGGCGTTGCAGTACCTGGGTGCGCAGCATTTTGTAGGCATCGGTGAAATCGCAGGGGTCGAAGCCGGTAATGACACGGTTCTTGCGCAGCGCGATTTTGGACACCTCAACGTTGCGGGTCTGGGAATAGGTGATTTCAGCCGCAGGGACATGCGCAGGGGTTTCAGGCGAAGGTACACTTGCGGGTTGCCCATGGCGTTCTGCGCGCGCGCGTTCAAGCGCTTGTTTGATACGTTCCATTTTATAGCTACCTTAAAGATCGCATCAGGTGTTGATGGCGACGTCAGCCTTTCGTAGTGCCTTGTACCAGAGCACGTCGAGCGGCATCAGGAAATTGTGAAACAGGGTGATGGCGATAATGATCGCAGCGATGGCGGCGGCGGCACGGCGTATTTTCCGGTGCTTGCGCCGGGACTTCTCCTCATCGCTTTCGAGGTAGGGGATGGTTGCCAGTGGAGGTGCGCCGGTTGCAGAGGTCAGGCCCTTGCTACCACGGATGGAGCTGTCAAGGCTTTCGGCGACAGCGGCATAGCTGACGCCGCAACCCAGTGCCAGTACAAAACTGAGAAACAGAATCGCCGGGCGGTTCGGGCTGACAGGTTTTTCCGGCAGGATGGGTTGTTCGACGATTTCAAAGCGCTCACCCTTACTGTCCTTTTCGAGTTGCTGTCCAATTTCGGCCGATGTCAGTTTGGCGCGGATACCCTGATATTCGGCAACCGTATCCTGAAGGTTGCGTCCCAGCGTTATGTACTCGCGTTCAACCTGCGGGGTTTCTGTCAGGCGTTTTTCGTAGTCTGCAACCTTTTGTTTTAATAATTCTTTTTTGTGGTTCAGGGAACGTATTTCGGCATTAGCCGCCTCGATCTGGGTCTGAAGCTGGATGTAGGCGGGGTTATCCGGGTTGTCAGCTGCAGATGACGCCAGTTTTGAGATCGCTGTGGGTTTTTTCGACTCCGTGACAGTCTTTTCCAACGCCTTGATCTGGCGCTCCAGCTTGAGCACATCCGGGTGTTTCGGAGAATATTTTTTGCGTAGCGTGGCGAGTTCACCCCGTAACGCCTCGATCTGCTTGAGTTGCTCCGACGAGCTGTCGACCTGCCCCACTTCCTTTTCCAGGCCCTCGATTTCGCGCCGTGCACGGATGACGTCCGGGTGATCAGCTGAATAACGCGCCAGCAGGCCCAGATAGCTGGTCCGCAACGCTTGCAGGCGGGTTTTGGGATTCAGTGATGCGTCGGAACCGAACGGCTTGAGCTGCGTCAACTGGCCCTGCAGGTAAATCCGAGTCTGTTTCTGTTGGCGAATCTGGCTGTCGATATCGTCCATTTCCCGCTCAGTGCGGTCCAGCATGTTGATATTCAGGCTCTGGAGTTCAGGTAGCGTTTTGGCGTGCTGCTCCTTAAAGGTGGCAAGCTTTGTTTGCAGGTCCGCGATTTCCTTGTTTAGTCGTTCGGATTCACCGTTGAGGAACGTGTAGGTCTCATTGGCCTGCATCGAGCGTTCCTTGAGATTTTCTTTCAGGTA
>AMFO01000253.1_pt1 | contig 36043 bp, 42 predicted proteins | sample 552608 | NCBI WGS metagenome assembly AMFO01 (sample SAMN01893955, study PRJNA167987) | microbial mat metagenome | biome: hydrothermal vent | place: USA: Loihi, Hawai'I | collected 2003-05-01
GGCTGGCCGAGGATCTGCTGTTCGGCCGCCTGGCACAGGGTGGCGAGGTGCGGATCACCCTGGAGGACGACGAACTGGCGTTCGACATCCGCCCGCAGCAGGTGCATTGAGCGCTGCGGGGCAGGGCGAACTCGCCGGGATCAGCGCTCGCGGTAGGTGATACGGCCCTTGGTCAGGTCGTAGGGGGTCAGCTCCACCTTGACCTTGTCGCCGGTGAGGATGCGGATGTAGTGCTTGCGCATCTTGCCCGAGATATGGGCCGTCACCACATGGCCGTTTTCCAGCTCCACGCGGAACATGGTGTTGGGAAGGGTCTCGATCACGGTCCCTTCCATTTCGATCACGTCTTCTTTTGCCATCGTCTTTGTCCGGTTTCGATGTCGGCATGGTGCCGAGATGGGCGCGGAGTATAGCAAAATCGCGCTTGCAGGTCGGCGCTGATCCTGCCTTGTAGTGAGGCGTCCCCGGGCCGAACCCTTCGTGGCAGGGGCGCCGCTCTTGCCCTGTAGGAGGCCCGTCCTCGGGCCGAACCTAGAGTTCGACCGTCTCGCCAGTCTCGAAACGGCGCCAGCCCTGCCCGTCATACAGCTCGATGGGGCGGAACCCGGTCTTGTAACGCATCTTCTCGCAGTCGCGTATCCAGTAGCCCAGGTACAGCCAGGACAGGCCGAGTTCGCGTGCCCGCTCGATCTGGGCGAGGATGGCCCAGGTGCCCAGCGAGCGTCTGGGCTGGTCGGGATCGAAGAAGGTGTAGACCGCCGACAGGCCGTCGCTCAGTCGGTCGGTGACGGCCACGCCCAGCAGCCGTTCGCCGAGGCGTATCTCGAGGAAGTCGGTCGCGCACCAGTCGGCGACCAGGAAATCCAGGTATTCCTGCGCGCTCGACTCGGCCATGTTGCCGCCGGCATGACGGGCACGGGTGTAGCGCTGGTACAGGGTGAAGTGTTCTTCGCAGAAGCCCGGTGGCACCGGCACGATGCGCAGGTCGCGGTTGGCCCGCAGGACCCGGCGGTGACGCCGGCGGGGCTGGAAGGTGGCGACCGGCACCCGTGCCGAGCGACATTGTCGGCAGGTCGGGCAGTGCGGCTGATATACCAGGCGCCCGCTGCGGCGGAAGCCGCGTTTCACCAGGTGACTGTAGATCCGTGTGTCCATGGGGGCCTGCGGGTCGGCGAACAGGCTCTGTGTCTCTTGTCCCGCCAGGTAGCTGCACGGGTGCGGGGCCGAGAGATAGAGTATCAGGCGCAATGCGCGCTCGTTCACCGTGCGTGCTCCAGGGCGCTGCAGTCGAGCGGGGAAACCTGCCAGGTGGCAGGCTTGCAGGGGGCCTCCGCTGCCTCGGCCAGCAGGCGCTGGAACTGGGTGCGCGGGATCTCGCGCGCGCCCATGCGCTCCAGGTGGGGATTGTGGATCTGGCAGTCGATCACCGGGAAGCCGTTGGCGGAGAGGTGTTCGCAAAGATAGACCAGGACGATGCGCGAGGCGCTGGGGATGCGGCTGAACATGGACTCGCCGAAGAACATTCTTCCCAGGGCCACACCGTAGAGTCCACCGACCAGCTGCCCGTCCTGCCACAGCTCGAAGGAGTGTGCCCGCCCCATGTGGTGCAGGGCCAGGTAGGCGGCACGCATCTCCGGGATCAGCCAGGTGTCCTCGTCGTCGCGCCGTGGTGTCGCGCAGCCAGCGAGTACGCCGGCAAAGTCGTTGTCGATGCGCAGCTCCAGGCCGCCGCGCCGCATCTGCCGGCGCAGGCTGCGTGCGACATGGATCTCACCCGGGAACAGCACCATGCGTGGGTCCGGGCTCCACCAGAGGATGGGCTGGTCCTGGCTGTACCAGGGAAAGATGCCGCGACGGTAGGCGTTGAGCAGGCGCTGCGGGTGCAGATCACCACCGACCGCGAGCAGGCCATTGGGGGCGCTTTCGGCCTGCGCGGGATCGGGGAAGGGGTGATCGGGGGCGGTGTTGTCGAGGCGAAATATCATGCACTCTCCGATCGACGATAGGGTGAGTGCCCGGCCAGTTCTTCCATGTAGTCCTGCATGCCCTCGGTTTCGAGTTGCAGGAATTGTTGCACGCAGTCGAACACGAATTCGCCGTAGGCGTTGAACTTGAGGTACAGCGGGCAGGCGGCGACCAGCCGGTCCTGCGCGTCGCGCACCAGGATATGTCGCGGCAACCAGCCGAAGCGCTCGCCCAGGCAACCGTGGACCTCGAGGGCGCGCAGGAACTCGTATCGCAGGAAGGGCAGGGCAGCCACGCCGAGCCGATTCCACTCCCCGGCCGATACCGTGGACAGGTCCTCGAGGATCTCCACCCGTGGCCTCATGGGCGAGGCCTCCTGTGGGCGCTTCAGTCGCCGGCCTCCAGCGCGTCCAGGTAGCGTTCGGCATCCAGGGCCGCCATACAGCCGGTGCCCGCCGAGGTGACGGCCTGACGGTAGACCTGGTCCATGACGTCGCCTGCGGCGAACACGCCTTCCACCGAGGTGGCGGTGGCATTGCCCTCGGTGCCGCTCCTGACCTTGATGTAGCCGTTGTCCATTTCGAGCTGGCCCTCGAAGATGTCGGTGTTGGGCTTGTGGCCGATGGCGATGAAGATGCCTTGCAGATCGATGTCCCTGGTCGAGCCATCGGTGGTACTCTTGATGCGCATGCCGGTCACGCCACTCTGGTCGCCCAGTACTTCGTCGAGCACGTGGTTCCACTCGATGGTGATGTTGCCGTTCTCGGCCTTCTCGAGCAGTTGCTTCTGCAGAATCTTCTCGGCACGCAGGCTGTCGCGCCGGTGTACCAGCACCACTTCCGAGGCGATGTTCGACAGGTACAGCGCCTCTTCGACCGCGGTGTTGCCGCCGCCGATCACCGCCACCTTCTGGCCACGGTAGAAGAAACCGTCACAGGTGGCGCAGGCGGACACGCCGCGGCCCTTGAATTTTTCTTCGGACGGTAGCCCCAGATACTGTGCCGAGGCGCCGGTGGCGATGATCAAGGCATCGCAGCTGTAGTGTTGGCTGTCGCCCTTGAGGCGGAAGGGACGCACGCTCAGGTCCACCTCGCTGATGTAGTCGAAGATGATCTCGGTCTCGAAACGCTCGGCATGGCGCTGCATGCGCGCCATCAGATCGGGGCCTTGCACGCCGTCGGGGTCGCCGGGCCAGTTGTCCACGTCGGTGGTGGTCATCAACTGGCCGCCCTGTTCCATGCCGGTGACCAGCACCGGTTGCAGGTTGGCGCGAGCGGCATACACCGCAGCGGTATAGCCGGCGGGGCCAGATCCGAGGATGAGCAGACGGCAATGCTTGGTTTCGCTCATGAGACGACTCCTTGGAAAAAATGGGGAACAGGTCCGCCCTGGCGGGCCAGAACTGCGCGCCATACTACTAAGCTGTTGTTGAGAAAGTCCAATCTTGCACAGGGAGAGAACCGATGAAGAGTCGATGCGTGGGAGTACCCCGGGAGATCAAGCCGCTGGAGGGGCGGGTGGCGCTGACGCCCGCGGTGGCGGCCGAGCTGGTGCGTGCCGGGCACCGGGTCTGCCTGGAGCAAGGGGCGGGTGAGGCCAGCGGCTACGCGGATACCGCCTATGCCGCGGTGGGGGTGGAGATCCTGCCGGATGCCGACAGCCTGTATGCCGCCGCCGAGGTGCTGGTCAAGGTCAAGGAGCCGGTAGGGCCGGAACTGGATCGCCTGCGTGCCGAGCAGGTCCTGTTCTCCTATCTGCACCTGGCGCCCAATCCGGCACTGACCCGGCGCCTGTGCGAGATCGGCCTGACCGCCATCGCCTTCGAGACGGTGATGGTCGACGGCGACCTGCCCCTGTTGCGCCCCATGAGCGAGATCGCGGGGCGCATTGCGGTGCAGGTCGGCACCCAGTTGCTGCATACCCCGCAGGGTGGGCGCGGTGTGCTGCTCGGCGGGGTGCCCGGGGTCGAGCGCGGGCAGGTGGTGGTGCTGGGGGCGGGCCATGCCGGTGGCAGTGCGGCGCGCCTGGCCGCGGCCTTGGGGGCGCAGGTGACGGTGTTCGACCGCGACCCCCGCAAGCTGGCGGTGATGGCCGAGAGTGCGCCCAATATCCAGGCCTTGTATGCCAGCGCCGAGGCGATCGAGCAGGCGGTGCGCACGGCCGACCTGCTGGTGGGGGCCGTGCTGCTGCCGGGAGCGGAGGCGCCCCGTCTGGTGTCGCGCCAGCAGGTGGCGGCCATGCCGGATGGCAGCGTGATTGCGGACATCGCGGTCGATCAGGGGGGCTGCATCGAGACCACCCGGCCCGCCACCTACGATGACCCGGTGTACGTCGAGGAGGGGGTGCTGCACTTCTGCGTCACCAATATGCCCGGCGCAGTCCCGCGCAGTGCCTCCCAGGCCCTGGCCGGTGCCCTGTCGCCCTGGCTGCAGCGCCTGCTGCAACCCGACTGGAGGAACGACCCGGTGCTGGCCAGGGCGATTAATGTCGCCGAGGGCGAGGTCGTGCTGTCGGTGCTGCGCGGCGCGGGCTGAGGAGAAAATGGCCAGGTTGTGACCTGGGTTGGGCAGGGCGCGAGATTTTGTGGAATAATCTGGAAATTGCGCGAAATTCCACATATATCCAATTGATTTGAAAGGTATAAATGGTCTTGAACGCTTCTCTGAACAAGCGCCTCAAGGAAGCGGGCTTTCTCTTTCTGCTGGCGCTCGGCAGCTTCTTCATGATGGCCTTGCTGAGCTATTCGCCAGAGGATCCCAGCTGGAGTTATGTCGGCCCCCGGGTGCGGGCCGAGAATGCCGGTGGGCCGGTGGGCGCCTGGTTCGCCAGCGTGCTGTTCTCGCTGGTGGGTGTGATGGCCTATCTGTTCCCGCTGATGCTGATCTGGTTCGGCTGGATGCTGTTCGACGAGCGTGACGACACCGACTCCCAGCCCTACCTGTGGGTGGCCCGCGGCACGGGCTTCGTGCTCACGCTCATGGGCGCGACCACCCTGGCGGCCCTGCACCTGCATGGTGGGGGTGCCAATCTGCCCGAGGGGCCGGGCGGCATCCTCGGCCTGACGCTGACCAATGGTCTGGTGGCGGCGCTCGGTTACGCCGGTACCAGCCTGCTGATGCTGGCCGCCCTGCTGATCGGTTTTACCCTGTTCACCGGGCTCTCCTGGCTGGTGGTGATGGATGAACTCGGCGATTTCGTACTCAGGACGTTGCGTCAGGCACGCGAGTTCTGGCAGTCGCTCGGCGAGCGGCGCCAGACACGGCGGGTGAAACAGGAACCTCAGGTGAAGCTGGAGCACCAGGAGAAGCTGGACCGTCAGGAGAATCTGGAGCGTCAGGAGAAGCTGGAGCACCAGGAAAAGCCGGAACGCCAGTTGGTACGCCCCAGGGAACAGAAGCCGGTCGAGAACAAGCCGTCGCCGGTGCTCGAGCAGCCCAGGCGGCAACCACGCGAGCGCGTGCGTGCCGAACAAGCCGAACAAAAGGAAAAAAAGCAGGTCACCCAGCCGGGGCTGCCACCCGATGCCACATTGCCGCCGCTGAACCTGCTCGATCCGCCGCCGCCCGGCGTGCGGCGCATGTCCGAGGAAGATCTGCAGCAGATGTCCGACCTGGTCGAGCGCAAGCTGGCCGATTTCGGGGTCACCGCCGAGGTGGAGGCGGTGCATCCGGGGCCTGTGGTCACCTTGTTCGAACTCTCGCTGGCACCCGGCACCAAGGCCAGCAAGGTGACCGGCCTGGCCAAGGATCTGGCGCGTGCCCTGTCCACCATCTCGGTGCGCGTGGTGGAGGTGATCCCGGGCAAGTCGGTGATCGGTCTGGAAATTCCCAATGCCGAGCGGGAGATCGTCTATCTCAGCGAGATCCTGCGCTCCGAGGCCTATGACAGCTCGAAATCGCCCCTCACCCTGTCGCTGGGCAAGGACATCGTCGGCGAGCCGGTCGTCGCCGACCTGGCGAAGATGCCGCACGCCCTGATCGCCGGCACCACCGGTTCGGGCAAGTCGGTGGCGATCAACACCATGATCCTGAGCCTGCTCTACAAGGCCTCCCCCGAGGAGGTGCGTCTGATCATGGTCGATCCCAAGATGCTGGAGCTGTCGGTGTACGAGGGCATCCCTCACCTGCTCACCCCGGTGGTGACCGACATGAAGGACGCCGCCAACGCCCTGCGCTGGTGTGTGGCCGAGATGGAGCGGCGCTACCGGCTGATGGCCGCGCTGGGGGTGCGCAACATCGGTGGCTTCAACAAGAAGGTGCGCGAGGCGCTCGAGGCCGGCGAGCCGATCAAGGACCCGTTGTTCCAACCTGAGCCCGATCCCCTGGCCGAGGAAGCGCCTCAGGCCCCCGATCTGGTCCCGCTGCCCTACATCGTGGTCATCATCGACGAGCTGGCCGACATGATGATGGTGGTGGGCAAGAAGGTCGAGGAGCTGATCGCGCGCCTGGCGCAGAAGGCGCGTGCCGCCGGCATCCACCTGTTGCTGGCCACCCAGCGGCCCTCGGTGGATGTGATCACCGGTCTGATCAAGGCCAACATCCCCTCGCGCATTGCCTTCCAGGTCTCCTCGCGCGTGGACTCGCGTACCATCCTCGATCAGATGGGTGCCGAGCACCTGCTGGGACATGGCGACATGCTGTTCCTGCCGCCGGGCACCAGTATCCCGCGCCGGGTGCACGGTGCCTTCGTGGACGACCACGAGGTGCATCGTGTGGTGGCACACCTCAAGCAGCTCGGCGAGCCGGAGTACATCGAGGAGATCGTGCAGGAACCCAGCGAGCCCATCCCGGGTCTATCTCCCGAGGCCGCCGGTGTCGATACCGAGGATACCGATCCGTTGTTCGACGAGGCGGTGGCCATCGTCACCGAGTCGCGCCGCGCCTCCATCTCGGGGGTGCAACGGCGGCTCAAGATCGGTTACAACCGGGCCGCACGTCTGGTCGAGGAAATGGAGCGGGTCGGCATCGTCAGCGCGCCGGACGAGCGTGGCAACCGCCAGGTGCTGGCCCCACCTCCACCCAAGGACTGAAACATCATGAAGAGACTGTTCATTTTCCTGCTGCTGGCCGCCAGCCAGCTCGCTGTCGCCGGTCCGGGCCGCGAGGCGCTGGACCGTTTCAGCGAGGGGCTCACTACGCTCGAGGCCCGTTTCGAACAGGCGGTGCTGGATACCGAGAACGCCCGCCAGGGGCTGTTCCATGGGGTGTTGCTGCTCAAGCGCCCGGGCCGCTTCCGCTGGGACTATGTGATGCCCGAGCAGCGGCACATCATCGCCGACGGCCACGACCTGTGGATCGTGGAAGACGATCTCAACCATGTCACCAAGATCTATCAAAAGACCGCACTCAAGGGCTCGCCGGCGAAGATCCTGCTGGCCCAGGAGCCGGTGGACAAGGAATTCAACGTGGTCGAGCTGGGCGAACGCCAGGGCCTGCAATGGCTGGAACTCTCGCCGAAGGATGCCGAGAGTGACATCCTGCGCATCCTGGTCGCCTTCAAGGGCGACGAGTTGCGCAAGCTCGAGCTGACCGATCAGTTCGGGCAGATCTCGCGCTTCACCTTCTTCGAGGTCAAGCGCAATCCGCCGCTCGACGACAGCCTGTTCGCCTACCAGCCGCCGCCCGACTGGGACCTGCTCAACCAGCAGAACTGATCTCCTGTCCAGTCCATCCCGCAGGCGCATCCAGGGCTGGATGTTCGTGCGGGATGCGGTCTGGCGGCCTGGAACCGGTACAATCGCGGCATGGATACCGCCGACCTGTTCGCCGCCGAGCACACCGCCAGCCAGCCGCTGGCCGATCGCATGCGTCCGCGCAGCCTCGACGAGTATGTCGGCCAGGCGCATATCCTGGGTGAGGGCAAGCCCTTGCGCCGGGCCATTCTCTCCGGGCATCTGCACTCGATGATCCTCTGGGGGCCACCGGGCACCGGCAAGACCACCCTGGCGCGGCTGCTGGCCAACCACGCGGGGCAACGTTTCATCACCCTCTCGGCGGTGCTCTCGGGCGTCCGCGAGATCCGTGCCGCGGTCGAGCAGGCGCGCCAGACCCTGGCCGCCGAGGGGCGGGCCACGCTGCTGTTCATCGACGAGGTGCACCGCTTCAACAAGGCGCAGCAGGATGCCTTCCTGCCGCACGTGGAGGACGGCACCTTCGTGTTCGTCGGTGCCACCACCGAGAATCCTTCGTTCGAACTGAACAACGCCTTGCTTTCACGCGCCCGGGTGTATGTGCTCAAGGCGCTCGACCGCGAGGCAGTCCGCACCCTGCTCGAGCGTGCCGTGCACGATACCGAGCGCGGGCTGGGGGCGCTGGGGCTGCAGCTGAGCGACGAGCAGCTCGAGCTGCTGGCCGAGGCGGCCGATGGTGATGCCCGGCGCGCGCTCAACCTGCTCGAGATCGCCTCCGACCTGGCCGAAGACGGGCGCATCCCCCAGACGGTACTCGAAGAAGTCGTTGCCGGCCAGGTACGGCGTTTCGACAAGGGAGGCGAGGTCTTCTACGACCAGATCTCGGCGCTGCACAAGTCGGTGCGCGGTTCGTCCCCGGATGCCGCGCTCTACTGGCTGGCGCGCATGCTCGACGGTGGCTGTGATCCGCTCTACATCGCCCGCCGTGTGGTGCGCATGGCCTCGGAGGACATCGGTAACGCCGATCCGCGTGCCCTGCAGATCGCGCTGAACGCCTGGGACGTGCAGGAGCGGCTGGGCAGTCCCGAGGGTGAGCTGGCGATCGCCCAGGCGGTGGTCTATCTCGCCTGCGCGGCGAAGAGCAATGCGGTGTACAAGGCCTTCGGGCAGGCCATGAAGCTGGCCCGCGAGTCGGGCTCGCTGGAGGTGCCCTTGCATCTGCGCAATGCGCCCACGCGGCTGATGAAGGAACTGGACTACGGCAAGGCCTACCGCTATGCCCACGACGAGCCGGGAGGCTATGCCGCGGGTGAGAACTACTTTCCCGAGGCGCTGGCCGGCACGCGTCTGTATCAGCCGGTCGATCGTGGGCTGGAGATCCAGATCGGCGAGAAGCTGCGGCGGCTGGCCGAGCTGGACCGGCAGGCGCGAAAAGAGGAATCCTGAATTCGCGGCGGGGGCTCCGCTCCGGCAGGCCATTGCACGGCGCGATGCGCCTTTGCCCATCCCACCCATGGTTCAACATACCCAACATCGTAAGATGGGCAAAGGAACAAAGGGCCGTGCCCATCGATAGCCGAAGGTTCGCGGCGAGGACGCCGCTCCTACAGGTGATGTCAGGAGGCTCGTCCTCGGGCCGAAGGGAACTGCTAGAATGCGCCTTTTTGCGGAGAGGGTTGCGTGAACCAGGTGTTGGCCATCGCGGCAGGAGGGGCCATCGGCGCGGTGATGCGTTTCGGCGTGTCCTCGGCGGTCTATACTTGGCTGGGCCGGGGCTTTCCCTGGGGTACCCTGGCGGTGAATCTCCTGGGCTCGCTGGCGATGGGTTTTCTCTCGGTGTTCATGCTCGAGCGCCTGGCGCTGGGCTCGGAATGGCGGGCCTTCGTGCTGGTGGGCCTGTTGGGTGCCTTCACCACCTTTTCGACCTTCTCCATCGAGACTCTGAACCTGATGCAGGAGGCGCTCTACGGGCGTGCCCTGCTGAACGTGCTGGCGAGCGTGACGGCCTGTGTGGCGGCCGCCTTTGCCGGTGTGATCCTGGCGAGGCAGATCGGATGACGACGAGCGATGTGACCGTGGTGCGCATCTATTGCAGCGAGAAGGGTGGGGAGCATCGCCGCCTGCTGGAGCTGTTGCATGACCGTGAACAGGTCGCGGGGGTCACCGCCTTTCGCGGCATTGCCGGCTTCGGTGGCTCGGGACGCATCCACGAGACCCACCTGCTGGACATCTCGCTCGACCTGCCCGTGATCATCGAATTCTTCGACCGCCCGGAGCGGGTCGAGGCGATCATGGAACATCTGCGCCCGCTGGTGAAGCCGGGCCACATGATCGCCTGGCCAGCGCGGGCCAACCTGGACTGAGACATGCTGGACCCCAAGCGTTTTCGTACCGAACTCGACGACATCGCCGCGCAGCTGGCACGGCGCGGCTTCACCCTGGACACCGATCGCATCCGCGTGCTCGAGGCGCGCCGCAAGGCCCTGCAGGTGCGCACCCAGGAGCTGCAGAACGAGCGCAATACCCGCTCCAGGTCCATCGGCCGCGCCAAGGCCGCCGGCGAGGACATCCAGCCGTTGCTCGATGCAGTGGCCGACCTCGGCGAGCAGCTCAAGGCCGCCGAGGCCGAGCTGGCCGAGGTGCAGGGTGCGCTGCGCGAGATCCTGCTCGGCGTGCCCAACCTGCCGCATCCCTCGGTACCCGATGGCAAGGACGAAGACGACAACCGCGAAGAACGCCGCTGGGGCGAGCCGCCCGCATTCGACTTCGAGCCGAAGGACCATGTCGACATCGGCGAGGCGCTGGGCGGGCTGGATTTCGATGCCGCGGCGAAGATCACCGGTTCGCGCTTCGTGGTGATGCGCGGCGACATTGCCCGGCTGCATCGCGCGCTCACCCAGTTCATGCTGGACGTGCACACCACCGAGCACGGCTATGTCGAGACCTACGTGCCCTACATGGTCAATGCCGACAGCCTCTACGGCACTGGCCAGTTGCCCAAGTTCGCCGAAGACCTGTTCCACCTCGAGGGCACCGACTATCGGCTGATTCCCACCGCCGAGGTGCCGGTGACCAACCTGGTGCGCGATGTCATCCTCGAGGCCGGCGAGCTGCCACGCCGCTGGGTGGCGCACACCCCCTGTTTCCGTTCCGAGGCCGGTGCCTACGGGCGCGACACCCGGGGCATGATCCGACAGCATCAGTTCGACAAGGTAGAGCTGGTGCAGGTGGTGCGGCCCGAGGAGTCGTTCGAGGCGCTCGAGCAGCTCACCGGCCATGCCGAGGCGATCCTGCGGAAGCTGGGTCTGCCCTATCGGGTGGTCACCCTGTGTACCGGTGATCTGGGTTTCTCTGCCACCAAGACCTACGACATCGAGGTCTGGCTCCCGGGGCAGGGCAAGTACCGCGAGATCTCGTCCTGTTCGAACTTCATGGACTTCCAGGCGCGCCGCCTGCAGGCGCGCTGGCGCAATCCCGAGACCGGCAAGCCCGAGCTGGTGCATACCCTCAACGGTTCCGGCCTGGCGGTGGGCCGTACCCTCGTCGCCGTGCTGGAAAACTGTCAGCAGGCCGACGGCAGCGTGCTCGTTCCCGAGGCATTGCGCCCCTGGATGGGCGGGCAGGAAGTCATCGAGCCGGCTTGAGGGTCGGCCCGGCGACTCAGCGCACCGAGGCGATCAGCAGCAGGATCAGTGCCAGCACGGCACCGAACACGCCGATCACCGCCGCCCAGTCGCCCTTCTGCGCCTTGGGGCTGTTCTGGCTCCAGTGCTTGTAGGCCGGCCACAGGAAGAACAGCATCATCAGCCCGGCGACCAGGCCGAGAATCTTCATCCAGTCCATAGGGTGTCCTCGATAACGCGATTCGCCCATTGTGCCGTTCGCGCGGCCTGGCGTCATCCTCTGCACACAGGCAAAAAAGAGGCGGCCAGTTGGCCGCCTGAACGTCGCACGAGGATGCGTACGGCGCACCGGCAGCGTGGCGCCGGTGCGCGATGGGGTATCCTGTCAGGGCTTCACGGTGCTCAGGCCCAGGATCTCCCAGTCCTGCATGCCGCCGCGGTACCACTTGATCTTGTGCGCCGGGTAGCCGAAGCGCAGCAGGTTCTTGATGTTGTTGGGCGACTGGCCGCACCACATGCCATTGCAGAACATCACCAGCGTCTTGGCGTTGGAGAAGTCCCACAGGCCCTCGATCTCCTGGGCACCGAACTGGTTGGTCAGGATTTCGCCGATGGAGATGGGGTCGGCGCCCTTGGCCGGGTTGAGTTTGGTCCAGGGGATGTTGACGGCGCCGGGGATGGTGCCTCTGGCAACCCAGTCGGGGGTGCGCGAATCGACCAGCATCACACTCTTGTCGCCTTCGGCCATGCGCTTGATATAAGCGATGACCTCGAGCTCACCGATGGTCTCCACGCCCGGTGCCAGCTTGATCGGCTGGATGCAGAAGGGCGGGCAGGGGCGCGAGGTCTTGGCGAAGGCCGGGGTGACGGTGTTCTTGATGTTTTGATTACGCATGATCGTAATCTGCTTGCCGTTCACCGTGCCCTCGAATTTCTTCAAGGTCGGGGTGATGCCAACCTTCATGTTGCCATGGGAACCCGCCAGCACGCTGCCGGCAAAGGCGAGCGCACAGGTCAGGATACTGGTGCCGATGAGCGTCTTGAGTTTCATGTAGAAGTCGTCCTCTCGGGTGGGGTGCCCGTTTTGTCGTCTGTGATCGGTCGCGTCACGATCTGTTAGAGGGGGCTGGCTTCCCTCGCCGTGAAACGCGTCCGATGCGTCAGTGACGGTCAGTCACATTCGGGTTCCTCGTCTTCCGCGCCCTTGTTGTCATCGGGCTTTCTGGTCTCGTTGTCTACCGCGGCAACGCAGGAAGGTCCGTTCGAGAGCGCAGCCAACGCCGTCCCCTGCCAGGCCAGGATCAGAAACAGTGCGGCGAAAAGGATCTGCACAAAACGCATCAGGTTTACCTCCAGGCCTGCAGGCCGTATGCACCAGGTCCGGTGCCTGGTCTGGATGATCTGTCGTCCCCCGCACGGGGCGGCGTTTGGTTCCCACGCGACCACACTATAGCCCAAAGCAAGGGCGGCGCAAACCACTAGTAGTATCGTCTAATACACTGATTGGAAAGGAAAAAACAGGACATTACTGACACCTTTCGTGGCAGTGTGTCAGAAGTGTCAGTTGCTTGTCGCCGAATGGCTGGACCAGATCTTTCCGGCCACCGATTGAGCCCGATCAGGCTAGGGGCAGGAACACCCGCTCCCAGGTCCAGTACAGCCCGATGGCGGCTATCACCAGCGAGGCAGGCACCACGATCAGCCGGCGGTAGCTGTCGCGGCACGACCAGGGCAATACCAGCAAGCCGGCGCTGGCGATGATGGCCAGCTGGCCGAGCTCCACCCCCAGGTTGAAGCTCAACAGGGCCGTGAGATATTGCGACTCGGGCAGGCCCAGTTCCGTCAGTACCCCGGCGAAGCCCATGCCGTGCAGCAGCCCGAAGCCGAACACCAGAGCCACCCGCCAGGGCTTGAGCTGTGGCGACAGGATGTTCTCGATGGCAACGAAGGCAATGGAGGCGGCGATCAGCGGTTCGACGATGGCCGGCGACAGCGCGATCAGGCCGTACACCGAGAGTCCCAGGGTGAGGGTTTCAGCTGTTGCTCTAATTCATAGAAGAACATGCTGTTATATGCAACAATATAACGCATGAAATTGAGCGAATGGGCGAAGAAACAAGGGATCAGCTATCGCACGGCGTGGAACTGGTTCCGGCAGGGCAAGCTGCCGGTTCCGGCCAAGCAATTGCCAACCGGAACCATCATCGTTCAGGACGAATCGGATGATGAAGGTATCACTGTGATCTACGCCCGCGTCTCCAGCCATGACCAGCGTCCCAACCTCGACGGGCAGATCGCACGCTGCCTCGAATACGCCAATGCACAGGGCCTTTCGGTGAGCCAAACCGTTACCGAAGTCGGTTCCGGTCTCAACGGTCATCGGAAAAAACTGATGCGCCTGCTGGCCGATCCGAAGGTCCATACCCTCATTGTGGAGCACCGGGATCGGCTGATGCGGTTCGGGGCGGAATATGTCGAGGCCGCCTTGGCGGCGCGTGGCGCAAGATTGCTGGTGGTGGACGAATCCGAGCTTCAGGATGATCTGGTACAAGACATGATCGCGGTGCTGACCTCGTTCTGCGCCCGTCTGTATGGGCGACGTTCCGCCAGGAATCGAGCAAAGAAGCTGATCGCCGCCTGCAAAGAGAACGGATAGATGGCCAGAAGGCCCAAGGCGCAACGCACGTATCAAACACGTCTGACGCTGTCGCCGGAGGCCGACAGTTTGCTCGGCGCCTATGCCGAACTGTATGGCAAGGTCGAGCGCACACTGTTCGCCGCCATGGCGCGGGGCATTGTGCCGGAAAGCCTGAAGGCGGAATACCTTGTCCGCTTTGGCCTGACCGCCCGACAGTTCAACGCCGTCTGCCGCAACCTGAAAGGGAAGGTCGCCTCGATAAAGGAACGTCGCAAGGGACTGATCCAGGAGGCCAGAGCACGCGTCGGAAAGGCCGAAGAACAGCTGCGCAAGCTCGAAAGAAAGCAGCGCAAGGCGAAGACTGCCGCCGAGCGCAAGGCCCTGAAGCAGCCGATCCATGAGAAAAAACGCCGTATCGACAAACTCCGGCATCGCCTGGATCGTCTGGAAAAGGATCACGCCAATGAAACCGTGCGGCTCTGTTTCGGCGGCAAGCGGCTGTTCCGGGCGCAGTTCCACCTGGAAGAGAACGAATACAAGTCCCGGGACGAATGGCGCGAAGCCTGGCGGCGCGCCCGCGCAAGCCAGTTCTTCGTGCTGGGCTCGAAGGACGAAACCGCCGGCTGCCAGGGATGCGTGGCGCACTACCTGGGCAATGATCGCTTCGCCTTCCGGCTGCGCCTGCCGGACGCCCTGATCGCGGCGAACAACGGAGAGAAATACCTGCGGTTCGAAGCGCCCTTGCCGTATGGGAGCGATCATGTGGTGGCGGCGCTCACGCTGAAACAGGCGATCAGCTACCGGTTCCTGCGGGACGAAAAGGGCTGGCGATTGTTCCTCTCCACCGAAGTCCCGCCCGTCGAGGTCCAAAGCGACAAGCGACTCGGCGTGATCGGCATCGACATCAACGCCGGACATCTGGCGGTGACGGAAACCGACCGCTACGGCAACCCGCTCCGCAGCCTGAAGATTCCGCTGGTCACCTACGGGTGCGACAGGGACCAGGCGGCCGCGCGCATCGGCGAGGCGGTCAAGCGGGTGATGGCGTTCGCGCGGGAGAAAGGCAAGCCGTTGGCCGTCGAACGGCTGGATTTTTCCCGAAAGAAAGCGCGGCTCGAAGGCGAGGGCGTCCGTTACAGCCGGATGCTCTCGGCGCTGTCGTATGCGCGCATCCTCGCCACCCTGAAGGCCCGCGCCTATGATGCGGGACTGGAGGTGCTGGAGGTCGATCCGGCCTACACCTCGGTCATCGGCCGGCACAAATACGCCCGCCGGTACGGGCTGTCGAATCACCAGGCCGCCGCCCTGTGCATTGCGCGGCGTGCCATGAATCTTTCCGAACGACCGAACCGCCGCATGGGCGATCAGGTCGCCTTCCCCCTACCCGTGAGGAATCGGGGGAAGCACGTCTGGTCGTTCTGGCGCCAGGTTGCCCGGAAAGAAGCGGCGCTTGCAGCGCACCGACGGTCGGGCGCGGCCCGATCCTGTCGGTCACCTGCCCGGTCTTCGCCGGACAAGGCATCGACAGGGATCATACCGCCGGTTGCGGGTGGGACTCCCGCACGCGAATCGTCACCAGCACTGTTCGGGTGACGTGCATGGAAATCCCTTCCATGCCGCAACATGGAATATTTTTCTATGTTGCTAGGAACGGCCGACAGGAGTGAGATCATGACCGAAGAAACCACACGCCGTCGCCGTTGGGAAGTCCGCTATCGCACCGCCGAGGGCGAACCGGCGCCGGCTCGCGTGCTGCGCGAGTTGGGTTTTCTGCTGCCGCAACAGGGGCAGGCGCTGGACCTGGCCTGCGGGCGCGGGGGCAATGCCTTGCTGATGGCGGCGCAGGGGCTGGAGGTGACGGCCTGGGACTATGCCGAGGCGGCCATCGAAGACCTGCGCGAACATGCCTCCGCACGCGGCCTGCCGATCCGTGCCGAGGTACGCGATGTCTGTGCCGAACCGCCGCCACCCGATACCTTCGACGTGATCGTCGTCAGCTATTTTCTCGAGCGTGACCTGGCGCCGGCGCTGGCCAAGGCGCTGCGTCCCGACGGCCTGCTGTTCTACGAGACCTTCGTGCGCGAGGCGGTCGGCAGCGGTGGCCCCACGAATCCCGACTTCCGGCTGGCGCCCAACGAGCTGCTGCAGCTGTTTGCCGGGTTGCGGGTGATCGACTATCGGGAACACGCGCGCTTCGGCGATACGGCGCAGGGACAGCGCGACATCGCGACCTTGGTGGCGATGCGGCCGGCCTGAGTTCCGGTTCAGGCAGGGGAGGGCCGGAGCAGGTGATCGACAAAGGCCCTGGCCGCGGCGCTCAGGGCGCGCCGGCGGTGTGAGACCACGCCCAGGCGGCGACGGATGCGCAGGCCGCGAACCTTCAGCTCGACCACTTCCTGCTGGTTCTGCAAGGCCAGGCGGCTGACGAAGGCCAGGTGCCCGGTGGTGACCACCATGCGCAGGATGGAGGGGATGGCGCGCAGCTCCATCACCACCTGGGGTTCCAGCCCGGCCTCGCGCATGGCGTTGTCGATCAGCTGGCGCAGGGCGGTACCGGCCTCGAAACCGACGAAGCCCTCGCCGGCCAGGTCCTGCACCGCCAGGCGACGGCGGCGGGTGAGGGGATGGCCGCGGCGGGCGACCAGCACGATGTCGTCGTCCATCAGGGGATGCGCCAGCAGTTCCTCGGAGCGCACCGGCAGGGTGACGATGCCCAGTTCGAGGTGGCCGCGGCGTACGTCCTCGGCGATCTCGCTGCTGCCTGCCTCCTTGAGCTGGAAGTGCACCTGCGGGTGGTGTCGCTGGTAGGTGGCGATGGCCGGCGGCAGAATGAAGGACACGGCGGTGGCGCCGCCACCGATGCGCACTCGGCCGCGCTCCAGCCCCTGGTGCAAGCGGATCTCCTCTTTCAGGTCCTCCCAGCCGGCGAGCAGGCGGCGCCCGGCGGCCAGTGCCAGCCGGCCTTCCTCGGTGAGTTCGATGCCGTGGCGGTGGCGCACCAGCAGGCGCGCACCCAGCTGTTCCTCGTACTGCTGGATACGCCGCGACAGCGCCGACTGGGTCAGCCCCAGGCGGTTGGCGGCGCGGGTAATGGAACCGGTTTCGGCGACGGCCAGGAACGAGCGGGTCAGCTGGAGGTCCATGTCATGCAAAAATAGCATGGATAAAATGAAAAGTATCTGTTTTACGAATGTATGGCGAGCCGCTAGGATGAACACAGTCCCGCTACCGTTCTCGGAGGCTCGAGCCATGACGAACAATGGCGAATGGCGCCGTCCGCTGGGCCTGCTCTGTCTGATCGCCTCGCTGGGTGTGCTGTTCTTCCAGCAGGCCATCGGCCAGCACATCGGCACGGGCGTGTTGCCCCTGTGGCTGGGGCTGGGCGGGCTCGGCGTCTGGCTGCTGGGGCCGGGCCCCGGAGATGCCTGAAGCGAACCGTCATCACCGCATTCCGAATTCCTGAACATCGAGGTATCTGCCATGGCCTTTCTCGAAGACTATCGCGCTCATGTCGAAGAACGCGCCGCCCTGGGCATCCCGCCGCTGCCGCTGAACGCACAACAGGTAAGCGAGCTGGTCGAGCTGCTGAAGACCCCGCCGGCCGGCGAAGAGGAGTTCCTGCTGGAGCTGATCACCCAGCGGGTGCCGCCGGGGGTGGACGAGGCGGCCTACGTGAAGGCCGGTTTCCTGGCCGCCATCAGCCGTGGGCAGGCCGAATCACCGTTGATCGACAAGCGCCGTGCGGTGGAGCTGCTGGGCACCATGCTCGGGGGCTACAACATCCAGCCGTTGATCGAGCTGCTCGACGATGCCGAACTGGGTGAGCTGGCCGCCGAACAGCTCAAGTTCACCCTGTTGATGTTCGATGCCTTCCACGATGTGGACGAGAAGGCGAAGGCCGGCAATGCCAACGCCCAGGCGGTGGTGCAGTCCTGGGCGGATGCTGAATGGTTCACCCGCAAGCCCGAGGTGCCCGAGGCGATCACCGTCACGGTGTTCAAAGTGCCGGGCGAGACCAATACCGACGATCTCTCGCCGGCACAGGATGCCTGGTCGCGTCCCGACATCCCGCTGCACGCGCTGGCCATGCTCAAGAACGAGCGTCCGGGCATCACCCCGGACAAGCCGGGTGAGATCGGGCCGATCCGCCAGATCGAGGAACTCAAGCAGAAAGGCCACCCGCTGGCCTATGTGGGCGATGTGGTGGGCACCGGCTCCTCGCGCAAGTCGGCCACCAACTCGGTGCTCTGGCACATGGGCCGCGACATTCCCTTCGTGCCCAACAAGCGGCAGGGCGGGGTGGTGCTGGGCAGCAAGATCGCGCCCATCTTCTTCAATACCCTCGAAGATGCCGGGGCCCTGCCCATCGAGGTGCCGGTAGACGACCTGGAAACCGGCGACGTGATCGTGGTGCGCCCCCACGACGGACGCATCGAGCGAGAGGACGGCAGCCTGGTCGCCGAGTTCTCGCTCAAGACCGAAGTGCTGCTCGACGAGGTGCGCGCCGGCGGCCGCATTCCGCTGATCATCGGCCGCAGCCTCACCGACAAGGCGCGCGAGTCCCTGGGGCTGGGACCCTCGGAAGTGTTCCGTCGCCCGCATGACCCGGAAGATTCGGACAAGGGCTTCACCCTGGCGCAGAAGATCGTCGGCCGTGCCTGTGGCGTCGAGGGCGTGCGCCCGGGCACCTACTGCGAGCCCAGGATGACCACCGTGGGTTCGCAGGATACCACCGGCCCGATGACCCGCGACGAGCTCAAGGAGCTGGCCTGCCTGGGCTTTTCTGCCGACCTGGTGCTGCAGAGCTTCTGCCACACCGCGGCCTATCCCAAGCCGGTGGACATCGAGACCCAGCATACCCTGCCGGACTTCATCGAGACCCGCGGCGGGGTGTCGCTGCGTCCCGGCGACGGCATCATCCATTCCTGGCTCAACCGCATGCTGCTGCCCGATACCGTGGGCACCGGCGGTGATTCGCACACCCGCTTCCCACTCGGCATCTCCTTCCCGGCCGGCTCTGGCCTGGTGGCTTTCGCCGCCGCGCTGGGCGTGATGCCGCTGGACATGCCCGAGTCGGTGCTGGTGCGCTTCACGGGCGAGATGCAGCCGGGCATCACCCTGCGCGACCTGGTCAACGCCATTCCGTACGAAGCCATCCAGCGCGGGCTGCTCACCGTCGAGAAGAAGGGCAAGAAGAACGTCTACAACGGTCGCATCATCGAGATCCAGGGGCTGCCGAACCTCACCGTGGAACAGGCCTTCGAGCTGTCGGACGCCACCGCCGAGCGTTCCGCTGCCGGCTGCACCATCGAGCTGTCCGAGGAGTCGGTGGCCGAGTACCTGCGCTCGAACATCGTCATGCTGCGCTGGATGATCGACAACGGCTACCAGGACGCACGCACCCTGGAGCGCCGCGCGCGCGCCATGGAAGAATGGCTGGCCAATCCCAGCCTGCTGCGCGCCGATGCCGACGCCGAGTACGCCGAGGTGATCGAAATCGACATGAACAAGATCACCGAGCCGCTGCTGGCCTGTCCCAACGACCCGGACGACATCAAGCCGCTCTCGGAGGTCGCCGGCGACAAGATCGACGAGGTGTTCATCGGCTCGTGCATGACCAACATCGGTCACTTCCGCGCCGCCGGCAAGCTGTTGCAGGCAGTCGGTGGCGTCATCCCCACGCGGCTGTGGATCGCCCCGCCCACCAAGATGGATGAGCACCAGCTCATGGAAGAGGGGTACTACAACATCTATGCGGCCGCAGGCGCCCGCACCGAGATGCCGGGCTGCTCGCTGTGCATGGGCAACCAGGCGCGGGTGGCGCCCAACAGCACGGTGGTCTCGACCTCGACCCGCAACTTCCCCAACCGGCTGGGGCAGGGGGCCAATGTCTACCTGTCCTCGGCCGAGCTGGCGGCCATCGCCGCGGTGCTGGGTCGCTTGCCGACGGTGGAGGAATACATGGAGTACGCCACCCGTATCGACAGCATGGCGCCCGAGATCTATCGTTACCTCGAGTTCGACAAGATGCCGGACTTCACCAAGGCCGCCGAGCACGCGCAGAACGAGGTGGTGGTGAAGTTCGGGCTCTGAGGGGTCATGATCTGCAAACGCTGCATCGTATCCGGTCGTGTTCAGGGGGTCTGGTACCGCGACACCACACGGCGCAAGGCGCGGGAACTGGGGCTGTCGGGCAGTGCGGTGAACCTGCCTGACGGTACGGTGGAGGTGATCGCCTGCGGCGAACCGCAGGCGGTTGCCGCCCTGTGCGACTGGCTGTGGGAGGGCTCGCTCCTGTCAAAGGTGAGCGAGGTGCATTGTGTCGATTGGGCCGGCGAGCCGCCGGCAGACTTTACCATCGGTTAGTCGCATGGGCCGCAAGAAGCGTCTGATCGCGCGCCTGCATCACCTGATCGACCGCATCGAGCCGCTGTTGCCGCAGGGGTCCGGCATGCCCGACTGGTCCTGTGCAGCCTTTCGCTGGCAGGATGGCGGCCTGGTCGGTGTGCGCGAGCCGCACCGGGTTGCACTGGACGACCTGCTCGGCATGGACCGGCAGAAGGCCGAGGTGTTGCGCAACACCGCCAACTTCGTGGCCGGTCGCCCGGCCAATCACGTGTTGCTCTGGGGCGCGCGCGGCACCGGCAAGTCCAGCCTGGTGAAGGCCGTGTTCCATGCCCTGACCGGGCAGGGGCTGCGCCTCATCGAGATCGAACCGGCCGAGCTGCGTCAGCTGCCGGCGCTCACCGAGCTGTTGCGGCGGCGCCCCGAGCGCTTTCTGCTGTATTGCGACGATCTCTCCTTCGAGGCCGAGGACCCGTCCTACAAGACGCTCAAGGCCCTGCTCGAGGGCTCCATCGTGGCGCCGCCGGAGAACCTGTTGCTGTACGCGACCTCCAATCGGCGCCACCTGATGCCCGAGTTCATGGAAGAGAACCGCCAGACCCGCTATGTGGATGGCGAGGTCCACCCCGGCGAGGCGATCGAGGAGAAGGTCTCGCTGTCCGAGCGTTTCGGCCTCTGGCTGTCTTTCCATCCCTTCGACCAGGCGCAATACTTGGCGATCTGCGCACACTGGATCGCGCGCCTGGGCGACGGAGCGGTGGAGGAGCAGGCCTGGCGGGACCAGGCCCTGCGCTGGGCCACCCAGCGCGGTTCGCGCTCGGGTCGGGTGGCGCGTCAGTTCGCCATCGACTGGCTGGGGCGACGAACGGCCGACTGAGCGGCTTCAGCTGGCCTGTGCCCGCAGGTCGCGCACCCAGTACAGGGTGGCGCCGGCCACCGAGGCCGGCATGGCGACGAAGCCGAGTACCAGCATCATGCCGGTCACGCCGGCGCCGAAGGCCAGGCTCTTGAAGCGGCGCTGGCGCAGCAGCTCGCGCTGGCGCTGCGGCGGCAGGTCGTGATTGGCCATGGGGTAGTCGAGGTATTCCAGGGTCAGGAACCAGAAGCCGGCGAGCAGCCACAGCGCGGTGACCACCAGGTTGAGTCCCGGGATCAGCGCGGAGAGCGCGAGCAGGACCAGCAGCGGCAGCATGCGCGAGGCCATGTACAGCAGCTTGTTCAGCTCGGCGCGCACCGCCGGGACAATGGCGGCCAGCACGCCGCTTTCGGCCCCCTCGGGGTGCTGCCCGGTGAGCTGTTCCTCGATTCTTGCCGCCAGCACGCTGTTGAAGGGCGAGGCGATCAGGTTGGCGAGGATGGTGAAGCCGTAGAACATGAGCATGGCATAGGCCAGGGCGAACACTACCCAGAGCACCGGGCGCAGGAAGCTCCACCAGGTGTCTTCCGGCAGGTAGTGGTTCATGAAGCCGTCGAAGTAGTGGCTGCCCAGCCAGGCCAGCAGCCCGAAGATCAGGATGTTGAGCAACAGCGGCACCATCACATAGCGCCGGAAGCCCGGCTGGAACACCAGGCGCAGCCCCTGGAGGGGCAGCAGCAGACCGTCGATCAGTCCTTTCATGGCAGGCTGACTCCTTCGTCGTGCAGCATTTCGGTCAGGCGGATCAGTGGCAGGCCGATCAGGGCATTGGGATCGTCGCCCTCGAGCCGCCGGAACAGGGTGATGCCCAGTCCCTCCGACTTGAAACTGCCGGCACAGTTCAGTGGTTGTTCGCGGTCGATGTAACGCGCGATCTGCTGCGTATCGAGCTCGCGGAAGTGCACCCGGAAAGGTTCGCAGACCACCTGGCTGTGGCCGCTGCGGCTATTGTGCAGACACAGGCCGGTGAAGAAGGTCACCACCTTGCCCGAGGCGCGCTGCAATTGCGCGATGGCCTGATCGCGCTCGCCCGGCTTGCCCAGGATCTCGCCGTCGATCACCGCCACCTGGTCGGAGCCGATGATCAGACTGTCGGGGTGCCGACCCGCCACGGCCTCGGCCTTGGCGCGGGCGAGACGTTGCACCAGTGCCTCGGCCGTCTCGTCGGGCAGGCGGCTCTCGTCCACCTTGGGAGAATCGGTCTCGAACGGCAGGCCGAGACGGGTCAGCAGTTGCGCGCGAAAGGGCGAGGTCGAGGCGAGTACCAGGTTGATCGACATGATGGCGGAAACAGGGTGACCAGACAGGAGCGGGCAGTGTAGCAGATGCAGGAGCGGGTGCCTGTCGCGGACCAGGACGTCGGGCGCAGGCCATTGCCTCGATTCCCGCCTCGGAGCGAATTTCAGTAGAATGCCGCCCCTCGTGTCGCGCCCCGCCCGGCGGCGGCCGCTGCGGGCAGTCGTAGGTCACTGATTTGGCAGTGGTTTCCGCCTGCCCCAGGGGCGCGTTGGCCGGTCAGGCGAAGGTTGCTATTTTTTTAGTATTTTCATAGAATTGCGCGCTTATGTTGTCGCAGCTTCCTGAACAGGCCGATCCCCGGCGGCTGTGCGAGCAGGGGAAACGCTACGAAGGACGCGTCGCATTGCAGGATCTGGCTCGTCTGGCGCCGCTTCTGACCTCCACGGAGGGCGAGGCGGCGTTTACGTTGGCGTTCGACCACGACGAGACCAAGCGTCCGCGTGTGCGCGGCACGGTGCGTGCCGAGTTGCAGCTGTGCTGCCAGCGCTGCCTGCAGAGCATGCCGCTGGTGGTGGACGCGGCCTTCCAGCTCAGCCCGGTGTCGGGTCCGGAGGAGGCCGAGCGGCTGCCGGCGGAGTATGAACCGCTGCTGCTCGACGAGCGCCTGCTGCACCCGATGGACCTGGTCGAGGACGAGCTGATCCTGGCCATCCCGCCGGCACCGCGGCATGCGGCTGCCGATTGCGGCGTGGACATGGCCGACTACCGGCAGGAGCCCGTCCCGGAGGCGCCGCAACGGGAGGAAAACCCTTTCGCCGCCTTGCAGGTGCTGAAGCGCGACAACGAAGAGTGAATTCGCAAACGTATTGTCCCTCAGGAGACGAACATGGCAGTCCAACAGAACCGCAAGACCCCCTCCAAGCGTGGCATGCGCCGCTCGCACGATGCGCTCAAGCCCGAGGCCCTGTCGGTCGATCCGACCTCCGGTGAGACCCATCTGCGCCACCACGTGACCCCGGACGGCTTCTACAAGGGCCGCAAGGTCGTGGACAAGTAAACAGGGCCGTGATGTCTCGGCCGTTTCTGCCGGCATCGCATCACATCGAGCATTCATGACCACACCGATCACCCTGGCGTTGGACGCGATGGGCGGCGACTTCGGTCCCTCCGTCGTGGTGCCGGCGGCGGTTGCCTTTGCCCGCAGGCAAGCGGACTGCCGCCTGGTATTGGTAGGGCAGGAAGACAGGATCCGCGAGCACCTGCCCGGGGGCGAGCTGTCCGCACAGCTCTCGATCGTGCATGCCTCGGAGGTCGTGGGCATGGACGAGCCGCCGGCCAGTGCCCTGCGTGGCAAGAAGGACTCGTCCATGCGCGTGGCCATCAACCTGGTCAAGTCGGGCGAGGCCGATGCCTGTGTCAGCGCCGGCAATACCGGGGCACTGATGGCCACCGCGCGCTTCGTTCTCAAGACCATCCCGGGGGTGGACCGGCCGGCCATCATCACGGCCTTGCCGGCGATCGACGGACGCACCTGGGTGCTCGATCTGGGCGCCAACATCGATTCTTCGGCGGAGCACCTGTTGCAGTTTGCGGTGATGGGCTCCGAGCTGGTGACCGCGGTGGAGGGAGTGGACTCGCCCATCGTGGGACTGCTGAACATCGGTGCCGAGGAGATCAAGGGTGTGGAATCGGTCAAGCAGGCGCACCAGTTGCTGCGTGCCAGTGGACTGAACTATGTCGGTTATGTCGAGGGCGACGACATCTACACCCGCGAGGGCCTGGATATCGTGGTCACCGACGGCTTCATCGGTAACGTGGCGCTCAAGAGCAGCGAGGGTGTGGCGAAGATGATCCGCCATTTCCTGGGGACGGAATTCCGTCGCAACCCGTTGACCCGTCTGGCAGCCCTGGTCGCCCTGCCGGTGCTCGGCAACCTGAAGAAACGCATCGATCCGCGCCGCTACAACGGCGCCTCGCTGCTCGGCCTGCGTGGCATCGTGGTCAAGAGCCATGGTGGCGCCGACTGCATCTCGTTCGAGAACGCCATCGGCATTGCTCGCAAGGAAGTGCTGGCCGATATCGCCGGGCGCATCACCGAGACGGTGGCCGTGCAACTGCAACAGAAGGCCAGCGCATGAGTCCCCGTTTCGCTCGTATCACCGGCACCGGCAGCTATCTGCCGGAGAGGATCCTCACCAATCACGACCTCGAGAAGATGGTCGCGACTTCGGACGAGTGGATCCGCGAGCGCACCGGTATCGTCAAGCGKCACATYGCSGCRGACGRSGAGACCACCTGCGACCTGGCSGAGCACGCCGCGCGGCGYGCCCTGGCYGCYGCCGGRCGCGATGCGGGCGATGTGGACCTGATCGTGCTGGCGACCACCACGCCGGACAAGATCTTCCCCAGTACTGCCTGCCTGTTGCAGGCACGACTGGGCAACCACGGTGCCACGGCCTTCGACTTGCAGGCGGTGTGTACCGGCTTCATCTATGCCCTGGGTGTGGCCGAGAAGTTCATCCGCTCGGGCACTCATCGCTGTGCCCTGGTGATCGGTGCCGAGACCTTCTCGCGCCTGATCGACTGGACCGACCGCGGTACCTGCGTGCTGTTCGGTGACGGTGCCGGGGCAGTGGTGCTCGAGGCCGCCGACGAGCCGGGYATCCTCTCYACCCACCTGCACGCCGACGGCAGCTACGAGCAACTGCTGCACGTGCCSGGTGGGGTGTCGCGCGGTTTCGATATCGCSYTGGAGGCGGGTGATCCCCGCTACACYCACATGCGTGGCAACGAGGTGTTCAAGATGGCGGTGCGCACGCTGGGGCGCATYGTGGACGAGACGCTCGAGGCCAATGGCCTGAAGAAATCCGATRTCGACTGGCTGGTGCCGCACCAGGCCAACATCCGCATCATCAGTGCCACYGCGCGCAAGCTCGACATGTCGATGGACAAGGTGGTCGTCACCGTCGATCAGCATGGCAAYACCTCGGCCGCCTCGGTGCCGCTGGCSCTGGATACYGCRGTGCGYGACGGACGCATCCAGCGCGGCGAGACCCTGCTGCTCGAGGCGTTCGGTGGTGGTTTCACCTGGGGTTCGGCYTTGCTCAAGTTCTGAGAGAGTTCACCATGAGTTTTGCAATCGTGTTTCCCGGTCAGGGTTCGCAGTCGGTGGGCATGCTGGCCGATCTGGCCGCCGCCTTYCCGCAAGTRCGCGAAACCTTCGAGGAGGCCTCCGAYGCCATCGGCACGGACCTGTGGGYGCTGASYCAGRARGGYCCGGCCGAAGACCTCAACCGTACCGAGAATACYCAGCCGGCGATGCTCAGTGCGGGTATCGCGGTGTGGCGGGTCTGGCAGGAYCAGGGTGGGGCGCGGCCTGCCATGCTCGCCGGCCACAGCCTGGGCGAGTATTCGGCSYTGGTCGCCGCCGGGGTGCTGGCCTTTGCCGACGCGGTGCGTCTGGTGCGCGAGCGCGGTCGCCTGATGCAGGCTGCGGTGCCGGCTGGCGAGGGTGCCATGGCGGCYATCCTGGGYCTGGACGACGAYCAGGTGCGCGCCATCTGTGCCGAGGCYGCRCAGGGYGAGGTCGCCGAGGCGGTCAATTTCAACTCGCCGGGACAGGTGGTGATCGCGGGCCATGCCGCAGCCATCGCGCGCGCGGTCGAGGCGGCCAAGGYTGCGGGCGCCCGGCGTGCRCTGCTGCTGGACGTGTCGGTGCCCTCGCAYTGYGCGCTGATGCAGGAGGCYGCYGYCGCGYTGCGCGAGTACATCGACRGCATCGCCTTCGCYGCGCCGCAGATCCCGGTGTTGCACAATGTCTCGGTGGCCAGYGCCGASMATSCCGAYGCCATCCGCGAGTTGCTCGCGCAGCAGCTCYACAGCCCGGTGCGCTGGGTGGAGACGGTGCGCGCCATGGCGGAGCAGGGYGTGGACRCCCTCRTSGARGYYGGYCCCGGCAAGGTGCTGACCGGCCTGTGCAAGCGCATCGACAAGCAGATTGCGGCCCTGCCGGTGTAYGACGGGGCGACGCTMGACAAGGCTCTGGAGAAGATCAATGGCTGAACAGAAGATTGCACTGGTSACCGGCGCCAGCCGGGGAATCGGCAGGGCCATTGCCCTGCGCCTGGGCGCCGATGGCATGACCGTGATCGGCACCGCSACYTCGGACAAGGGGGCCGAGGCCATCGCCGCSATGTTGTCCGAGGCCGGTATCCGTGGCACCGGCATGCGCCTGGACGTGGCAGACGAYGCCTCGGTGGAGGCCGTACTCAAGTCCATCGCCGAGCAGTTCGGCACGGTCACYGTGCTGGTCAACAATGCCGGCATCACCCGCGACAACCTGCTGATGCGCATGAARCCCGAAGAGTGGCAGGCGGTGATCGACACCAATCTCAGCTCGCTCTACCGCGTRTGCAAGGCCTGTCTGCGGCCGATGATGAAGGCGAGGACCGGGCGCATCATCAACATYGCCTCGGTGGTCGGCGCCAGCGGCAACGCRGGMCAGACCAAYTATGCKGCGGCCAAGGCCGGAATGATCGGTTTCACCAAGTCGCTGGCRCAGGAGATCGGTTCGCGCGGCATCACCGTGAACGCGGTGGCACCCGGCTTCATCGACACCGACATGACYCGCGAGCTGCCCGAGGCGCAGCGCGAGGCGCTGCTCTCGKCCATTCCGATGGGRCGTCTGGGACAACCCGARGAGATCGCCGCAGCGGTGGCCTTCCTGGCCTCGGAAGAGGCCGGCTACGTGACCGGCACCACGCTGCACGTCAACGGTGGCATGTACATGGCTTGAGGAATATTTCTCAACGTCTTGTAAAACAAGGCGATTCGATCAACCCCGGCCGAATTGGCAAGGCTCTATGACAGGGGCGGATTTGCACATACAATACGGCCTCATCGCGTGAGCATGGGATCACGCATATCTGGAGGAACGAACCAAAATGAGCACTATCGAAGAACGCGTCAAGAAGATTGTTGTGGAGCAGCTGGGTGTCAGCGAGGACGAGGTCACCAACGAGGCCTCTTTCGTGGACGATCTGGGCGCGGACTCCCTGGACACCGTCGAGCTGGTGATGGCCCTGGAAGAGGAATTCGAGACCGAGATTCCCGACGAGGAAGCCGAAAAGATCACCACGGTGCAACAGGCCATCGACTACGTCACTGCCCACAGCAGCTGAGCGTAGCGATAGTACCCGTTCGAGGCCGCCACGGAGCCCCGGTTCCGTGCGGCCTTGTTGATATTCCGATCAAGCGCATCGCGAGGCCTGCCCCCTGATGTCTGGTTACAAATCCGAACGACGAGTGGTCATCACCGGCCTGGGCCTGATCTCCCCGGTTGGTCAGGACGTGGCCACGGGCTGGGAGAACATCCTGGCCGGCAAGAGTGGCATCCAGCCGATCACGCACTTGGACATCGAGCCCTTCAGCGTCCACTTCGGTGGTCCCATCTACGACTTCGATGTCGAGAAGTACATCTCGAAGAAGGAAGCCCGCAAGATGGATGCCTTCATCCACTACGGCATCGCTGCTGGGGTGCAGGCCATCCAGGACAGTGGCATCGAGATCACCGACGAGAACCGGCGTCGCATCGGCGTGTCCATCGGTTCGGGCATCGGTGGCATCACCGGTATCGAGAATGCCTATGGTGCCTACCTCAAGGGCGGGCCGCGCAAGATCTCCCCATTCTTCGTGCCAGCCAACATCATCAACATGGTCTCGGGCAACCTGTCGATCATGTATGGCCTCAAGGGGCCGAGCGTGTCGCTGGTCTCGGCCTGTGCCACCGGCACCCACAGCATTGGTGATGCCATGCGCATGATCCAGTACGGTACCGTGGACGTGATGGTGGCCGGTGGCGCCGAGATGGCCACCTCGCCGGTCGGGCTGGGGGGCTTTGCCGCGGCGCGTGCCCTGTCCACGCGCAACGACGATCCGCAGGCCGCCAGTCGTCCCTGGGATCGTGACCGTGACGGCTTCGTGCTCAGCGACGGTGCCGGTGTGGTGGTGATCGAGGAGCTGGAACACGCCAAGGCCCGGGGTGCCAACATCTATTGTGAGATCGTGGGCACAGCCATGAATGCCGACGCCTATCACATGACCTCGCCCTCGCCGGGTGGCGAAGGTGCTGCGGAGTGCATGCGCATGGCCCTCGAGGACGCCGGGATCAATCCCGAAGAAGTCGATTACATCAATGCCCATGGTACTTCGACCCCGGCTGGCGACGTGGCCGAGACCAAGGCGGTCAAGCGCGCCTTTGGCGATCATGCCTACAAGCTGGCAGTCAGTTCCACCAAGTCCATGACCGGCCACATGCTCGGGGCTGCGGGTGGTGCCGAGGCGGTATTCACCGCACTGGCCATYCGCGACCAGGTGATGCCGCCCACCATCAACCTCGACAATCCCGACGAGGAGTGCGACCTGGATTATGTGCCGCACACCGCGCGCGAGGCGAAGATCGAGGTGGCCATCTCCAACTCCTTCGGYTTYGGCGGCACCAACGGYACCCTGGTCCTGCGTCGCTTCGACGGTTGAGTCYGCCCGCGCCATGCCGGGGCAYGCGCTGCTCGATGGCGAACCGGCYCCGGAAGGGGCCTATRCCGACCGSGCCTGCCAGTTTGGCGACGGCCTGTTCGAAACCCTGGCCGTGGTGGACGGCCAGCCGTGCCTGTGGCAGTTGCACGCCGAGCGCCTGAGCAAGGGCTGCGCGCGTCTGGGATTGCCTCGACCTGACACAGCCTTGCTGCTGGACGAGGCACGCCGCCTGTGTGCCGGCCGTGAGCGGGGCGTGCTCAAGATCGTGCTCTCTGCCGGCCGTTCGCTGCGCGGTTATGCGCGTGACCCGAATGCGGTACCTGTGCGCTGGTTGCAATGCATGGACTGGCCGAAGCAGGGCGCACTGGCCCATGCCATGCCGTTGCGGCTGTACAGCTGTCGCTTGCGTCTGGCCCACCAGCCTCGGCTGGCGGGCATCAAGCACCTCAATCGTCTCGAGCAGGTGCTGGCGCGAAGCGAACTGCCACCGGAGGCCGACGAGGGCGTGCTGTGTGACTCGCAAGGTTACGCCGTCGAGGCCATTGCCGCCAACCTGCTGGTCTATCTCGACGGCCGATGGCTCACCCCGCCGCTGGACGAATGCGGGGTGGCCGGYACCGTACGTCGTCTGCTGCTCGCATCGGCCCTCCCGGTAGAGGTCGAACCCCTGCCGCATGCGCGACTGTTCGCCGCGGATGGCCTGTTTCTGACCAGTGCCCTGTTGGGCGTTCGTCCGGTGGCCAGCCTCGACGGCCATGCCTTTGCGCTGCAGCAGAGGCCGCCGGTACTGGAGGCYGTGCACCGTGCTGCCTTTCGCTTTGCCGGAGAAACCGTATGCAACGCCTGATAGGTCTGCTCGTCTTCTGTGCTGCTCTGCTGGTCGGCTGGTACTGGATGAGCTATCAGCGTTTCCTCGAGACCCCGCTCGTGGTGCCCGATCAGGGACTGGTGCTGAAGGTCGAACGCGGCACCTCCCTGCAGGCACTGGCGCGCCGCCTGCAGGGCGAAGGCGTGCTCGCCGATGCGCGCCTGCTCTACTGGCATGCGCGCTGGCACGAGCTGGCGCATCGTATCCGCGCCGGCGAGTTCCTGGTCCCGCCAGGCACCACCCCACCGGGCCTGTTGAAGATCCTGACCGAGGGCCGGCCGATCGAGTACCGCCTGACCCTGGTCGAGGGCTGGAACTTCCGCCAGGTGATGGCCGCCATCGCGCGTGACCCGATACTGCGCATGACGCTCGAGGACACCACGCCCCAGGCGGTGATGCAGGCGCTGGGCCACGCGGGCGAGCACCCGGAAGGACGCTTCTTTCCCGACACCTACAGCTTCCCGCGCGGCACCAGCGACCTCGATCTGTTGGCGCGCGCCTACCGGCGCATGCAACGGGTACTGGCCGAGGAATGGGCACAACGCGCCGAGGACATCGCCGTGAAGACGCCGGAAGAGGCGCTCATCCTTGCCTCCATCATCGAGAAGGAGACCGGGGTGGCCGAGGAACGCGCGCGCATTGCCGGTGTCTTCACCCGGCGGCTGAAGAAGGGCATGAAACTGCAGACCGATCCCACCGTGATCTACGGCATGGGCGAGCGTTATGACGGCAACATCCGTCGACGCGATCTGCGCGAGGACACGCCCTACAACACTTATGTCCACCGGGGGCTGCCGCCGACACCGATCTGCATGCCGGGGCGCGAGGCCATCCACGCGGCCCTGCACCCGGCGCCGGGTGATGCCCTGTACTTCGTGGCGCGGGGCGATGGCACCCATGTCTTCTCGGCCACGCTCGAGGAACACAATGCGGCAGTACGCAAGTATCAGTTGAAGCGATGAGCGACAGGGGCGCATTCATCACCATCGAGGGAATCGAGGGCGCGGGCAAGACCACCTGCATGCGCGTGGTCGCCGAGCGCATCGCGGCCGCCGGCATCGGCCTGCTGCAGACCCGCGAGCCCGGCGGCACCCCGCTGGGCGAGGACCTGCGCGCCCTGTTGCTGGGGCATCGGCACGAGGGAATGTCCAGTGATACCGAGTTGCTGCTGATGTTCGCCGCGCGCGCCGAGCACCTGGCTGCGCGCATCCGCCCGGCGCTGGATGCCGGCGACTGGGTGGTGTGCGACCGTTTCACCGACGCGACCTATGCCTATCAGGGGGCAGGAAGGGGCATTTCCGAGGCGCGTATCGCCGCCCTGGAGGGATGGGTGCAGGGCGATCTGCGGCCCGATCTGACCCTGCTGATGGACCTGCCCGTGACGCTTGGGCTGGAACGCGCCGGCAAGCGCTCCGCACCCGACCGCTTCGAGCGTGAGGCCCAGGCCTTTTTCGAGCGTGTGCGCGAGGGTTACCTGCAGATTGCCCGTGCACAGCCGCAGCGGGTGCGAGTGGTGGACGCAGCGCGCCCCCTGGCCGAGGTGAGTGCGCAGATCACCCGCCTGGTCGACGACTTCATCCGGGGCCGACATCATGGCATGGCCTGAGGATCTGCCGCCCTGGCATGCCGATCCCTGGGCGCGTCTGCTCGCCAGTCGTCGTGCCGACCGTCTGCCGCACGCCCTGTTGCTTGCGGGACCTGCCGGCGTGGGCAAGCAGCCTTTCGCCGACCGCCTGGCCGCCGCCCTGGTGTGCGAGRCCCCGGCRCTGGAGGCGCARCCYTGYGGYCAGTGCCAGGCCTGYCGCCTGGCKGCYGGCGGYASYCATCCYGAYCTGCAYCGGGTGGYGCCGGCYGARGAGGGCAAGCCGATTCGCATCGACGCCATCCGCGAATTGATCGGGCARAGCGGTCTGACCACAGCGGGKCAGGGCATGCAGGTATTYGTGATCTCGCCGGCYGATGCCATGAACCGCGCCGCCGCCAATGCCCTGCTCAAGACYCTGGAGGAGCCGAGCGGCGCCAGTTGCCTGATCCTGRTCTCCTCYGCGCCGCATCGYCTGCCGGCGACCATCCGCAGCCGTTGTCAGCTGGTGGCATTTCGTCCCGTGCCTCGCGGGCAGGCACGGCAGTGGCTGGCTGACCGTGCGCAGGCGGGGGACATCGAGGCCGCGCTGGATGCCGCCGGCGGGGCGCCGCTGTTGGCACAGGCGCTGCTCGAGACAGAGGGTCTCGAGCGCCTGCACCGACTGGTCGACGAGCTGATCGGGTTGGGGCAGCGCCGCGCCGGGCCGCTGGAAGTGGCTCAGGCCTGGGCCGAGCGGCCGCTGACACAACAACTGGCCGATCTGCGTCGGGTGATCTTCGACCTGGCACGACTGTGCGTGACCGATACCGACAGTCAGCTGGAGCTGTACCTCGGAGGCAAGCGGGTGGAGTTGCAAAAGCTCGCCAAAGACATAAACTTGCCGAAGATATTTCACTTCAAGGATGAGATCGACCGCCTGGAACGGCTGGCGAGCCACAATCTCAATCCGCAGATGATGATGGAAAGACTGGTCAACGACTGGCTGAGGCTCACCCGACCGGAGAAACATTGATGGCTCTTCCCCGAGCTCGACAGGGCATCCTCTCACTGACCATCAAGGACAAGCGGGCGCTCTATGCGGCCTACATGCAGTTCGTCAAGAATGGTGGTCTGTTCATTCCGACCAGCAAGCCCTACAAGCTGGGCGATGAAGTGTTCATGCTGCTCAGCCTGATGGACGAGAGCGAGCGCCTGCCGGTCGCGGGCAAGATCATCTGGATCACCCCGGTGGGCGCCGAGGGTAACCGCGCGGCCGGCATCGGGGTGCAGTTCTCCGATCAGGACAACGGCGTGGCGCGCAACAAGATCGAAGGTTATCTGGCCGGCATGCTCAAGTCGGACAAGGCCACCCATACCATGTAGACCGGCGGGCCCCGCCCGCAGCAGGATTCCCGATGTACGTCGATTCCCATTGTCATCTCGATCGTGTCGATCTGGCGCCCTACGAGGGCGATTTCTCGCGCATGCTGGCCGCCAACCGCGAGGCCGGGGTGGAGCGCATGCTGTGCGTGGCCATCGACCTCGAGTCCTATCCGGCGATGCGCGAGCTGGTCGCCCCCTACGATGAAGTACTGGTCTCGGTCGGTGTGCATCCCTGCGACCACGATCGGCGCACGCCCACGGTCGAGGAGCTGGTGGCGCTGGCCGACGATCCACGCAACGCCGCCATCGGCGAGACCGGTCTGGACTACTTTCGTGCCGAGGGCGATCTGGAATGGCAGCGCGAACGTTTCCGCATCCACATCCGCGCCGCGCGCGAGACGGGCAAGCCGCTGATCATCCACACGCGCGAGGCGCGCGAGGACACCCTGCATATCCTCGAGGAGGAGAACGCAGCCGAGGTCGGCGGGGTGATGCACTGCTTCACCGAGACCTGGGAGGTGGCCGAGGCGGCCATGGCCATGGGGTTCTACATCTCGTTTTCCGGGATCGTCACCTTCAAGAACGCCGAGGTCCTGCGCGAGGTCGCGCGGCGGGTGCCGCTCGATCGCCTGCTGATCGAGACCGACTCGCCCTACCTGGCGCCGGTGCCGCACCGGGGCAAGCCCAACGAGCCGCGCCACGTGGCGCGGGTTGCCGAGACCATCGCCGGTTTGCGCGGGCTGGACACGGCCGAGGTGGCGCGCCTGAGCAGCGCCAATTTCGACCGCCTGTTCCTCCGGCACTGACAGGACCCTTCATGGCAGACACGCAGGGAGGCGTGACATGCAGAACATTCATATCGGGCCGTCGCGACAGGGGCGCCGGGTGGTGTTCATTGTCGGTATTCTGGTGCTCGCCCTGTTGGCCGGTACCCGCATCGAGGGGCGCCTGCTGATCGGCCTGGCCTGGAGCCTGGCGCTGTTCTGGTGGTGGCGCAGCACGCCCGGCCTGGGCGGTCCGGCGCTGCGACTCTGGCAGGAGAAGGAAGGCTGGCGCCTGCGCCAGGGCGAGGGCGCTGTGCTGCCGCTCACCGGCCTGCGCCGCGGCTGGGTGTCGCACCGGCTGGCCAGCGGCGAGCTGATGACGCCCGGCGGCCCGGTACCGTTGGTGGTGCCGGCCGACAGCGCCACTCCCGAAGACCATCGCGCCTTGCGCCGATTGTTGCTCGACGGCCTGCCGCCAGATGCGGGCATCGATCAGTCTACCGGGATGCGAGGGACATAGTTGTCTGGTATCAGTACCGTGGGGTGCGCCTGGTTGGGATCGGTCTCGGGGAAGTCGATATTGTGGTGCAGGCCGCGGCTCTCGCGGCGGCGCTGCGCTGACTGCACGATCAGGTCGGCCACCTCAACCAGGTTGCGCAGCTCCAGCAGGTCGTTCGAGACCCGAAAGTTGCCGTAGTACTCGTCGATTTCGTGGCGTAGCAGGTCCACCCGCCGACGTGCGCGCGCCAGTCGCTTGTTGCTGCGCACGATGCCGACGTAGTCCCACATGAAGCGGCGCAGTTCCTCCCAGTTATGGGATACCACCACCTCTTCGTCGGAGTCGGTGACCCGGCTCTCGTCCCAGGCGGGGACCTGTGGCTCGCCGTCCGCCTCGGCCAGCCGTTGCAGGATGCGTTCCAGTGCCAGCTCGCCGTACACCAGACACTCGAGCAGGGAATTGCTGGCCATGCGGTTGGCCCCGTGCAGGCCGGTATAGGCGGTCTCGCCGATGGCGAACAGGCCGGGGATATCGGTCTCGCCATGGTTGTCCACGCGTACTCCGCCGCAGGTATAGTGCGCCGCCGGGACCACGGGGATGGGTTCCTTGCGCATGTCGAAGCCCAGTTCCAGGCAGCGGGCATGGATGGTGGGGAAGTGCTCCTCGACGAACGATGCCGGCTTGTGGCTGATGTCGAGATAGACGCAGTCGGTGCCCAGGCGTTTCATCTCGTGGTCGATGGCGCGTGCCACGATGTCGCGCGGGGCCAGTTCGGCACGCTCGTCATAGCGCGGCATGAAGCGTGTGCCATCGGGCAACAGCAGGCGGCCGCCTTCGCCGCGCACGGCCTCGCTGATGAGAAAGGACTTGGCCTGCGGGTGGTAGAGACAGGTCGGGTGGAACTGGATGAACTCCATGTTGACGATCCGGCAGCCGGCGCGCCAGGCCATGGCGATGCCGTCGCCGGTCGCCACGTCGGGATTGCTGGTATAGAGGTAGACCTTGGCCGCCCCGCCGGTGGCCAGTACCACGGTGCGCGCCGGTGCGGCCACCACCCGGTCGCGTTGCAGGTCGAGCAGGTAGGCGCCGATGCAGCGGGGCTCGCGGCCGTGTTCACGCACCCGGGTGACGTCCACCGCGATGTGATGCTCGAGGATCGTCACGTTGGCGCGTTGCCGCACCTGTGCGACCAGGGTGCTCTCTACCGCGCGACCGGTGGCATCGGCAGCATGTACCACGCGGCGGTGGCTGTGACCGCCCTCACGGGTGAGATGGAACTCGGAATCGCCGGTTGGCGGTTCCTGGGTGAAGGCCACTCCCTGCTCGGCCAGCCAGCGGATGGCCCCCGGGCCGCGCTCGACCACGGTGCGCACCACGTCTTCCTGGCACAGGCCGGCACCGGCCTTTAGGGTGTCGCGCACGTGCGATTCCAGCGAGTCGGACGAGTCCAGCACCGCCGAGATGCCGCCCTGGGCATACAGGGTGTTGCCCTCGGCGAGTTCGCGCTTGGAGACCACGGTGCAGCGCACCTGCTCGGGCAGGCGCAGCGCCAGGCTGAGGCCGGCGGCGCCGCTGCCGATGATCAGAACATCCGTGGTCGGCAGAGTGTCGGTCATGCGGTTGGTCCCGGTAAATTTGGTCGGAAGGGGAGTTTATCGGGCGGGAGGGCAGTGTGCATCCGCCAGCCGGTTCGCTCCCGGGCTGGGGAAACAGTATCATGCACCCATGTGCAGCATCGGAATACGTAACAGGAGCTTTTTGCATCGGGTCGCCCCTCGGCCTGAACTTGTACGCCCGTCGCCTGTCCATAAGGCAGGAAAGGTGGTACCGGTGTGGGATCCTCTAGAGTCGACCTGCAGGCATGCAAGCTTGAGTATTCTATAGTCTCACCTAAATAGCTTGGCGTAATCATGGTCATAGCTGTTTCCTGTGTGAAATTGTTATCCGCTCACAATTCCACACAACATACGAGCCGGAAGCATAAAGTGTAAAGCCTGGGGTGCCTAATGAGTGAGCTAACTCACATTAATTGCGTTGCGCTCACTGCCCGCTTTCCAGTCGGGAAACCTGTCGTGC
>AMFO01001612.1_pt1 | contig 35879 bp, 33 predicted proteins | sample 552608 | NCBI WGS metagenome assembly AMFO01 (sample SAMN01893955, study PRJNA167987) | microbial mat metagenome | biome: hydrothermal vent | place: USA: Loihi, Hawai'I | collected 2003-05-01
GCTATGGCATCCCGGCCTTCAACGTCAACAACCTCGAGCAGATGCGCGCCATCATGGAAGCGGCGGCCGAGACCGACGCCCCGGTGATCGTGCAGGCCTCTGCCGGTGCCCGCAGCTATGCCGGCGCCCCCTTCCTGCGCCACCTCATGCAGGCCGCCATCGAAGAGTGGCCGGACATCCCGGTGTGCGTGCACCAGGACCACGGCACCTCTCCCGCGGTCTGCCTGCGTTCCATCCAGCTGGGCTTCTCCTCGGTGATGATGGACGGTTCCCTGGGTGAAGACGGCAAGACCCCGACCACCTACGAGTACAACGTCGATGTCACCCGCACCGTGGTCGACATGGCGCACGCTGGCGGGGTCTCCGTCGAGGGCGAGCTGGGCTGCCTGGGCTCGCTGGAGACCGGCATGGCCGGCGAGGAAGACGGCATCGGTGCCGAAGGCAAGCTGGATCACAGCCAGCTGCTGACCGACCCCGAAGAGGCCGCCGACTTCGTCAAGAAGACCGGCGTGGACGCCCTGGCCATCGCCATCGGCACCTCGCACGGCGCCTACAAGTTCACCCGTCCGCCGACGGGCGACATCCTGGCCATCGACCGCATCAAGGAGATCCATGCGCGCATCCCCGACACCCACCTGGTGATGCACGGCTCCTCCTCGGTGCCGCAGGAATGGCTGAAGATCATCAACGAGTACGGTGGCGACATGGGCGAGACCTATGGTGTGCCGGTCGAGGAGATCGCCGAGGGCATCAAGCACGGCGTGCGCAAGGTCAACATCGACACCGACCTGCGCATGGCCTCCACCGGTGCCATCCGCAAGCACCTCAAGGAGAACCCCTCCAACTTCGACCCGCGCAAGTTCCTGGCCGCGGCCACCGCTGCCATGAAGGACATCTGCAAGGCCCGCTACGAGGCCTTCGGTGCCGCCGGCAACGCCTCCAAGATCAAGCCGATCTCCCTGGAGGACATGGTCAAGCGCTACCAGAGCGGCGAGCTGGATCCGAAGGTCAACTGAGTTCGATCCGCGTGATGCAAAAGGGGCGCCTCGGCGCCCCTCTCTTTTTCCTGCTCCCCCACCCGTGGACGGCCCACCCGCAGATACCCTCAAGGGTCCAGCCCCTGTCAGGGTTAGCCCAGATCTGCCAACACGACGCCACTCCTACCCGTAGGAGGCCCGTCCTCGGGCCGAACAACTGCGGAGATCAGTACAGCTGCAATGGCGCTTCGGCCATCCTCAGGCCCTGCTGCTCCAGATCGTTGAGATGGCCCTCCCACCAGTTCGCCTCGGCCAGCCAGGGGAAGGCGCGGGGGAAGGCAGGGTCGTCCCAGCGGCGGCACAGCCAGCCGGTATAGTGGATCAGGCGCAGGCTGCGCAGCGGCTCGATCAGTGTCAGTTCGCGCAGGTCGAAGTCGCGGAACATCCGGTAGCCTTCGAGCAGGGCATCGAGTTGTTGGGTCATCTCGTGACGGTCGCCGTGCAGCAGCATCCACAGGTCCTGCATGGCCGGACCCTGGCAGCAGTCGTCCAGGTCCACGAAATGCGGGCCGCTATCGGTCCACAGGATGTTGCCGTGATGGCAATCGCCGTGCAGGCGCACTGTTGTCGGTTTGATCTCCCGGAAGGCCGCGTCTATCGCTTCCAGCAGGGTCTGGCTCAGCCCGGCGTAGCGCTCGCGGAAGGCGTTCGGCAGCAGCGGGCTGTCGAGCACCGCCGCGCGCGCGGCATGACCGTAGCGGTGGACATCGAGTGTCGGGCGATGCCGGAAGGGGCGGGCGCTGCCGGCCTGGTGAATGCGACCGAGAAAGCGGCCGATCCACTCCAGCTGGTCGAGGTCGCCCGGCTCGGGTGCGCGACCACCCTGGCGTGGGAACAGGGCGAAGTGGAAGCCGGCGTGTTCGAACAGGCTGCGGCCGGCCCGCGTCAGCGGGGCGACCACCGGGATCTCGGCGGCGGCCAGTTCGCTGCTGAAGGCGTGTTCTTCGAGGAGGGTGGGCTCGTCCCAGCGCTTGGGGCGGTAAAACTTGGCGATCACCGGCGGGCTGTCCTCGATGCCGACCTGATAGACGCGGTTCTCGTAGCTGCCCAGCGCCAGCACGTGTCCGCTGGGCAGAAAGCCTGCGCTTTCGATGGCATCGAGCACCCGATCGGGCGAGAGGCGGTCGTAGGGGTGGCTCATCCGAGCAGCCGTTGCAGGCGCTGGCGGTCGAAGCCGTCGATGCGCTGTTCACCGACCAGCAGCACCGGCACGCCACGTGCGCCCAGGCGCTGGAACGCCTTGAAGGCGCGGCGATTGCTCTCGATGTCGAATTCCTGGAAGCGCAGCCCGCGCTGTTGCAGCCAGGCCTTGAGCTGCCGGCAGTGCGGACAGCGGCGGGTACTGTAGAGCGTGATGCGCGGCGGCCGGGCCATGCTTCAGGCGCCGGTGAGCAGGCGCTCGGCCTCGCGGTATTTCCCGGCGGTGCGCTCGATGATCTCGGTCGGCAGTTCGGGGCCGGGCGGGGTCTTGTCCCAGTCGAGCGTCTCGAGATAGTCGCGCACGAACTGTTTGTCGAAGCTGGGCGGACTGATGCCCGGACGGTACTGGTCGGCGGGCCAGAAGCGCGAGGAATCGGGCGTGAGCACCTCGTCGATCAGGTGCAGGCGACCCTCCTCGTCCAGACCGAATTCGAACTTGGTGTCGGCGATGATGATGCCGCGCTCGCGGGCATAGGCCGCGGCCTCGTTGTAGAGGCGCAGGCTGGTCTCGCGCACCTGCTCGGCCAGTTCGCGCCCCAGCCGATCCACCGTGGCGGCGAAGTCGATGTTCTCGTCGTGCTCGCCCACCGCCGCCTTGGTGGACGGGGTATAGATGGCCTCGGGCAGGCGGTCGGCCAGTTGTAGCCCGGGGGGGAGTTCGATGCCACAGACCTTTCCCGTGGCCTGGTAGTCCTTCCAGCCCGAACCGATCAGGTAGCCGCGCACGATGGCCTCGACCGGCAGTGGGCGCAGCCGGCGCACGATCATGGCGCGATCACCCAGGCGCTCGCGGCTGGCTGGGTCGGGGATCACCTCGGCCAGCTCGTCGTCCAGCAGGTGGTTGGGGACCAGGGGCTGGGTCCGCCGGAACCAGAACTTCGCCACCCGGGTCAGTACCTCGCCCTTGCCGGGGATGGGCTGCGGCAGCACCACGTCGAAGGCTGACAGGCGGTCGGTGGTGACGATCAGCATGCGCTGCGCGTCGATGGCGTAGATGTCGCGCACCTTGCCGCGGTGCAGCAGTTCCAGCTCGGGCAGGTCGGTTTCGAAAAGGGCGTTCATGGTGCTCCCCGCAGGTCGGACAGGCGCTGATTATAGGGGAGCGGGCGGCCGCCGGGTGAGCAGTGGGCGATTTCAATGGATTTTTGTGTGAATCCAAGTAAAATGGTCAACTATTAACCCGGATGTTTCACCGGCATCCCGAGAGCCGGCGGAATTCGCAGCCGCTGTGGCGCCGGTTTGGAACGAAAGGGATAGCTGTCGCTATCGCTTGAGTAAAAACCAAGCCACAGCGAGCGAGAAACCGCCGGAATCGGGATAGAACAACGCGGGGGTCAAAGTGTACAGAGACGCCTCCCTTTATTGCCGTTTTTGCTCGATCATTCCGCCTTTTGGGGCGAGAGCGTTGTTCGGCCGGTGAAATATTCGGGTTAAGGCCTGAAATCAGCAATAGTGCCCGGTCGGCCACCGGCACGAGGACAGCAGAGATGAGTGACGACAAGCAAGCCGCAGAGGACAAGCGCGAGGCCCTGGTGCAGATCACCCAGGCGGTAATGCGCCTGATGGATGCCTGGGAACTGAACACCCAGCAGATGCAGGCCTTGCTGTTGCTGCCCTCGAATGTACGTGCGCGCGCCTTCCAGAAATACCGCGACGGCAAGGACGTGCTGCCCGACGATGCGGACGTGCTGCGTCGCGCCAGCTACCTGTTGCGCATTGCCGATGCCCTGCGCACCAGCTATCCGCGCAATCCACGCATGTCCGGTCGCTGGATCAAGCAGGCCCACCGCCGCTTTGGTCGGCGCTCGCCGCTGTCGATCATCCTCGAAGGCGGCGAGGGGGGCATGATTGCCGTACTCTCTGAACTCGACTGTACCTTCTCCTGGGATCTCACCGGCTCGAAAGGCACGACTTACCGCCCCGCTGGTAACACCTGAAGCCGTCGCCCTTCCTGCCGTCAACCTCGCCGCGATGGCCACCCTGACAGGGTGTGTCGAGGCGGGGTGGGCTCTCGATGACCTTGACCGGGAATCGAGGAAGTCATTCGCCCTTGTGCCGGCTCGACATACCCGATCGAGGATGGGCAAAGGCCCGAAGGGCTGTGCCCATCGAGAGCCTGCCTGTCCCGGGGCCGAACTTATGCACAGCACTTCCGAGCCTGGATCAGGGTCGGTTGGCTCCAGGTTTTCCGCTTCTTCGTGCTGAAAAGCGCGTAAATCATTGTCAACCAGCAGATTTTCTTCTCCTCCTGTCGCGCCTGGAGCGATCGGTCTTGCATTGATCCACAGGTCTCCGTAGATTCTTCCACAGAGTTATCCACAGGCTGGGGAGATGGGCGTCAAGCATCCGATCCTGAGGGGGATCCTTTTTCTCGTCCTCGGCGCCGTGTCGATCAGCGGTGTGCGAGCGGCTGGCCTGCCCACCGCCGAGGCACTGCATTCGGCTGCCGAGGCCGGTGATCCCTGGGCCCAGCTCAACCTGGGGGCGGCCTACGACCATGGCCTGGCCGGTATCCCGCGCGACCCGCGGCAGGCGGTCATCTGGTATCGCCGCGCCGCCGAACAGGGTCTGGCCAAGGCCCAGTTCAATCTGGCCCACTGCCTGGTGACCGGCTGCGACGGCCATACCGACCCCGCCGAGGCGCGCCACTGGATGCGACGGGCCGCCGCGCAGCACATGGCCGACGCCCAGTTCCTCTATGGCGTCATGCTCGCCGAAGGACTCGGCGGTGCGGTGGATCGCACCGAGGCCCGGCACTGGTTGCAACGTGCCGCCAGTGTCGGCCAGGCCGATGCGGCCGAGTATCTGGCGCGGCTCGGGGACTGAGGGAGCTCCCTGCTTGGGACCGCAAAGGACGCGAAGGTGTGGGGGTGCGTTTTCACCGGCGCCTTGAACATTCACCACGAAGCCCACAAAGGTGACTCCCGCTCCCCCCGCCCGCTATAATCGCGCCCCTTTTCCCTGCCCCCGGTATTTCCCGTGATCCAGAACCTGCGCAACATCGCCATCATCGCCCACGTCGACCATGGCAAGACCACCCTGGTGGATGAGCTGCTCAAGCAGTCCGGCACGCTCGGCGAGCGTTTCGGCGAGGTGGAGCGGGTGATGGATTCCAACGACCAGGAGAAGGAGCGGGGGATCACCATCCTCTCCAAGAATACCGCGATCAACTGGGGCGATTACCGCATCAATATCGTCGATACGCCGGGACACGCCGATTTCGGCGGCGAGGTCGAGCGGGTGCTGTCGATGGTCGATTCGGTGCTGTTGCTGGTGGATGCCCAGGAAGGCCCCATGCCGCAGACCCGCTTCGTCACCCAGAAGGCCTTTCAGCACGGCCTGCGGCCCATCGTGGTGGTGAACAAGATCGACAAGCCTGGCGCACGCCCGGACTGGGTGATCGACCAGGTGTTCGAGCTGTTCGACAACCTGGGCGCCTCGGACGAGCAGCTGGATTTCCCCATTGTCTATGCTTCGGCGATCAACGGTTATGCCTCGCTGGACGACAGCGTGCGCGAGGGCGACATGACGCCGCTGTTCGAGGCCATCGTCGAGCACTGTCCGGCACCGCCGGTGGACCCGGATGCGCCGTTCCAGATGCAGGTCTCCAACCTCGATTACAGCAGCTACGTGGGGGCGATCGCGGTCGGTCGCATCAGTCACGGCACGGTGCGACCCAACCAGGTGGTCACGGTGGTCAAGCCCGACGGTTCCACGTACAAGGCCAAGATCGGGCTGGTCTACGGCTACATGGGGCTGGAGCGGCACGAGGTGGCCGAGGCCAGTGCCGGGGACATCATCGCCATCACCGGCATCGAGGCGCCGAATGTCTCCGACACCCTGTGCGACCCGGAACACGTCGAGGCGCTGCCGCCGCTGAGCGTGGACGAGCCGACGGTGTCCATGACCTTCCAGGTCAACAGTTCGCCCTTCGCCGGGCGCGAGGGCAAGTACCTGACCTCGCGCCAGCTCAAGGAGCGGCTGGAGCGCGAGTTGATCCACAACGTGGCGCTGCGTGTCGAGGAAGGCACCGACCCGGAGAAGTTCAAGGTTTCCGGGCGCGGCGAGCTGCACCTGTCGGTGCTGATCGAGACCATGCGCCGCGAGGGCTTCGAGCTGGCCGTCTCGCGTCCCGAGGTGATCTTCCGCGAGATCGACGGCGAGGTCTGTGAGCCCTACGAGCAGGTGACCGTGGATGTCGAGGAGCAGCACCAGGGCGCGGTGATGGAGGCGCTGGGCGAGCGCAAGGGCGAATTGCGCGACATGGTGCCCGACGGCAAGGGCCGGGTGCGCCTGGACTACATCGTGCCCTCGCGCGGCCTGATCGGCTTCCAGACCGACTTCATGACCATGACTTCGGGCACCGGCCTGATCTACCACGTATTCGATCATTACGGTCCGGCGCAGTCCGGTGGCATCGCCAAGCGCAAGAACGGGGTGCTGGTCTCCAACGGCCAGGGCAAGGCGCTGGGTTATGCGTTGTTCAACCTGCAGGATCGCGGGCGCCTGTTCACCTCGCCGGGCGACGAGGTCTACGAGGGCCAGATCATCGGCATCCATTCGCGGGAGAACGACCTGGTGGTCAACCCGCTCAAGGGCAAGCAACTGACCAATGTCCGCGCCTCCGGCAAGGACGATGCTATCGCGCTCACCCCGCCCATCCCGCTTACCCTGGAGATGGCACTGGAGTTCATCGAGGACGACGAGCTGGTGGAGGTCACTCCGGGTGCCATCCGCCTGCGCAAGAAGCTGCTCAAGGAGCACGAGCGCAAACGCGCCAATCGCGGCTGAGTCCTGCCTGCAGGCCATGCCGAATGCGCTCGGCGGCGGCAGTCCGTCCAGGTTTCCGGTCGGTGATGCCAGGGGGGCGGGTGATGTAGGAGGCCCCTTCCCGGGCGAACCGTCCTCGGGCTGACGGTTCGCGGCGGGGACGCCGCTCCCACCCTGTAGGAGGCCCGTCCTCGGGCTGACGGTTCGCGGCGGGGACGCCGCTCCCACCCTGTAGGAGGCCCGTCCTCGGGCTGACGGTTCGCGGCGGGGACGCCGCTCCCACCCTGTAGGAGGCCCGTCCTCGGGCCGAACCGTTCGCTTGGTCAGGTACTCATACGAGCCGCCCGGTGTGGCTCAGTCGGCAGTGCGCCGTCTTGCAGGGCGCAGCCTTTGCCGTACCTGTTCGATCAGTTCCGGCAGCGGGGTCTGCGGTGTGGGCCGCACGGTGTGAGAAAGTTCGTCGGCGGCGAGGGGCTCTTGGTTTGCCCGTTGCGAGCTCAACACCGCCAGGTCCGCCTCGGAGGCGTCTTCCCCCTGATGGTGGCGCGCGCTCACGCGTTCGCGTAGCAGCGTTTCGGGCACCTGTGGAGAGACGATACACCAGGGCAGGCCGCGTGCCTCGGCCAGTTGCTCGAAGGGCGCGCGCCAGCTTCGCGCGAGAAAGGTCGCGTCCACGATCACGCGCAGCCCGGCATCGAGCAGGGCCTCGGTCTTCTGCAACAGGGTCGCCAGGGTGCGACGGCTGGCCTCGCGGGTGTAGATGTCGGTGCCGTTGCGGCGGCTGTCGTCCAGTGGCCCCAGCCCGAACAGGCGCTTGCGTTCCACGTCCGAGCGCAGGCGCACCATGCCCAGGTCCTCGAGCAGGGCCTGCGAGAGGTGGGTCTTGCCGCTGCCGGAGACGCCGTGCATCAGCACCAGCGCCGGGCGGCCGGGACGCGAGAGGGCATCGGCCAGCGCCAGCAGGTCGCGTGTGGGCGTGAAGTCGCCGTCTGCCTGGCGTGCGCGGATGGCCGCGATCTTGGCGCGCACCATGGCGCGGTAGGCCAGGTAGTAGGACCAGGCGGCCAGACCGGCATGATCGCCGCTGTGGGTCAGCCAGCGGTCGAGCAGGCGCCAGGCCAGCGCGCTTCGGCCGCGGTGGTGCAGGTCCATGGCGAGGAAGGCCAGTTCGTTGACCGGGTCGATGAAGCGCAGCCCCGGGTCGAACTCGAGGGCGTCGAAGATCAGCGGCGCCCCGTTCATCCACGCGATGTTGCCCAGGTGCAGATCGCCATGGCATTCGCGGATGCGGCCGGCCTCGCGGCGTGCGCTGAAATGGGGTGCCAGGCGTTCGCCCAGGCGCTGCAGCCGGGGCTCGAGCACGTCGAGCAGGGCGCGCGAACTGGCGGGTGGATCGAACTGGCGCAGGGCCTCGAAATTGTCCTCGACCGGCGCGCGCACCGCGGCGGGCGTGCCATAGTCGCTGTCCTCCGGGGCTGGCGGGATGTCGTGGTGAAAGCGCGCCAGGCGCTCGGCGATGGCGTCGATCTGCGCCAGGGTGATCTCCGGTGCGCGATCCAGGGTGGCGTCGGCGTCGAAGGCGCGCATCTGCACCGCCCACTCGAGTATTGGCCCTTGGCCACCGAAGCGCGGGGACTCGGGCGTGCCGCTCACCGGCACCACCCCGAGATAGATGTCCGGGGCCAGGCGACGGTTCAGGCGGACCTCTTCCTCGCAGTAGAGGCGGCGCCGGTCGAGCCGGGAGAAGTCGAGAAAGCCCAGGTCCAGCGGCTTCTTCAGTTTCCAGGCGTACCCGTCGTGAAGGATCACCCAGGAGATGTGCGTCTCGATCAGGCGCGCCCCGGGCAGGCCCGCGAGCAGACCGGCGATCAGTGGTGGCGGCTCGGTTCCTTGCATGGCAACGACTATTCCAGAAGCGGCGCGGAGTGGCAACGATGCCAGCCCGTCCCGGGGCCGAACCGTTCGCGGCGGGGACGCCGCTCCTGCCCTGTAGGAGGCCCGTCCCCGGGCCGAACACTCGCGGCGAGGACGCCGCTCCTACCCTGTAGGAGGCCCGTCCCCGGGCCGAACATTCGCGGCGAGGACGCCGCTCCTACCCTGTAGGAGGCCGTCCCCGGGCCGAACATTCGCGGCGAGGATGCCGCTCCTACCCTGTAGGAGGCCCGTCCCCGGGCCGAACATTCGCGGCGAGGATGCCGCTCCTACCGTAGGAGGCCCGTCCCCGGGCCGAACATTCGCGGCGAGGACGCCGCTCCTACCCTGTAGGAGGCCCGTCCCCGGGCCGAACATTCGCGGCGAGGACGCCGCTCCTACCCTGTAGGAGGCCCGTCCTCGGGCCGAACATTCGCGGCGAGGACGCCGCTCCTACCCTGTAGGAGGCCCGTCCCCGGGCCGAATCGTGGCGGATCATTCTCCGCGCAGGGCCTCGACAGGATCGAGGCGGGCGGCGCGTAGCGCGGGCAGGACCCCGGCGAGCAGGCCGATGCCGAGAGCGACGCCCAGTGACAGGCCGACATAGGGCCAGCTGATGTGTACCGGCAGGGCGGGGATCAGCCAGCCGATGGCGAGCGCGCCACCCAGTCCCAGGCCGACGCCGCTCAGGCCGCCGAGCGTGCCGAGCACCAGGGCCTCGCCCAGGAACAGGCCCAGTACCTGTCCCTGGCTGGCGCCCAGCGCGCGCAACAGGCCGATCTCGGCGACCCGTTCGTTGACCGAGATGGTCATGATGGTGAGCACGCCGATACCGCCCACTGCGAGCGAGATCGCGCCCAGCGCCGCCACCGCCAGGGTCAGCACGTCGAGCACCGAGCCCAGCACCTCGAGCATCTGGTCCTGGGTGGTGAGGGTGAAGTCTTCGTGCCCGTGGCGTTGCAGCAGCAACTGGTGGATGCGTTCGACCACCTTGGCGACGGGTTCCTCGGCGCGATAGAGCACGTCGATCTCCATCAGGCCCTCGCGATCGAACAGGGCCAGCGCACGGCCGACCGGGATGTAGACGCTGTCGTCCAGGTCGAAGCCCAGCATCTGCCCCTTGGGTTGCATGCCGCCGATCACGCGGTAGGTCTCGCCGCCGATGCGCACCCGCTCGCCCAGCGGCGAGTGGTTGCCGAACAGTTCGCGCCGCAGCTTGCTGCCCAGCACCGCGAAGGCCCGGGCATGGCGGGGCTCGTCGCGCGGCAGGAAGCGGCCGATGGCCGGGCGGATGCGCCAGACCTCGGGCACGTCCGGCCCGCTGCCGAACACCCAGACGCGGCGGCTGCGCCCCTGCCATTCCACCGCGGCATTGCCCTGCACCAGTGGCACCACGGCGCGTACCTCTGGCAGGCGCTCGATGGCGCGGGCGTCTTCCAGGCTGAGCGGGCGGGTGCTGCCGATCACCGCCGCCGACAGGCCGAAGGTCTGGGTCTTGCCCGGGGTGACCGCCAGCAGGTGGGTGCCGAACTGGGTGAATTCCGCGAGCACGAAGCGCTGGATGCCCTCGCCGATGGCGGTCAGCAGCACCACCGAGGCGATACCCACCGCGATGCCCAGGCCGGTGAGCAGGCTGCGCAGGCGCTGTGCGCGGATGGCGCCGCCGGTCAGTCGCAGCAGGTCGGCGGTGCGCATCTCAGCGCCCCGCCAGCGCCTGCACCGGATCGAGGCGGGCGGCACGACGTGCCGGCAGCACCCCGAACAGCAGGCCACAACCCAGGGCCACCGCCACCGCCGCCAGCGGTGCCCACAGTGGCGGTTGCAGGGGGAAGTCGGGGAACAGCTGGCGCATCAGCAGCAGCCCGACCCCGGAGAGCAGCAGGCCGCCGAGTGCGCCGAGCGCGGCCAGCAACAAGGCCTCGATCAGGAACAGGCGCGCGACCAGCCGCCCCGGGCTGCCCAGGGCCTTGAGCAGGCCGATCTCGGGCACCCGCTGGGAGACCGCGACCAGCATCACGTTCATGATCAGGATGCCGGCCACCGCCAGGCTGATGCCGGCGATGCCGGCCACCGTCCAGGTCAGGGCGCCGAGGATGCGGTCGAAGGTGCCCAGCACCGCGTCCTGGCTGATCAGGGTCACGTCTGCCACGCCGTCGTGGCGGTTGCGCAGGGTGGACAGGGCATCACGACGCGCCTGCGCCATGGCGTCCTTGCCGCGCGCCTGGATGAGGATGCGGAACAGCGAGGCGGTGTCGAACAGCTGCATGGCCGAGGCCACCGGCACCAGCGCCATGTCGCCCAGGTCCAGTCCCAGCGACTCGCCGGCCGGCTCGAGCACGCCGATCACCCGGAAGCGGCGGTCTCCGATGCGCACCCACTCACCCAGCGCGCGTTGCCGGTCGAACAGTGCGGTCGCCAGGCGGGCGCCCAGCACCACCACGTTGAGCTGGCGTTCCGGCGGGATGGCCGGCAGCGGCCGTCCCCGTGCCACGCGGATGCGGCGCACCGGGAAGAAGTCGCGGGTGCTGCCGATGATGGTCACCTCGCGTTCGCGGTTGCGCCAGGAGACCGGCGCGGTGCCCAGGCTGATGGGGGCGATGCGCAGGATGCTGCGATGGCGGCGCAGGGCCAGTGCGTCTTCCAGGCTGAGATCGCGCGGGGTCTCGCCGAACAGCGGCGGCGGACCGCCGGTGGTCTCATTGCGTCCCGGCAGCATCACCAGCAGATCGGTGCCGAGCTGCTCGAACTGGCCGATCACGTAGCGTCGTGCACCCTCGCCGAGGGCGGTGAGCAGGATCACCGAGGCCACGCCGATGCTCATCGCCAGCAGCATGAGCAGGCTGCGCGTGCGCGCGCCGCGCAGGGCATCGAGGGCGAAGCGCAACTGGTCAGGTGGGCGCATGATCACTGTGGATGCGGCCGTCGAGCATGCGCACGCGGCGGCGTGCGCGTTCGCCGATGGCCGCATCGTGGGTCACCACCACCAGGGTGATGCCCTCGGCGTTGAGACGTTCCAGCAGGGTGATAACCTCGGCGCCGGCGCGCTGATCGAGGTTGCCGGTGGGCTCGTCGGCCAGCAGCAGGGCCGGGTGCATCACCACCGCGCGGCCGATCGCCACGCGCTGCCGCTGGCCGCCGGAGAGTTGCTCGGGGAGGTGATCGGCGCGGTCTGCCAGGTCCAGCGCGCTCAGCACCTCGGCCACGCGCTGCTGGCGCTCCTCCGGCGGCACGCCCCCCAGCACCAGGGGCAGGGCGATGTTCTCGGCAGCGCTGAGGCGGCCGATCAGGTGGAAGGCCTGGAACACGAAGCCGACGCGCTCGCGGCGGATGCGTGCCCGCGCCTCCTCGGATAGGGCGGTGGTCTCGCTGCCCTCGAAGCGGTAGCGGCCGCTGCTCGGCCGGTCGAGCAGGCCGAGCACGTTGAGCAGGGTGGACTTGCCCGAGCCGGATGGCCCCATCACCGACAGGTAGTCCCCGGCGGGGATGTCCAGCTCGATGCCGGCCAGGGCGTGCACCGTTTCGTCGCCGACCCGGAAGTGGCGCTCCACCTGGCATAGTTCGATCATCACCGCGGTTCGCCCTCCAGCAGCGCCGGCACGCCGTCGGCCAGGCCCTCGCGGTCCAGCGAGGTGACCACCCGTTCGCCCTCGCGCAGGCCGTCGCGGATCTCGGTGTAGTCCCAGTTGCCCACCCCCGTGGTCACCTCGCGGCGTTCGAGGATGCCGTCGTCGCGCCGCACGAACACGTAACGCTCCTCGACCAGGGCCTCGCTGGGAATGCGCAGCACGTCACGGCGGGTCTCGAGCAGGATCTCCACGTCGGCCGAGTAACCGGCCAGCAGCTGGGGCAGGTCGTGCACATCGGTGAAGGTGATCTCCACCGCCACGGTGCGCGCCTGTTTCTCGCGGTCGAGCACATAGTCGGCGACACGGCGCACCTGGCCCGCGAAGTGGCGCTCGCCGAAGGCGTCCAGGGTGATGCGCGCCGGCTGGCCCGGGCGCACCTTGCCCACGTCCACCTCGTCGATGGGGGCACTGACGTAGAAGCAGCGATCGTCGAGCAGGTCGATGGCCGGCGAGGTGGCGATGCCGATCGGCGAGGGGGTGACGTATTCCGCCAGCTCACCGTTGATCTGTGCCACCACGCCGTCGAAGGGCGCGGTGAGGTGGGTCTTGCTCAGCTGGGCCTCGGCCACGGCGACCCGTGCGCGCGCCACCTTGGCCTGGGCGCGCGCGCCCTCGCAGGCGGCGTGGCGGGCATGGGCCTGGCTCTGGGCCTGGTCGACGCGCTCGTCCGAGACCAGGCGACGCGCCAGCAGGGCGTGCAGGCGCTGCGCCTCGCGTTCGGCCTGTCCGGCCTCGATGCAGCGCGCGCGCGCGGTGGCCTCGGCGGCCTCGGTTTCGCGTCGTGCCAGGTCGAGCCGGGCGTGCAGGTCGTCGTTCCACAGCTCGAGCAACAGCTGTCCCTGCTTGACCCGTTGCCCCTCGCGCACCGGCAGGCGCACGATCTGCCCGCCCGCCGCCGGTGACAGCCCGGCGCGCCGGCAGGCCTTCACGGTGCCGGCACGGGTGTTGGCCACGGTGCGTTCGACCAGGCTGCGCTCGACGACGGCCGTGGCGACCCGCACCGCTTGTGGCCGGGTGCTCCACCACAGCCAGGTGCCGAGCAGGGCGGCGATCAGGAGGGCGGGCAGCAGGCGCCTGAGGGATTTCATGCGGTTCTCCGGGGGTGCGCTTCCAGTATAATGCCGCGTTCTCTCCCACACCGACTTTCTCACGCAGGGGCAAGACATGGCGCAATCGGACATCAAGAAGGTGGTCCTGGCCTATTCCGGCGGACTGGATACCTCCATCATCCTCAAGTGGCTGCAGGACGTGTACGACTGCGAGGTAGTGACCTTCACCGCCGACATCGGCCAGGGCGAGGAGGTGGAGCCGGCGCGCGCCAAGGCCGAGGCGCTGGGCATCCGCGAGATCTACATCGAGGACCTGCGCGAGGAATTCGCGCGCGACTATGTCTTCCCCATGTTCCGCGCCAACGCGGTGTACGAGGGCGAGTACCTGCTGGGCACCTCCATCGCCCGCCCGCTGATCGCGAAACGGCTGGTGGAGATCGCTGCCGAGACCGGCGCGGACGCCATCGCCCACGGCGCCACCGGCAAGGGCAACGACCAGGTGCGTTTCGAACTGGGCGCCTATGCGCTGAATCCCGACATCAAGGTGATCGCGCCCTGGCGCGAGTGGGACCTGCTCTCGCGCGAGAAGCTGATGGCCTATGCGGAGCAGCACGGCATCCCCATCGACTATGCCAAGCAGGGCAAGAAGTCGCCCTACTCGATGGACGCCAACCTGCTGCACATCTCCTACGAGGGCGGCATCCTCGAAGACCCCTGGGCCGAGCCCGAGGAGGACATGTGGCGCTGGACCGTGGCCCCCGAAAAGGCCCCCGACCAGCCGCAGTATCTGGTGCTGGGCTTCGAGCGCGGCGACATCGTATCCATCGACGGCGAGCGCATGAGTCCGGCGCAGGTGATGGCGTATCTGAACCGCGTGGCCGGCAGCCATGGCGTGGGCCGTGACGACATCGTGGAGAATCGCTACGTGGGCATGAAGTCGCGTGGCTGCTACGAGACCCCGGCGGGCACCGTCATGCTCAAGGCGCATCGCGCCATGGAGTCGCTCACCCTCGACCGCGAGGCCGCGCACCTCAAGGACGAGCTGATGCCGCGTTATGCGAGCATCATCTACAATGGCTACTGGTGGAGTCCCGAGCGCGAGGCCCTGCAGGCGCTGATCGACCAGACCCAGCAGACGGTCAACGGCGAGGTGCGCGTCAAGCTGTACAAGGGCAACGTCAGCGTGGTCGGCCGCCGCTCCGAGAGCGACAGCCTGTTCGACGAGTCCATCGCCACCTTCGAGGATGATGCCGGTGCCTACGACCAGAAGGACGCTGCCGGCTTCATCAAGCTCAATGCGCTGCGCCTGCGCGTGGGTGCGCGCAGACGCAACTGAGGTGTTGCTCGGGAATAAAGCGGGGCTGCTGACGTCAGGCAGTTTCGTACCACGCAACTGCCAAGCCCTCGCTTCTCTGGAGACCGCCATGCACCGTATCGCCCTGATCCTGATCCTCGCCCTCGCGGGCAATGCCCTGGCCGGCGCCGAAGGCCCGCCGTTGCGCACGCACTACCCGCTCGACCGGATCGCGCCCGGGGTGTACGTGGTGCACGGTCCGCGTGAGCTGCCCAATGCCGACAACCAGGGCTTCATGAACAACCCCTCGTTCCTGGTCACCGAGCAGGGCGTGGTGGTGGTCGATCCGGGTGGCACCCTGCAGGCCGGCCGCATGCTGGTCGGCAAGATCCGCGCCACCACCGACAAGCCCGTCGTGGCGGTGTTCAACACCCATGTGCATGGTGACCACTGGCTGGGCAACCAGGCCATCGTCGAGGCCTGGCCACAGGCCGTGATCTATGCACACCCGAAGATGATCGAAGAGGCGAAGGCCGGTGTCGCCGCCGAGTGGGTGGACCTGATGTTGCGCCTCACCGAGGGGGCCTCGGCCGGTACCGAGGCGGTGCTGCCCACCCGTACGGTAGACGAGGGCGACCGCATCACGGTCGGTGGCCTGCACTTCCGCATCCTGCACGAGGGGCCGGCGCACACCGATACCGACATCGTGATCCTGGTCGAGGAGAAGGGCCTGGTCTACCTCGGCGACAATGCCGGTAATGGTCGCATCCTGCGCATGCAGAACGGCAGCTTCCGCGGCAATGTGGCGGCCCTGGAGCGTGCGCTCACCCTGGGGGCGACGGTGTTCGTGCCCGGTCATGGTCCCAGCGGCGGCGCCGAGGTGGCCAGGGGATACCGGGACTTTCTGAAGACCCTCTACGAGACGGTGCAGGCCGGCTACGAGGACGGCAAGGCCGATTTCGAGATCCGTCCCGAGCTGCTGCCGAAGCTGACGGCCTGGCAGGACTGGGCCGGTTTCGAGCACGAACTGGGCGGCTTGCTCAGCGCCGCCTACCTGGAGGCCGAGGCCGCCGACTTCGAGTGACGCCGTGGACGAGCGCCCGCGCCTGCTGCTCAGCGCCTGCCTGCTGGGGCAGGCCGTGCGCTACGATGGCGGCCACAAGCATGCACCGGAGCTGGTCGAGGCCCTCGGACGTTTTGCCGAGCTGATCCCCCTCTGTCCCGAGGCTGGCGCCGGACTGGGCATCCCCCGCCCGCCGGTGGCCCTGCACCAGCAGGCCGACGCTGTGCACATGCGCGGCCTCGACGACCCGGCCTTCGATCCCACGGCCCGAGTCAACGACTGGTGCCGGCAACAGGCCGCCCTGCTCGCGACGGTCGACGGCTGCGTGCTCAAGGCGCGCTCGCCGAGCTGCGGCATCGGCAGCGCCCCGCTGCATCACCCCGACGGTCGCGAGACCCTCACCGACGGCCTGTTCGCCGCCTACGTGCGCGCGCACCGCCCCGAGCTGCCGATGGCCGACGAGGAGACCCTGCGCGATCCCGCGCAGCTTGCGGCGTTCCGTGAGGGGGTTCTCAGCTATACGAGGCGAGAGGAATAACCACAAAGGACACAAAGCACACAAAGTTACCGGGGTTGGCACCGAGCCCTTGTCGGCTTGCGTGGCTGTCATCCCGTTACTCGGAAAACCAACGGAAGTCGAAACGAAAACCAGAAAACAGGTCCCGACGACAGAGAATGGCATTGGCGCCGGCAAGGCCAGGAAACCCGCATCAAAGATACCTGGTGCTCTTTGTGTCCTTTGTGGTTAAGCCCATTCTCACGTCCAGTATGTTTTTCCCTCCACCGTCCGGGGCGTTATGCTCTTCGGTCATCGGCAACCTTGAACGGATGGTCATCGGATGAATGCGGCAACGAGATTCGGACTGATCGTGATCGGCGACGAGATCCTCGCCGGTCGGCGGCGAGACCGCCATTTCGAGGGTATCGGTTCATTATTGCGCGAACGCGGCCTGGAACTGGCCTGGCTGCGCATTCTGCCGGACGATCCCGAGTACCTCACCGCCGAATTGCGCCGCAGCTTCGCCGAGGGCATCCCGGTGTTCAGTTGCGGCGGCATCGGCTCCACCCCCGACGACCACACCCGTGCCTGCGCTGCCGAGGCCGCCGGGGTGCCGCTGGTGCGACACCCCGAGGCGGTGGCCATCATCGAGGAGCAGTTCGGCGAGGACGCTTATCCTGTGCGCATCCGCCTGGCCGAGTTGCCCGAAGGCGCGGAACTCATCCCCAACCCGGTCAATCGCATGCCTGGCTTCCGCCTGCGCGAGCACCACTTCCTGCCCGGCTTTCCCGACATGGCTCACCCCATGGCCGCCTGGGTGCTCGACCAGCACTATGGTCGCCGTCCCCCGCAGCGCCAGCGTTCCGTCTGGGTGTTCGACGCCAACGAGACCGAGCTGATGCCCATCATGGAGGCCCTGGCCGCGCGCTTTCCCGAGTACAAGCTGTTCAGCCTGCCCCGGCTCGACACGCCGCGTCGGGTCGAACTGGGTTATCGCGGCGGCGAGGAGATCGATGTCCCCTTCCAGGCATTGCTCAGCGCGTTGGACGAGGCGGGTTTTCGCTGGCGCTTCGAAGATAGCTGAGCAGGGACGGGCGGTTAGCGGTCGTCTGCTGCGGTGCGGTCGGTCGATTTCCCTTCGTCCCACCTGGCCTTGATGTCGCGTATCTCGGGCTCGATATCGATGAAGCGTTGCACCAGGTAAGGATCGAAGTGCGTCCCGGCGTCCTTTCGCAGTTGCTCGAAGGCGTCCTCGAGCGACCAGGCCTCCTTGTAGGGACGACGCATGGTGAGCGCATCGAAGACGTCGGCAATGGCCACGATTCTCGCGGACTGAGGGATCTCTTCCCCGCGCAGGCCGTATGGATAACCGCTGCCATCCCACCTTTCGTGGTGATACAGGGCGATCTCGGCCGCCATCCTGAACAGGGGGGTATCGCTGGCCTTGAGGATCCGGTGACCGATCTCGGTGTGGGTCTTCATGATCTCCCATTTCTCGGGGGGCAGTTTTCCGGGCGCCTTCAGGATGTCGTCCGGGATGCCGATCTTGCCCGTGTCGTGCATGGGGGAGGCCAGTTCGAGCAGGCGGACCCTGTCGGTGGGCCAGTGGACGGCCCTCGCCAGGGCGGCGGCATAGGCGGCCATGCGCCATATGTGTACGCCGGTGTCGGTATCGTTGTAGTGACCGGCCTTACCGAGCATGAAGATGGCGGCGCGCTGGGATTCTTCCAGTTCCCGTGTGCGTTCCCTTACGGCCTGCTCGCAGGCACGTTGCTGGTTGGCCAGGGCCAGGTGGGTGTTGACGCGCGAGAGGACGATGGCCGGGTGTATGGGCTTGGTGATGTAGTCGACCGCCCCGGCCGCGAACCCTTTTTCCTCTTCCTCGATTTCCGACATGGCGGTGACGAAGATGACGGGTATCCTGGCCGTTTCCGGGTCGGACTTGAGAATGCGGCAGACTTCGTAGCCGTCCATGCCGGGCATCATGACATCGAGAAGAATGAGGTCCGGCTTTATCTTGTCGACGATCTTGAGAGCCAGCGGCCCGCTGGTCGCCGCGCGCACGCTGTAGCGGGACCTCAGGATACCCTGCAATACGTCGATGTTCTCGGTGGTGTCGTCCACCACGAGAATGGTGGCTTTCGTGGCCGTGTCCTTCATCTTTCAGTCTGCCTCGGTCGTGTCCGTCCGTTGGCCTGGTCCCGCGTCGTGCAAGCGTTCGAGCAGTTCCAATGCCCCCTCGAAATCGTATCGGCCGACGGCCCTGGAAAGTTCATCCAGCAGCGCAGCGGTGTGGTCGTCGCGGAAGGAAGACGTGAGCATCTCCAGCGTTTTCTGCGCCTCGGTATCGAAGTTTTCCAGCTGCTCGTGCAACCGCTCCAGCAGCTCCCTGGGAGCCTCTGGAGATGCCGGGGTTTCCCCCGTTTGCGCATCCTGCGCGGCAGCCAGTACGCCGTGAATGTCTTCGAGCACACCGCTCATCTCCTCGAGCAATGCCTCCTTCTGAGGCAATGCCTCCAGGGCGGTGTCCTCGCGCAGCCTTTGCTCGGCGTCCGTGACCAGTTCATGCAGCCTGGTAGCGCCGATGGTGCCCGTGGAACCCTTCAGGGTGTGCAGGATACGCAGGGCGGTCTGCGGGTCACCTGCTTCCAGGGCCTGCGATGCAGCGGCGATGGCGTCTGCCTGATTGTCGGTGAATTTCTCCAGCACGCGCAAATAGGTGCCCGTGTCGTTGCCCACCCGTTCGAGACCGGCACGGGTATCGATGTGCGCCAGTTTACCGGCAAGGGGTTCCGGGGAGGCGTCGGGGGCTTGCGCGGGCATGTCACCTGTCGCTTCCTGGAGGCTCGGGTCGATCCATTGGGCGATCCTGGTGAACATTTCCCGGATGTTGATCGGTTTGCCGATATGGTCGTCCATGCCGGCCGCCAGGGCCTTGGCAATGTCCGATTTCATCACGTTCGCGGTCATGGCGATGATGGGAAGATTGGCCAGACGCGGGTTTTCGCGGATCCGGCGGGTGGCCTCGTAGCCATCCATGACGGGCATCTGGCAGTCCATGAGCACGGCGTCGTAGCGGTTTCTTTCCACCATTTCGATCGCTTCCTCGCCGTTTTCGGCAAGATCGACATGGATGCCGGCATTGGTGAGGAGTTCCAGCGCCAGGTCCTTGTTGAATTCGTTGTCCTCCACCAGGAGGATGCGGCGTCCCTGCAGGCAGCGCAGTGCCCTGCGGTAATCGCGTTCGTTCACCGAACCATCGCCCCGCCGGACGATACCGCGTCCCACGGCCCGCGATATCGCATCGAGGAGGGCAGAGGGCATGATCGGTTTCACCAGGATGTCGCTGGGCTCCAGGTGATGCCCTTGAAGGGCCCGCCGCAGGCCGTCGGCGCCGTGTGCGGTCATCATCACGACGGCGGGCATCCGCTCGCCCAGGCGCTCTTGTTGCTGTGCATAGAACTCCACCCCGTCGATGTCCGTCAGCTGCCAGTCCAGGAGCATGACCTCGCAGGGTGGGTCTGCGCCATCGGCGGTGTTGTCGGCCAGCCACTTGCCGGCCTCCGCGGCCCCCGAGGCGACGTGGACCTCGATCCCGTGTGCCTGCAGTATGGAGGAGAGAATCGTCCGCGCACTGGGGTTGTCATCCACCACGATGACTTGCAAGCCTTGCAGTTCGTGGCTGGCCTGCACCGACGGGTAGGCCGATGCATCCTCCGGGCGTTCGCGCAGCACGACGGTGAAATGGAAGGTGCTGCCCTGGCCCGGCCTGCTCTCCACCCATATTTCGCCGCCCATCAGTTCCACCAGGCGTTTGCTGATCGCCAGGCCCAGTCCGGTCCCCCCGTATTTCCGGGTGGTGGAGGTATCGGCCTGATTGAAGGATTGAAAGAGTCGGTCTTGCTGTTCCTGGGTGATGCCGATACCGGTGTCCTTGACGGCGAAGTGGAGACGCAGTGTGGCATCGTCTTTGCATTCCAGGCGGACGGACACCACGACCTCGCCGTGTTCCGTGAACTTGATGGCATTGCCACACAGGTTGAGCAGTACCTGTCCGAGCCGGCCGGGATCGCCCACCAGCGCGCGGGGGACGTCCGGTGCGATGTCGAAGAGCAGTTCCAGCCCCTTTTCCGTGGCGCGCAGTTCCAGGACGGAGGTGAGGTTGTTGAATATGTCGTTCAGATGGAATGCGACCTCCTCTATCTCGAGCTTTCCGGCCTCTATCTTCGAAAAGTCCAGGATGTCGTTGATGATGTTCAACAGGGATTCCGCCGAGCGATGGATCTTTTCCAGATAGTTGCGCTGCTTGTGGTCGAGTTCGGTCTGGAGGGCGAGATGGGACATGCCGATGATGGCATTCATGGGGGTGCGGATCTCGTGGCTCATGTTCGCCAGGAAATGGGATTTGGCGCGGTTTGCCTCCTTCGCCTGCTGAATGGCCGCCTTGAGTCGCTGTTCGTTCTGGATGCGTTCGGTGATGTCCTGGAATACGGCCACCGAGCCGGTGACCTGGCCCTTCTCCCGCAAGGGGACCACCACGATGGAAATGGGGAAGATGCTCCCGTCCTTGCGGGTGAAGACCTCGGTGTCGGAGCGGAAGGTCTTGCCTTGCTGGATACTCAGGAAAGCAGGGCACTCGTGCGCGGGGATGTGTTGGCCATTGGCATCCTGGTAATGGATCATGTCGTGCAGGTCCTTCCCGTACAGCTCTTCCTTGGACCATCCCAGCAGTTTTTCTGCCTCGGAGTTCAGGAAGATGCACTTGCCATCCTTGCCCAGGACGTACACCCCTTCGCCCATGGCATCCGTGACCGCCTGGAGGAACTGGTGGGCCTTGGAGATCTCCTCCTCCATCTGCTTGCGTCGGGTGATGTCGGTACGGATGGAGACATACTGGAAGGGCTTTCCGTTTTCGTCCAGGAAGGGGACGATCGTGGAGGCGACCCAGTAATGGGTTCCATCCTTTGCCTTGTTCTTGATTTCACCGTGCCAGACCTTTCCCTTGGCGATGGTGCGCCACATCTGCCGGAACATCGACCTGGGGTGTTCGTCGGACTTGATTATCCGGTGATTCTTCCCGATCAGCTCCTCGATGCTGTATTTGCTTATCTTGCAGAAATTGTCGTTCGCATAGGTGATGTTGCCCTTGACGTCGGTGATGCTGACGATGGCATGCTGGTCCAGGGCGAACTTCTGGAAATTCAACTGGGTGACGGTCTCCACCAGCTTGCGTGAAGTCACGGTGAGGCGGATCATGGAGACCAGTACCCAGGCGACCAGCAGGCTGGAGATCACCAGGAGGGCGCTCTTGTAGCGGGAGGATGTCTTCTCCAGGCGATCGTATTGCGTGAAGTAGGCGTCGGTTATCTCCCTGATCGTGTCGGCAGAGGGGATGGTCTGGATGGCCTTTATGATGTTGTCGACGTGGTCCTTGTAGAGGATTGCGATGTGCGCGTGGGTGAGGAGCATGTTGAACACCTTTCTCTCCTTCTCGGGAAAGGTGTTCGAGGGGGCGGGCAGCCTCCAGAGGATCTTCTGGGCCGTGAGCCTTGCGTTGAGATCGGAGGTCAGATTGAGCTGCAGGATGACGTGGATCAGTTTTTCCAGATCGGCCTTCAGGGCCTCCTTCTCGGGCGAGGGATCGAGACGGGAGAGAAAGTCGTCGACAGCGATCGGCAGGTAGTTCAGCGAGTTCCTGAGTACGGCATGGTGCGACTTGAACTGTTCCACGAGTAGGCGTTTCGCTTCCATCAGGCGCTCGTAGCGGGACAGGTGGAGTGCGAGCGTCCTGGACAGTTCGGGGGGCAGACGCTGCCTGAATGCCTGTTCCGCGGCGAGCAGCTTGCGCCCGGCCTCCGTGAGGTCGTCATATGTCGGGATGATGCCCGCCCGGGTCTCCATGAGCGTCTGTTCCAGCAGGGCGTGCCGGTTCTTCATCTCGTTCAGGTCATGGAGTATTCGCGCGTGTTCGGCGGGATCGACGCCATGGCTCATGATGTAGAGGAAGGGCACGAGCAGGACCAGCGCCAGGCCGACTGCCCATTGCAGCCTGGTGAGTCGCCATTCCTTGCTCTCGAGCATCATGGACTCGTCTCCGGGAGTCTTCCGGTCAGGGTCTTCAGGAACTTCACGATGAGGTCACGGTCCCGTGGAGGGATCTCGCGACCGAGCTGATAATAGGCCATCTTGGACACGGCCTCTTCCAGCGTCGGGACCGTCCCGTCGTGGAAATAGGGTGCGGTGAGTTCGACGTTTCTCAGGCTGGGGACCTTGAACTCGAAACGATGCTCTTTCAGGCCCGTGACGTTGAAACGTCCGTAGTCCGCGCGCGTGATGTTTCCCCGTTCCGCGAAATAGCCCCGCACGATGCCCATCTTCTCGTACATGTTGCCGCCGACGGCCATGCCCTGGTGACAGGAAGCGCAGCCGTACGACTTGAACAGCAGGTATCCCTTCTTCTCCTCGTCGGTGATCGCCTGCTCGTCGCCGCGCAGGAAGCGGTCGAACCGCGAGTCCGGGGTGAGGAGGGTGCGTTCGAAGGTGGCGATGGCATCCTTGATGTTCGTTTCATTGATGCCACTGTCATAGAGTGTGTCGAAGAGTGCGCGATATTCCCGGTCCCGGGACAACTTGGAGACGACCTCTTTCCAGTTGCTGCCCATCTCCTTGGGGTTGTGCACGGGGCCATTGATCTGCTCCTCCAGGGTGGCGGCACGACCGTCCCAGAATTGCGCGATGTTGAGGCTGCTGTTGAACACGGTCGGGGTGTTGATGTCGCCGAGTCTGCCCTTGATGCCAACGGACCGGGGCAGCCCGTCGGTCCCGCCGCGTTCCAGTGGGTGGCAATGGGCGCAGGAGACGGTGTCGTCGTGGGACAGGCGCGGATCGTGGAACAGTCGGCGGCCCAGTGCTGCCTTGCGGCGGTCGACATCGACGGCCACGGGAATCGGGCGTATGGGTTCGTTGCGGTATCTCTCGGCGACGTCGTTCGGTTCACTGGCGAGGGCGGCCGTGACCAGCAGGAGCAGCATGACCCCGAGGTTCCCTGTCGGGAGGAATGCCCGGCCAGGCCGTTTTCCTGGATCGTGACGGTCGTTGTGCGGGGGCTGAATCATGTGTCGGCAAGTTGAGCAAAATGCATGCACGGAGTCGGCAGACGGTGGGTGAACTTTAATGTGGAAGTCGCCGCTTGCACCACAGAGGACACAGACTATTCCCTCGCTGGCGGAAGTTCGGGAGGGCGCCGGTTCGTCTCCTTACTTGTCTTGTCGATGTGCCGGTGGGCGGCGCCGGTGTCCGGCCTCATGCAGTTTTTCGAGGTATTTGGTCCAGTATAGCGCCTGCTTGCGGCCCAGGTCGTAGAGATAGTCCCAGTCGTATATCCCCGAGTCGTGACCGTCGTCGAACACGATCTTGACCCCGTACTGGCCCACCGGGATCAGCTCGGTGATGTTCACATCCTGCTTGTCCACCTCGAGTTTTGCCCGCTGTCCCCAGTGGCCGCGCACCTCGGCCGAGGGGGAGTACACGCGCAGGAATTCGGCCGGGTAGTGATAGGTCTGGCCGTCGTCGAAGCGGATCTCCAGTTCGTGCGACTGCTGGTGCAGGATGATGTCAGTGGGACGGATCTGGGTCATGGTCGTTCAGTAGATGATCAGTAGATGAAGGGGATCAGGCGCTTGCTGCGGCGACAGTAGTCGGCGTAGTCGGTGAATTTTTCGCGCAGGTAGCGCTCCTCACGCTGCATCTTGCCGAAGATGGCGATCGACAGGGCGGGCAGCGAGGCCAGATTGTACGGTGTGCCCTGCCACGCGGCGATGCCCGCCATGAACAACAGCAGCGCCAGGTACATGGGATGACGTACCCAGCGATAAGGGCCACTGGTGATCAGGCGCGCCTGCTCCAGCGGTTCGGGGTAGATGGCGAAGTTGCCCAGGCGGTTGTGCGCCAGGGTGTAGATTCCGATCAGGCCGCCGAGCGCGGACAGCACCAGCCAGGCCGGCGTCCCTTGCGGACTGCCGGCCCAGGGCACCAGGCCGATGCCGATGGCGGTGAATTGCAGGGCAACCAGCAGGTGACTGACGAGGGATTTGTGCATCAGCAGGGGGCTCCCATGTTGCGGGCTCGGCGCACCCGGTGTTCGGTGGATTCGTCGTCGCCCCAGCCCGCGAGGTGGCGCTCGATGATGGCAGCCAGCGCCTCGATGTGTGCCGGCCGATCATTCAGGCAGGGGATGTATTCGTAGCGCTCCCCGCCGGCCTCCAGGAAGACCTCGCGGTTTTCCATGGCGATCTCTTCCAGGGTCTCCAGGCAGTCGGCGGAAAAGCCGGGGCAGAGCACCTGTACCGATTTTACGTGCTCGGCGGCCAGTTTGCGCAGGGTCTGCTCGGTGTAGGGTTGCAGCCATTGCTTCGGCCCCAGCCGCGACTGGAAGCTGAGCGTCCAGTCCTCGTCATCCAGTTCCAGTGCCTCGGCAAGCAGGCGGGCGGTCTTCTGACATTCGCAGAAATAGGGGTCGCCCTGGTCGAAGTATTCCCGCGGGATGCCGTGGAAGGACAGCAGCAGCCGCTCGGCCGTGCCGTGCTGCGCACGGTGTTCGCGCACGCTCTCGGCCAGCGCGCTGATGTAGGCCGGCTCGTCGTGATAGTGGTTGACGAAACGCAGTTCCGGCAGCCAGCGCCAGCCGCGCAGCGCCTCGCTCACCGCGTCGAACACCGAGGCCGTGGTGGTGGCCGAGTACTGTGGGTACAGCGGGAACACCAGCACGCGGCGCGCGCCCTGTTCGCGCAGCTTCGCCAGGCCTTCGGCGATCGATGGCTGGCCGTAGCGCATCGCCAGTTCCACCACCAGGCCGTCGCCGTGATTGCATGCGAGCCGCTCGCGCAGGGCCTGCTGCTGGCGACGCGAGATGACCAGCAGCGGTGAACCCTCGGTGCTCCAGATCTTGCGGTAGGCCGCGGCCGAGCGGCCCGAGCGGGTGTTGAGGATCACCAGGTTGAGCAGCAGCCACCAGGGCAGGCGCGGGGCCTCGACCACCCGCGGATCCCACAGGAACTCCTTCAGGTAGCGCCGTACCGCCTGTCGGTCCGGGCGGTCCGGGGTCCCCAGGTTGACCAGCAGTACGCCGCTGCGCTCGGCTTGGTCGTGGCAATGGACGGGCGGGCTCATGCAATGGGTCCGAACAGCAGGGATGCGGTGATTGTATCAGTCCGCCGTGGACGGCGTGTGGGCCCGCCACGGCCGCGCTTCGACGTGCGCACGGGGCCGGGCTCGCCGGTGGCCAGCGGGGCCGGGCTCACGAAGCCGTGCTCGGCCGACCACAGGCCCCAGTTGAAATACTGGTGGAGCGATGCATCAGAACCGGAGCTTGAACTCCGCCCGGGCGAGGTAGTCGGCCTCGCGCTCCAGTTCAGCACGGGTCAGCGGGTGGCGATCCAGCCAGCCTTCGGGAAAGCCGACGCGGATCTTGTGGCCGGCAACCTCCAGGGAGAGCCTGGGCTTGCTGTCGGGCGAGCGCCCCCGATGCATGAGTACCGCCAGGCGCAGCAGCACGCACAGGCGGCGGGCCGGCTCGATCCGGTGCTCGGGCAGGTTGCGGAAGGCCGACTCACTGAACTTGCGGCGATGGTTGCGCACCAGTGCGGCGAGCACCGCCTGCTGCTGGCGCGAAAAGCCCGGCAGGTCGGCATTGGCGAGGATGTAGGCGCCGTGCTTGTGGAAGCCGGAGTGCGAGATGCTCAGGCCGATCTCGTGCAGCTGGCAGGCCCAGGTGAGTATGCGTCCGCAGTCGATGATGTCCAGCCCCCACGGGTGCGCGACCTGATCGAGCAGCGAACGGGCGGTGGCCTGCACGCGTTGTGCCTGTGCCTGGTCAGTGCCGAAGCGGGTGGCCAGGGAATCCACGGTGCGCTGACAGATGTCCTGGTGCCGGGCGTAGCCGATCATCTCGTAGAGCAGGCCCTCGCGCAGTGCCATGTCGGATACCCGCAGGCGGTCGATGCCGAGCCGTTCGAACAGGGCGGAGAGCACGGCCACGCCGCCGGCGAACACCGGCCGTCGGTCCTCGGACAGACCGTCGAGCTGGACCTTGTCGATGTGTCCGGCCTTGAGCAGCTTCTTGCGCAGCTTGCGCAGGCTCTCGGCGGTGATGCCCTCGCTGCTCCAGCCGTTGGCCTTGACCACCGCACGAATGGAACGGATGGTCCCCGAGCTGCCCACCGCGCGTTCCCAGTTGCCGGCCTGGTAGAAGTGGCGCACCGGGCGGATCTCCAGCGCGGCGCGCAACAGGGCGGAGTTCATGGCGTCCTCGGTGATGCGGCCGTCGCTGAACATCAGCTGGCTCATGCTCACGCAGCCCATGTACAGGCTGTCGCGGCGGCCGGGCCCCATGCCGCGGCCGAGGATCAGTTCGGTACTGCCGCCGCCGATGTCGATCACCAGGCGGCGTTCGTCGCCGGCGGCCAGGCCGTGTGCCACGCCCAGGTAGACCAGGCGTGCCTCCTCGTCGCCGGAGATGATCTCGATGGGATGACCCAGTGCCTGTTCGGCGGCGCGCAGGAAGGCGCCATCGTCGGCGATCTGGCGCATGGTGTTGGTACCGACCGCGCGTACCGCTTCGCGCGGCAGGTCGCGCAGGCGCTGGCCAAAGCGCTCCAGACAGGCCAGGGCGCGCCTGGCCACGCGTGTGTCCAGGGTCTTGTCGGGCAGCAGGCCCGCGCCGAGACGCACCGGGTCGCGCAGGCGGTCCACCAGCACCAGGCGGTCGCCATCCTGTCGTCCGACCACCATGTGAAAGCTGTTGGAGCCCAGGTCGATGGCGGCATAGGTCTGCGGCGAGGCGCTGGCGGGGTCGCTCATGGGGGTCGGTTTCCTGCATGCAAAAATCCGGGCCGAATGGTCCGGAGATCCTCGACCATGCTACCGCTTTTGAGTGTCCGCGTGCACGTTACGGGAATGGTGGTTGTCTAGTGTGGAAGTCGACCACCACAGAGTACACAGAGATCACAGAGGCGGTGAAGTTGGGGGCTGTCCCGGCAGGACTGCAACCCGACCGACGGACCGACCGATGGTCTGTCGGCAGAAAGGTCCGCGCCTTGCCTTTTGCTATTGTTGAACTCTGTGTGCTCTGTGTCCTCTGTGGTGAGGAATCAAGGTGCACAAACGCCTCTTCCATGATCTGGGGTGTGGGCGGCCCGGCCTCATGAGAGTTAGTATGATGGCACGATGAAGATGAGATTCTGCAGTCACTGCGGTCACCCGGTGCGGCTGGGGGTCCCCGCCGGCGACAACCGCGAACGCCATATCTGCGACGCCTGCGGCACCATCCACTATCACAATCCCAAGATCGTGGCCGGGTGTATCGTGCATCACGGGGATCGGGTGCTGCTCTGCCGGCGTGCCATCGAGCCGCGTCGCGGCCTGTGGACGGTGCCGGCGGGCTTCATGGAGAACGGCGAGACCACCTGGGAAGGGGCGATGCGCGAGACGCTGGAAGAGGCCAATGCGCGGGTCGCCATCGAGGACCTGTACTACACGGTGAACCTGCCGCACATCGACCAGGTGTACCTGCTGTTTCGTGCGCGCCTGCTGGACGAGGCGTTTTCGCCCGGCGAGGAGAGCGAGGAAGTGGCGTTGTTCACCGAGGCCGAGGTGCCCTGGCGGCAGCTCGCCTTCGCCACGGTGCGCCTGGCGCTGGAGCAGTATTTCCGCGATCGCAAGGCGGGGAGCTATCCCATGCGCATGGCCGATATCCTGCGCGATCCCGAGAGTCCACACGGCTATCGGGTCAGGCCGGTGGAGCCGCCGGCTGCGGACTGAGATGGGAAGCCACTCGCTCTCCTGCCATTCGCCCGGCAAGGGATGGTCAACGCAAGACTTTAATTATTAAAGGTTGATGATGTGATGCCGCCACAGCGTGTGCAGGCGGTCAGTGCCGGGATGGGGTGGGCATATCCGCTCACGACGAGGCGACGGTCCGGCAAGGCCGTCTGGTTGCGAGGAGCTGAAAAATGGCGCAGGTCATCGATACCCATGTTTTCTTCCGGAGCCCGCAGCGTGCGCCCGGTTCGCCGGTCGCCTCCCCCGGGAATGGCGGGGGCGAAGAGCATGGCCAGTGATATCCCCATCAAGGCCTCCGAGTCCTTGAATGTCTTGGCTGGTGCGGGTCCTCCCGACAGGGTGTCTTCGATAGCACAGAACACGGGAATGCGATGGACCGAAAAGGTCGGGCGGCCCGGTGGATCCGGGTCCGTCGATGCGGTGGTGTCCGGCCTCGACGGGTTGGTGCAGGATCTGCGCCGCAACCTGCAGTTCGCCATTGACGACAAGAGTGGCGAGACCGTGATCAAGGTAATCGACAGCGAGACCCGCGAGATCGTTCGGCAGATCCCGTCCGAGGAGATCATGCGTCTGCAGCGGCGCCTGGAAGAGGCAGTCGGGCGGTTGTTCCAGGGGTGGTCTCGGACGCGCGGGCACGGAGACGTCGGGTGATGCGGGCAGGGGGCAGGCAGGCTGTGGTGTCGTCTTTCTCGCTCATCGGTGCAGCACCAGTTCGAGCACGGCCTTGCTGCCGAAATAGGCCAGCATCAGCACCACGAAGCCGGTCAGCGTCCAGCGGATGGCGGTGGTGCCCCGCCAGCCGAAGCGGTAACGGCCCCACAGCAAGGCGCCGAACACCACCCAGGCGATCAGCGACAGCAGCGTCTTGTGCGCCACGTGCTGGGCGAACATGTCTTCCAGGTAGAAGAAGCCGCTGAGCAGCGACAGGCTGAGCAGCACGAAGCCCAGGCCGATCATCTCGAACAGCAGGACCTCCATGGTCTGCAAGGGCGGCAGGACGCGGATGAAACCGCCGGGGTGATGTGAACGCAGGTGATTGTCCTGGATCGCCAGCAGCAGAGCCTGGATGGTGGCCAGGGTGAGCATGGCGTAGGCGAGGATACTGACCGTGACGTGTGCCCCCAGGGTCCAGTCGGCCTCGTTGTCCAGGAGATGATGTCCCGGATTGTGCAGATCCAGCAGCATGGTGAGCGCGGCCAGGGGAAACACCACCAGTCCCAGCATCTCTACCGGCTTGCCCAGTGCCGAGACCAGCAGCAGGGCGGCGATCATCCAGGCGGTGAGCGAGGCGGCATTGAAGAAGCCGAGATTGATGCCGGCCTCGGTCACCAGTTCGCTGTAGAGCACGGCGCCGTGCAGGATCAGGGCCATGAACCCCAGCCCCAGCACCAGTGGCCGGCGATCGGGGGCGCTGCGGCCACCGAACAGGCGCGCGGCCACCAGCGCGGTGGCCAGCAGGTACAGGACGGTGCCCGGGTAGGTCAGTAGCGTCATGTTCATGGCGACATGATGATCGCATAGCGGCGACAGGGCTTCTAGCGCCCGTGTGCCGGTTTCCCGCGCAGGTCGGGGACTGAGTCCCTATAATGGGAACGGTTTCCCTTATCCGACAGACAGACATCCATGTTCAAGAACCTCTCCGACCGTCTCGGTGATGTGCTGCAGAAGGTGCGCGGCCAGGGCCGTATCACCGAGACCAACATCAAGGACACCCTGCGCGAGGTGCGCATGGCCCTGCTCGAGGCCGATGTCGCCCTGCCCGTGGTCAAGACCTTCGTCGACCAGGTGCGCGAGAAGGCCCTGGGCGAGGAGGTGATGAAGAGCCTCACCCCGGGCCAGGCGCTGGTCAAGATCGTGCACGACGAACTGGTCTCGGTCATGGGCGAGGCCAACGAGGGGCTGAACCTGGCCGCGCAGCCGCCGGCGGTGGTGATGGTCGCGGGCCTGCAGGGTTCGGGCAAGACCACCAGCGTGGCCAAGCTGGCGCGCATGCTCAAGGAGCGCGAGAAGAAGAAGGTCATGGTGGTCAGTTGCGACGTGTACCGACCGGCGGCCATCGAACAGCTCAAGACCCTGGCCGCCGATGTGGGCGTGGAGTTTTTCCCGTCGAATGCCATGCAGAAGCCGGTCGCCATCGCCCGGGGCGCGATCGACGCGGCGCGCAAGGGCTTCTTCGACGTGCTGCTGGTCGATACCGCCGGTCGCCTGCACGTCGACGAGCAGATGATGGACGAGATCCGCGAGCTGCATGCCGCGGTGAACCCGGTCGAGACCCTGTTCGTGGTCGATGCCATGACCGGCCAGGACGCGGCCAACACCGCACACGCCTTCGACCAGGCGCTGCCGCTGACCGGTGTCATCCTCACCAAGACCGATGGTGATGCACGCGGCGGCGCGGCGCTGTCGATCCGCCAGATCACCGGTAAGCCGATCAAGTTCCTCGGGGTGGGTGAGAAGACCGATGCACTCGAACCCTTCCACCCCGATCGGGTGGCTTCGCGCATTCTCGGCATGGGCGACGTGCTTTCGCTGGTCGAGGAGGTCACGCAGAAGATCGACCAGAAGAAGGCCGAGAAGCTGGCACGCAAGCTGCAGAAGGGGCAGGGCTTCACGCTGGCCGATTTCAAGGAGCAGATGGAACAGATGCAGGCCATGGGGGGAGTCTCCAGCCTGTTGGACAAGCTGCCGGGCATGAACAAGGTGCCCGACGCGGTGAAGGCACAGATGGGCGATCGCGAGACCCGGCGCATGATCGCCATCGTCAACTCCATGACCCCGCAGGAACGCGAATTCCCGGGTATCATCAAGGGTTCGCGCAAGAGGCGCATTGCGCGTGGCGCCGGTGTGCAGGTGCAGGACGTGAACAGGCTGCTCAAGCAGTTCACCCAGATGCAGAAGATGATGAAGAAGATGAAGGGTGGTGGGCTGGAGAAGATGATGCGTGGCATGAAGGGGCGTTTCCCCGGCATGCCACCGGGCGGGGGATTGCCATTCTGAGGGGACGGGCATGGAACGATTGATGCGCTCCCTGGTGGTGGCCGTTGCGTTCGCCCTGGCGGGGTTGTGGTGGACCTCGCCGCGGGCCGCCGATGCGGCGGTGGCGCAGGAGCGCGAACAGCTCGCCCGGCTGCGTGACTTCGTCTCTCAGGTGAGTGAACGTGTCCGCCAGCTCGAGCAGGCGCTGGCCGAGGCCGAGGCGCGCAATCGGCGCCAGTCCGAGGAGATCGATCGTCTGGAGAAGCAGCTGGCGCTCCGGCAGGCCAGGGATCCGGACGAGCAGGAACGCCTGCGGCGGCGATTCTTTGCCGCCCTGGGCGAGCGCCTGCCCCTCTCGCCGATATACGAGATCCGCGACGATCGCGTCATCGTGCCGGCCGACCTGGTGTTCGTGTTCTCGCGTGCCAAACTGGGGGCCGAGGGGCAATCACGCCTGCGTCCCCTGGTCCGTGCCCTGCGCGAGCTGACCGGTGAGTTGCCGACGACACTGCCCTGGCGTTTGCGTGTGGAGGGACATACCGACCAGCGGCCGTTGCGCAGCAACCGGGAATTCCCCAGCAACTGGGAGTTGTCTGCCGCACGTGCCACCGAGGTGGTGCGCTACCTGGTGCACTCCGGTCTGCCGGAGAAGCGCCTGGAGGGTGTGGCGCTGGCGGCGACCCGTCCGCTGGACGATCGCAGGAACCGCGCCGCCTATCGGCGCAATCGACGCATCGAGCTGCATCTGGTTTTCGAACATTGAATACCGCCGTTGATGTCCGTCAAGACCGTCTGGCCGCTGTGGTGGCATGGTCGGCGGACAAGCGGCACTACCCGGGAGCGACATGGGTAAACGCCATGCAGAACAGGCGGCCGCTGTGGTGGCAGCGTTTTTCGACCGGCTCGATCCGGCCTTGCATGCCCGCCTGACCGACGAGCACCGCGAGCAACTGGAGCGGGACATCGAGGCGGCCATCGCCGCGGTCGTGCGCGCTGAGCTGGAGGTGGTCTCCGACCTGCTCAACGACCAGGCGGTACTGATCCGTCGTCGCCTGGAGGACGATCAGTCCGCCTGAGCGGGATCGTCCATGCGCGTCCAGCGCTGGTCGGGCTCCAGGCGCCAGGCGCCCTGGTAGTCGTGTGGCGGGCGCCCGCCCCAGTCGGTTGGCGAGAGCAGCGAGAACTGCAATTCCCCCGAGGCGGTGCGATACAGGTGGTAGACCTGGCCGGGACGCTTGGCGAAGGTGCAACGCGCCTTGTGCAGCTCCAGGTCCTGGTGCGCCTTCTCCAGGATCTGCCGCGCCTGGGCCTGCAAGTGGCGAATCTGCTCGGCGATCAGTTCCAGCTGGGCATTGGTCTGGCCGGCGATGGCCTGGTCGGCGCGCTCCAGCTCGGCTGCCAGGTCCACCAGGCCGAAGGCCGGGGCCAGCCGGCTCACCGGGTAGGGGCTGGTGCGCGCCTCGCCGCGGTGAATGGGATCGGGGTGCTGTTCTCGGTCGTCGTTCATGTAATCGGTACTTCACAAAACCGCAAATATGCGTAAAATGCCCGGTTTCCTTCGGGGGCCATCCGCTTTGTGTCCGGTGGTGGCCCGGAAATGGTAACGAACCTACAGGCAGATAACAGACATGGTTTCGATTCGTCTTGCCAGAACCGGCGCCAAGAAGCGTCCTTTCTACCACATCGTGGCCGCCGATTCGCGTCGTGCCCGCGGTGGCCGCTACATCGAGCGTCTGGGTTTCTTCAACCCGATCGCGGTCGAGGGTGAAGAGGCCCTGCGCATCGACCTGGAGCGCGTGGACTACTGGGTATCTGTTGGCGCTCAGCTTCACCGATCGTGCGCGCAAGCTGGTCGAATCCTATCGCAAGGACACCCAGGACTGCCGCCTGACAGGCCGCGATGTCGGCGGGTTCGCGCCGATCGTGAACGTATCGGACGACCACGGCAGGAAGATCGTCGGGGGTGACGGAAAACTCGTCACCCTCGGTCGCGTTACCGGGGCACATGGTCTGCAGGGGTGGATCAAGGTTCATTCCGACACGGCACCTCGCGAGAACATCGCCCGCTACGGCCATCTGTACCTGAACCGAGGCGATGGCTGGCAACGCTGGAAGCTGGCTTCCGGGCGGCGCCAGGGCAAGGCGGTGGTACTCAAGCTCAAGGGCTGCAACGACCGCGACGCGGCCGAGGCCCTGATCGGTGCACAGATCGCCATCACCCGCGATCAGCTGCCCGAGCTGGAGGCACCTGGTGACTACTACTGGACCGATCTGCAGGGACTGCGGGTCGAGACCCTGGACGGGGTCGATCTGGGACGGGTGGATCACCTGTTCGAGACCGGCGCCAATGACGTGATGGTGGTCCGGGGCGAGCGCGAACGCCTGATCCCCTTCCTCTGGGAGCAGGTGGTGCGCGAGGTGGATCTCGAGGCCGGCCGCATGCGGGTGGACTGGGATCCGGATTTCTGAGTAAGGGAACAGCGATGCGCTTCGATGTCATCACCCTGTTCCCCGACATGTTCGAGGCGCTGCGCGCGGGCATCCCGGGGCGCGCCCTGGAACAGGGCCTGGCCGAACTGGTGCTGTGGAACCCGCGTGACTACACGCACGATGTCCACCGCACTGTGGACGACCGCCCCTATGGCGGCGGGCCGGGCATGGTGATGAAAGTCGAGCCGCTACTGGCCGCCATCGAGGCGGCACGGGCGCAGGCACCGGACAGCCCGGTGCTGTATCTCAGCCCGCAGGGGCGGCGCTTCGATCAGCAGGCGGCGCGTCGCCTGGCGCAGCGTCCAGGGCTGATCCTGATCGCCGGGCGCTACGAGGGCATCGACGAACGCCTGGTCGAGGCCTGCGTGGACGAGGAATGGTCGATCGGTGACTATGTCCTCTCCGGTGGCGAACTGCCGGCCATGGTGATGATCGACAGCATGGTGCGGCTGTTGCCGGGGGCCCTGGGGCATGCCGACTCGGCGCAGCAGGACTCGTTCTTCGACGGCCTGCTGGACTGTCCGCACTACACGCGGCCCGAGACGATCCTCGGCCAACGGGTGCCGGAGGTGCTGCTCTCCGGTGACCATGAGCGCATCCGCCGGTGGCGCCTGCAGCAGGCGCTGGGGCGGACCTGGCTGCGGCGTCCCGAGCTGCTGGAAGGCCGGCCGCTCGACGACGAAGAGCAGGCATTGCTCGATGAATTCCGGCGCGCCTGCGAGGGCGGGCCGACCGACTGAAACGAACGTGCCGCGAGGCACCCAATCCCAACTGGGTCAGGAGCAAGGGCGATGAGCAACATCATCCAGGAACTCGAAGCAGAACAGATGAACAAGGAGATCCCGGCCTTCGGTCCGGGCGACACCCTGGTCGTGCAGGTCAAGGTGAAAGAAGGCAACCGCGAGCGCCTGCAGGCCTTCGAAGGCGTCTGCATCGCCAAGCGCAACCGCGGCCTGAACTCCTCGTTCACCGTGCGCAAGATCTCCCACGGCGAGGGCGTGGAGCGGGTGTTCCAGACGTACAGTCCGCAGATCGCCTCCATCGAGGTCAAGCGCCGTGGCGACGTGCGTCGCGCCAAGCTGTACTACCTGCGTGGTCGTACCGGCAAGGCGGCGCGCATCAAGGAGAAGATCTCCAGCAAGTGATGCCGCGGACCGTCCGGCAAGACGGTCGCGCCGTGCAGCGACAGGGCCATCCGGTACCCCGGGTGGCCTTTCGCGTGTCTGTCGAATGGCGTTCGCGCAGGGGGGTGCAGGCATGAACCGCCGGACCACGAGCTTCTACTGGCACGACTATGAGACCTGGGGTGCCGATCCCGCGCGCGACCGTGCGGCCCAGTTCGCCGGCCTGCGCACCGATCTCGATTTCAACCCCATCGGCGAACCGCTGGTGATCTACGCGCAACCGGCCGACGACATGCTGCCGCAGCCGGGGGCCTGCATGGTCACCGGCATCTCGCCGCAGCAGGCCCTGGAACAGGGGGCGCCCGAGGCCGACTTCTTCCGCTTCATCCATGCCGAGATGATGCAGCCGGGCACCTGCTCGCTGGGCTACAACACCCTCCACTTCGACGACGAGGTCACCCGTTACGGGCTGTACCGCAATTTCTTCGATCCCTACGAGCGCGAATGGAAGAACGGCAATTCGCGCTGGGACCTGATCGATGTGGTGCGCCTCACCCACGCGCTGCGTCCCGAGGGCATCGAGTGGCCAGAGAAGGAGCCGGGCGTGACCAGCTTTCGCCTGGAGAAGCTTACCGAGGCCAACGACATCGCCCACCTGGGCGCGCACGATGCGCTTGCCGATGTGCATGCCACCATCGCCCTGGCGCGCCTGATTCGTGAGCGCCAGCCGCGCCTGTTCGATTATGTCTTCAACCACCGTGACAAGCAGACCCTGGCCGGCATGTGGGATCCCCGGGTACCGAGCTCGAATTCGCCCTATAGTGAGTCGTATTACAATTCACTGGCCGTCGTTTTACAACGTCGTGACTGGGAAAACCCTGGCGTTACCCAACTTAATCGCCTTGCAGCACATCCCCCTTTCGCCAGCTGGCGTAATAGCGAAGAGGCCCGCACCGATCGCCCTTCCCAACAGTTGCGCAGCTGAATGGCGAATGGCGCCTG
>AMFO01002386.1_pt1 | contig 35731 bp, 34 predicted proteins | sample 552608 | NCBI WGS metagenome assembly AMFO01 (sample SAMN01893955, study PRJNA167987) | microbial mat metagenome | biome: hydrothermal vent | place: USA: Loihi, Hawai'I | collected 2003-05-01
GCTATCCGCGATGATAATCCGTGCCCAGTTGGTCATATCCTCTCCCGAGACGAATTAGGAGATCGTCTTGCTTGTTGGTGTCAAGATCCCCATAGGGAACCTTACCGTGTACGTTCCGAACCTTCAACGACTCTCATATCCCCACCACTTACAACCTTAAGCGCAAAGATAGATACGTTCAACTGCACATTGACACCTCTGCTTGGCAAAGGAGGGGTCAGTCTTGAGAACCTACCTATCTAAAATATATGCGACTGGAAGTATCGTTGACTCCCCCTTGCATCGCCCGCCCTTTTGCCTTAGGGTAAGGACACACACAACGAGGGGGTGAAGCATGCGCTGGATTCCAAACCTCTGGCTGCTGCTGGGCCTTCCCGGTCTGCTGGGAGCGGATTTGCCCGTGGAGCATCTTCTTGTTCCTCCGGATCGTGTGGCTTCTTCCGTGCGTCAGGACGCCATCGGAGTATGGATGCATTACTGCACCATCCGCAGCTACACGTCCGGACAACCCACACCCGTGAAGAGCATCCCCGTCTACACCCGGCAAGGACCGAACCGTTGGGAACCGGCTGGAACCTACCCGCTGGACCGGGTCAAAACCATCAGCGTGTACGGGTATGTGGTGGACCCCCGATGCCTGGATTTCTCACTGTACCGCTTCGTGGTCACCCGACGGGAAGGCCACCACATGGAAGTGGTTGTGGACGTGGAAAAGGACCGACGCGTGTGGGTCCGTGTGCCTCCCCCTCCAGACACCGGCCGACGGTTCGCCGACACGGTCATCTGGCTGGACAGGTTCGGGAAAGATGCCATGTATACGAACGTCCAGTTCATTCCGGGATTTTTCAACGCCGAACTCGTGTTCTATACCGCCCCCTCCTGGTCCGCCCCCGTATACGCCCCACACTTGATATTGGGTACAGGTGGAAGAATCCAAGTTGTATTCCCCCTTCCTGCGACACGACCCGCTTGCCTGTGTGGTTCACGGTGGTGACGGACGGCCGCGAGGGCAATTTCCTCCGGGTGACCCACACCGCGGGACCTTTCGAACCCTATCCACTGGATCTTCCCGAAATCCCCGGTGATTCCGACACCGTGTGGGTCCCTCTCCGGGACCGGAAAGGTCAACTTCTGATCCGGTTCGTGGACCAGACGGATTGAGCTGATCCAGGACTTTTCGGGCAGGAACTTACGGCAAACCCTCGATCCACCGCCGGATAAGGTCGATCTCGTTTGCCGTTAGCGGTGGGTCCGTAGCGGGCAGCTTGCTTACCAAGAGACCTCACCGCACACAGCGAGGGTGAAACGTGGTGCGTCCGACGATACCGCCGGAATCATCGACAAGTTTCCAATGAAAGAGCCAGACAGGAGCAAACCCATGTGTTGCCCCTTCTGCATTTCTGCATCGATGAGAGGATCCACCGACCATACATGCACAGTGAAGGCCGGCTCCACAGGGAAGGAGCGTCCAGGAAGAACCAAAAGATCTCGGATGGATGAAAGCCCGGACCCCGCTGCCTCTGTCCACCTGCGCCTCCAACCGCCCTCGGGTTGTCCTCCCATCCCGCAGATTCACCCATGTTCCCCTTCCATCCGCCTGTGTTTGATGGTTTTTCCCATGCCCAGTATAATACCTTCGACCCGGTTTTCAGGGAAGGAGGGTTTATTGTGCGATTTTCGAAATCGTTGATACCGACGCTCAAAGAGGATCCGCGTGAGGCCGAACTGGTCTCCCACCGTCTGCTGCTTCGTGCAGGTTTTCTCCGGAGCCACGGTAGCGGGGTGTTTCAGTTTCTGCCCCTCGGGTGGAAGGTGATCCAGCGCATCGCCCGCATCATCCGCGAAGAGATGGACCGCATCGGCGCCCAGGAGGTGTTGCTCCCTTCCCTGACCCTCCGGGACGTCTGGGAGGAATCCGGCCGCTGGGAAGACTTCGGCCCCGACATGTTCCGGCTGAAGGACCGCAAAGGGCGGGATCTGGCGCTGGCCCCCACCCACGAGGAACTGATAACCCTGCTGGCGCGACAGTATTTCCGTTCCTACCGGGACCTTCCGCAGATCCTGTACCAGATTCAGACCAAGTTCCGCGACGAACCCCGTCCCCGGGGCGGCGTGCTGCGGGGCCGGGAGTTTTTGATGAAGGATTCGTACAGTTTTGATCCGGACTGGGAAGGCCTGAAGCACAGTTATCAGCTGCACGATCAGGCCTACCGGAAGATCTTTGACCGGGCCGGCCTGAAATACGTGGTGGTCTCGGCCTCCTCGGGATTGATGGGCGGTTCCGCGTCGGAGGAGTACATGGTGCTGTCCGACGCCGGGGAAGACACCCTGGTGCTGTGCGAGCAGTGCGGATACGCCGCCAACCAGGAGGTGGCCGAAGGGACCCGGGAAGAGACGCCTCTGCCCGACTCGCCCTTTGCTTCCCGCGAACGCGTGGCCACCCCCAACGTGCGCAGCGTGGAGGAGGTGGCGGCCTTCCTGAACGTCCCCGTGACCCTGATCATCAAAGGCCTGGTGTACGTGACGCCCCGCGGCCTCTGGATGGTGCTGATCCGGGGCAACCGCGACGTGAGCGAATCCAAACTGCAGAAACTGGCCGGCGGGGTGGTGCGAATGGCCACCCCGGAAGAAGTGCGGGAACGTTTTGGCGTGCCCATCGGGTTCGTGGGGCCGCTTGGCGCCCCCGCGGACGTGACGGTGGTGGCCGACCTGTCCGTCCAGGGCATTCGGGGCGGCGTGGTGGGTGGGATGCAGGAAGATACACACTGGGTGGGGGTAACCCCGGGCGAAGACTTTGCGGTGGAGCAGTATGCCGACCTGGCCCTGGTCCGCGAAGGCGATCGCTGCGTGAAGTGCGGCGCACCGCTGACCTTCCGCTCGGCCATTGAAATCGGCCACATCTTCCAGTTGGGCACCAAATATTCGGAGGCCATGGGGGCCTATTTTACCGATCGCGACGGGCAGGAAAAACCCATCGTGATGGGGAGTTACGGCATCGGCCTGGCCCGCATCATGGCGTCGGCCGTGGAGCTGTACGCCGACGAGCACGGGATTCGCTGGCCCCAATCCATCGCCCCCATGGACGTGCATCTGGTGGACCTGTTCCCCAAATCCGCCCCCCAGGAAGGGGAGCGTCTCTATCGGGAACTCCGGGAGCGCGGGCTGGACGTGCTCTGGGACGAGCGGCCGGTCTCGCCGGGGGTCAAATTCAAGGACGCCGACCTGATGGGCATCCCCTATCGGGTGGTGCTGGGCGAAAAAGCGCTGCAGCAGGGCGAGGTGGAGATTCAGAACCGCTGGACCGGGGAGCGTACACGGGTTCCCCGGGCCGACACGGTCCCCCGCCTGCTGGACATGCTGGCACAGGAACCTACCGATGGATAAAGAAACCCTGCAGCAGAAGCTGGAAGAACTGGTGGAACCCCTGCTGGAGGAGCGGGGGGTGATGCTGGTGGCCCTGGCCCTGCACGGCCGGCCGGGACGCTATCTGCTGCAGATTTTCGTGGATTTGCCCGGTGGGGGCATCACCCTGGGCCTGCTCAAGCAGCTCACCCGGGATCTTTCGGCCTTTCTGGACGTGGAAGACCCCATCCCGGGGTCGTATACCCTGGAGGTATCATCCCCGGGGCTGGACCGGGAGCTCCAGAGCGACCGCGAGTTTCGCTGGGCCCAGGGGCGTCGGGTGCGCGTGGTGCTGAAATCCGGGGAAACCCTGGTGGGCACCCTGGTGCGGTACGAAGATCAAACGCTTTACGTGGCCGGGGAGGGGACCACCCGGGCCATTGCCCGCGACGACGTTGCCCGGGCCCGGCTCTCCGAACCCGTGATGGAAAAGGGGGAGTGAAATGCCGAATCCGTTCATTCGGGATATGATTCAGAACATTGTCCAGGAACGGCGGGGGATCAGCCGGGAATTTGTGGTGGAAAGCCTGAAATCCGCCATTCTGGATACGGTTCGCCGCGTCTGGGGTGAGGATTTTCCCATGGAGGTGGAGATCGTCCCGGAAACCGGGGATCTCAACATTTACGTGCGCAAACGGGTGGTTCGCAACGTGCAGGACCCCCGCGTGGAGATTTCCTTTGAGGAAGCACGGCAGCTGCTGGACCGCGAGCCGGTGGAGGGAGAAGACCTGCGGGTGCCCTTCGCCTTCACGGAATTCACCCGCGGCATGGTCAAGCAGATTCAGAACCGCTTTTTGAACCGGATCCGCAACGAGGAACGTCAGTTCATCTATCGCGATTTCAAGGACCAGATCCGCTCCATCAAACGGGGCAAGGTCCAGAAAGTGGAGAAAACCGGGCTGTTCATCAGCCTGGGCAAGGTGGAAGGGTTCCTGCCTCAGCGCGAGATGATTCCCGGCGAGCGGTATCGGGAAGGCGACATGATCCGAGTGATGATTCTCCGGGTGGAACCCAACCAGGGGCGCGGACGGGGCCCGCAGATCATCCTCTCCCGGACCCACCCGGACTTTCTGAAGGGTCTGCTGGAGCTGGAAATTCCAGAGATCACCGAAGGCCGTGTGCAGGTCCGAGCGGTGGCACGGCGCCCCGGCGAGCGGGCCAAGGTGGCGGTCTGGTCCACCGAACAGGGCATCGACCCGGTAGGGGCTTGCGTGGGTCCTCGGGGCACCCGGCTGCATCCCATCCAGCGGGAACTGCACGGGGAACGCATCGACGTGGTCCGGTACAGCCCGGATCCCGTGGAGTTCGCCGCCAACGCCCTGTCCCCCATCATCCCCCAGATCGCCTATGAACAGGGCGAAACCATCATCGTGGGGGTCAACGACGACGAGGTGAGCGAAGCCAAGGGGAAAGAGGGCATCAACGTGATCCTGGCCTCGGAATTGGTGGGACGCCGGATTGAAGTGCATCCCTTCTCGGAAGTTCAGGAACCCCCAGACGCCGTCTCCGTGTACGAGCTGGATCTGCCCGAGTCGCTGCGGCAGAACCTGCTGGCGGCCCGCAAATATGTCTTTCGGGACATTCCGCCCCTGGCCGAACTGCTGCGGGTGGAAGGGATGGACGAAGGGACGGCCCTCCGGATCCTGAACGAGATTGAACAAAAACTGCAGCAAAAACGAGAGAGGCAAGCAACCGCATGAGCAAGAAAACACAGGGATCCGGTGGAGAGAAAATCCGGAAGGTCAGCGATCTGGCCCGCGAGGTCAAACTTTCTCCCCGCGCGGTGATCGATATGCTGAAGGGCATGGGCTACAGCGTGCGCTCGGCCCAGAGCACCGTGACGGAGGAGATGATCAAGGAAGTCAAGGAAAAACTCCAGACGTTGAAGCAGGAAGAACGCAAAAGCCTGGAACGGCGCAAACAGATCTGGGGCGGTCCCGAAGAGACGCGCAAAAAGGAAGAACCCCGGCGGCAGGACACGGCACGACGGCCCGGAAAGAGCGAACGCAAACCGGCGCGGGCCCGCACCAAGCCCCGCAAGAAAGAACCGGTCGCCCCGGTCGAACAGGAAAAGAAACTGATCCTCCCCGGCCCGGTCACGGTGGGCGAACTGGCCCGCATGATGGGCATTCCCCCAGCCCAGGTTGTGATGAAAACCATGGAGCTGGGGGTGCCCGCCACCATCAACCAGACGCTGGATGAGGACCTGATTTCGCTGCTGGCCGAAAGCTTCGGGTATCGCGTGGAAACCGCCGGCCCCCAGGTCACCCCGGAGCCGGAGCAGACCCGGCTACCCACCTCGGATACGGGGGAACCGCGTCCGCCGGTGGTGACCGTGATGGGGCACGTGGACCACGGGAAAACCACGCTGCTGGACTATCTCCGGCACACCCAGGTGGTGAAGCAGGAAGCCGGAGGAATCACCCAGCACATTGGCGCGTATCAGGTGGAGCACCAGGGACAGAAAATCACCTTCATCGACACGCCGGGACACGAGGCGTTCACGGCCATGCGGGCCCGGGGCGCCCAGGTCACGGACCTGGTGGTGCTGGTGGTGGCTGCCAACGAAGGGGTCAAACCCCAAACGGTGGAAGCCATCAACCACGCCAAGGCGGCCGGGGTGCCCATCCTGGTGGCCATCAACAAGATGGATCTGGACGATGCCAACCCCGATCGCGTCCGGCGGGAACTCTCCGAACACGGCCTGATCCCGGAAGACTGGGGCGGCGACACCATGATGGTGGAAATCTCCGCTAAAACCGGGCAGAACGTGGACCTGTTGCTGGACGGCATTTTGCTGAAAGCCGAAGAACTCAATCTCCGGGCCGAAGTGGACCGCCCGGCCCGGGGCGTGGTGCTGGAAGCCCGGCTGGATCGCGGCAAGGGACCCGTGGCTACGGTGCTGATCCAAGAGGGCACCCTCCACGTGCGGGACAACTTTGTGTGCGGCACCACGTACGGACGCGTGCGGGGCATGTACGACGACCAGGGGCGTTCGGTTAAAGAAGCCACCCCCTCCCAGCCCGTGCTGGTGCAGGGTTTTGAAGAGCTTCCCCACACCGGGGATCGGCTGGAGGTGGTGGCCAGCGACCGGGAAGCCCGGGAGATTGCCGAGAAGCGAAAAGAACTTCTTCGCGAACAGCTGATGCATGGCGAATCGGCCCTCCGGGTCCACCGCATCCAGGAACTCATTCAGAAGGGCGAACTCAAAGAAATTCCCTTCATCCTGAAAGCGGACGCTCTGGGCTCGGTGGAAGCCATCGCCGATGCCATGAGCAAGATCGAAATCCGCGACATCCGCCCCATCCTGATCCATCGCGACGTGGGCCAGGTCACGGAAGCGGACGTGGAGCTGGCCGACGCCAGCCATGCCCACATTATCGCCTTCCATACCCGACCCAACGCCAAAGCCCGGCGGCTTGCGGAGCAGAAGGGCATCCAGATCAAGATGTTCCGGGTGATCTACGAGTTGCTCAAATATGTGGAAGACACCATCCGGAGTTACGTGGAACCCGAATACCGTGAAGTTTCCCTGGGCATGGTGGAGGTGCGCAAGGTCTTCAAGATTCCCCGGGTGGGAACGGTGGCGGGGTGCTATGTCCGGGAAGGCGTGGTGCGGATGGGCGCGCTGGTTCGGGTACTTCGGGACGGTGAGATCGTGCACACCGGCGAAATTGCGTCCATCAAGCGTTTTCAGGAAGACGTGAACGAGGTCAAAGCCGGCCTGGAATGCGGTATCCGGTTGAAGAAGTTTGACAAAATCAAAGAAGGGGACCTGTTCGAGGTCTTCCTGCGCGAAGAAATCACGCTATGATCATCGGGGTGCTGCAGGTGGATCTGTATCTGCCCGACGCCATGTCCCTGAAGGACAAGCGTCGGATCCTGCGCAGCCTGAAGGATCGGCTGCGCAACAAATGGAACATTTCCTTTGCGGAGGTGGAGGACCAGGACGTGTGGGGCCGGTCGCAGCTGGCTTTTGCCGTGGTGGCCCCTGACGGAGCCAAAGCCGCCCGCACGCTCCAGCAGGTGCTTCACTTCCTGGATCAGGAAACCCAGATTGCCGTGCTTTCACACAGGATGGAATTCCGATGAAAATCTTGCGTGTGGAGAAGACCGTCACAATTCCCAATCGGCTGGGGATCCATGCCCGCCCGGCCTCCCTGCTGGCTCAGACGGCCGGCCAGTTCCAGTCCCAGATTTGGATCGAGAAAGACGGCATCGAGGTCAACGCCCGCAGCATCCTGGGACTGATGATGCTGGTGGCCGGCCAGGGGACGGAAATCACCATCAAAGCCGAAGGGGAAGATGCCGAAGCGGCCGTGGAGGCCCTGGCCCAGCTGGTGGAAGAAGGGTTCGGTGAGGAGTAACGATGGAAAAAGTCTACCGCGGAGTGGCCGCCGCGCCCGGCGTGGTCGAGGGCGTGCTGTTCGATTATCGCCTGACCCCGTCGGACGAAGGCGAACAGCGTCCCTACACCGAAAGCGAACAAACCCTGGAGATCCAGCGGTTTGAAGACGCCCTTCAGCGCCTGATCACCAAGATCGAGTCCACCCGCCGTTTCCTCAGCGATTCGCTGGGCGCTTTTCTGGACGTGGAGCTGCAGATCCTGAGCGATCCCACCTTCCGGGAACGGGTGCACCACCTGATTCGTGGGGGGCAGCTGGGAGCCCGCAAAGCCGTGCTTACCATCATGGAAGAATACGCGAAACCCCTGGAAAAAGGGGACGGATATTTTCAGGATCGGGCGCGGGAAATCCGCACGCTGGCCCAGCAGCTCATCCGCGAAATGGCCATCCTGGAGCTGCCCAGCCTGGATCCCGCCAACGGGGACATTCTGGTGGCACGGGATCTGTCCATCCGGGAGGCCGTGGAGGTGGCCCGCAAGGGATTCCGGGGAGTGGTGCTGGAGGAAGGCGGCAAAACTTCTCACCCCGTGATCATCCTGCGGGATTTTCGGATTCCCACGCTGATCCAGGTGGAGGACCTTCCTCCGGTGGCGCCGGGCACGCCGGCCATCTTGGATACCCGCCGGGGGCTGCTGGTGGTGGAACCGTCCCGCCACACCCGGGAACAGTACACCGACGTGATCCGCGCCTTTGAACAGCGCAGCCAGGAGCTGCAGAACCTGAAGGGCATTGAAGCGGAGACCCTAGATGGGCACACCTACAAACTCCTGGCCAACGTGGAACTGATCGAGGAAATCCCGCTGTTGGAACAGCTAGGCATCCCGGGCATCGGGCTGCTGCGGACGGAACTGTTGTTCTGGGAAGCCCGGGAGGATCTGGAAGGCCAGGAGGCGTTCTATCGGGACATTGCCACCCGTCTGGCTCCCCACCCGGTCACCGTGCGGCTATTTGACCTGGGCGGCGACAAAATTCTGCAGACCCCGCTTGTGGAGACCAACCCCTTTCTTGGGGTTCGCGGGATCCGGGCGTTGCTCCGGGCCCCCCACCTCCTGAAAACCCAGCTTCGCGCCCTGGTGCGTGCCAACGACACCGGCAACCTCCGCATCATGATTCCCATGGTCACCTCCGTGGAAGAGGTGCTGCAGGTCAAAGCGTTCCTGGAGGAGGTGGCCCGGGAGGAAGGTCGGGAAGCGCCCCCCCTGGGGGCCATGATCGAAACCCCGGCCGCCGCCCTCATGACGGAGGTGTTGGCCCGCCATGTGAGCTTCTTTTCCATCGGCACCAACGACCTCACGCAGTACGTGCTGGCCATGGACCGCCTGAACCCCTATCTGCAAAACGATTTCACGGCCCTGCACCCTGCGGTGATCCGCTTGCTCTGGTTCACCGTTAAACGCGCCCGCCGGGCCGGGGTATGGCTGGCGGTCTGCGGCGAAATGGCCTCCGACCTGATCGCGTTGCCCCTTCTGGTGGGGCTGGGAGTGGAGGAACTGTCCATGTCGCCTTCCATGTACCTGGAAGCCAAAGATCTGATTCGGTCGCTTCACCGAGAAGAAACCCAGAAACTGGTGGAACAGGCCATGAACGCCACCACCTCCCGGGAAATCGAAGACATGGCGCAGGCCTTTCTCCGGGAACGGGTGGCGCCCAACGTACGCCTGTCCCTGGGCATCTAAGCACGAGGAGGCATCATGGAACGTCAGATCCTTGCGATCATGCCGCCGGAAATTGCGCTGGGCTTTGAACTGGCGGGCATTCCTTCCCGCCCCATCCACCACACGAACGAGCTGCGCACCACCCTGCGGGAGGTGCTCCAGGACACCCGCTACGGCATCGTGTTGCTTCACGAATCGCTGTTCGGGGAGCTGGATGCACGGATGCAGAACCGGGTGCTGCACAGCGTGATCCCGCTTTTTATGCTGCTCAACCCCGAAGAGGCCGGCGAGCGCAACATTCAGGCCTACGTGGAGGCGCTGATCAAAGATTCCGTGGGCTACCACCTCCGTGTCCGCAAAGAAAAGGATTAAACGGGTGCTGTTCCTGCTTCTTCCCCTGGCCCTGGGGGCCGGGGTGGCGGTGGGGCTTCAGCGCTGGCGATCTCGTCCCTCACCCTGGTTGCCGCGGCAGGTGGAGGTTTACAACGCTACGCAGGTGCAGTACCTGGCCCGCAAAGTCTCTCTTCTGTTGCGCCGTCGAGGGCTGGACGTGCTCTATTTCGGGAACTTTCCCCGTGCCTCCGGGAACGCGAAACCTCCGGGCAAAACCCTGATCGTGGATTACCGGGACCGAAAGGGCCGCTATGCCCGCGCCCTCCGGAACTGGCTGGGCTGCGGCAAGGTCATCCAACACTACGACCCCTACGCCGTGGTGGAAGTGGGCATCGTGCTGGGCGAGGATTATGCCCGCTGCTTCCCCGGCGTGGACACGGTGACGGTGCTGTACTGATCATGGCACGGTTCCGCACGGCGCTCAGCGTCCGGTTTCGGGACATCGACTGGGCCGGCATGGTGAACAACGCCGTGTACCTGACCTATCTGGAAGAAGCGCGGGTGCGGTTCTGGATTCACCTTATGCAGGAGATTCCCCGTCGGATTCGCGACCTGCCCATGGTGGTGGCCCGGGTGGAGATGGACTACCTTCAGCCGGTGCGGCTGGGGGAGAAACTCTGGGTGGAGCTGTGGGTATCCCGGATGGGGCGTTCCAGCTTTGACTTTTCGTACCGCCTCCTCACCATGGACGGCGCCCCGGTGGGGCGTGCGCGCACGGTGATGGTGCACGTGGATCCCGAGGGTCGTCCGCTTCCGCTGCCCCGGGATATGGTGGCCCGGCTGGAACCGTACCTGGAAGAGGACACCTCCCCGTGAGGTTGCTTCTCCTTCTGCTGAGCCTTTCCTCTCACCCACTGCTGGAACAGGCGCGGCAACTGGAGCAAAAGGGAGACCCCGCCCGGGCCTGGCAGCTGTACCTGGAAGCCTACACCCGCACCCCCGATCAGCGAAGCGGTGTGGAAGCCCTGTTTGGAGCGGCCCGATCGGCCTTGGCCGCAGGGGATACCCTGACTGCCCGAGGGCTGGTGCTCCGGGTGCTGCGTCACCCGCTTCCCGTTCCCGAAATCCTGCAGCAGGCCCTTCTGCTGCATCTGCGGCTCACGTCACCGGAGGCACGATGGGACATGCTGCGGGCCCATCCCGAATGGATGCCGCTGGTGCCCCCCGAGAGCCTGTGGCAGTGGCGTACCGCGCTTCCGGAAACGCTTACCCTGTGGTGGGGGACCTGGGGGCGTTCGCTGGATCCCGGACGACGCAATCGCTGGAAGCAGTGGATGATGCGCCGCCTGCGCACGTCTACGGATTGCCGTGTCCACCTGATACTGGCGCGGTGGGCGCAGCGAGACGCCGACACGGCCTGGGCCCGGATCTGCGAAGGGGACACGCTGGCGGCCGTGTGGTGGGCACGGCGGCAGCCCCGCACGCCTTCCCTGGATCGTGTGCTCCACGACTGGGCACGTCGACATCCTACCCGACGGTGCCTGCCCTGGGGCTCGCCGGACGTTTCCTGCGACCGTGCAGCAAGCCTGCTGGATACCCTGGCCCGGTGGGTGCAGGCCGGATCCACCCGCGCGGACTCCCTGTTGCGGTGGATGCAGCGTTCGGGGCGGTACCCCTCCTGGATGCTAACCTTGTGGGCCCGCCAGTTGCGTCGGCCCTGGCCGGACGAAACGTTCCTGCCGCTGGTGCCCCCGCCGCACGCCCGCGATTCGCTGCTGCAGGTGCTGCCCTCGCTGGACGATACCACCCTGCTGCACACCGCCCGCCGCCTGGGCCTGTACGACCTCGGGTGGCGGCCCCCGGCCGGTTCGTCACGGGTGGACGTGCTGCTGTTTCGGCTGCACCTGTTGCGGTACCGCCGGGACACGCTGTGGCACCGCCCGCCATCCATCTCTCCCGATACCCTTCTCCGCTGGGCCCTACGCCTGGGTTCCGCCGGGTTTCTTTCCGCGCTCAGGCTGGCCCTGGTGCAGGATCGCTTCCCCCTGCCTTTTCGGACCATCCCCCTGCGGAAAGTGCCGGTGGAGGACCGCATCCGTCTGGCCCGGTGGATGGGCCGTCATCACCTGCTGAAAGATCTGCCCACGCTGCTGCGGACCCTTCCGCGCAAGGACGACCGCCGGCGGGCCCGCTTCTGGGCCTATCTGGAGGCGGGCAACGTGGATTCCGCCTTTCGTTTCCTTGACCCCAAACGCCCCGAAGAAGTGCTGGCGCAGGCCCGCCGCGATCCGGAGATTCGCAAAGACCTGCTGGCGCTCCTGCACCTGGACCGCAGCCCGCGGGACACGGCCATCCTCCGGCTGTGGCTGGCGCAGGACACCCTTCCCGACGGGGCCGCACAGTATGCTTTCCGGGCCCTCCCCCCCTCGCTGCTGCATCCCCTTCACCGTCGGCTGGCCTGGCGGGCCCTGGAGGAGAGAGACCGGGAACGTTTCCTTCGGCACGCGCTGGTCGCGGCGGACACGGATTCCCTGCTGCAGGCCCTGGCTTTGATCTGGCTGGACGGTCCCCACGTGGCCGCTTCCTTCGCCTGGACGCTTCCGGATACCCTGTGGGATCGCCTCCCCGCCGCGCTCCAGCGGCGTCTTCGTGCCTGGTTCCCCGACCGCCTCCCGCCATCCCCCGCCTCGGACAGCGCAGCTTCCCCATCCCCGCCGGATACGCTCGCCCCGACCGCCCTGGACACCTCCGCCGCGGTGGCGGATACCGCCTTTCCCCCGAGCGAGCAGTGGGAACGTCGGCTGCTGGCCTCCCCGGCTTTTCTGGACCGCCTGTTCCGGGAAGCGCATCGCCGGTATCGGGCGCAGGACTGGGACGGCGCCCGGGCGTTATGGACCTTTGCGGCGCGGCACCCGTGGGTACCGCGCAAACGCCGCGCCGAAGCGCTCTATCGGCTGGGTGTGCTGGCCAAAAACACCGAGGACACCCTCCAGGCGATCCGGGATTTCCAGACCCTGATGGAGCGGTACCCCGACAGCCCTCGATGGAGCGACGCAGCGTTTCAGCTGGCCTACCTGTATCTGGATCGGGGCAAGGTAGACGCGGCCCTCAGAGTGTACGACCGGCTGCGGGGACAACCCGCCACGCGGGAAGAAGAAGCCGAACGGTTGTACTGGGAAATGCAGAGCTGGTATCGCAAAAAGGCCTGGAAACGGGGGATTCTGCTGGGATGGCTCCTGTGGGAGCGCTACCGAACCGCCGGCGACTGGGCCACCACCGCAGCTTTGGAGACGGCCCGCATGTACACCCTGCTGGGCAACCTGACCGATGCCCGGCGCCTGCTGGACGCCATCGTGCGGGTTCGCGGGGAGAAGGACGAACTGGGTCGCCTGGCCGTGCGCGAGCGCAACACGCTGCAGACCCTTCAGGAACTCCGGCGTTCCTCGCCCTGACGCGTTGTTTCCAGCCAGCGCCGAAACCGTTCTCGGGTGCGCGCGTTTCGGAGATTTCCCACAAAGAGACGAGCCCGGTGGCCTGCCACCACCCGCACCCGATCCCCCCGCATGGTCAGCCAGCGGGACACAGGATACCACAGCAGGCTGTGCCGGGGCAGCAGGACCACCACCACGCGATCCGGGCACCGGGAGCCTTTCAGCTCCAGGGTCGCGCCGATGACCCCACCAATCCACACATAAGTCACGTCCTCTGGGGCGTACACCCTCCGGATCTCCTGGTCCAGCCACCGGAGCACCTCCAGGTTTTGCCGACGGCCCCGGCGATCCTGCCACACCAGGAGAAAGGAAAGAAAGAGAAGAAAGAAGAAGAGGAGGGGAAAGGTCATGCAATTCTGCGTGGGAGCGGCACGCGCGCGTGCCGCTCCCACGCATGACTATGTCTCAAGCTTTCTTTTCTTCGGCCGAGGCGGACGGAGCAGCGGATTTCTCGCCGAAGGGGGTATCCGGAAACACCACCAGTTCCAGAATGGCCATTTCTGCACCATCCCCCCGGCGGGGTCCCAGACGATAGATCCGGGTATAGCCACCCTCGCGATCCTGAAACAGCCGGGGATAGACCTCAAACAGGTAGTTGGTCACCTTCCGATCCACCAGAAAACGGCGCGCTAGCCGCCGGGCGTGCAGATCCCCCCGTTTGGCCAGGGTGATCATCCGCTCGGCCCAACGCCGCGTCTCCTTGGCCTTAGGCAAGGTGGTCCGGATGCGACCGTGAATCAGCAACGCCTGCACCTGATTTCGCAGCATGGACATCCGATGAGGCCGGGTCCGGCCCAGCTTCTTCACCCGCTTAAGATGACGCATCGTCGTCCTCCCGGAGATGGAGATTGAACTTGGCCAGTGCCGACCGAATCTCGGCCAGGGATTTCTCGCCCAGATTCTTCATGGCCAGCACTTCCTGGGGCGATTTGGCCACGAGCTGTCCCAGCGTTTCCACGCCCCCGTCCCGCAGGCTGTTCAGAATGCGGCTGGACAGTTCCAGCACACTAACGGGCTGGTCCAGCACCTCCGTACGGGCCGGTGCGCCCACCCCTGCGGTCGCCCCGGACGAGGGCTCGGCCGGGGTCTCCTCGGTTGCTTCCTGGAGAATCTGCACCCGTGCGAAACTTTCGGACAGAATGGATGCGGCCTGCAGGTACGCATCGCGGGGAGATACGGTGCCGTCGGTCCACACATCCAGAATCAGTTTTTCGTAGTCCGTCCGCGTGCCCACCCGGGTGCCTTCCACCTGAAAGTTCACCTTCACAACCGGCGTAAAGAGGGCGTCCATCAGGATAAACCCCTGCGGAAGCTGCAGATCGGGGTATTCCTGCAGCAGGTCCTCCGAAGGCACATACCCGATGCCCTCGCGGAGGATCAGCTCCATCCGAAGGGAGGCGTCCTCTTCGGTCAGGGTGGCAATAGGCTGTTCGGGGTTGACCAGTTCCACGGAAGAAGGCACGTCCAGATCCGCCCCCGTTACCGTGCGAACCCCCTGCACCGACAGGAACACCTCGGTCTGACCATCGAAGCCCGGCAGCCGTTTCCAGCGAAGGCGTTTCAGGTTCAGAATGATGGTGGTCACGTCCTCCAGCACACCGGGGATGGTGGAAAACTCATGCAGCACGCCCTCGATGCGCACCGCCACCACGCTCAGTCCCGGGATGGACGACAGAAGCACGCGCCGCAGGGGATTGCCCAGCGTGTTGCCGTATCCCCGGTTGAGGGGACCGATCACAAACCGCCCGTAGGTCTCGGACTGGCGCTGAATCTGCGTCCGTTCCGGAAGAAGGATTTTCTTCATGGTCCTCACCACCCTTATTTGGAGTACAGCTCGATGATGAGCCGCTCGTTGATGGGATGGGTGATATCGGCGCGAACCGGAAGTCGCTCCACGGTGCCCCGGAATTCGTCTTTCACCAGGGACAACCAGCCCACCACCTCACGCTCGTTCACCGATTCCAGGTTTTCTTTCAAGATCAGGTTGTTGCGGAACTTTTCGTGCACCTCAATTACATCGCCCGGGCGAACCAGGAAGGAAGGAATGTCCACGCGGCGCCCGTTTACCATGATGTGGCCGTGACGGACAAACTGCCGGGCCTGCGCGCGCGAAACGGCAAAGCCTATACGGTACACCACGTTGTCCAGCCGCCGTTCCAGCAGGGAGAGCAGGTTCTCTCCGGCGTTTCCGCCCATCCGGCGGGCCTCTTCAAAGTACCGGCGGAACTGCCCTTCCAACACGCCGTAAATCCGGCGCACCTTCTGCTTTTCCCGCAGCTGCATTCCGTAAATGGATTCCCTTCGCCGACGGCGCGAGGGGCCATGCATGCCCGGCGGATACCGCCGCCGCTCAAAGGGGCACTTGCTGGTAAAACACTTGTTGCCCTTCAGATAAAGCTTTTCGCCTTCACGCCGACAGAGGCGGCATTTGGGTCCGGTGTATCGTGCCATGGCTCAGACTCTCCTCCGTTTGGGAGGACGGCAACCGTTATGGGGAATCGGGGTCACGTCCACGATGGCGGTGATTTCCAGACCGGCGCTGGCCAGCGCCCGAATGGCCGCTTCACGTCCCGGCCCAGGGCCTTTGACGCGCACTTCCACCCGCTTCATGCCCAGACTCAGCGCTTCCTGGGCAGCCTGCCGGGCAGCCTGCGACGCGGCAAAGGGCGTGCTTTTCCGGGTGCCTTTGAATCCGGCCGTTCCCCCGCTTGCCCAGGCCACGGTGTTGCCTTTGGTGTCGGTGATGGTGATGATGGTGTTGTTGAACGTGGAATGAATGTGCGCGATGCCGTTGGCCTCTACGCCCTTGGCCTTTTTCTTCCGCTGAGCCGTGCTACGTCCACGACGTGCCATGAATCCCTTCCTCCCTCGTTACTTCGCGGCGCCCTTTCGGGAACGACGGAACATGTTGCCACGGGGACCTTTCCGGGTGCGCGCGTTGTGCCGGGTCCGCTGTCCGCGAACGGGCAATCCCAGTTTGTGCCGGATGCCCCTGTAACAGCCGATCTCGATCAACCGCTGAATGCTGCGTTGAACTTCGGCGCGAAGAGCACCTTCCACCTTGTATTTTTCCACTTCCTGGCGAAGACGCGTCACCTCATCGGGTTCCAGATCTTTCACGCGCTTGGAGGGATCCACCTGGGCTCGCTGGATGATTTCCCGGGAACGGCTCCAGCCAATCCCGTAAATGTAGGTCAGGGCCACATCAATCCGCTTGTTGCGGGGAAGGTCCACACCTGCAATGCGTGCCATGGATTACCCCTGCCTTTGGTTGTGTTTGGGGTTGCGTTTACAGATGACGTAGACCCGCCCCTTCCGACGGATGATCCGACAGTGTTCGCAGATTTTCTTAACAGACGAACGTACTTTCACCTTCTTCCTCCCTCCTCGTGGGAGTTTACGGTTTGTCCACCTGGGTCAACAAAACAAAAAAACAAGGGAGGGAGACCGAAAGAAAGGCAAGGCAGCGTACTCCGTGAAAGGAGGTGATCCAGCCGCACGTTCCCGTACGGCTACCTTGTTACGACTTCGCCCCAGTCACCGACCCCACCCTCAACGACCTCCCTCCCCTTACGGGGTTGGGCCAGCCATCTTCGGGTGTTGCCGGCTCCCATGGCGTGACGGGCGGTGTGTGCAAGGCCCGGGAACGTATTCACCGCCGTTTTGCTGACCGGCGATTACTAGCGACTCCGGCTTCACGCAGTCGAGTTGCAGACTGCGATCCGTACTGAGACCGGCTTTCCGGGATCCGCTCCCCCTCGCAGGGTCGCTTCCCTCTGTACCGGCCATTGTAGCGCGTGTGTAGCCCTGGGCATAAAGGCCACACGGACTTGACGTCATCCCCACCTTCCTCCCCGTTCACCGGGGCAGTCCCCTTAGTGTCCCCGGCCGGTCCATGACCGCCGTGGCAACTAAGGGCAGGGGTTGCGCTCGTTGCGGGACTTAACCCAACACCTCACGGCACGAGCTGACGACAGCCGTGCAGCACCTGTGCAGGCTCCCCCGAAGAGGTCCCCCACCCTTTCGGACAGGGTACCACCTGCATGTCAAGCCCAGGTAAGGTTCTTCGGTTAGCATCGAATTAAACCACGCGCTCCGCCGCTTGTGCGGGCCCCCGCCAATTCCTTTGAGTTTCACCCTTGCGAGCGTACTCCCCAGGCGGTCCACTTATCGGTTTCCCTTCGGCACTGATCCCGACGTATCGGGACCAACACCTAGTGGACATCGTTTACAGCCAGGACTACGGGGGTATCTAATCCCCTTCGCTCCCCTGGCTTTCGGGCCTCAGCGTCAGGGTCGCCCCAGAGAGCCGCCTTCGCCACCGGCGTTCCGCCTGATATCTGCGCATTTCACCGCTACACCAGGCGTTCCGCTCTCCTCTGACGCCCTCAAGTAGAGCAGTCTCCAGTGCAGTCCCGAGGTTGAGCCCCGGAATTACACACCGGACTTGCCCTACCGCCTACGCCCCCTTTAAGCCCAGTGATTCCGGGCAACGCTCGCCCCCCCCGTATTACCGCGGCTGCTGGCACGGGGTTAGCCGGGGCTTCCTCCGGGAGTACCGTCAAGCCCATGGACTGTTCGCCCATAGACCCTTCGTCCTCCCCGACAGGGGTTTACACCCCGAAGGGCTTCTTCCCCCACGCAGCGTCGCTGGGTCAGGGTTTCCCCCATTGCCCAAATTTCCAGCCTGCTGCCTCCCGTAGGAGTGGGGCCCGTGTCTCAGTGCCCCTCGGACCGGCCACGCTCTCACGCCGGCTACCCGTCGTCGGCTTGGTGGGCCGTTACCCCACCAACTACCTGATGGGCCGCGACCCCCTCCCCCGGCGGTAGCTTGCATGCAGAGGCCACCTTTCACCCACCCAGGATGCCCCAGGCAGGCTGTATGGGGGATTAGCCCACCTTTCGATGGGTTGTCCCCCCCCCGGAGGGCAGGTTGGTCACGTGTTACTCCGCCGTCCGCCGCTAAGCGATACACCCGAAGGCGTATCGCCCCGCTCGACTTGCATGGCTAAGGCACGCTGCCAGCGTTAGCCCTGAGCCAGGATCAAACCCTCCATAGGGTCTCCTAATCCTAACTCTCTCTCTCGCTCGCTACCTTACCTTCCTTTCACGCTCCCTCCCTTGTCAAAGATCTCGATGCGGATGCCTCCTGTGGAGGCGAGGGATATTATAGCCTACCCGTCCCACCCTGTCAAGCCCGGGGGCGGGTCCGCTCTCCCGTTCTCTAAGGTACGTATGTATAGCATACACCGAAGGCCCAGGGGTGTCAAGGGGTGGATCCCTCCTTCCGCCCCTCCGGCGAACCCCGGAAAACCGCGCGGGGCGGCATCATCCGGATGCCGCCCCGCGCGTGTTCGCTCTCCGCACCGGTTACCGCATCAGCTGCACCCGCTGGGTGGTGAGTTGATCGCCGCTGCGCACGCGGAGCGTATAGACGCCTGCCGGAAGACGCAGCGGTACCCGGTAGGTCCCGCGAGGGAGAAACCCGGGGGTTCCGGCAGCCACCCGGCGACCCATGGCGTCACGCACTTCATAACTCACGTACCCCGCGGTCTGCAGTTGCAACGCCATCCCACCTTGCACCGGGCGGATCCGCAGCGCGGGGGCCTCCCTCCGCGGTCCTTCGGTCACCGCCACCTGAGCGGTGGCCAGCAGAGAGACAAAGCCGTCCACACCCTGGGAGGTTCCGTAGCCGTAGGTGGGCGGATTTTCGGCAAAGTTCTGCGGGGCATAACTCACACCCCCCAGAATCCATCCCTGGGGTCCCTCCGTCACCGCATAGGCGCGGTCCCTATCTGGTGAGGCCAGGAGGGCGGTTCCCATGTGCTGCTGAAGGTCCATGGACAGCAGGGTCAGGAAGGACTCCATGGAGCCTGTGAGCCCGTAGGTCTGACGTACGGGGGCAAAGGGACCCCCCATGGTCCACCCGGAAAGGGCCACCATGCTCCCCACGGCAAGACCTTCGGCACCGGAGGGCATCACCCCTCCGGTCACCAGCGCTCCCTGATCCAGCGTGAGCACCGGGAATAGACGCACCACGAAGGCGGCATCCCCGGCCGGTGCGGGCCCATGCACGGTCGGTGCAAAGGGCGAAAGAAAGGCGCCGGCTGATGCGGTGTGGCCGGCCACATAGATCCGGGACCAGGCGGCATCATTGCGGATGCGCAGGCCGTGGTCGTCACCCGGAGAGGCCAGCAACACCGACCCCATGATCTGCATCAGATCGTAGCGCATCTGCACCGCAAAGACATCGTAGCCCCCCGGCGATCCGTACACCGTATCCACGCTGGCACTCACCCCCGCGCCGTCGGTGGTCTGGCCGGTCAGGTACACCATGCCACCGGCAGGTTCCACCACCAGATCCTCGGCTTCTTCCAGGGACGTAGGCACGCTGCCGGCCAGCACGGCCGAGGACATCAGCGTGGGTGTGGGGCCGGACGCCAGCACCGCCACGATGGCGTCCCGCGCCCCGGGGGTGCCGTAAATATGGGGCGCCACCGAAGCCGGCAGGCTGTCGGCCAGGGTGGAGTAGCCCGCGGCGTACACGTGGGCGTTGCCATCAAAAGCCACCGCCTGAAAGCGATCCGTGTCGGGCGTGGCCACCACCAGGGTCTGGAGAACGCCGGAAAGGGCGGTATCCAGCACGGCCACAAAAGCATCCTCGCCTCCGGTGGAACCGAAAACCGCGCGATTCACCGAAAAGGTGGCCGTGTGCTCGGTGAAACCGGCCACCGCCACGGTGCCGCTGTCACTCACGGCCACCGCATAGGCCCGGTCGTTGAGCGCCGAGGTGAGCACCACAGTGGCATAGTGCACAGAAAGATCCGGAGACAGCCGGGTCACAAAGGCATCCCAGCAGGAAGCACAGCCGGGCGAATTGGCCTGTCCGGCCGTCAGCGCACCGCTCACAAAGGAGCCGTCGTTGGCGTTTCGGAAGGAACCGGAGACATACACCGACTGGCTGTCCCGGGCCATGGCCACATCCCGGACCTCCACTGTATCGCTGGCGGAGATCAGGGCAGTGACCGGGTCCACCACCAGCGGGCGGGTCCGGTCGTACCCTTCCACCGCAAACACCAGCCGCGATCCCTGAAGATGGACCGTGAGGGGACGTTCGTCCAGCTCCTGAAAGGCCCGAAGTTCCCCGAAGGTGAACCGCCGGCCCTCCCGGTCCTGAATCACCAGCCCCTCCGGCGTGGAAAGCCAACGGCCCCCTTCCAGGTCCAGAGCAAAGGTCCCGGGGAATGTGCCCGGGGCAAAGGTCCACTGTAGTTCCACCCGCTCGGGAGCCAGCGCGGTCAGACGCAGGGCCGGGCCGTGGGGGATCTGCCCCTCCAGCGCGCGATAGGCCGACATGGCGACCTGGGTGTTGCCTCCGGCCACACGGACGGTCCCCTCCGGCAGACATCCGGTCCAGGGCACGGGTTCAGGCCAGCGAAGGGTAGCGGTGCCCAGATGCAGCGCCCGTGCGTCCACACGGACCTGCGGCGACAGGGTACGGTAGGTCCCGGAACCCGGCGGGGATACAAACACCCCGGGCAGGGAGGCCAGGAGAGACATCAAGATGGGAATCATAGGATCCTCCAGTGGTTCAATGGGGTCTGCGTCAAGGATACATCCTGGAGGACGTCCCGTATGTGAGATTTGTCACAAAGGGCCCGCCCACGAGATCCCGCACAGCATCCCAGGGTTGCAGGAAGTATACACGTTCCCCAGCGTACCGTTTTCGGGAATCCCCTCAGGACTGGACGGTTCTCCCGTGGCTCCATAGGCTATCCGCATGGAGGAACACGTCTCCGCCCAGCAGGTCTGGATTCACGACCTGCTGGAGTGGTATCGGCGGGAAGGCCGGCGACTGCCCTGGAGGGAGACTCGGGATCCCTACGCCATCTGGGTTTCAGAGGTGATGCTGCAGCAAACCCGGGTGGATACGGTGAAAACGTATTACCGCACGTTCCTTCAGCGGTTCCCCACGCTGGCCGCCCTGGCCGATGCGTCCATCGAGGATGTGTTGAAGGCCTGGGAGGGGCTGGGGTATTACCGGCGGGCCCGCCATCTCCACAGGGCGGCCCGGGAAGCCCTGGAGCGCTGGGGCGGGTTTCCTCCCACCTACGATGCCTTTCGGGAACTCCCCGGCGTGGGCCCTTACACCGCCGCGGCCGTGTTCGCCATTGCCTTTGGAGAACGACGGCTCCCTCTGGACGGCAACCTGCGCCGGGTGCTGAGCCGCGGATTCGATCTGGATACCCGGAAGGATCGGGTGTACCGGGAGCACGGCGAGCACCTGCTGGCTCAGGTGCCGGAAGGACAGGTGGGAGACTGGGTGCAGGCGGTCATGGATCTCGGCGCCACGGTATGCACCCCGCGTGCGCCGGCCTGTGCCCGTTGTCCGGTGGCGGAGGCCTGCCTGGCCCGGGCCCGAGGGACGGTGGCGCAGCGTCCGCCGACCCGCCCTCGTCGAACCGTCCCCCACCACCGGGTGGCGGTGCTCTGGCTTCAACGAGGGGATCGGGTGCTGGTGGGACGGCGCAAAGCGGATCGTATGCTGGGCGGTCTCTGGGAACTGCCCGGGGGCAAGGTGCGCGAGGGAGAACCCCTGGAAGAGGCCGTACGACGCGAGATTTTCGAAGAAACCGGGATCCGGGACCTGCGGAACCTGCAATACCACGGAAGCGTGCGGCACGCCTATTCCCACTTCTCTGTGGAATTGCACGCCTTTTCCGCCCATACCCCGGAGGACGTGCGCTGGGTGGGAGAAGCCGAGGAACTGCGCTGGGTGCAACCGGACGAACTGCAAACGCTCCCTCTTCCCCGGGGCACCCGGAAGGTGCTGGCGTTGCTGGAGAAAACGCTGGTCCATGAGCCATAGACGACGCCTTCATCGCAGACCGGAAGACCAGCGCGTGCGGGAGACCTTTGCCCGAAAGGTGCGCCGTCTGCGGCTGTTGCTGATGAGCGCCTATGGCTCTGCGGCGCTGGCGCTGCTGGGGTATCTGCTTGCCCCACCGCTCGTTCTGCTGGCCCTCCTGCTGGTGGTCGGCACCTCCATGGCGTTCTACATTACGGCGGGAAGGGACTGGCGTTGCCCCTTCTGCGACCACCGGTATCACCCCCGCAGCACCTTTTTGATGCTGCGCAACCCCACCTTCTGCCATCGCTGCGGAGAAGCGCTCCTGCCCACCTTCCCTCCGCCGCCTCCGGATCGTCAGGAGGTGCAGGTGCAGTTTGCGCAGCGGGTGCGTACCCACCGCCTGCTCCTGGGGCTTATGCTTTTCGGGATCGTGCTGGCCTTCCTCGCCATCGGGTGGGGCACCCGCGGTCTGACCCAAACGGCCAACATGGGGGTGATGGCGGGCATCGCGCTGGTGCTGCTGGCCCCTCTCCTGGATCTCTGGAACTGGCGGTGCCCGCACTGCACACGGTACCTGACCGACCATCCCCTGACCACCCCGCGTTTCTGCCCCTTCTGCGGGATCCATCTGATCTCTGCCGACACGGAGGCTCCCCGGGGATGATGGGGGTGATCTTCTTCTTTGCTTCCCCTATGGGTGTCTCTCACGGCATAAATCCCTCTTGATGGTCGGGACGGGAAAGAGCACGGATGATTCCGTGTCTTCCCTGCCTTTCCGTGTGTTCCTGTTCGGCACACCCCCTCCGCGGTTCCGCAGCGTTCTCTGTATTTCCCGACGGTCATGGATGGACAGAAAAGGCCGCACGACACCACACGTACGATTCAGCGAAATGCAGGGTTTCCGGGGGGTATGTACAGAAATTGCTGGATGGTACAGGATCTTCTGTACAAACTCCGCCGACACGGAATGTTTCGCGGACGGTGCACGTTCCGATTCAGCGAAATGCAGGCTTTCCGTGGGGCGAAGTACAAGGATGTCTGCAGAGTACTGGATACTCCGGATGACCGCCCCGACCCTGAATGTTTCGCGGAGGGTGTACGTTTCGATCCAGGGAAATGCAGGTTTTTCTGGCGGTGATGTACAGGACGTGCTGTACGGTACAGGCTCTTCTCTACAATCTCTGCCGACCCTGAATATCTCGCGGAGTGCATACGTTCTGCATCAGAAAAATACAGGCTCTCCGGAGGCCTGGGTCCAGAACAGCCCAGGTTGTACAAACTTTTCCGTATCTTCACCCCCCGACCCGGGGTGGATCGGCGACCCAGGGCGCTTCCCATCCGTACCACCCAGGCGTTTTGAGAGTTCTGTACGGGAGGGCCGGAGTCGTACACACCTGCCCGGACATGGGCACAGACATGGCGGCGTGCGACATACCGATCCGCCGCGCACCGGTGCAAAATGGTAGGGGCGCACGGCTGTACGCCCGCTCGGATCCCCCCTAACCGGCGATCCCATCCCGCTGTAGGAACTCCGCATCCGAACAATTCAGCAAAATTCTGGTTTTCCTGTCAGTAAGGTACAGGGCATGCTGTACGGTACACGCTTCCCTGGATATCCTTCGGCCTCCCGTCCGATTACACAGCGGCCATGCCTGACAATCCGGCAAAATCCAGGCTTTCTTCGCGGTCATGTATAGGAAAGGCAGCAACGTACAGGCGCCTCCATGGATTGCTTCGCTTTCTGCCCCTGTACGCAAACGGTGTGCTCACCGAACCAGGGAAATGCGGCTTTTCCGCGCATCCATGGACTGAGAAGACTGTACGGTACTTGTTATTCTATGGATCCTCCTGCCAACCCCTCCAGCACGCAGGCTGGATCCCCACGAATCAGGATTCCACAGGCTCTCCGGGGGGCCGGATGCGGGAAACTTTTGTTGCACAGACTTATCCGGACCCTCCTCCCCGACCCGGAATGGGGCATCCACGCACGTCCTCTGCAACCCCCCTCCCTCCTCGCATGTGGCCTGTTGATGGTTCCGCCACGGCTGTGGATACTGTAGGCAGAGATACCCCTCACCCATCAAGGAGGGCAGAACGATGGAACGGATTCGCCATGCGGTGTTTGTGCTGGGATGGGCCCTTCCCCTGACCGCGCAGGGGCTGGCCTATGTGGGGATCCACACGGTGGGGGAATTCTGGAACTACCAGGTCACCAGCACGGATTCTTCAATTCTTCAGCAGATCTCCACGGGGCAGACACTCCATGCTCAGGGACTTACCTTCAGTGTGGCTGACGAAAGCACCCGGGTGGTGCAGGCTCAGACGGTAGGGAATGAGGTCCTGTTTACCGTGGAAGCGCAGAGTGCGGCCTTCATGAATCCCGGTGTTCGCATCCGGGACACCCTGGTGGTTTGGGACGTGCAGGACACGGTCTATCAGGATACCGCTTTCCCTCAGATGGTGTTTCTCACACCCTTCACCCCAGGAGCAGGCTGGCGACAGGTTCCTTCCCTGCCCATCCGGCTGGGTGTACCTGTAGATATGGACGGCGACAACGATCTGGACACCCTCTATGTGGAGGACGACTCCGTGCACGCGCTGGGTCAGGAAACTGTGCTGGTCCCCGCCGGGACATTTTCAGCCTGGCATCTGCAGATTCTTCGCCTGTATCATGTGCGTTACAACCACGACACGATCCCCAACGACCTGGACTCCATGGTGTGGCATGAAGAGGTACACACCTGGATCGTGCCGGACACAGGCGTGGTCAAAGATTCCATGCTACTGGACGTTTCCTTCTATGGCGTCAACGACACCCTCCAGATCATGAAACGATGGCCCTACGTGCGCGTGCTCCTGGGTGCCACACCGGTGCAGGAACCGGTGCGGCCTGTGCGGAGCGAAAGGCTGTTGGTGCGCCTGCGGACCGCACCGGGACGCCTCACCCTGCTTCCCATCCGGGGAACTTCGCCCACCATCCGGGTGCTGGATCCCCTGGGCCGCACACGGTTCGCCGGGACGCTGGATGGCCCCCGCACCCTTCACCTTGTACCGGGCACCTATCTCCTGCAGGTGGAGCATCGCACCCGGGCCGTGCTGATTCCCTGAACCTTTCCGGGGCGGATTCCCCGGTGTGTGACCTGCATGGATCGCTCCAGGATCCGGGCCTATATCCGTGCGCTCCGGACCCACCGGTTCCGTCAGGTGCTGGTGGTGGAAGGGGCATCCCTCCGCCAGAGTGCCGAAGCGGCCGGGCGCTGGCTGGCCACGGCCCTGGAGGTGCGCTACCGCACGCATCGAGGGGCAGCCCACGCAGTGTACGTGAGCGACCATCCCTCCACCCCCTATCAAAAATGTCGGGCTGCCCTGCTGCGGCACCTCCCGCCCCCCTCCGCTCTCGCACCTTTCTCCACCCCGTGGTGTGGTCCCGTGTCTGGACGCGCATGGGCACCACCAACCAGGCCGTGGTGATGGATCTCACCCATCTGGACGAAGAAGACGGCTGGCGTCCCAATCGCCTGGCCATGATGGCCGAAACCGTGGAAGGCGGGGGGTGGCTGGTGCTGCTGGTTCTACCGCCGGACACCCTGTCGCTCCCCCCTTACGAACAACGCCTGCTGCGCCTGACCCGCAAGCATGCCGTATGGTGGTCCCTGGAACACGATACATTGCACGTCCCCGACCTGCCCGCCCCAGCCCCCTGGCATGCCCCCGGGCCATCCGGCCATCTTGTGGAAAGCCTGGCCCGCACCCGGGATCAGCAGGAGGCCTTCCGGCAGCTGATTCGGTGGTGGTCCCGTGGAGAACCTCCACATCTCCTGCTTCACGCCCATCGGGGACGCGGCAAAAGCTTTCTCCTGGGCATGTTCCTGGGATGGCTGGCACGACAGCCCATCCCGCAGACGGTATCGGTGGTGGTGCCCTCCCGGGTGGCAGCTCGCTCCCTGTTTCAGGGATTCTTTCGCACCTGCCGTCTGCTGGGCATCCCCACCCGCAGGCCCCACGCCCGTATGGAGGTGGGATCGCTGCGCCTGTACGTAGGTACACCGGACACCCCTCCCCCCTTTCAGGTGCCGCTGCTGGTGGTGGATGAAGCAGCCCAGCGACCGTATGATCGCCTCCTGAACTGGGCCCGGCAGGCCGAACGCACCCTTCTTTCCACCACACTGCACGGGTACGAAGGCACCGGTCGCATCTTCGCCCAGCGCCTGCACCGCGATCTGGCACCGATGCAATGCACGCTCACCACCCCGATCCGGTACGCCCCGGGCGACCCACTGGAACGCTGGTTGAACGAGGTGTTGTTGCTGGATGCCACCACCGAGCCTCTCCCGGCAACCCTCCCATCGTCTCTCCACCTCCGGGAACTGGATCGCACCTCCGATCTGGAGGAGGAACCCACCCTTCGGGCCTGGGTGGGATTGTACCGGGAGGCTCATTACCGGTTTGAGCCCAACGACGTGCGACGCATGCTCAACGCGCCCCACATTCGGCTCTGGGAGGCCAACACCGATGGCGTCCGGGTGGGCATCCTGGAAGGTGCCCGGGAGATGCCCCCGGAGGGACTGATTCCCGACGTGATTCGCCGCTATCTGGATCCTGCCTTTTCGGCGCCGGGGTACCGCGTGGTCCGGATTGTCGTCCACCCCGAGCTCCAGCGCCGTGGGCGGGGCCGGGCCATGCTGGCCCAATGGCGGACAACCATGGCACGGGAAAAAGTGGCCTGGGTGGGCACCGCCTTTGGCCTGGATCCCGACCTGGTCGCCTTCTGGGCAGACAGCGGGTTCCACCTGATCTGGATCGGTCCGGGACCGCATCCGGCCACCGGGCGGTTCACGGGCATATGGCTGTTTCCACTGGAGAGCCCCGACCCAGACACCGTACGGATCTGGGGCCTCTGGACCCGGGAACGGCTGATCCGCCTCCTGGACACCACCTACCGAGCCATGGACCCCCGCCTGGTGGACGCCCTGCTGGAGATCCTCCCTGCGCCATCCCGATCCCTCCTCTTCACCCCGAGCGAGGACCAGCGCCGCCGCATCCGGGCCTTTCGCGCCGAGCAAATGGCCTGGCCCATGGTGCGGGATCTCATACAGGCACTGGGTCGTCAGGCGCTATGGCGAGGATGGATTGAGGGGGAACCGGACCGCGATGCCTACACACGCGTGGTGGTGGATCACTGGATCCGGGGCATCCCCCTGGAAGATCTTTTTCCACCAGATCAGGTTCAGGGGTGGAAATACCGATCCCACCGGTTGTGGAATCGGTGGTTAGAACGGTGGGAAAAGGATCCGGGGATCCGGTAGATCAGACCACCTTCTCCACGCGGCGCAGGCACTTGGTGCAGACGGTGATCCGCTTTACGCGGTTGCCGACCCGTGCCCGAACCTTATGGAGATTGGGGCGAAACCAGCGCTTATTCACCTTATGCGAGTGACTGATGCGGCTTCCTGTGATGGAATGTTTTCCACAAACTTCACATCTGGCCATGGTATTTCTCCTCCCGTAAGACGTTGGGGAATTCTATGGATGGGACCTAAAATTGTCAAGGTCAAAGGCCCCTATCAAAATGTCCGGCGAAGCGTTTGAACCCCCAGCCATCCAAATCCTAGAGTATACCCCAGCAACATCAAATAGGAAAATGCAGATGCCGTCCAGGGGAAACCGCCCAGCAGGAGATTGCGTAGAATACGTAGCGCGTGTGTCAAAGGATTCAGTTCTGCCAGCCACTGGAACACACCAGGCATGCTTTCGATGGGAAAGAATAGACCGGAAAACAGCACCATGGGGAGCATGAAACCCAGCACCGTAAACATGGCCTGCTGCTGGGTTCTGGAAAAGGTGGACACCCATAAGGCCAGTGCAGCCGTAAGACTCACATAGAGGGCAAGCCCAGTAGCCACGGCCCAAAGAGAGCCCCGTAATGGAAGATTAAACAACAAATGCGCAAGTCCCAGAACCACCATTGCATTGAACCAACCCACCATGGCGTAGGGGAATACCTTTCCCAGAATGATTTCTTCGGAACGCAGAGGGGTCATCTGGAGCAGCTCATAGGTTCCTCGTTCTCTTTCCCGGGTCATGGCTACGGCCGACAGGAGGGCCACACTCACAAGTACAATCATCAGTGCCACCCCGGGTAGCATAAAGCTGGAAGATTTCAGTTCCGGATTGTACATCACCCGCCACACCACAGGTAAACGCCGTGATCTCTGCTGGGAAGACGCCATGACCACATCCTGCCATACCTGGGGAACGGTTTGCAGTACCGTATATACCACCTGTGTGTTGACTCCCTGAACCCACAGTGTCCAACGGTTTCCCCGGTGAATCCACACCGCATCCACATCACCCCTCCGAAACGCCCGTTCCACGGCCGTGATGGAGGACATCCGTTCCATCCGATCGAACACCCCACCGGCCACCAGACGCTGGACTCCAGCCCGGTCCTCTGGGGTATTCTTTCCTGATAGCCAGCCCAAGCGTAAATGACGTACATCTAAGGTAGCCACATACCCGAACACCACCAGCTGAATGATGGGTGAAACAAATACCATCATCCGGGTACGGGGGTCACGAAGCGTCTGGATCCATTCCTTACGCATGAATGCAAACAACGCCTGTAGGTTTACCACGACTGCCTCCTAACCTGGACTGCTGAAATCCCCATCCACACCCCGGCCAGCAACAGAAGGCCTAGCGCTTCCAGATAAAGATCTCCGAGCCCCGCACCCTTCAACATCACACCTCTCAGGGCCCGAATGAAATACCGTGCGGGCACAGCATAGGAGACCCACTGGAGCAAAACGGGCATGCTCCTGAGGGGAAACACAAACCCCGATAGAAAGAAGGAGGGCAGAAAGGTTGCCAGCCAGGTATACTGCATGGCTGCCTGCTGATTTTTCGTTACCACGGAAAAGAAAATACCAAGAGCTACCGCGGTCAGGAGAAACAACGAAATCAACAGAAACAGGTCCATCCAGGACCCACGCATGGGGACCCCAAATATTCCCAGCGCAATCCCCAGCACCACTATCGTCTCCTGATACCCCAGCAGAAAATAGGGGAGCAACTTTCCGATCAGGAGTTCTCCCACTGTGATGGGGGTAAGCCTGAGCTGATCAAAGGTATGGGATTCAAATTCCCGTGCGAGGGCAATGGAAGGTTGCAGGGCAGCCACCAACAACAGGATCAGGGCCATCAACCCTGGGATAATGGCGATCTGGCTTTTCATTTCCGGGTTGTACCAGATCCGTACAGAAAAGGGTACCGTTTTTTTCGGGGGTCCCCAGGAACGGACCACCCCATCCACGATGCGGATCAACGCTTTCCCCTTCAAGGGGTCCCGTCCATCCACCCAGAGGCCCAGCAGTGGATCCTGTAAATCTCCTCTCCACCCTGGTGGGATCCATAGAATCCCATGGACTTTTCCGGTGGTGATCTTTCTTCGGGCTGTTCGGTCACTCAATTGTTGGATACGCCGGATTTCCTGCTGTTGCGCTATCGTAGCCACTAGACGACGGCTTTCCGGGGTGGGGCGCGGATCTACCACGACAAGCTCCAGGCCCCGCACATCCAGCCGCAGCACCCATCCGAACAACAGGGTAAGCAGCACCGGAAGTCCCACCGCAAGGATTAGGGATCTCGGGTCCCGAAGCAGGTGCAACACTTCTTTGTATGCAATCCAGTAAATCCTGCGGAGATTCATGGCCGGATCCAGGAGATGAACAGATGTTCCAGGTCCGGGGAAATCCAAGTTCCCTGAAGTTCCCACGCACGCATCCACTTCTGAAGGGCGTCATGGTCCCGGGACGTCACCACCACATCCAGCCAGCGACCCCGAGGTAAAACCACGCCCGGAGGAGGATCTTTTTCCATCACCTTCCAGGCCGATTCCTCAAAACGGACCACTCGGCAGGAACTTTGTTCGCGAAGAGCGGGCAGTGTTCCATCCGCCACAACCCGTCCACGGTACAGGGTCAGAATACGATCGGCCTGCTCGGCTTCCCTGAGATCATGGGTTGTCACCAGCAGGGTTTTACCGGCATCCCGAAAGACTCGGAGGGTGTTCCAGAAGACTCTTCTCATCTGAGGTGCAACCCCGGATGTGGGCTCATCCAGAAGCAGGATGGGAGGATCCGCCAAAAGTGCCAGGGACAACCCCACCCGTTGCTGAATCCCTCGCGGCAGATCTCCCACACGACGTTCCCACCAGATCTCAAGCTGATACTGTTCGCGCAGCTCATTCAACCTTGAACGAATTCGATGAGGCGGCAGACCATGGAAGTCTGCAAAGATTTCCAGCAACTCACGGACTTGAAGTTCCTGGTACAGGGAGAGAATCTGGGGCATGTAGCCCACAAACCGTCGGACCGCCTGGGGTCGTTGCTGGGGATCCTCTCCCAACACAAGGATCTCTCCCTCTTCTCGTGGAAGCAGTCCCACAAGGGTACGGATCAGGGTAGTTTTTCCGGCTCCGTTTGGCCCTAGAAGAGCAACAATTTCCCCTTTTCGAAGAGTAAAAGATACTCGATTCACAGCCACAAACTCCCCAAAACGCTTTACCACTCCCCGAACCATCACCACGGGATCTGCTTCGCTCATCTCGATACTCCTGCCATGAGCCAATCGTCCAGGGTCGCCGGACGAGTCCGCCGAACCCTATTCCCGAGAAGGGGTACGTGCTGTTGGGCTACCAGGACCCATTGCCCCCCAGTTTCCCGTTCCAGCACGGTGGCATCAACAGGGGGGCGTTCCGTGCCTTCCAGGTACACCACAACATAGGCTTCCAGTTGACTGGGATCAATCATCCTTGCCGGCGCCTCGGGATCCAACACCAGAACCCGATCGGCTCGTTCGGCCTCATCCGCATAGACTGTTGAGAACACCAATGTGATGGGACGTTCCCTGCGAATCCTATACAAGAATGTCCAGATCTCGGAGCGGGAGAGGGGATCCACCCCCAGCGTGGGTTCATCCAGGAGGAGCAGCCGGGGTGCATGAAGCAACTGCGTGATCAGTGCCAGCTTTTTCCGCATCCCGCCTGAAAGATAAGCCACGTTTCGTTGTTCAAAACCTTTCAATCCTACACGATCAAGGAGGTAAGCCATTCGCTCCTTGAGAACAGACGCAGGCAGACCATGCAAATTTCCAAAAAACCTCAAGGTCTCCTCTACCGTCAGATCCTCATACTGGGCAAACACCTGAGGGAGATAGCCATAAGAACCCACGGCCCTGCGTGTCCGCGGGTCGAATCCCATGAGTTCGATCCGTCCTTCCCGGGGCCGGAGCTCCCCCACAGCCATCCGTAGAAGGGTGGTTTTTCCCGCCCCATCCGGGCCATAGATGGCCAACCGTTCTCCTTCCTGGACTGTGAAAGAGAGCGGGGGACGATCCCCCAGACGAACGCCCTCAAAACGCAGGTTGACGCGCGACATCTACCGGTAACCCGGCGTGAAATCGACCATCTGGATTGGGTAGGCGCAGGTGGATACGGAACACCAGATCCACTCGATTTTCTGGCGTCTGGACATATTGTGAGGCGTATTCTGCTTTTGGGGAAATCCATGAAATCACGCCAGGGATCCACCGATGAGGCTGGTCATCCAGGCGGACCCACAGGGTGTCTCCCAGACGTACGGAAGGTAGGACTGGTTCCGGCAGAAAGGCTACAACCTTTACGGTGTCTGTGATGCCCAGGCGAAGGGCGGGCTGGCCGGGTACGGCCCGTTCCCCTTCCGCTAACCATACATCGATCACCTCCGCATCCCGAGGGGCGCGTAACACTCCTTCCTGAATTCGGTGTTGCAGCGCTGCCATCCGGGCTTCCAGCGCACGCCGAGTCGCCTGAAGCGCCTTCGTTTCTGCGCTTAGCGCATCCCGTTCGGCACGAAGCTGATCCACATCATTCCTGGATACCCCTGAACCTTCCAGGGGAGAAAGTCGACTTAGCGTACGGTTCACCTGTTGCAGACGAACCCGCAGAGCATTCCAACGCTGACGGTTGGCTTCCAGCTCTTCCTGTAAAGCCTTTCGCTGGTAATGGAGCTCCAGGGTGTCTTCCACCATCAGGATCTGTCCTGAATCCACCCGCACCCCCTCCTGAATACGCACTTCCTTCACCTGCCCCGGAAAGGGGAATGAAAGAGTCACCTCCTCCACTTCCACATACCCTGGATATAGCGCGGGTCCCGGCGAGGGACGGAACCACTGCCATCCTATTCCAGCCAACACAATTATAAAGAAGAGCACCGCGAGGAAGCGCTTTTTGCGTTTCATTTCAATACCTCCGCCTCCAAAACCAACGCCTTGAACCCCCGCCCATGAAGCAACGCCTTGATATCCACCAGCGCGGGACGAAGGGTTTCCAGTTGTTCACTGGATAGATGGATCAGATAGATCACGTTGTGTCCGGGCCAAACATGCGTTCCCCACCGGGGTTCCGAAGAGGGACCCTGACCAAACACACCCGGAATGACCGTGTAGTGTTCTACGCCCGCCTTGTGCAGACGTTCACGCACCTGGCCCTCAAAGGCCTCATCAAAAATCAGCATCAGCAGTTTCATACCTCCCCTCCCTTGCGGGTAATCCGCCGCTTCAAGGTTTCAAAGGACACATAGACCACCGGGACAAACACCAGCGTCACCAGGGTTGCGAACAGCAGGCCTCCGATCACCGATAGTCCCAGGGGTCGCCAGGTTTCCGAACCTTCGCCTTTCAGCACGGCCATGGGGACTAACCCGAACACCGTGGTCAGGGTGGTGATCAGCACGGGACGCATCCGGCGGACGGCACCTTCTACCACCGACTGGAGGAAAGCTCGCCCACGCAACTGGAGCAACTCGATATAGTCCAGGAGCACGATGGCGTTGTTCACCACGATACCCACCAGCATGACCATCCCCAGATAGGCGTTCACCGAAAGCGGCACCCCGGTCAGCGCCAGAATAAGCGCTACCCCCACGAAGGCAAAGGGCACCGAGAACATAATCACAAACGGCATCAAGAAGGACTGGAACAGGGCCACCATCACTAGGTACACCAGCAGAATGCCGAACATCATCGCCATGAACATCTGCTGGAAAGACTCCCGCTGCTCCTTCACCGCTCCACCGAACACCACATGAACCCCCGAAGGGAGGGACAACCCCTGGAGCAACCGTTCCACATCCTGACTCACCTCTCCCAACGATCGTCCCATTACGTCGGCGCTAACCCGCACCACTCGTTCCCGGTTTTTCCGCTCGATATTCAGGGGCGAAGAGCTGATCCGGACCGTCCCCAGACTGGCCAGAGGGACCCGCGTCCCGAAGGGGGTCCGGATCCGGTAGGTTTCAAGAATGCTTTCCCGATCCCGATACTTGGGATCCAGGCGCACCAGCACGTCGTACTCCTCTCCGGCCCGCCGGATCCGGGTGGGCACCGAACCGAACAGGGCCGTGCGCATCTCCGCTGCCACAAGCGCCATGGGCAGGTGCAACGCCCGGAGTTTTTGCCGATCCAGTTCAAGACGAAACTCCGGCCGGCCCCGCTCCCGCGACACCCGGGGGTTGACCACGCCGGGGATCTCCAGCAACCGCGCCTTCAGCCACCGGGCCAGCGAATCGGTGGCATCCAGGTCGTTGCCGTAGATCTCGATCTCCACGTCGCTGCCCGCCCCAAAAATCAACTGGTTGCCCACGTTGCCCAGCACCACCCCCGAGGTCCGAAGCCCCGGCAGCGAGCGCAACCACTGATCCACCTGATGGGCAATCTCTGCCTGGGAACGCTTCCGCTGGGTGACCGGAACCAGACGAATAAAGGCCATACCGGCACTGGGGGCCTCCGTCATACCCATGATGGTGCCAAAGCCGGACTCCGTAGGTCCAGTACGAATGGCCACGTGCATCACTTCAGGAATGGTATCCAGGTAACGTTCCACCTCTCGCATCACCGAATCGGTCACCTCCAGCGGCGTGCCGGGGGGCAGCTCCACCAGGGCCCGGAATTCTCCGGTGTCGTTGACGGGCATGAATTCGGTTTTGACGGCACCAGTCGCAAACAGCACCATCCCCCCGCCAAACAGGGCCAGCGCCAGCACCCAGGTCCACGCCTTGTGCTGCAGGGCCAGGGACAAGGTGGCCCGGTGGCCCACCTCCAACTTCGTCCATACTCCGTCGATCCAGCGGGCATAGGCGGGTTTGCGCTCGGCACGGTGCACCCGCAGGAATAACCGACTCAACGCGGGGGTGAGCATATAGGCGGCGATCAGGGAGACAAACAGCGTAAAGGACACGATGTACGCCAGCTCCCGGAAGAACACCCCGATGAAGCCCTTGGCGGTAATGATGGGCAGGAAAATGGCCACGGTGGTCAGGGTAGACGCCAGAATGGCCTCGGCCACCTCTTGGGTACCGAACAGGGCCGCTTCGGCGCGCGATTCACCCCGCTCGCGGTGATAGAAAATGTTTTCCAGCACCACCACCGCGTTGTCCACCACCATGCCCACCGCAATGGCCATGGCGGAGAGCGAGATCAGGTTGATGGAGGATCCGGTCGTCCAGAGCAGGAGGAACCCTCCGATCAACGAGGTGGGAATCACCAGGGCCGTGATGATGCTTCCCCGGATGTTGCCCAGGAACAGGAAGGTCACCAGCAGCACCAGCACCCCACCCAGCAGCACATTGGTGCGCAGGTTGTTGACGGACTGCTCCACAAACCGGGAGAAATCGTTGATCACCGTAAACTGCAGGTTGGGATATTCCTGTTCCAGTTGTTTGAGCAAGGCTTTTACTCGATACGCCACATTCACCGTGTTGGCATCGTGCTGCTTGAGGATGGCGAAAAAGATGGCATCCTGATGATCCACCCGCACATAGCTTTTGGGATCTGCGTACCCTTCTTCCACCCGGGCCACATCGCCCACCGTCAACCCACCCATCAACGGGATCCAGGCTACTTCTTCCGGACGGGTGATGTCGCCTGGGATGCGTACCGTGTAATCCGTCCGGTCCACCGTGATGTTGCCGGCAGGAAGGGTAAGGTTGTCTGCGGCAATGGCCCGCACAAGATCCTGAAGGGTGAGACCGGCACGATCCAGACGCAGCAGATCCACATCTACCTTAAACTGTCGTTTGCGTCCACCACCCCAGAACTGAACCTGACCCACACCATCTACCTGATTGAAGCGGTCAATGATCTCTTCAAAAAAGAGGGTGCGGACATCCGTGGCGGAGTCCTTTGCGGAGACGGTCACGGCCAATACCGGGAACTGAGAAATATCAAATTTGAAGATGGTCGGAGGATCCAAATCTTTGGGAAGGAGTCGCCGAATTTCATCCAGGGCAGCCCGCAGGTCGTTCACCCCCACATCAATGTCCGCTTTGTAGTTGAAAGTGACCGTTACCACCCCAATGTTTTCCTGGGCAATGGACCGGATGGTTTTCACATTAGCTACGGAGGCGAAGGCCTCTTCCAGTGGGATCCTCTAGAGTCGACCTGCAGGCATGCAAGTCTTGAGTATTCTATAGTCTCACCTAAATAGCTTGGCGTAATCATGGTCATAGCTGTTTCCTGTGTGAAATTGTTATCCGCTCACAATTCCACACAACATAC
>AMFO01001780.1_pt1 | contig 35723 bp, 38 predicted proteins | sample 552608 | NCBI WGS metagenome assembly AMFO01 (sample SAMN01893955, study PRJNA167987) | microbial mat metagenome | biome: hydrothermal vent | place: USA: Loihi, Hawai'I | collected 2003-05-01
GTGGCGGCTGTTGATCAATCTGGCGCGCGAGGAGCGGATGACCCAGGCGCGTCTGGCCGATCTTCTGGATGTGGAACCGATCAGCGTTTCGCGCCTGATCGACCGGATGGAGGCCGCCGGCTGGGTCGCGCGCGAAACCGACCCCTGCGACCGGCGCGTGCGTCTGATAGAGCTTCAGTCCTTCAGGGTGCGTTGCACGATTTCGGGGTCCTTGGCGATCATGGCCAGCAGGACGCGCGCCGGTCCGTCGGGGCGGCGACGGCGATATTCCCAATTGAGGAGGGTTCCCTTTTTCACGCCGATACTGCGCGCAAACTCGGCTTGTGAAAGGCCGGTGCTGGCACGGATGACCTGAACATCGGGTTCCGGAATGTCGATCTCGTGTATGGTGGCCGGGCCTTTGCCCCTGGCGTGGGCAAGAGCCTCTTTCAGGCCTTGTTCGATGCTGTTGAATGCGTCGCTCATCGCTTGCTCCTGTAGGTTTCTGTCAGGGCCTTGCCGAGGGTTTTGACAGCCTCGGTTTCAGCCTTGCTCAGGTTGGCCTTCTCGTTCTTGGCGAAGACCGTGATCAATATGACCGGTGTGCCGTCTTCCGGGCTGAAGACATGGATCACCCGGTACCCGCCACTTTTACCGCTGCCCACCCGCGCAAAACGAAACTTGCGAACGCCGCCACCGATAGAGACACCGCTCATAGGGTTGCGGGCGACAAAATCGATCAACTCCATGCGCTCGCTATCACTCATGATTGCGCGGGCGCGGCGCTGGAATTCGGGCATTTCGACAACGGTTACAATGGTCAATGACGCCGAATAGGCGTCATTGACCTATATGTCAATGGATAGTGCCCCGAGGAATGGTGTAACTTTGTTCTTCGGCCTTGGCTTGGCCGCAGTTACAGGGCGGCGATTTTCGCCGGGTCCGGCCGTGACGTATCTGTCCCATAATGCTTCCTTCCATTCCAACGAAAGGATCGCACCATCAAACCCTGGGATCAAACACCTAGACATAATCCCTGAGCTGTACGTCCACGCGACGGATATGGCTGTCCATCCAGCTGTCGAGAAGGTCCATCAGATGCGTGGCTTTCGCGGTGGAAAAGCCATGCGCCCGGAAATCGTCGGACGCTTCGGCGACGACCTTCACGAAACCGGCGTGTTCGGCCCTGTTCTTGTCGGCGACCGGACATTTGTGGGCGTACATGCAGGTTTCCTCGAAACCGAAATGGGATTCGAAATACAGCGCGAGAAATTCCAACACCCCCTCGTAGGTTTTGGATGTGCATCCCTTTTCAAGCACTTCCCGAAAATCCTCCACATAGGCAAACAGGGTTTGATGCTGTCTGTCTATTTCCGTGTCGCCTGTCGAGTATTCTTCGGTCCATTTCATTTCTTTGTTCCGGAACATGCAGCAATCGTGAATTGATACACAATTTAAAATAGAGAGTAAATGTGAAAGACACGATTAGCGCGCCAGCCGATCGCCGCCGGACGGGGCGGGGCAGATGAGCCGGGGCACATGGACCGGCGGGCGCTCACGAGGAATTGAGACCGCGCCACAAACCGGTTGACAGCACGCAACGGGGCGGACATAAGCGCGCATCCCGACCGGCCTCGCCGGGAACGGGTGCATTGTCAATTCGCCCGTATGGGGCGCGCTGTCCGAGGTGGCCCGAGTGCCGAAAACGCCCGCGAAAACGGGGACCACAGGATGCGACGAAACAAGGGAAAGACGCATGTTCGCGGTCCTCAAGACCGGCGGCAAACAGTACAGGGTTCAATCCGGCGATATGCTGAGGGTTGAACGGCTTGCTGCGGACGCCGGCGAAACCATTCAATTCAACGACATCCTGATGCTGGGCGGCGACGCGCCGGTGATCGGCGCGCCGATGGTGGCCGATGCCGCCGTGCAGGCGCTGGTGATCGAACAGATCAAGGCCGACAAGGTAATCACCTTCGTCAAACGCCGCCGCAAGCACAGCTCCAAGCGTACCCGCGGCCATCGTCAGAAACTGACGCTGGTGAAGATCACCGAGATCCTCGCCTCGGGCGCCGACAAGACCGGCGTCAAGGCCGCCATCGGCACCGGGTCGGTCGCCGCCGCGGCGCCGGCCAAAACGCCAGCCGCCAAAAAGGCCGCGCCGAAAGCCGAACCCGAAGCAGCGGCACCCGCCGCGGCGGATGATCTGAAGAAACTGTCGGGGGTCGGCCCGGCGCTGGAGAAAAAGCTCAACGACGCCGGCGTGACCACGTTCGCCCAGATCGCCGCATGGACCGAGGCCGACATTGCTGATATGGACGGAAAATTGTCGTTCAAGGGCCGGATCGAGCGTGAAGGCTGGGTCGCGCAGGCCAAAGAGCTGGCTCAGGGCTAAGGAGAGAACAGAATGGCACATAAAAAAGCAGGCGGTTCCTCGCGCAACGGTCGCGATTCCGCCGGTCGTCGCCTTGGCGTGAAACTCTATGGCGGTCAGGCCGCCATTCCCGGCAACATCATCGTGCGTCAGCGCGGCACCAAATTCTGGCCGGGGCAGGGCGTCGGCATGGGCAAGGATCACACGATCTTTGCCACCGTTCAGGGCGCCGTGACCTTCCACAAGGGGATGAAGGGGCGCACCTTCATTTCGGTGCTGCCGGCGCTGGACGCCGCCGAATAGCCGTACCCGGGAATTAACGCGGAATTCAGGGGGATCGGCGATAATGCCGGTCCCTCTTCCCGTTTCACCCTTTTCGCATCCGTCAGGTTTTGCCGTCATGACCACCGCCTCGATTGCCATGAACTTGCCCGCGACAGGCTCGATTCCGCGCCCGGCCCGGACACGTGGCGGTGATCGTATCGCCGCGGTGGTTGAAGGAAGCCCTGTCGAGAAATATCTGAAGTGGATGTACGCGGGTCCGGCGCGTTTGTCGGTCGCGTTCATCTTGTTCGGAGGAGGAGCAGAATAATGAAGCTGGACCAGATCATCAACCAGCCTGTCATCGAAACGGATCGCTTCGTGCTGCGCCCATTGCGGCGCTCGGATGCGGGGCTGATCGGGCATTACACCGCCGACGAAAGGGTGGCGCGGATGACATCCTCGATTCCGCATCCTCTGCCGCCGGGCACATCCGAAGCCTTTGTCGCCCGCTGCCTCGCCGAGGATCGGGTCGAAGACGTGTGGGCGATTGACGGCACCCTGTCTGGCGGCTCCGAACTGATGGGGGTGATCGGCCTCAAGCGGATGGATCGCAACCAGTCCGAGGTCGGCTATTGGGTGGCGCCGATCTGCTGGAATACCGGCCTGGCCTCGGACGCGCTCGGGGCGCTGGTGGCGGCCAATCCGCTGAACAGCGACACCATGTTCGCGGCGGTGTTTCAGGACAACCCGGCCTCGGCGCGGGTGCTGACCCATTGCGGGTTCGACTATCTCGGCGATGCCGAAAGCTTCTCGGTGGCGCGGGATGCAACGGTGCCGACATGGACCTACAGCCGCAAGCTCGCCTGAAAACCGATTGAGCCCGCCCCGACCTTTGCGATAGAGAGCCCACATGAAATTTCTTGATCTCGCCAAGGTCCATATCCGTTCCGGCGGCGGCGGTGGTGGCTGTGTCAGCTTCCGGCGCGAAAAATACATCGAATTTGGCGGTCCCGACGGTGGCGACGGCGGCAAGGGCGGCTCGGTCATCGCCGAGGCGGTGGACGGGCTGAACACGCTGATCGATTTCCGCTATCAGCCGCATTTCTTCGCCCGCAACGGTCAGCCCGGCAAGGGCCAGCAACGCACCGGCAAGGATGGCGACGACATCGTGCTGCGCGTGCCGGTCGGCACCGAAATCCTCGACGAGGATCAGGAAACGGTGATCGCAGACATGACGCATGTCGGCCAGCGCGTCGATCTGGCGCGCGGCGGCAATGGCGGCTGGGGCAACCTGCATTTCAAATCCTCGACCAATCAGGCCCCGCGGCGCGCCAATCCGGGGCAGGAGGGGGTCGAGCGCACGCTCTGGCTGCGCCTGAAACTGATCGCCGATGCCGGGCTGCTGGGCCTGCCCAATGCCGGCAAGTCGACCTTTCTCGCCGCCACCTCGAACGCCCGCCCCAAGATCGCCGACTATCCCTTTACCACGCTGCACCCCAATCTGGGCGTGGTCGGCATCGACGGCGTCGAATTCGTCATCGCCGACATTCCCGGCCTGATCGCGGGGGCGCATGAGGGGCGCGGCGTCGGGGACCGCTTTCTCGGCCATGTCGAACGCTGCTCGGTGCTGCTGCATCTGGTCGATGCCACCTCTGCCACCGTCGCCGAGGATTATCGCACCATCATCGACGAGCTTGACGCCTATGGCGGTCATCTGGCCGACAAGCCCCGCGTCACGGTGCTCAACAAGGTCGATGCGCTCGACGAGGATGCCCGCGCCACCGCCCGCGCCGAGCTCGAAACCGAGACCGACCGCCCGGTTTTGCTAATGTCGGGGGTCAGTGGCGAGGGTCTGACCGAGGTGCTGCGGGCCCTGCGCGCCGAGATCGACGAAGACCGGTTGCGCCTTGCGCCGGCGCCCGAGGCGGTCTCGTGGCAGCCCTGAGCGATGCCCGCCGGGTAGTCATCAAGATCGGCTCGTCGCTGCTGGTCGGCGGGGCGGGGCGGTTGCGGATCGACTGGCTGCACTCGCTCGCCGCCGATGTCGCGATGCTGAAATCGCGGGGGCAGGACGTGATCCTGGTCTCCTCCGGCTCGATCGCGCTGGGGCGCGGGGTGCTCGGCCTGACCGGCGACACCCTGCCTCTGGAACGCTCGCAGGCCGCCGCCGCCGTCGGTCAGATCCGTCTGGCGCGCGCCTATGAAGAGGCGCTGGCGCCGATCACCACCGCGCAGGTGCTGGTGACGCTGGACGACAGTACAGACCGTCGTCGCTATCTCAATTCCCGCGCCACGCTGGAAACCCTGCTCAGCCTCGACGTGGTGCCGATCGTCAATGAAAACGACACCATCGCGACGGATGAAATCCGCTATGGCGACAATGACCGGCTGGCGGCTCAGGTGGCGGTGACGGTGGGCGCCGACCGGCTGATCCTGCTGTCGGATGTCGATGGGTTCTACACCGCCAACCCCGCCACCGATGCCACCGCCACCCGCCTTGCCGTGATCGACGCGATCACCCCGGCGATCGAGGCGATGGCGGGCGATGCCGGCTCGGGTCTGTCCAGGGGTGGGATGAAAACCAAGCTGTTGGCGGCACGGATGGCCACCGCCGCCGGCTGCGCCATGGCGATCACCGAAGGCTCCGCGATGCACCCGCTCAGCGCGCTGGAAAACGGTGCGGCGGCGACATGGTTCGCCGCCACGACCGATCCGCGTACCGCGCGCAAACGCTGGATCGGCGCGATGAAACCGCGTGGCGAGATCACCATCGACGCGGGCGCCGCGCGCGCGCTCGGCAATGGCAAAAGCCTGCTGCCCGCCGGCATCTCGCGGGTCTCGGGCGTCTTCGGACGCGGCGATCCGGTGGCGATCCTCGATGCCGACGCGCACCGCCTGGGCCTCGGCCTCAGCCGCTATACCGCCGCCGAGGCGGACGCGATCAAGGGTCGGAAATCCGCCGAAATCGAAGGAATTCTCGGCTATCCCGGCCGTGCGGTCTTGATTCACCGGGATGATATGGCACTGTAACGTTCTTCTTCTTGTTCCAAATACTCGAATTCCGGCGTCTCATCCCGCGCCACGCCCCAAACAAAGGCGCCAACATGAAAGACCACGACAACATTCCCGTCCTGATGGCCGATATCGGCCGCCGCGCCAAGGATGCCGCCGCGCAACTCGCTTTTACCCCATCCGAGGCCAAACAATCCGCGCTGAGCGCCGCCGCCGAGGCCATCGACGCGCGCCGCGACGCCATCATCGCCGCCAATGCGCGCGACATGGATTTTGGCCGCGACAAGGGGCTGGGCGCGGCGATGCTGGATCGGCTGATGCTGGATGCGGGCCGCATCGCGGCGATGGCCGATGGGCTGCGCGCGGTGGCGGCCCAGCCCGACCCGGTCGGCGCGGTGATCGCCGAATGGGACATGCCTTCGGGGCTGCATATCCAACGGGTACGCACGCCGCTGGGCGTCGTCGGGGTGATCTATGAAAGCCGCCCCAACGTCACGGCGGATGCCGGCGCCTTGTGCCTGAAATCCGGCAATGCGGTGATCCTGCGCGGCGGCTCCGAGAGCTTTCATTCCGCGGTTGCGATCCATGCCTGTCTGGTCGAGGGACTGTCCGCCGCCGGTCTGCCGGGCGACACCATCCAACTGGTGCCGACCCGCGATCGCGCGGCGGTCAGCGCGCTGCTGGGCATGACCGAATTCGTCGACGTGATCGTGCCGCGCGGTGGCAAGGGGCTGGTCGGGCTGGTGCAGCGCGAGGCGCGGGTGCCGGTTTTCGCCCATCTTGAGGGCATCGTGCATGTCTATCTCGACAAGGACGCGGACCCCGCAAAGGCGCGGGACGTGGTGCTGAACGCCAAGACCCGGCGCCCCGGCATCTGTGGCGCCGCCGAATGCCTGCTGGTGCATCGCGATATCGTCGACACCGTCGGGCGGGACGTGGTGTGCGCCTTGCTCGATGCCGGGGTCGAGGTCCGCGCCACCGGCGCGCTGGCCCGGATCGACGGCACCGTGGCGGCCACCGAAGACGATTGGGGGCGCGAATATCTCGACATGAAGATCGCCGCGAAACCCGTTGACAACATTGACGAAGCGATGGCCCATATCCGTCAGTACGGGTCCAGTCACACCGATTGCATCGTCACCGAGGACGCGGGCGCCGCGGCGCGGTTCTTCGAGCGGCTCGACAGCGCCATCCTGATGCACAACGCCTCGACCCAGTTCGCCGATGGCGGCGAATTCGGCATGGGCGCGGAAATCGGCATCGCCACCGGCAAGATGCACGCGCGCGGCCCGGTCGGCGCCGAGCAGCTGACCAGTTTCAAATATCTGGTCAGTGGCGATGGCACGGTGCGCGGCTGACCCTAGAACCGCAGCACCACCGCGCTTTCATCCGATGTCAGCCGCAGCGCCCGCCCGGCGTTGCGCAGCAGTTCCGGCAACAGCGCGAATTGCACCGTGGCCGGGCGGATGCCGTCGCCGCCCGAATCCCGCGCGGCGGCGCGATCGGCCATGCCCTGCCACAGGCCCGCGTCGATATTGACCGTCCGCCCGCTGCCGGTCACCGTCCAGTCGGCGCCGTCGCGACGCACCGTCGCCGCGCCGCCATGCGCCAGCGCGGTTTCGCAACACTGCAGCGCCAGGAAAACCAGCCGCACATCCTCTCGTGTCTGCGCCTCGGTCGGTTCCCAGACAAAGCGCACCCGACCGGAATGCGACAACCCCTCCAGCACCGACAGGATTTCCGGTCTGCCCATCATCTGATCTCCCGCCGCGCCGTAAGCGATGCGAAAGAACCGGATGCGCGCGTCGGCATCGCCGACGCTGTCGGAAATCAGCTCCATCTCGGGCCCCGAGGGCGCGCCGGTCATGTCGAGCAGTTCCAGCCCGTTGGTGATCGCCCCGATCGGGCTGATCAGATCGTGGCAGATACGCGACCCTATCAGCGCCGCGAGATTGACGTTACTATGCGCCATGTTCCGCCTCCGACCGGGAATCCGACATGAACGATATCAACGCCATTCTGACCCCCGGAATGCTGGTTCGCCACCCGGAATTTCCCGAATGGGGACCGGGACAGGTACAATCCAGCATCGCCGGCAAAATCACCGTCAATTTCCGCGAACAGGGAAAAGTCGTCATCAATGGCGCCCTCGTGTCGTTGATACCGATCTTCGATACCTGATCAGTGCACCGGAAAGGTTAACGCAATCTGAACGGCACGCCTGTCCCGGCGGGTTGTTGCCAAGGCGCGCACAACTGCGCTATCAGCCGGTTCAGCGATGACATATTTCACCCGATCCAATGCCTGATACCGGCCCCGGCTTTGCCGTCAAGATCGCCGAAACGCACGCCGAACGACGCGCCGCGCAGGCGTTGCGCTATGATGTCTTCGTGCGCGAGCTCGGGGCGGGCGGGGCGCTGGTCGATCATGCCGCCGGGCTGGAGCGCGACCGGTTCGATCCGTTCTTCGATCACATGATCGTCACCGACACCCGTCGCGGCGCGGTGGTGGGGGTCTATCGGCTGTTGCGCGGCGACATGGCGGAACGTGCCGGACAGTTCTATTCCGAAGATGAATACGATCTCTCGGTGCTGCGCCACAGCGGTCGGCGGTTGCTGGAACTGGGCCGCTCGTGCCTGCACCCGGATTATCGCGGCGGCACCGCGATGCACCACCTCTGGACCGGGCTGGCGGCCTATGTCGAACACCATGAAATCGAGGTGATGTTCGGCGTCGCCAGCTTTCACGGCACCGATATCGACGCGCTGGCGCAGCCGCTGGGTCTGCTGCATCACAACCACCTGGCGCCGCCCGAATTGCGGGTGCGCGCCAAGCCCGCGCATTTTCGGCCCATGGACCGTGTCGCCATGGCCGATATCGACCGGCGCGACGCGATGCTGCGGGTGCCGGCGCTGATCAAGGCCTATCTGCGCCTCGGCGGGGTCGTCGGCGAGGGGGCGTTCGTCGATCACGCCTTCAACACCACCGATATCTGTCTGGTGCTGGACACCGCCCGGATGAACCAGCGTCTGCGCCGGCTTTATACGGGCGATACGGGCGCGCGCGCGGGAGATAGGGCGTGAGCGATACTTGGGATGCGTCGCAAGAGCCCGACCCGTTCCGTGTCGGCGCGCTCGGTTGGCTGCGGGCGCTGGTGCGCGGCGTCGCGCTGGTGGCGCTGGTATTCGGGGCGCTGGCGGTGCTGCTGATCCTGCGGCTGATCGAGCGTCCGGCTTTCGGGCTGAATCGCCCGGTGACGCCGCATATCACCCGGTTCGTCTGTACCAACGCCTTTCGCCTGCTGGGCATGGGGTTTGTCAGCCACGGCACCCCGATGCGGCATCGTGGCGCGATGGTGGCCAATCATTCCTCGTGGCTCGATATTTTCGCGCTGAACGCGCGCGCGCCGATCTATTTCGTCTCCAAGGCCGAGGTCGCCCGCTGGCCCGGCATCGGCTGGCTGGCGCGGGCCACCGGCACGGTGTTCATCGAGCGCAACCCGGCCCATGCCCGTCAACAGGCCGACCTGTTCCGCCAGCGCCTGCTGGCGGGCCATCGGCTGATGTTCTTCCCCGAGGGGACATCGACGGACGGACTCAGGGTTCTGCCATTCAAATCAACGCTTTTCGCGGCGTTCTTCAACGACGATCTGCGGGATGCGACCTATATCCAACCGGTCTCGGTGATCTATCACGCGCCCATGGGTCAACCGGCGCGTTTCTATGGCTGGTGGGGCGAGATGGACTTTGCCCCGCATCTGCTGAAAACCCTCGCGGCGCCGCGTCAGGGGTCGGTCGAGGTGATCTATCACCCGCCGCTCAGGGTCGCGGATTTCGCCAACCGCAAGGCGCTGGCGGCGCGCTGCGAACAGATCGTGCGCGCCGATCATCGTCGCCGGCTGGGTTTGGGCTGAGGCGCACGAAACGCCTCTTGCGCCCGCCCGCCACCTGACATATACGCGCGCCATTCAAACCCGCAGGCGGGGTTTGGGCCAGTGCGGGGGAGACATCCCCGCCGGTCCGCCGGTTGGAGCAAACGCTCTGAGACCCCCGCCGAGGCTAAACCGGAAAGGAAAACGTACCATGGCTCTTCCCGAGTTCACCATGCGTCAGCTGCTTGAAGCCGGCGTTCACTTCGGCCACCAGACCCAGCGCTGGAATCCCCGCATGGGCCCGTATATCTATGGCGCCCGCAACGGCATCCATATTCTGGATCTGACCCAGACCGTGCCGATGCTCGATCACGCGCTCGAGGCGATCCGCGACACCGTTGCCAAGGGCGGGCGGGTGCTGTTCGTCGGCACCAAGCGGCAGGCGGCGCAGCCGATCGCCGAGGCGGCCGAGAAATCGGCGCAGTATTTCATGAACCACCGCTGGCTTGGCGGCACCCTGACCAACTGGAAAACCGTTTCCCAGTCGATCAACCGGCTCAAGCAGATCGACGAGGCGATGGAAGGCGGCACCGAGGGGCTGACCAAGAAGGAACGCCTCGGGATGGAGCGCGATCAGAGCAAGCTGGAAGCGTCACTTGGCGGTATCCGCGAAATGGGCGGCACCCCCGATATGCTGTTCGTCATCGACGTGAAGAAAGAGGCGCTGGCGGTTGCCGAGGCCAACAAGCTGGGCATTCCGGTGGTCGCGGTGGTGGACACCAACTGCTCGCCCGATGGCATCGACTATATGATCCCGGGCAACGACGACGCGGCGCGGGCCATCGCGCTCTATTGCGATCTGGCGGCGCGTGCGGCGCTTGACGGCATGTCGGCACAGCTCGGCGCCGCCGGTGTCGATCTGGGCGCCATGGAAGAGGCGCCGGTCGAAGAGGTTCTGGGCGCCGAAACCAAGGCCGAAGAGGCCGTCGAACAGGCCGCCGCCGATGCCGTGGCCGAGGCGACGCCGCCGCAATCGGTGACCGAGGTTCAGGAAAGTTAGAGCCGTCAAAATCAATCCGTCCGGCCGGTTCCGGCCGGACATGCACGGGGCGCGGGGCATCATCCCCCGCCCCATCCGATATTCCAAGCGAGGAGGCCAGGACATGGCAATCACGGCATCAATGGTCAAACAACTGCGCGACAGCACCGGCGCGGGCATGATGGACGCCAAGAAGGCGCTGACCGCAACCGACGGCGATATGGATGCCGCCGTGGACTGGCTGCGCACCAAGGGGCTGGCCAAGGCGGCCAAGAAATCCGGTCGTACCGCCGCCGAGGGTCTGGTCGGGGTGCAGGTCGAGGGCGGCAAGGGCGTCGCGGTCGAGGTCAACTCGGAAACCGATTTCGTCGCCAAGAACGCCGAGTTTCAGGACATGGTCCGCGCCATCGCAGGCGTGGCGCTGGGGGTCGGCGATCTCGACGCGCTGAAGGCCGCCGACATGGGCGGCAAGAGTGTCGCCGACACGGTGACCGAAAAGGTCGCGACCATCGGCGAGAACCTGTCGCTGCGCCGGATGGCGTCGGTCGAGGGCGGTCAGGTGGTCTCCTATGTCCACAATGCCGCCGCACCCGGCATGGGCAAGATCGGGGTTCTGGTGGCGCTGACGGGCGACAACGAAACCTTTGGCCGTCAGGTCGCCATGCACATCGCCGCCGCCAACCCGGCGGCGCTGAGCGAGGCCGATCTCGACCCGGCGGTGGTCGACAAGGAACGTCAGGTGCAGATGGATATCGCCCGCGAATCCGGCAAGCCCGAGCAGGTGATCGAAAAGATGATCATCGGGCGGATGAAGAAATTCATGGCCGAGGTGACGCTGCTGAACCAGCAATTCGTGGTCAACCCCGACCTGACCGTGGCCGCCGCCGCCAAGGAGGCCGGAGTCGAGATCACCGGATTCGCCCGTCTCGAGGTCGGCGAGGGCATTGTCGTCGAAAAGGAAGATTTCGCCGCCGAGGTCGCCAAGGCGGTTCAGGGCTGATTCGGACAGGCGCGAGGGCGTGAAAATCGAGGAACGGAGCCGTGCATGCGCGCGGCTCCGTTCCTGTTTGTGCGCCCCTTGCAATGGGGATGGGGGGAGCGCTCCAAAGCCCGGCCCGAATGCGGATCAATACGCACCCGAACCGGAACCGGTATGAACCGGACCGAGGCAGAGAGCCTTGAAATTCCAAGGGTCCTTCCCGATGTTCCCAGGCTAAAGCCACCACTCACGGAACATCACCATCATGCGATTTTATGTGAAAGCGCGAAAGTAATGTATTCCTTACCTTGGGTAAGTTTTCGCAATGTTGCGCCGACATGCGCGGGCCGATTCAGTCATCGATGACCGGCAAGGCGCCGGGATCGGGGCATCAAGGACGACGGCGCCGGGCCCGCTGACGGACCCGGCGGTTTTCGATCACAATGCCGTGGCGGTTCTGGCCGCAACGCTGTCGCGGCTCCACAGCCAGCCGCCCAGACAGCCCAGAATCACCCAGGCCGTCAGACCGACCCCCAGCGCGCGGGCGGCGAATGCGGTGGCCAGTTCCGGCGGCACCGGCCCGGTAAAGACTTCGGGTTCCGGCGCCCCGATCAGATGCGGTGCCAGCAACAGCACCGCCGCGCCGCCCCATGCCATCCACGAGCGGCCAAATCCGATCAACCACATCGCCACGGCGGCCGAGATCACCGTCGAGACCCACCAGATCTGACGCGGCGCCACCTCGGCGGCGGCCAGACCCGGCACCTCGGGGGGCAGCGAGAAGGCCGGTGCCATCTGCACCGTGACGAACCCGGCGATGCCCCAGAGGATGCCGATGCGGGCGCTGACGGCGTGGCCCTGCCGCTGTGCCGTCGCCATCGCGGCGATCAGGATCAGGCCATAGCCGGTATAGAGCAGCATGGTGAACAGAACGCTCAGCCCGTTGCGCATCATGTCGAAGGCCGGCATCGGCTGAACGGCGCTGACCGCCTCGGCGCCGAAATGCACCAGTTGCCCGGATTCATACATTTCCGCGTGCAGCAGAATCGGTTCGACAAAGGTCAATTGCAGGGCGGCGGCGATCACGCCGGCGCCCGCACCAGCGAACACCGCGCTGGTCACAAGACGGTTGAACATCTCAGTGGCAGGGAAAGCCGGAGGCGTGGCGCACGTCATGGGCGGCGTCATGTACCACCTGTGCATGTGCGATGCCGGTCAGCCCAACGATGGCGATGCCGATCAGTGCCGCGAATACCATCGGCATGATGCCGATTCCGGTTGTCGCGACGGCGGTCGTCTGGGTCGTTTCAGTCATATCAGTTCTCCTTACCTGTCACACCCGACAGTTCTGTTTCACGTCATGCGCCTGGCAGGTCTCCTGGCTCGCGGGTCGATGCGGGTCGCCGACCTTCCCCGCATTCGTTGCGAGTGGTGTCCCGGCGCCCGCTCTCCGCTTACAGTCGCGGGGGCGGCTTCGGCATCGGCCCCCTGAAAAACCGGGGCAACCTCACCGAATTCCCTCTTAGTCTGACGGCATGACCGCCAGACACCAAGCCTTTTCACCTCTAGGGGGCGCTGTGCCATGAGGCAAGGAATTTGTGCCCGGTGTTCGGCAATTGCTCAGACCCGCCGACGCAACAGATAGATATCCATGATCCAGCCATGCCGCGCGCGCGCCTCGGCGCGGGCTTTGACGATCTTCCCGGCAACCTCGCTCAGGGCGCCCCGGATCAGGATTTCCTCGCTCATCCCGACATAAGCGCCCCACCAGATGTCGATGCCCGTCGGGTCCAGCGTGGAGAAACTGCACTGCCCGTCCAGCATCACCGCCACCGTATCCGCCGCCTCCGGCCACCCGTCGTCGCGCAGCCGCCGCCCGGTAGTGATCAGCACCGGCGCGCCGACCTCGTTCAGCGGGATGGCGTGCGCCGCGCACAGCACCTGCAACGAGGTCAGGCCGGGAATCACCCGGATGTCGGGGCAGGGATCGAGCCGCGCCGCGATCCGTAGGGAGCTGTCGTAAAGCGATGGATCGCCCCAGATCAGCAGCGCCACACGTTGCGCATCGCGCCCTCCCCGCGCCATGGCCGCGCTCCAGGCTGCGGCAATCGCATCGTGCCATTCCTCGACCCCTTGCAGATAGTCGCCGTCACGGCGCCGCACCGGCAGATCGAATTCGATGATCTCGGGGGTGGGCGCGGTCAGCACCCGGTCGCAAATCCGCCGCCGCAAATCGGCCAGGTCGGCCTTGTCCGCCCCCTTGCGCGGGATCAGGATCAGGTCGGCCTCGCGCATCGCGCGCGCCGCCTGATGGGTCAGGTGATCGGGGTTGCCGGTGCCGATGCCGATCAGCAGCAGTTCAGCCATCGTTTATCTCCGCCAATGGACCGTAAAGGATCAGCGCCGGGGCGGTGCCGGTCTGTTTCGCCAGTCTTTCCGCCAGTGTCGCCACCGTGGCGCGGGTCAGGCGCTGATCGGGGGTGCCGACCCCCTCGGCCAGCAAAGCGGGCGTGTCGGCGGGCAAGCCGCGCGCCGTCAGGGTCTCGGCCAGCGCCGGAAATGTACGCTTGCCCATGAACACCACCGTGGTAGCGCGCGGATCGGCCAGCGCGGCCAGATCCAGATCGCGGGGCAACGCGCCGGTCACGTCATGGCCGGTGACGAACTGCACCCGCCGCGCCGTCAGCCGCCGGGTCAGCGGTATCCCCGCCGCCGCCGCCGCCGCGATCGCCGAGGGCACGCCGGGGATGATCTCATACGCGATTCCGACCTCTTGCAGCGCAAGCAACTCCTCCTCCAACCGACCGAACAGGCCGCAATCACCGCCCTTCAGCCGCACCACCCGGCCACCGCCGCGCGCGCATTCCACCAACAGGCGGCTGACGTGATCCTGCTTGGGCGACACCCGCCCCGCGCGCTTGCCAACCCCGACCAGATCGGCACCCTTGCGCGCATGGGTCAGGATCGGCCCCGAGGCGAGATCATCGAACAGAACCACATCGGCGCGCGCCAACCGATCCACTGCCTTGAGCGTCAGCAACTCGGGATCACCTGGCCCGGCGCCGACGAAACTGACAAACCCGCTCATGCCCCATCCTTTGCGATCAGGTGAAAAAACGTCCCAGTGACATGGCCGCGCCGCGATCCGGTCTCGGGCACGATCGCGCCCTCGGCATCGCGCACTTCGGCCAGCGGCGTATCGGGTTCCGCGAGGATGGTGGTATAGTGAAACTCATGCCCGCGCAGCACGCTGCCGGCCCGATACCCCGGCATGTCGGCCAGCAACGTCGCGCGGCGATAGCCAAGGTGGAATTTGCGTTTTTCATAGCTGGTCTCCAGTCCCAGCAGTCCCGCCATCCGGTGCCGGTTCCCGTCCTTGTCGGTGAGCGACTCTCCCAGCACCATATACCCGCCGCATTCGCCGTGAACGGGCTTGGTTTCTGCGTGTTTCCTAAGCCCTGTCAGAAAGTTACCAGCCACAGCCAATGCACCCGCGTGCAGTTCCGGATAGCCGCCCGGCAACCAGATCAGATCGGCGTCCGCGTTCGGCCCCTGATCCGCCAGAGGCGAGAACGGCACGATCTCGGCGCCCGCCCGCCGCCAGCCCTCCAACAGATGCGGATAGGTGAAGGAAAACGCCGCGTCCCGCGCCAGAGCGATGCGTTGCGCGGGGGGATCGGGCAGCCGCCCCGGCGCCAGTTGCGCGATGCTGTCCGCCGCCGCGCGGATCGCCGCCAGATCGACATTGTCGCGCAGAAAGGCCGCATAACGGGTGATCGCCGCCTCCAGATCGGGATGTTCGACCGCCTGAATCAGCCCCAGATGCCGCTCGGGCAACGCCAGATCGCCGCGCCGGGGCAGCACGCCCAGCACGCGTATCCCGGCCTGTTCCATCCCCAGCCGGATCAGCCGTTCGTGGCGCGGGCTGGCCACCCGGTTCAGGATCACCCCGGCAATGCGCAGATCGGGATTGAACCGCGCAAACCCCAGCGCCGTGGCCGCCGCCGATTGCGCCTGACCGCCGACATCCAGCACCAGCAGCACCGGCCAGCCCAGCCGGATCGCGGTCTCGGCGCTGGTCCCGGTGCCGGTCGCGCCGGGCTTGGCGACCCCGTCATACAGTCCCATCGAGCCCTCGGCGATGGTGATATCCGCCCCCTCGGCCTCGCCCGCGATGGTGGCCAGCAATTCCGGCCCCATCGCCCAGCTGTCGAGGTTGAACGAGGCCCGCCCGGCGGCGGCGCGGTGAAAGGCCGGGTCGATGTAATCGGGGCCGCTCTTGAACGGTTGCACCGCCAGCCCGTTCTCGGCAAAGGCGCGCAGCAGGCCCAGCATCACCGTGGTCTTGCCGGTGCCGGAACCGGGGGCGGAAACCATCAGGCCGGGAGGACTATTCATCGCCTGAATTCCATTTTGAATCAGCGCTTTGCGGGCGATATCTGCGGTCGTATTCGGGCGAATAGAGACAGCTTTCGCCAAAATCCTCGCCCGCCAGCGCGCGCCCGACAAGGATCAGCGCGGTGCGGGTGATGTCGGGCGTCATGCGCGCCTCAAGTGTCGCCAGCGTGGCGCGGATGATCTTTTCATCCGGCCAACTGGCGCGATAGACCACCGCGACCGGGCAATCCGCACCATAGGCCGGGGTCAGATCGGCGATGACGGTCTCAAGGTTCTGAATTGACAGATGAATCGCCAGTGTGGCGCCGGTGGCGGCGAAATTGACCAGCGATTCGGTCGGCGGCATCGTCGAGGCCCGCCCCGGCGTGCGGGTCAGCACCACCGATTGCACCAGCCCCGGCAAGGTCAGTTCCGCCCCTAGCGCGGCGGCGGCGGCGGCAAAGGCGGGCACGCCGGGGGTGACCGAGACGGGGATATTCTCGGCCTGCAACCGCCGCATCTGTTCGCCCATCGCGGACCACACCGACAGATCGCCCGAATGCAGCCGCGCCACGTCCTGACCGGCGTCATGGGCGTCGCGACATTCGGCGATGATCGCGTCCAGATCGAGTGGCGCGGTGTTGACGATGCGCGCGCCCGTCGGGCAATGGCCGAGGATTTCGACCGGCACCAGCGAGCCGGCATAGAGACAGACCGGGCAGGCGGCGATCAGGTCGCGGCCGCGCAGGGTGATCAGGTCCGCCGCACCGGGACCGGCGCCGATGAAATGTACGGTCATGTGATGTTTCCCGTGGCTATTGAACAGGTTGCAAGGCGATCTTCAGAGATCACGCGAAGATTCATTAACGTCGCCTCCGGCCCGGCGGCGACCAGCGCGGCTGCCTCGGCGACGCTGCCGGTGCCGCGCATCGCCCGAACGCGCGGCGATTGGGTGGGGGTTCGGACGGCCCCCAGATCGGCAGCACTGACCGCGACGACCGGCAGATTCATCGCGCGGGCGAAATCGCGCAGGCAGGGGGCGGTGCATTTGTCCTCGGGGGCGGCCACAGCGTCGATATCCGGCGCCCCGGCGCGCTCATAGGCCGAGCGCAGGCTGGCAAGGGTGGCGGCGCGGCGAAATCCGAACCCGGCGACGATCATAGCGTGACGCTCCACTGCACCACCGGATAGGCGGCTTTCCAGCCCCGGCGGGTGCCCAGCGGCGCGGCGCGCGACAGTTCGATGCGCAGCAGATCGCCGCCCAGACGCGCCTGCCACGCGCTCAGCAGCGCCTCGGACTCCAGCGTCACCGCGTTGGCGACGATGCGGGTGCCGGCGGGCAGGGCAGCGAGGCGCTCCAGCAACGCCGCGCTCAGCCCGCCACCGACGAACACCGCATCCGGGGCGGGCAAGCCGTCCAGCCCCTCGGGCGCGCGCGCCGTCACCACCTGCAACCGATCCGCACCCAAAGCGGCGGCGTTGGCGCTCAGACGGGCGGCGCGCGTGGGGTTGGCCTCGATGGCGCTGGCGCTCAGCGAGGGGTGGGACAGCAGCCATTCGATGGCGATGGAGCCGGAACCGGACCCGATATCCCACAGATGCTCGCCCGGACGTGGCGCCAGCGCCGACAGGGTCAGCGCGCGCATCGGGCGCTTGGTGATCTGCCCGTCATGGGCGAAAAACCCATCTGGCCGCCCGCTGGCCAGCGGCAGAACGGCGCCATTGCCCGTCACCTCCAGCGCCACGCAGACCGGGTGCGCGATGTCGTCGAAATCCAGCGCCGCAACGGTGGTTTCGCGGATGCGTTGGCGTGGCCCGCCGAGCGCCTCCATCACGCAAAGCGTGCTGTCGCCAAAGCCGAGATCGTCCAGCCATTCCGCCAGTTCCGCCACCGCCGCACCATCGCGCAACAGCACGATCGCCCGCGCGCCGGGGGCGAGATATGGGCGCATGCGCGTCAGAGGCGCGGCGTGCAGGCCGAGGCAGTCAACGTGCTCCAGCGGCCAGCCCAGATGCGCGGCGGCCAGCGCGAATGTCGACGGGGCGGGCAGGGCGCGCCATTCGTGCGATTCCAGATGACGCGCCAGCACCGACCCCGCGCCGAACCGGAACGGATCGCCCGAAGCCAGCACCACGACACGCCGCCCGCGCAATGCCAGCAATTGCGCGATACCGTCGGCAAAGGGCACCGGCCAGGTCCGGGTTTCGCAGGTCAGGCCGGGCAGCAGGTCGAGGTGACGCGCCGCGCCGATGACGATTTCGGCCACCTCCAGCGCGGCGCGGCTTGCGGCGGGCAGGCCTTCCGGTCCATCCTCGGTCACACCGATGATCGTCAGCCACGGAGCCTCAGCCATGCCGCCCCCCCATCTGTTGCTGCTTGGTGGCACCACCGAGGCGAGCGCGCTGGCGCAGGTTTTGGCGGCGCGTGGGCTGCGCGCGACATTCTCTTATGCGGGCCGGGTGTCGGCGCCCAAACATCAGCCCCTGCCGACCCGTGTCGGCGGCTTCGGGGGTGTCGAGGGGCTGCGGCGCTGGTTGGGAGAGAATGCCATCACCCATGTCGTTGACGCCACCCATCCCTTTGCCGCACAAATGAGCCAACATGCGATTGACGCCTGCGCCGCGGCGCGCATTCCGCTGCTGGCGCTGACCCGGCCCGAATGGGTCGAACAGCCCGGTGACCGCTGGACCCGTGTCCCCGATATCGCCGGGGCGGTGGCGGCGCTGCGCGGGCCGCGCCGCCGGGTGATGCTGGCCATCGGGCGGATGCATCTGCCCGAATTCGCCGCCCGTCCACAACATTTCTATCTGCTGCGCCTGATCGAGCCGCCCGACAACGCGCTGTCCTTTCCCGATTGCGAAACGCTGATCGCGCGCGGGCCGTTCAGCCGCGAGGGCGACGCAGCGTTGCTGCGCGAACACGGGGTCGACCTCGTGGTGACCAAGAACGCCGGCGGCGACGCGACGCGGGCCAAGATCGACGCGGCGCGGGATCTGGGGGTCGAGGTGTTGATGATCGACCGGCCCCGCCTGCCGCCCCGCCGCGAGGTGGCAAACCTCGCCGATGTGTTGAACTGGCTCGATCATGCGGGCACCGATCTGGGGGTATAGACGCGCGGGCCGTGGGGGGTTTGCACGATCCGGGTCAGCGACGATCCGATGATCACCATGGTGCGCATGTCGGCCATCTCGGGGCGGGCTTGGGTCAATGGCAGGATGGTGATTTCCTCCTGCGGTGTCGATACCGCGCGGGCAAAGATCACCGGGCGGGCGTCGGCGCAAGCGGCGCGCAACACCTCCAAGGCGCGCGCGAACCCTTCTGGACGGGCGCGCGAGCGGGGATTGTAAAGGGCGATGGAAAAATCCGCCTCGACCGCCAGTTTCAACCGCTTTTCGATCAAGCCCCATGGTTTGAGGTTGTCGGAAAGGTTGATCGCACAGAAATCATGGCCCAGCGGCGCGCCCACCCGCGCGGCGGCGGCGAGCATCGCGGTGATGCCCGGCAATATGTCGATCTGCACCGCGCGCCACGCTTCGGGGCCATGCTCCAGCGCCTCGAACAGCGCCGCCGCCATGGCGAAAACGCCGGGATCGCCGGACGAGACCACCACCACGCGCGCCCCCTCGGCGGCCAGTTGCAGGGCGTGGCGGGATCGCTCGATCTCGACCCGGTTATCGGAGGAATGCAGCGTCAGCCCGTCGCGCGGCGGGATGCGCGCCACGTAAGGTCCGTATCCGACGATATCGCTGGCCCCGGCCAGCGCGGCGGAGACCTCGGGCGTCACCAACGCTTCGGCACCGGGGCCGAGACCGGCAATCACTAGCCGCCCGGTCATGGCCGCCGCCCCTGTCCATGCACCAGCAGGATCGAGAAATAGGGTGTCACACCGCCTTCGATATCGCACAGACGGGTGACTTTCTCTTCCTCCATGGTGGCGCATTCGACCAGCCAGGCGTCGCCCTCGCGCCCCGCCGCCGCCAGCGCCCGGCGGACCTTGTCGATATTGCGTCCGATCTTCATCACCACCAGCGCGTCGGTGTCGCCCATGCGCCGGGTCAGGTCGGCCTCGGGCAGGGTGCCCATCAGCACCGTCAGCACATCGTCGCCCCAGGTGATCGGTGCCCCGGTTGCGGTCCAGGCCGCCGACATGCCGGTGATTGCGGGCACCACTTTCAGCGCCACGATGCCGTTGAGCCGCGCGTGCAGATGCATGAACGAGCCGTAAAAGAACGGATCGCCCTCGCACAATACCACCACATCCTCTCCGGCCCGCGCCAGGTCGATCAGATGCGCGGCACTTTCGGCGTAAAAGGCCGAGAGCATGGCGTTATAGCGCGGATCGCTCAGCGGGATCTCGGTGGTGACCGGGTATTCCATGGCGTATTCGACAGCCTTCGGGTTCAGCACCCCCTCGACGATCTTGCGCGCCCGGCCCCGCCGTCCGGCCTTGCGGAAATAGGCGACATGGCGCGCGGCGCGCAGCAACCGGTCGGCGCGCACGCTCATCAGGTCGGGATCGCCCGGACCGAGGCCGACGCCATGGATGGTGCCGCTCATTCGGCGCGGCTCGCGATGGCGTTGATGGCGGCGACGGTGATGGCGCTGCCGCCCAGACGGCCCCGGACGATGGCGCAGGGGGCGGGTTGGTCGGCCCACAGCGCATCCTTGGATTCCGCCGCCCCGACAAAGCCGACCGGACAGCCGATGATCGCCGCCGGGCGCGGGCAGGCGGGATCGGCGAGCATGTTCAGCAGATGGAACAGCGCTGTGGGCGCGTTGCCGATGGCGACCAGCGCACCGGCCAGATGCGGGCGCCACAATTCCAGCGCCGCCGCCGAACGGGTGGTGCCCATCCGCGCGGCGAGGTCGCGCACCTGCGTGTCATGCAGGGTGCAGATCACCGCATTCTCGGCGGGCAGGCGGGCGCGGGTGACGCCTTCGGAGACCATGCGCGCATCGCACAGGATCGGCGCGCCACCTTCCAGTGCCGAGCGGGCAGCAACGGCAAAGCCGGGCGAAAAGCGGATGAAGGGGGCCAGCTCGACCATCCCGGCGGCGTGGATCATCCGCACCGCGACGGGTTCCTGATCCGGGGTAAAGCGCGCCAGATCGGCCTCGGCGCGGATCGTGGCGAACGAGCGTGCATAGATCGCGGCGCCATCGGTTTCGTATTCATAAGCCATCAGTTCGGGGTCATCTCGCGCATCAGGGTTTCGGGGGACAGGCCGCGCCGGACCGGCTCATCCCATGAACATCCACGCTCGACAAGATCAAAGCGCCCATCGCGCCCGACCAGTGTGCGCGCGGCGGGGTGGGGATGGGCGCAGCCCTTGGCACAGCCCGAGACATGCAGGGTTTCGCGCCCTGCCAGCGCACGCGCCAAGCTGCGGGTTTCGACGCTGGCGCTGGCGCAGAACGGCGCGCCGGGGCAGGCATGAACCATCAGGCGCGGGTCGCCGAAACCGCTGATGAAATCATGCGCGGGCAGATCGTCGGCACCTTGCAGCGCGAACAGCCGCCACGGGGTGACGATCAGGCCGGTTGCACCGCTCTGCGCGATCAGATCGGCCAGCGCGCGGGCGTCGATGGCACCGAATGGCGCCCCCAGCACCGGCCCGACCTGCGATGGGCCGGGCGTGAGGGGGGGCATTTCGGGCGCCGGGGCGTCCTGTTGCCAGTTCTCGGGCAGGGCGGCGACAACGCGCACCATGCGCCTTGTATCGATATCGCGCTGTGCGGCGAACCACTCGGCCAGCTCGATCATCATGTCGATGGCGTGGGCGGAATCGGTGGCCCGCCCCTTGTCGGCGCCATCGGCGCGCACGATCAGCCCGCCATTTCGCCCGCGTTCCAGCCGGATATCGGCGCTGACCCCGGCCAGCATCCGCGCCGCGCCGCAATCCACCGCAAAGCCGAATTTGCCGGGCAGGGCGGGCAGATCGGCCAGCCGCCCGATCAGGGCGCGGCTCAGCCTGTCGATGTCACCCCCGTCCCGCCACAGCGGCGCGGTCAGGATGTTGCGGCGGGTTTCGGTCTCGGGATCGGCGTCAATCAGCCCCAGCGCCGTCAGATCGTCCTGCAACGCCGCCAGCCGGTTGTCGCGCACCCCGCGCAGTTGCAGATTGGCGCGGTTGGTCAGATCAACGATGCCGCTGGCGTGGCGCTGCGCGGCGTCGCACAGCCCGAGGATCTGCATCCGCGTCAGCCGCGCCAGTTGGGGGCGCACCCGCACGATCAACCCGTCGCCCGACCGCATCGGGTGCAGCGCGCCGGGGCACCAGCCCTTGATCATCGGCGCACTCATGCGCTGGCCTCCAGTTCTGCGATAATCGAGTTTCTCCGGCTGTTCCAAAGCCCCGCTCGATGCAATTCCGCAAAACGCGCCGCCATCGCGCGCGCCGCGCCGGGATTGGCATCGCTCAGGAAGGCCGACACCTCCGAATCCCCCAGCGTTGCATCGTAATAGAGGTCGAACAGATGCGCCGGCACCACCCCGGCAAGCTGTGCAAACGCGGCCATGTGATCCAGCGTGGCGGCAATCTCGGCCGCACCGCGAAACCCGTGCCGGCGCATCCCGGCGATCCAGTCGGGATTGGCGGCACGCGCGCGCACCACGCGGGCGATTTCCTCGCCCAGGGGGCGGGCGCGGGGGCGGTCGGGGTCGGTGTTGTCGAGATGATAGAGCGCCGCCTTTCCGCCGCTCAGACGCTTGGCGGCGGCGAATCCGGCCTCGTGCGCGGCATAATCGGCGGCCAGCAGCAGATCGGTTTCGGGCAGGTCTTGCAGATGCACGAAACTGTCGGCATTGGCGACACGTTCAGCGATGGCATCCGCATCATGGGTCGCGCTGTCGCCGTCCTGCGCCCAGGCGCTCGCGGCCAGCCACGCCCGCCCGGCGGCGTCGCGGCTGTCGTCCGTGTAGACCTCGGGCAGATCGCCCATCCCCAGCCCGTAGCTGCCGGGCGCCGGCCCGAACACGCGCGGCTCCGGGGCGTGGCCGGCATAGGGGTTCCAGTCGGGCGCCTCGTCGCGGCTGGCCAGCGCCGTGGTGGCCTGGGTGAACAGTGCCGACAGCGTCGGGAACACGTCGCGAAACAGCCCCGAAACCCGCAGGGTCACATCCAGCCGGGGGCGATCCAGCAGCGTCAGCGGCAGGATTTCGACCCCCGAGACCCGCTCGGACCCCGCGTCCCAGACCGGGCGCGCCCCCAGCAGATGCAGCGCCATGGCGAATTCCTCTCCGGCGGTGCGCATCGTCGCCGAGCCCCAGAGATCGACGATCAGCCCGCGCGGCCAGTCGCCGTGATCCTGCAAATGCCGGCGCACCAGTTCCTCGGCTAGCCGGACGCCTTGCGCATATGCCGAACGTGTCGGAACGCTGCGCGGATCGGTGGTGTAGAGGTTGCGCCCCGTCGGCAGCACGTCGCGGCGCCCGCGATACGGCGACCCGGACGGCCCGGCGTCGATCCGCCGCCCCGCCGCGGCGTCGATCAGGGCGCGCGATTCGGCGCGTGCCGAGGCGGCGAATTCCGGCGCGCCGTCGGGGGCGCGGCCAAAGACATGCAACCCGTCGCCGAACTGGCTCTCCTTGATGTCGCAAACGAAGCGGTCGATGCGGGTCAGCGCCTCGGCGGGGCTGGCGGCGGCATCGAGCCCCAGATCGTCCTCGACCCCCAGCGCCCGCGCCTCGTCGCGGATATCGCCCTGCAACCGATCGCGCCGGCGCGGGTCCAGCCCGTCGGCGTTGGAAAACTCGTCGAGCAGCGATTCGAGCCGCACGAAGCGTTCCGGGGTGCCGCTGGCGCGCTGCGGCGGCGGGATATGGCCCAGCGTCAGTGCGCCGATACGCCGCTTGGCCTGCGCCGCCTCGCCGGGGTCGTTGACGATGAACGGATAGATCACCGGCAAATCACCGATCAGCGCCTCGGGCCAGCAGCCGCGCGACAGCGCCACCGATTTTCCCGGCAGCCATTCCAGTGTGCCATGAGCGCCGACATGGATCGCCAGATCGGATTCGAGCCCGTGGCGCAGCCAGAGATAGAAGGCGACGTAGCCATGGCGCGGCACCCGCGACAGGTCGTGGTAATCGGCGTCACGGGTTCGTGTCGCCCCGCGTTCGGGTTGCAGCGCCACGATGGCGTTGCCGCGCCGCGTGGCGGCAAATCGGAACGCGCCATCGCGGCAGGCAGGGTCATCCTCGGGCGCGCCCCAGGTGGCGGCGAGATCGCGTTGCAGCGGCTCGGGCAGGGTGGCCAGCGCCGTCTTGTAATCGGCGAGCGGCCAGTCGAGCTTGTCGGTCGTCAGCGCCTGTGGCAGGGCGCGCGCGCTCCGGTCCACGGCGCCCAGATCGGACAGGATCGCCTCGGCCGAGGCCAGCGCGTCCAGCCCGACCGCATGCGCCATCTGCCAATCTTTGCCGGGATAGGTTGACAGAATCAGCACCGCGCGTTTGTCGGGGGTCGATTGCAAACGGACCCAGGCGGTCACACGGTCGGCGATTGCTGCAATACGGTCGGGCTGCTCACGGTGGGCATGGTGCGAGAACTGCAAGGCCTCGTCGCGCGCGCCCGGGTCCTTGAACGACCCGACCCCGGCGAACAGCCGCCCGTCGACCTCGGGCAGCACCACATGCATGGCCAGATCCGCGGCGGACAGGCCGCGCTCCGACTCGGCCCAAGCGGTCTCGGTCGAGGTGGCCAACGCGACCTGAAACACCGGCACCCCGGCGGCGTCCAGAGGTGAGGCGCCATCCTCACCACGCGCGGAAAACGCGGCGACGTTGAGGATGGCGGCGGGTTTCAGCGCGACGCATTGACGACGGATCCAGCCCACCGCCTCGGGCGCCTTCAGCGACGGGGCAAAGATGGCGCAGACGGCAAAGCCGCGCGACCGAAAAGCAGTGAACAGCGCGGTGATCGGGTCCATGTCGGCAGCGGCCAGATAGGCGCGGTAAAAGGTGATGAGGATGCGCGGCGCGTCGGTGTCGGGGAATGCCATCGCCGGACAACTCACCCCATGCTCGGGGGTCCACGCGCCCACGCCCGGCAATGTTCCCGCGCCTCGCACCGGTGCGGCATACAGCCCCGCCGCCAGCGCCAGTTGCGCCAATGCCGCCTGTGCCGCCAGCGCCCCGCCGATATCGCATAGCTGCGTCAGCCGCGCGCAGGTCGATTCCGGCACCGTCGAGGCCGCCGCCAGTGTCGGATCCGGGCGTCCGTCGGCGGGCAGCACCGCCAGCGCGATGCCGTTGGCGCGCGCCAGCGCCTCGATCTGCTGCACCCCGTAAGACCAGTACGCCGCCCCGCCGATCAGCCGGATCAGGATGCCGCGCGCGCCCGACAATGTGCGTTCGATATAGGTATCGACCGACAGGGGATGCATCAGCGCCGCCAGATTGAGCAGCCGCAGAGAGGGCATGTCGCCCACCGCGCGCCCTTGATGCCAGCCCGCCGCGAATGCCCCTAGGTCACTGTCGGAAAACGACAGCACCACCAGATCGGCCGGGCTTTGGCCCGGATCGGTCGGCGTCGCGGTCTCTTCCAGCCCGTGGCTTTCACGAAAGACGACGTGCATCGGGCTATCCGGCCAGCGCGGCGCGAATGGCCTCGGCGTCGATATCGTCATGCTCGGCGATCACCACCAGACGCCCGGCGCGCGCCTCGTCCGACCGCCACGGACGGTCGAACTGATGACGCACCCGCGCGCCCACGGCCTGCACCAGCAGCCGCATCGGCTTGCCCGCGACCGCCGCATGGCCCTTGATGCGCAGGATGTTGCGGGCGGTCGCCAGCGCCTCGATGCGCGCGGTCAACTCGGCCGGGTCGGCGATTTCGGGCAGTTCGATCACCACGCTTTCGAAATCGTCGTGATCATGCTCGGGCGCGTCGTCGTGATGGCTGGGCCGGGCGTGCAGGTCGTCCTCTGCCGCCGCCTCCAGCCCCAGGATCACGCGCGGGTCGATGACCCCCTCGGCCACCTCGATCACCGGCAGCGGGCGCGGCGATTCAGCAGCGATCAGTGCGCGGGCCCTTGCCACGCCTTCGGGGCCGGCCAGATCGGGCTTGGTCAGCAGCACGATATCGGCGCAGGAAATCTGATCCTCGAACACCTCGGACAGCGGCGTTTCATGGTCCAGACTGTCGTCGGCTTCGCGTTGCGCGTCGACCGCCGCGACGTCGGGCGCGAACCGCCCCGCCGCCACCGCCTCGGCATCGGCCAGCGCGATCACCCCGTCAACGGTGATGCGCGAGCGGATATCGGGCCAGTCGAACGCTTTCAGCAGCGGTTTCGGCAATGCCAGCCCCGAGGTTTCGATCAGGATGTGATCCGGGCGCGGGTCCAGCGCCATCAGCGCCTCGATGGTGGGAATGAAATCGTCGGCCACGGTGCAGCAGATGCAGCCATTGGCCAGCTCGACGATGTTCTCTGCCGGGCAATCGGGAATGGCACAGCTTTTCAGAATCTCGCCATCGACCCCGACATCGCCGAATTCGTTGACGATCACCGCCAGACGCCTGCCTTGCGGATGCGCCATCAGATGCCGGATCAGCGTGGTCTTGCCCGACCCGAGAAAGCCGGTGATGACGGTGACGGGGAGTTTTTCGAGAGAGGTCATTCGGCGGCTCCGACAGGAGGAATACGGGCGATGCAGTTCTTGCGGAAATGTTCGGGGCGTTCGCGCCACGGCACCAGCCCATTCGCGGCATCCCGATAGCGGGTCGCGCCATCGCGGATGATTTCGACATGGTCGGGGCCGAGATTGCCATAGACGTAGGTCCACCGCCCCGCCCCGCGCAGCACGATCGAACAGCCTCGGGTGCAATTCGACAGGCATTCCACCCCGCTCAGGGTGACTCCGTCGGGCAGCCTGCCGCTGAGTTCGCGGTGCAGGATGGCGCCGGGGCGCTCGGCGTCGTCCTGCGCGCCCATGTGGCGGCAGGTGGTGCAGATCAGCAGTTCGACGGCGTCGTCTTTCACAGGTTCCCATCCCTTCGGGCAAGGCGGGGAAGCGGCGAATCCGGCGCGCGGACCCGTACCCGGCACACCCCGTCCGGTTCACGTCACGTCTCGGCGCTGGCAGGTCTCCCGGCTTGCGGATCTCAGAGCCTCGCTCTGCCGGTCGCCCCGCCTTCCCGGCCAATTGGCCAGTGGTGTCGGGCGACCTCTCCGGTCACGGTCGCGGGGGCGGCTGCGCTTGGGGGCGTTCCCCTGTCGCATTCCCTTTTCACCTGCATTACACAGGCACCAGCATCGGCTGTTCTGCGCAGCGATGCGCAATCTTGTCAAGCATTCCGGAGCCTCTCGATGACCGACGACAACACCCGCCACAAAGAGAAGATGCAGAAGATCAAGGCGGCGCGCGACCGGATGATGGCCGGCAAGACCGATGAAAAGGGGCTGATCATCGTCCATACCGGCCCCGGCAAGGGCAAATCCTCGTCTGCCTTCGGGATGATCATGCGCTGCATCGCCCATGACATGCACTGCGGCGTGGTGCAGTTCATCAAGGGCGCGCGGGCCACCGGCGAGCGCGATTTCCTGACCGCGCATTTCCCCGACAAATGCCGGTTCGTGGTGTCCGGCGAGGGCTTTACCTGGGAAACCCAGGATCGCGCGCGCGACATTGCCAAGGCGAACGCAGGGTGGGACGTGGCCAAGGAGATGATCCGCGACGCGCGCAACCGCATGGTGGTGCTGGACGAGATCAACATCGCGCTGCGCAACGATTATCTGGATATCGACGCGGTGGTGGATTTCCTGCGGCGTGAAAAGCCCGAGATGACCCATGTTGTCCTGACCGGGCGCAACGCCAAGCCCGAACTGATCGAGGCCGCCGATCTGGTCACCGAGATGACGCTGGTGAAACATCCGTTCCGCGCGGGCATCAAGGCGCAGGCGGGGGTGGAATTCTGATGCTTTCGCGGGTCGCGGGTCGGGACGGGGAGCATGGGTAGGGCGCTGATGTTTCAGGGCACCGGCTCCAACGTCGGCAAGTCGATGCTGGTGGCGGGGCTGTGCCGGGCGCTGAGGCGGCGTGGGGCATCGGTGGCACCGTTCAAGCCGCAGAACATGTCCAACAACGCCGCCGTGACGGCGGACGGTGGCGAGATCGGGCGCGCGCAGGCGTTGCAGGCGCTGGCCTGCGGGATCGCGCCGCATACCGACATGAACCCGGTGCTGCTGAAACCCGAATCCGAGACCGGATCGCAGGTGGTGGTGCAGGGGCGGCGTGTTGCGACGCTGCGGGCGCGTGACTATGCGGCGATGAAACCGCAACTGATGGCGCCGGTGTTGCAGAGCTTCGAGCGATTGCGCAGCATCCATGATTTCGTGCTGGTCGAGGGCGCCGGCAGCCCGGCCGAAATCAATCTGCGCGACGGCGATATCGCCAATATGGGCTTTGCGCAGGCGGCGGGCGTGCCGGTGGTTCTGGTCGGCGACATCGACCGGGGTGGGGTGATTGCACAGATCGTCGGGACGCAGGCCGTCTTGCCGCAGGCGGACTCAGATCATGTAAAAGGCTTCATCATCAACAAGTTTCGCGGCGATCCTGATCTTTTCGATGAAGGTTATTCGATGATTTCCGCGCAATCGGGCTGGCCCGGTTTCGGGGTTCTGCCGTGGTTCGCCGAGGCCTGGCGCTTGCCGGCCGAGGATGCGCTGGATATTCGCACGCGCAGCGGCACCGGTTCGTTCAACATCACCTGTCTCGGCCTGTCGCGGATCGCCAATTTCGACGATCTCGACCCGCTGGCGCAGCATCCCGGTGTGTCGGTGACGATGCTGAAACCGGGCCGCGCGATCCCCGGTGATACGGATCTGGTGATCGTGCCGGGCAGCAAATCGACCCGCGCCGATCTGGCCTTTCTGCGCGCGCAGGGCTGGGATGTGGACCTGATCGCGCACCGCCGGCGCGGTGGCGCGATTCTGGGGATTTGCGGCGGGTATCAGATGCTGGGCCGGGTCATTCGCGACCCCGACGGCATTGAGGGCGCGCCGGGCGACAGCGCCGGATTGGGGCTGCTGGATGTGGAAACGCGGATGAGCCCCGACAAGCGGCTGAGCGAGGCCCGCGCGGTTCATGCCGGCACCGGCGCCCCCTTCACCGGCTATGAAATCCATATCGGCACCACCACCGGCGCCGACTGCGCCCGCCCCTTTGCCCGGATCGGCGCCCGCGCGGACGGCGCGCACAGCCGCGATGGCCGGGTGATCGGCAGCTATCTGCACGGGATGTTCCGCGATGATGCCTTTCGGGCCGCATTCGTGCAGGATTTGGGCGCCCGCCCCGCGTCATCCTGTTATGGTGCGGGCGTGGAACGGACGCTCGATGCGCTGGCCGTTCATGTCGAGGCGCATCTGGATGTGGACGCGCTGATCGGGGCGGCAACATGACGGGGGCAACGCGTATGCAGGGGTTTTCGACCGATGAGCATCGCGCCCGCGTGGCCCGCGCGCAAACCCTGATGGCGGGTGACGGGCTGGCGGCGCTGCTGCTGACGACCGAGCCCGAGATTCGCTATTTCTCGGGCTTTCTGACCCGGTTCTGGGAAAGCCCGACGCGACCGTGGTTCCTGATCGTGCCGGCATCGGGCGATCCGGTGGCGGTGATCCCGGCGATCGGTGCGCCGTTGATGGCGCGCGGCTGGCTCGACGACATCCGCACATGGCGCTCGCCGGCGCCGGAGGACGAGGGCGTGTCGCTGCTGGCCGATACCTTGCGCGAACGGGTCGGCGCGTCCGGGCGTATCGGCGTGCCGATGGGCCCGGAGACGCATCTGCGGATGCCGCTGGCCGATTGGGCGCGGCTGCGCGACGCGGCGGCGGGGCTGGAATTTTGCGGCGATGGCGGCATCATGACGGGTCTGCGGATGCGCAAGAGCGCCGCCGAGATCGACAAGATCGCCGCCGCCTGCGCGGTGGCGGATCGGGCCTTTGCAAGGGTGCCCGAGATCGTCCGCCCCGGCGTCGCGCTCGACACGGTGTTTCGCGAATTTCAGGTGCTGTGCCTGCGCGAGGGCGCCGACTGGGTGCCCTATCTGGCTGGCGCCTGCGCGCCGGGGGGGTATTCGGACGTGATTTCGCCCGCCGGGCCGGAACCGGTGGAAACTGGCGATATTCTGATGCTCGACACCGGGGTGATGCGGGATGGCTATTTCTGCGATTTCGACCGGAATTTCGCCATCGGCGCGCCCGCGCAGGCGGTTCGGGATGCCCACGCGCGGCTGATCGAGGCGGTGGACGCGGCCGCCGCCATCGCCCGGCCCGGCATCACCGCATCCGACCTGTTTCACGCCATGGACCGGATCGTGACTGGCGGTGCGGGCGGCTCGGACGCGGGGCGGCTGGGGCATGGGCTGGGGATGCAGCTGACCGAAGCGCCATCGCTGACCGCGGATGATCGCACCGTGATCGAGGCCGGCATGGTACTGACGCTGGAACCGGGGATCGAGGTCACGCCGGGGCGCTGGATGGTGCATGAGGAAAACATCGTAATCGGTCGGGACAAAACAACATTCCTGTCCACGAGACGGGGGCCGGAAATCGCCGTGATCGGAGGTGGGGCATGAGCGTTTTCGATTTTGAGCTGAGCGAACCGACCGCGCCCATGCTGGGTCTGATCGTGCTGCGCACCGACGAGAGGATCGAGGTCGATTTTCGCCGGCTGCTGCCGCGCGAGGTGCATCTGCACGTCACCCGCGTTGCCAGCGCCCCCGAGGTCACGCGCGACAGCCTGCAACGGATGGCCGCGCATCTGAGCCGGGCCGCGGCGCTGTTGCCGGCGTCGCGCGGCTTTGACGCGGTGGGCTATGGCTGCACCTCGGGCAGTGCGCAGATCGGCCCCGACCGGATCGCCGAACTGGTGCGCGCGGGCGTGCACACCAGGGCGGTGACCGAACCGGTCAGCGCCCTGATCGCCGCCTGTCGGCATCTCGGCCTGACCCGGCTGGCGTTCCTGTCGCCCTATGTCGAGCCGGTGTCGGAGCGGTTGCGCGACGTGCTGAGGCAAAGCGGCATCGAGACCCCGGTGTTCGGCAGCTTCGACGAGGCGACAGAGGCCCGCGTGGCGCGTATCGACAGGCGGTCGATCGTCGCGGCGTCGGTGGCGCTGGCGAAGGGCGCGGCGGTGGACGGGCTGTTCCTGTCCTGCACCAACCTGAACGCGGTGGCGGTCGGCGCGGAGATTTCCCGCGCCACGCGCCTGCCGGTATTGTCGAGCAATCTGGTGCTGGCCTGGCACATGTGCGCGCTGGCCGGCGTCGAGACCGCGCTGCTCGGGGGGGCGGCATAGCGCGCCCCGGTCACGACCGGCGCATCGACGCGGACGAAACACGCAACGTTCCGTCCGCTTGGCGCTTGACCCGGCGCGCCGCATCGCCTTGGCTGCCCTCAGGCGGAGGCGATGCGTGCAAGGGACACTCAGAATAGGCGGGGCGAGCGGGTTTTGGGGCGACGCGGGCATGGCCACGGCGCAACTGCTGAAGGCCGGAACCCTCGATGTCATCGTCTACGATTACCTTGCCGAGATCACCATGGCGATTCTGGCGCGGGCGCGCTCGCGCGATGCCTCCAAGGGCTATGCGGTCGATTTTCTTTCCGCCGCGATGGCGCCGAATCTGGCCGAGATCGCGCGGCAGGGGGTGCGCATCGTCTCCAATGCCGGGGGGGTGAACCCCGAAGGCTGCGCCGCTGCGCTGCGCGCGGAAATCGCCGCGCAGGGGTTGGCGCTGAAGGTGGCGGTGGTGATGGGCGACGATCTGATGGCCGATCTGGCGCAGATCGCGGCGCGCGCGCCGAAAGACATGTTCACCGGCGCGCCCTTTCCCGCGCCGGACAGGATCGGCAGCATCAACGCCTATCTCGGCGCCTTTCCCATCGCCCGGGCACTGGAATGGGGCGCCGATATCGTCATCACCGGACGCTGCGTCGACAGCGCCGTGACGCTGGGGGCGTGCATCCACCATTTCGGCTGGGGGCGCGAGGCGCTCGATCAGCTCGCCGGGGGCAGTCTGGCCGGGCATGTCATCGAATGCGGCCCGCAGGCGACGGGGGGAAATTTCACCGACTGGGCCGAGGTGCCCGACATCGCCGATATCGGCTATCCGATTGCCGAGATTCGCGCCGACGGGTCGTTCACCATCAGCAAACCGGCGGGCACTGGCGGGCTGGTCAGCCGCGCCACCGTGGCCGAGCAGATGCTGTACGAGATCGGCGACCCGCAGGCCTATCTTCTGCCCGATGTGGCCTGCGATTTCTCGGCCGTGACCCTGCACGAACCCGCACCCGGCATGGTCGAGGTCACGGGCGCGCGCGGCATGGGTGTGCCCGACAGCTACAAGACCTGCGTGACATTCGCCGATGGCTGGCGGGGCGGGCATCTGTTCGGCTATTACGGCATCGACGCCGAGGCCAAGGCACGGCGTTTCGCCGACGCCGCCATCGCCCGCGCCCGGCGCGTGTTGCAGGGCATGAACGCGCCCGATTTTGACGAGGTCAGCGTTGAAATCCTCGGCGCCGAAGCGCAGTTCGGAGCGTTGCGCCAATCCGGCCCGGCGCGCGAGGTCGCGGTCAAGATCGCCGTGCGACACGACGAGGCGCGCGGCGTCGGGGTATTCCTGAAAGAGGCGACCGGGCTGGGGCTGGCGGCACCACCGGGGCTTTGCGGTTTTGCCGGGGCGCGGCCCAAACCCTCGCCGGTCATGGCGCTGTTTTCATATCTGACGCCGAAAGACCGGGTGCGGATCACGGTTGCCGACGACACCGGGCAGGAGGCGGTATCCGACACCATCCCCGACCGGCCCGTTACGGCGCCGATCCGCCCCGCCGATCCGCCCGCCATCGCGCCCGGCGAGGTTGAACTGCCGCTGATCGCGCTGGCATGGGGACGCAGCGGCGACAAGGGCGACAGCGCCAATATCGGCGTCATCGCCCGGCGCCCCGAATATATCGGAGCGATCTGGCAGGCGCTGGACGAGGCCCATGTCGCGCGCGTGTTCGGGCATTTCCTGCGCGGCGGGATCGAACGTTTCTACCTGCCCGGCAGCCAGTCGATGAACATCCTGCTGCACGGGGTTCTGGGCGGCGGCGGCACCTCGTCGTTGCGCAACGACCCGCAGGGCAAGGGCTATGCGCAATTGCTGCTGGCCGCCCCGATCCGGGTTCCCGCGACATTGGCGGAGGGGATAAGATGAGTGCTTACAAGACGGTTACGGACGTTTCCTCACCTGAATTTTCCGCCAACCGCGCCGACATGCTGGCGCTGGTGCAAAGGATGCGCGGTCTCGAGTCGCGCGCCGAGACGGCCTCGGAACGTCGCCGCAAGGTGTTCGACAAGCGCGGCCAGCTATCCCCGCGCGAACGGCTCTGGGCACTTCTCGACCCCGGAATGCCGTTTCTCGAGCTTTTCAACATGGCGAATTATCTGGTCGATGATCCGGACCCGGAGACCTCGATCCCCGGCGCCAGCGCCATCACCGGCATCGGTTTCGTCTCGGGTGTGCGCGCGATGATCCATGTCGACGATTCAGGGATAAATGCCGGTGCGTCGACCACCCGCACGGTGCAAAAGGCGCTGGGGGCGCTGGAGATCGCGCTGAAACAGAAACTGCCCTTCGTGCATTGCGTGGAAAGCGCCGGGGCCAATCTGATGGCCTATACGGTCGAGCTTTGGGCGCATGGCGGCGGCATGTTCGCGGGGCTGGCGCGCCTGTCGGCGGCGGGGATTCCGGTGATTACCGTGCTGCACGGCGCCTCGACCGCCGGGGGCGCCTATCAGCCGGGGCTGTCCGATTACGTGATCGCGGTGAAGGGCAACGGCATGGCGATGCTGGCCGGCGCGGCGCTGTTGCGCGCCGCCACCGGCGAGGTGGCCGAAGACGCGGAACTGGGCGGGGCTTCGATGCACGCGCGCACCACCGGGCTGGTCGAATATCTGGCCGAGAACGACGCCCATGCGCTGGAAATCGCGCGCGAGGTGGTCGCCGGGTTGGGCTGGAACGATGGTGTGAACCTGCCCGAGTTGCCCGATTTCGACCCGCCCGCGCTCGACTCCGATCAACTCGCCGGGGTGGTGCCGGTGGATTATCGCAAGCCATACGATGTGCGCGAAGTGGCGGCGCGGCTGGTCGATGGCTCGGATTTGCGCGATTTCAAGCCCGATTTCGGCGCCGCGACGGTCTGTCTGCATGGGGTTTTGCAAGGACACAAGATCGGGATCATCGGCAATAACGGGCCGCTCGACCCGGATGGCGCCAACAAGGCGACGCATTTCCTGCAATTGCTGGATCAGGCCGGGACGCCGGTTATTTTCCTCAACAATACAACCGGCTACATGGTCGGCACCGAATACGAACAGGCCGGGATGATCAAGCACGGATCGAAGATGATCCAGGCGGTGACCAATCTGCGGGTGCCCAAGATTTCGCTCTATGTCGGGGCCAGTTTCGGCGCCGGGAATTACGGCATGTGCGGGTTCGCCTTCGGGCCCGATTTCCTGCTGACATGGCCGAACGCGATGACCGGGGTTATGGGGGGGCAACAGGCGGCGATGACGATGGAACAGGTGGCGCGCCGCACTGCCGAGCGCAAGGGGGTCGCGGTGGACGAGGCCCGCCTTGCCGCGCAGCGGGCGCGGCTGGTGGCGCATTTCGATGCCCAGTCGGATGCGTTTTATACTTCGGGGCGGGTGCTGGATCACGGCATGATCGACCCGCGCGACAGCCGCCGGGTGATCGGTTTCTGTCTGGCCACCTGCCGCGAGGCGCGGGCGCGGGCGCTGAACCCCAACGCCTTTGGCGTGGCGCGGCCATGAGGCGCGATTTCACCTCTGTTCTGGTCGCCAACCGGGGCGAGATCGCGCTGCGGATCATGCGCAGCGCGCGCGCCGAGGGCCTGCGCTGCATCGCCGTTTACACCGACGTTGACGCCCGCGCGCCGCATGTGGATTTTGCCGACGAGGCAATCAGGATCGGCGCCGGCCCGGTCGGAGACAGCTATCTGTCCGCAAACGCGATTCTGGACGCGGCGCGGACCAGCGGCGCTCAGGCGATCCACCCCGGCTATGGCTTTTTGTCCGAGAACGCCGGGTTTGCCCGCGCGGTGGTGCAGGCGGGGCTGGTGTTCATCGGCCCGTCGGCGCGCGCGATCGAGACGATGGGCGACAAATCCGCCGCGCGACGCCTGATGACAAGGGCCGGTATTCCTTGCGTGCCGGGATATGATGGCGCCGATCAGTCCGACGCCACCTTGCGCGCCGAGGCCGATAGGATCGGCTATCCGGTGATGATCAAGGCGGCGATGGGCGGTGGCGGCAAGGGGATGCGGGCGGTTGCCGGGCCGGATGATTTCGACGCCGCGCTGAAAATGGCGCGGGCCGAGGCGCTGGCGGCTTTCGGGGCGGATGAGGTGATCCTTGAGCGCGCCATCGCCAACCCGCGCCATGTCGAGTTTCAGATCATCGGCGATGCGCATGGCCATGTGCTGCATCTGGGCGAGCGCGATTGTTCGGTGCAGCGACGCCACCAGAAGGTGATCGAAGAGGCGCCCTGTCCGGTGCTGAGCGCCGATGTGGGATCCTCTAGAGTCGACCTGCAGGCATGCAAGCTTGAGTATTCTATAGTCTCACCTAAATAGCTTGGCGTAATCATGGTCATAGCTGTTTCCTGTGTGAAATTGTTATCCGCTCACAATTCCACACAACATACGAGCCGGAAGCATAAAGTGTAAAGCCTGGGGTGCCTAATGAGTGAGCTAACTCACATTAATTGCGTTGCGCTCACTGCCCGCTTTCCAGTCGGGAAACCTGTCGTGCCAGCTGCATTAATGAAT
>AMFO01001625.1_pt1 | contig 35239 bp, 30 predicted proteins | sample 552608 | NCBI WGS metagenome assembly AMFO01 (sample SAMN01893955, study PRJNA167987) | microbial mat metagenome | biome: hydrothermal vent | place: USA: Loihi, Hawai'I | collected 2003-05-01
CGGGCGTCAAGGGAAAAAATCCTCGAAACGAGCGGGGCACCCGACAAGCAGCCCACCCTGAGCTGCAGGGGTACGCAAGTCACGCCTGACCCCGACGCCCCGCGCAGGGGGCCTCCTCCAGCGCGGGGGATGGTCCCGTCGGAGACGCCCCTCGCAGCTCGTCCAGAAGCCCGCCTCCCGCTGAGGGGGGACGGTCGGGCATACGCTGGCTGGGCGTCTCGGTAGCGTCCCGAGCAGCTTGAGGACTCGCGGGCGCAACTGACGGCCCCTCTTCAGCCACACACCGTGGCGGGGAATCCCGGCACCGTCGTTGCCCGAGAGGGGTCCGACGCCTAGAATGCGCCTGGAATCGCCGCCGCGGGGGCGCCACGAGGCCTCCGCGCCGGCTGGGACTGGGCTCGAGGCCTTCTCCCAGACATCGCATGCCGCGAGACCGTGCCGTGGGCAACGATCCGCCCACGGCTACCGCAGGGAGGAACGCTTACTGTGACGATGGAAGTGGAAAAGATGATCCGGGAGATGAAGGAGCGGATGCCGTGGATCCGCTACCGCGTCGTGGATCCCGAAGACGTGCCCGCCATCCTCGCCAAGCTCGGCTACGACGAGTGGTACGACCGGGGCAAGTACGACGTCATCACCTTCCACGAGGGCGGGAAGGAGAGGGCACTGCTGGTCTGGAACCTCGCCAAGGGGCCCGACCGCCGCAATCCCCGCCGGCCGTGGGTGGAGACGACCGGGGAGGGCTCGGCCGTGACCCCGATCCCCACCCCGTGACGGGGCTGGGGACGCCACACCATCCCCTCGGCCCGCGCCCCCAGCCCGAGACTAGGACGCCGGCTCCTCTAGTAGCCTCCGGACGAAATTCGGCAGCGCGAAGCAGGCCGCGAAGACGTCCCGGTTGAGATAGCGCAGCTTCGGCTCCAACCGCTCCAAGCGCGACGGGTCCGCCAGACGCGTCGGGTCCTGCTCCTTCGTCGCGACACAGAAGGCCCACAGGAAGCCGGGGTACGTGGGGATCGTCGCCAGGTAGAGGGCCACCTGGGGGAAGACCTTGCGCAGCTCATGGTGGACCCGGATCGTCCAGCCCTCGTGGAAGAAGGGGGATCCGGCCAGCGTCCCGAAGACGCCCTGCGGCCCCAGCGCGCGAGCGACGTGCCGGTAGAAGTCCTCGCTGTAGAGGCCCAGGCTCACGGGATTGGGATCGGTGCCATCCACGAGGATCACGTCCTGGGAGCCTTCGGGCAGCTCCTTGAGGCGCGCGACCCCGTCGCCCAGGTGCAGGTGGAAGCGGGGATCGTCGAAGGAGGAGGCCACCGAGGGGAAGTACTTGCGGCAGACATCCACGACCATCTGGTCGATCTCGCACAGCTCCAGCCGCTCCACCTCCTCGTGCCGCAACACCTCGCGGGCCGCCCCGCCGTCGCCTCCGCCCACCACGAGCACGTTCCGTGGCGCCGGATGCGCCAGCACCGGGACGTGCCCCAGCATCTCGTGGTAGATGAACTCGTCCGCCTCGGTGAACTGCACCGCTTGATCCAGCATCAGAATCCGGCCGAAGGGCTTGCACGAGAAGACCTGGATCTTCTGGTACGGGCTCTCGCCAAGGAAGAGGACCTCGTCGGCGATGTAGGTGATGAACTGGTGGTCGCTGACCGTCTCGGTGATGTAAGTCTTCAGCACGAGCTGGACCGGGTGTTCGCCTTTCCCCATTTCTTGCCTCCTCCTGCTTCCCGACCCGTCCCCAAGGCCGCTCCGGACGCCGAACGCGCCCAAGAATACACTGTCTTCATCCCATGTTCATAGGGGTGCCTTTCCCCCTTGTCGCCATGTCCCGCGACGCGAGATAGCGACGGTCAGACCCGCTCGCTCGGGGCCCTCGAAGGGAGATACGGCCCAGGGGCCCCGTGACAGCGAGTCCACATCTGTCGCAGGCTTGCGTCGCCATGGTCGCCGGTGAGACCGAAGGCCTACGCCTCTTGGGCCGAGTCCACCCCCCTAGGTCCCCAAGACAAGTCATCTCCCGCGATGTGGAGGCAGAACGGACCCGAAGACCCCAGGTGGCATGAGATTCGCTCCATGCACGGGTGTCATGCCCCCAAACATGGGACCCAAGGAAAGGAGGGATAGCTATGCGCTCGTCTCGCGTACTCTTTGCGATGGTCTTGTTCGTAGTTCTCAGCTCCATTCCAGCATCTTCCAGGGCCGCCACCATCGTGGATGTGCTGGTCACCGCAGACGGCAGGGAGCTCGGGAATGACAGCCGCATCACGAACCCTCAGGGGTGGCTTCCTCCAGGAACCACGGTTGCATTCGAGGTGACCATCCGAGGAAAGCAGGAAATGGGATTCCTCGGGGTCACGATTCAGGATGAGGATGGAAACGAACTTGACCTCGACGTAGAGCCTTTCGAGCTGGAATCGGGTTTTCTCGGGAGCAGGGACGAGACCCGGGTCGTGGTTTACGGCACTCTGGGCCCTCCTTTGGGTGTCCTGGATGATGACTACCCTTTGCGGCTGCGGTACGTCGTCTGCCTCTGGCGCGATCGCGTTCTGGCGTACCGTTGCCACAACGGGCCTGACGGCACACCCTGTGTCTACTGCCGCCGCAACGGGTATCACATGGAGGGACGGATCGCCTGCACGGGCTGGCGACATCTCGGCGTGCTTGGCGATTTTGTAGCGGCGACGAGGCACTAGACGCGCTCCGGCAATCGGGGGGCGCCGTTACCGGATCTTCACCCACCGCGTCTCCAACGGGTACTGACCTGGTCCTCGCAGACGGATCCAGTAGACGCCCGATGGAAGCGAGGACACCTCTTCGACGAATCCTGGTCGTGACAATGTCCGCACAAGGAGCCGGCGCCCCCCTGGCCCAATGATACTCAGCTCAAACCCCTCTCCCCGAAGCCCGGGCCACCAAACCTTGAGGGCCGAGCGCGATGGATTCGGCCACACCCGAAGGCGCGGCACCCCGCCCCCCGCGATCTCCCCCACCCCGGCCCCCTCCGGCATGACGAAGCTCCAGGTCTCGCGGCTCTGACGCACGTGCTCGTCGGCATCCACCGCCCAGACGTTCCACGCGTAGGCCGTCCCGGGCCACAGGACGTCGGGGACCACGAGGAAGGTGTCCACGATCCCCGCGTGCACCAGGGTGTCGCCAGGAGCCCCCACCTCCCAGATCCGGACCGTGTAGGTCGGCGGATCGGGTGAGTCGAGGTCCTCGCTGGCCTGCCAGCGCAGCACCAGCGGCAGCGTCGGCACCGAGCCGTCCGCCGGCGCCACGAGCGAGAAGGGCAGCGGGTAGATCGGCGTCTGGGAGAAGATGGCCTCGTAGACGTCGGGGCGACCCCAGCCGTAGTCGTTGTCGGGATTCTGCGCGTGGTCGCCGGTGGCTTTCAGCGCCTCGATCACCTCCACGGGGCCCCACTCCGGATGCGCCTCCAGCACCAGCGCCGCAGCGCCCCCGATGAGCGGTGTCGAGAGCGAGGTCCCGGAGGCCCAGCCGTAGGTGTCGGTGCCATCCGCGGAGGGGGCCCAGCAGTCCAGCCCCCGGGCGCAGAGCTCCGGCTTCGTGCGCCCATCGTACGTGGGCCCGCGGCTGGAGAACCAGGTCACCTCCCCCAGGCTGTCCACCGCCCCGCAGGCGATGATCGTGTCGGCGTCCGCCGGGGTCCCCAGCGTGCCCGGATCGGGGCCGTAGTTGCCCATGGCGTTGACACAGAGGATGCCCTTCTGCGCGGCGATGTCCACGGCCACCGTGATGACCGCCGTGTCCCCGTCCAGGTCCTCGTATCCGTAGCCCGTGTTGTCGTCGAACCAGAGGTAGATGAGGGAGGCGGACGTCATCCAGACGCCCAGCGTGTCGGCCCACTCCAGGGCCGCGACGTAGTTGTCCTCCTCGGCGTGCGTCTCGCTGCGGATGTCCTCCGTCTTGGCCAGCACGAACGAGGCGTTGTAGGCGGGCCCGATGACCTGCCCCGGGCTGTAGCCGCCCAGCGTCCCCCAGGTGGCGGTGCCGTGGTTGTGCGCGTTGGGGTCGTCCTCGGGCTCGTTCTGGACGTTCCCGTCGCCGAAGACGAAGTCCCACTCGGCGACGACGTCGGCGTGGGCGAAGGCCTCGTGGTCCTTGCGGAAACCGGTGTCCAGCATCATGAGGAGGACCCCGGCCCCCGTGAAGCCCGCCTCGTGGGCCGCGGGCACCCCGATCTCGGCGAGCTGGCCGTAGGAGGCCCCGTAGAAGGAATCCCTTGGCGGTGTCCCGCCGCCCCGGCTCTCGAGCCGAGGGACGACACCGCGGGCCACCGGCTGGATGCGGGCCACATAGGGCAGCTCGGCCACCCGGCGCAGCACCTCCAGCGACATCCGGAAGCTGGCCCCGTTGAGCCAGCGGGTCCGGTGCCGCAACCCCGCACCCAGGGCCTCCACTCCGCGCACGTAGGGCTCGTAGACCGGAAGGTCCCGCCAGTCCGCCAGGGGCCGGCCCCGGACCCGGGCCCGGCGGCGGCGCACCTGCGGGGAGAGGCGGCGGGCGAAGGCCTCCACCGCCGCGGCCGTCTCCTCCGGGGAGAGACCCTTGTCGCGGAAGAAGACCCAGACGACCCACTGGCGTTGCGGAGGATCCCGTTGGAGGCTGGCGCGCAGCGCGGGATGGATCCACGCCTCGGCCCCCGCTGGGGTGGTCCCCAGGAGGGCCGCAAGGGCGAGCCAGACCGGGAGATAGCGACGCAGTTCCATGGCCCATTCATCATAGCACAATTCTGCGCCGAGGGCATCGGCCGCCAGCGGTCGAACACGGGGGCTGTGCCCTGCGTAGTTGAGGTAGGAAGGGTCCTGGACAGCCGCGTTCCGGGGGCCTAGACTCTTGGCGCTGACGGGAGACGCCGGGGCGGGGTTCCCGGAAGCGAAGGAGGGGGTTCGACGATGGACTTCTTGCTGACGTTGATCCTGCTTCCACTCCTGCTCCTCGGGGCAGGGGTGCTGCTCTTCCTGCTCGTGGGGCTGGCCTTCAAGCTGATCCTGCTGCCGCTGAAGCTGGTCTGGGGGCTCCTGGTCGGTCTGGCGGGCCTGGTGGCCTTGATCCTCGCCCTTCCCCTTCTCGTCCCGCTGCTCGTGGGCATGCTGGGGCTCGGCCTGACCCTCCTTCTGCTCTGCTTCGGGTTGCTGCTCCTCCCCGTGGGTCTGCTCCTCTGGTGGTTCTAGGAGCGGCGGCTGCCTTCCGGCTCAGCGCAGTCCCCCCAGCGCGTTGAGCGCCCGGCGCGCCGAAGGGGCCCGCGGCCCCTGCGGGGCCTTCTCCAGATACGTCAGGAACTCCTCCCGCGCCTCCAGGATCCGGCCCTGGGCGTGGTAGAGCGCCCCGGCGGCGAAGTGGACGTCGGGGTGGCGCGGATCGATCTCCCGGGCACGCTGAAGGTGCTTCTGGGCCTCCCCGAGCTGGCGCAGGCCGACGTAGATGAGGACCATGTCCGTCTCGATGGTCGGATCGGGCCAGTAGTAGGCCTTGGCGATCCCCAGCTCCCGCAGCGCCTCCTGGGCGCGGCGCTGGCGGCGGTAGAGGACGGAGAGGCGGTAGTGGCGCCATCCGAAGTCCAGGAGCCGCGTGTCGCCGGCCAGCATCTGGCGGTAGAGCTCCTGCTCCTCCGGGCCCATGAGGCCCTCCAGTTCCCGGATCCGGCCCCGTAGGAACGTGCGGACCCGGCCGTTCTCGTAGCACTGGGTGAAGGGCCACTTGGTCAGCTTGTAGGTGTCGGTGAGGTAGAGGCCCGAGACGAGGTCCAGCGCGTTGGCCCCGATGCGCTTCAGGTAGACGTCCCCACCCTGGATGCGCTCCAGGTCCCACGGGCCGAAGCGCTCCGCCACGGGGCTGCGGGCCAGGGCCTCCACGATGGCCCGCGCCATCCAGGCGTGCCCGGAGGGGAAGGGGTGGAGGTGCTCGGTGAAGAAGCCCAGGCCGGGGCCGAAGGGATGCTCCGCGTAGAGCAGGCTGTCCAGGTCCACGAAGATGAGGTGGTGCCGGCCCTGGGTGTCCCAGCGCCGCGCGATCTCCCGAAGGACCTCGTTCTGGGCTTCGCAGGCGCGGAAGTGCACCGCATCCAGGTTGCGCGCCTTCCGGTACTCCTTGAACGCCGCGGCGGAATCCCCCAGGGCGTCCAGGCAGCGGCCCAGCCGGAAGTGGCTCTCCGCGTATTCCGGATCCAGCCCGATGCAGGTGCGGAAGGCCTCGGCGGCTTCCTCCCACCGCTCCTCCTTCATCAGGCTCACCCCGCGACGGAAGGCGGCGTCGAAGGCCCCGGCCTTCTCCTGGGGGAAGTCGCAGCCGTGGCGCGATCCCATGGGGGACTGGTCCCGGACGTTGCTGAGGTTCGTGCACAGCACGACGTCCACGCCCTCGGAACGGGCCGTGGCCAGCATCTCCAGGACGTTGGCGCGGTACTGCTCCAGCAGCACGCGGTGACGCGGGTCGCAGGAGCGCAGCTCGTGGCGCTTCATGAGCCACATGCCGAAACCGCGTCCCTTGGCCTCCTCGGGGACCCCAATGCCCGCCCGCGCCAGGAGGTCCCGCACGAGCCGGATGAGGCGCAGGTTGCGGAACCAGAGGCTCGCTTTGGCCAGCGTCCGGTTGGCGAAGGTCCGCTGCACGGGGCTGTCCACCCCGTCGGCCCCGTAGGCCTCGTTGTGGCCCGAGTAGATGACGATGAGGTCGGGATCGTACTTGAGGAGCCGCTTGTGGATGGCCAGCACGTCGAGGCTGGAGATGGCCACGACCCCGCAGTTGACGACCTGGTAGTCGCGCTCGGGCGCGGCGTCCCGGAGCATCTCGCGCAGGAAGGTGGGAAACGCGGCCCAGGTCCCGAAGGGGTCGCCTGCGGTGGAGGACTCCCCGGTGACGAAGATCCGGAGCGTGCGCGGTCCCTTGCGGGCGGGGAAGGACTCGTAGCCCGGCGGCTTGGTGGCCCAGCTGGGGAAGAAGAGCTCGCTGATGCGGCGGTTGAGGAAGTAGTAGTCCTCGCCACCCACCTTCGCCTTCACGAAGGGGTCCTTGGGGGGACCCACGTGGAAGAGGCCCAGGACCAGCTCCGCCACCAGGAGCAGCCCTGCAGCGACCCCGACGCCGAAGAGGACGAGTCCCAGCGCGGCCAGCGGCGAGGTCCGGGAGCCTTTCTCCTCCGTCTCGGTCATGTTGCGCAGCCTAGGATCCGGCCCCCGGCGCGGTCAAGTCGGCCGGATCGGCGGGCTCCAGGCAGGCGGCGAGGGCCTCGTGGATCCGCCCGTTGGTGGCCACGATCTCCCATCCGGTGCGCCAGAGCGCGCCGCCGGAGAGATCCCCCACCCGGCCGCCCGCTTCCTGGACCATGAGGGCCCCGGCCGCCACGTCCCAGGGGTTCAGGTACAGCTCCCAGAAGCCGTCGAAGCGCCCGCAGGCCACGTAGGCCAGATCCAGGGCCGCCGAGCCGCCCCGGCGCACCCCCCGGGCCCGCAGGGTGACCCGCTGGAAGTTGCCCAGGTTCGTGTTCCGGCGCTCCGCCTGCAGGTAGGGGAAGCCCGTGGAGAGAAGCGCCTCGGCCAGCTCGGCCGTGGCGGAGACCCGAAGTGGGGCCTCCCACCCCAGCGACTCGGCCCGGAACCGGCCGCCGCGGCCGCGGACCGCCCAGAAGAGCTCCCCCAGGTAGGGGGCCCAGATGACCCCCAGGGTCACCTCCCCCTCCTCCTCCAGGGCCAGGCTCACGCAGAACATCGGGTGGCCGTGGACGAAGTTCGTGGTGCCGTCCAGCGGATCCACGATCCAGCGCCGCCCGCTCCGGCCCGGGCGCTGGAGCGCCTCCTCCGCCAGGAGCCCGTCGCCCGGGCGTTCCCGCTCCAGGATCGCTGCGATGGCCCGCTGGGCTGCCAGGTCCGTCTCGCTGACGAGATCCCGCCAGCCCTTGCGGTCCACCCGCTGGCGTCGGCCGTATCCCTCCATGAGGATCCGGCCCGCCTCGCGGGCCACCTCCAGGGCCAGTTCCAGATCGTCTGCCATGGAACCCTTCCTCGACCCTGCACCCCTTCCCACGGAGCCCAGCCTATCGCCCCCGGCTACGCACGTCACCGCCGGTGTTGTAGGATTCGAGGCATGATGGGCAAGAGAGCGTATCTGGTTCTGGTGCTGGGGGGCCTGGCCTGGAGCCTCGCGCCGGCCCGGGCCGTTTCCCCCGATTACGTGGATCGCTTCGAGGAGCGCTACATCCTTCGGGGCGCGCCGGTGGACCCGGACACCTTCCTGGCCCGCTCGCGCTACGACCGCCTCTTCCCGCCGGGCGAGACCTGCTCCGACAGCACACGGCTGTCCAACGAGGAGGGGGCGGTGGCGTGGGACGTGGCCCCGCGGCTCCTGTCGCTGGCGGAGATGTACGGGCTGACGGGAGAGCGGCGTTACCTGGAGGCGGGTCTGGCCTGCATCCCGGCGATCCTGGAGGCCCGCGACCACCGCCGCGGCCTAAGCCTCTGGACCGGCGACGTCGCCCCCGTCTGGGGCTCCTCCAAGTACAGCAAGAGGGGGCGCACGGCGCATCTCATCCACACGGCGATGATCACGTGGGCCATGATGGAGATCCTGGACCTGGCCCGCGGCGAGGAAGGGCTCCTGGCGGAGGAGACGCTGCGCGCCTACCTGAAGGAGATCGGGGAGAGCCTGCGCTTCCACGATCGCCAGTGGCGCGAGCGCCGCGCGGAGCAGGAGGGCTACTACCTCGAGGACGAGCCGGAGATGCCCCATCCCCAACCGGCCAACGCGCAGGCCGTGGCGGGACTGGCGCTGGAGGCCTACGGGCGTCTCTCCGGCGAGAGCTGGGCTGCGGAACGGGCGGATCGGCTGGCCCGCTTCCTGAAGGAGCGGATGATCGTGGGGCCCCAAGGCCAGCTCTTCTGGGAGCACGATCTGAGGATCCGCTACAAGTCGCCGCGGGAGGATGCCGAGTGGCGCCGCTACGAGGACATCTCCCACGGGGCGCTGGTGGCCCGCTTCGTGCTCACCATGGCCCGCCAGGGACGTGTCTTCGGCGAGGAGGACATCCGCCGCCTGACGCAGACGGCGCTCCACGGTTTCGCGCAGCGCACCGACGGCATCCTCTTCGCCGACCTGGCCGGCCGGGGAACCTCCCCGCCGCGCCTGGCGCGCAACGCCGCCGTCTGGCTCCCGGTGGCGACGGCCTCACCGGAGCTCTACCCGCGGATCCTGCGCTTCTACCTGCGCTACTTCCCGGAGCCCACGCCGTGGGAGCTGGCGTGCCTCATCCGGTACCGGCCCACGTCGGAAACCGGCGGGCCGTGAGGATTCCCGCTTGCCCGGCCGATAGGGGGCATTGTATGGTCCGGGCTCGACGGCCGGGGCAGGAGGAAACATGGCGGACCTGATGGACAAGCTCGTCTCCCTGTGCAAGCGCCGGGGATTCGTCTATCCCTCCAGCGAGATCTACGGGGGGATCAACGCCTGCTGGGACTACGGCCCGCTGGGCACGCTGCTCAAGAACAACGTGAAGGCGGCCTGGTGGCGGGCCATGACCCAGTTGCGCGACGACATCGAGCCGCTGGATGCCGCCATCCTCATGCACCCCAAGGTCTGGGAGGCCTCGGGGCACGTCGAGCACTTCACCGACCCGCTGGTGGACTGCCGGCAGTGCAAGGCCCGCTTCCGCGCCGACGAGCTTCCCGGGGACCCCACCGATCCCCAGACCCCGTGCCCCCGATGCGGCAACCGGGGCACGCTGACCCCGCCGCGGCAGTTCAACCTGATGTTCAAGACGTTCATGGGGCCGGTGGAGGACGAGGCCTCGGTCATCTACCTGCGCCCGGAGACGGCCCAGGGCATCTACGTGAACTTCGAGAACGTGCGGACCACCGCGCGCAAGAAGATCCCCTTCGGGATCGCGCAGATCGGCAAGGCCTTCCGCAACGAGATCACGCCCGGCAACTTCATCTTCCGCACGCGCGAGTTCGAGCAGATGGAGATGCAGTACTTCGTGAAACCCGGCGAGGACGAGAAGTGGTTCGAGTACTGGAAGGAGCAGCGCTTCCAGTGGTACCTGGACATCGGGATCCGCCGGGAGAAGCTCCGCTTCCACGAGCACGGCCCCGACGAGCTGGCCCACTACGCCAAGGCCGCCTTCGACATCCAGTACGAGTTCCCCTTCGGGTGGAAGGAACTGGAGGGGATCCACAACCGCACCGACTACGATCTGTCGCGCCACCAGCAGTACTCGGGGAAGAAACTGGAGTACTTCGACGACGCCACCCGCGAGCACTACATCCCCTACATCATCGAGACCTCCGCGGGATGCGACCGCACCATGCTGACCTGCCTGGTGGATGCCTACCGGGAGGACGAGGTGGAGGGCGAGAAGCGGGTGCTGCTCTCGCTGCACCCGAGGCTGGCCCCCATCAAGGTGGCCGTCTTCCCGCTGGTCAAACGCGACAACATGCCCGAGATCGCCCGCAAGATCGCCAGCGACCTGCGCCGGCACTTCACCGTCTTCTACGACGAGTCGGGCGCCATCGGGCGCCGCTACCGCCGCCAGGACGAGGCGGGCACCCCCTACTGCGTCACGGTGGACTCCCAGACGCTGGAGGACGAGACGGTGACCATCCGCTGGCGGGACACGCTGGAGCAGGAGCGCTGCAAGATCTCGGATCTGGCCCGCCGCATCCAGCAGCTCCTGGACTCCGCCTAGCCTCCCTAGACGCTTTCCGCCCGCCGTTCCCGCCGAGCCTCGAGGCCCAGCTCGCGCCGCAGCGCCGCCGCGAGATCCGGGTAGAAGAAAGCAAAGCGGGTCCGCTCCAGGGCCACGGGAAGCGCCCGCACCCCGGCCAGCAGCAGCTCCCGGCCCATCTCGCCGAAGAGCGCCCGCACCACCGGCGCCGGAAGCGGCAGCACCGCCGGGCGGCCCAGCAGCCGCGCCAGCGTGCTGGCGAAGACGGCCTGGGGAACGGGCCTCGGGGCGACGAGATTGACCGGTCCCTCCAGGCGCTCCTCCCCGAGGCAGTGAAGCAGCGCGCCCAGGAGGTCGTCCATGGCGATCCAGCTCACGTACTGGCGCCCCGATCCGATGCGCCCCCCCAGCCCGAGGCGGAAGGCCGGCAGCATGCGGGCCAGCGCTCCGCCGGCGCCGCTGAGGACCATCCCGATCCGCCCATGCACGACGCGCACGCCGGCCCGGCGGGCCGCCTGGGCCGCCTCCTCCCAGCGCTGGCAGACCTCGGCGAGGAAGCCGCGGCCGGGACCGCAGGACTCGTCCACCGGCTCCGCGCCCCGGTCGCCGTAGTAGCCCACGGCCGAGGCGCAGAGGAAGACCCGTGGGGGCTGGTCGAGCCGGGCCAGGGTCTCGGCCAGGAGCCGGGTCGAGCGGACCCGGCTCTCCAGGATCGCCCGCCGGCGCCGCGCGTTCCACCGGCCCGCCGCGATGTTCTCCCCGCCGAGATGGATCCAGGCATCCATCCCCTCCACCGCGGGCGCATCCAGCTCCCCGCGGGCCGGATCCCAGGGGATCTCGTCGGGGGCTGTGGCACGGCGGCGCACGAGGCGGAAGACCTCGTGTCCGCCGGCTCGGAGGAAGGCCACCAGGTGGCGGCCGATGAGGCCGGAGGATCCGGCAACGAGGATCCTCATGGGGCCGGGTCCCTCGCGGTGGCGCAGGAGATCGTTGCGCAGCGTCTCGTGCGCGTGGGTCAGGAGGCGGCGGAGGCGGCGCCGCGCCGTAGGCTCCAACACCCAGCGGCCAAGCGTCCCGCCGGGGGGGACGAGGCTGACCACGTCCTCGCAGAGGCACATCCCGCCCTTGGTGGCCTCGTGACGGCACTCGAGGCGTAGCTCCCCCAGCGGGAAGCCCGAGAGACGCAGCGCGAAGCCGCTGCGCTCGGGGCACGGCTCCAGCGAGCCGCTCAGGCGCCAGCGGCGGCCGAGAGCCCGGGTCGTGAGCGTGACGACCCCTGGTGAGTCCGGCAGGCGATCGGGCCAGCCGGAGGGGTGTTCCCAGGGCGGGGCCAGGCGCGCGAGCGCCCCAGGACGCTTCAGCCACTCCCAGAGCCGCTCGGGCGGGACGGGAACCTCGCTGCGGTAGGTGAAGGTCGCCATGGGAGTCCTCCGGGTCGGGCTGGGGCCGCCTCCCGAGGACCCATTGGACAACGCGACGGGCACCGTTCCAAGGATCATGGGCGAGGGGCCGCCCCGGCTGGGACGGCCCCTCTTCGACCGGTGGAGGCGGCGGGAATCGAACCCGCGTCCGAAAGAACCTCAGCCTGAACGTCTACGTGCGTAGCCCGTCTATTGTCTCTCGCCGTCCGGGACTCCGGCGGGCAGGATTCCCGGCCGGCCAGCCCGTCATGTTTCGCCACCGCTTCCGGGCGCCACGGCGGCTAGCCCGCTCTTACGACGCCCCGACGGACCCCCAGCGGGCGGGGGATCCGGGGACGGGCTGCCGTTTCTTAGGCAGCCATTGCCAACTGAGCGTCGGCAGTTGTTTTTTCCCACTTGTTTTACGAGCCAGTGGGACCTCGGCACGCAGTCCAGGCCTCGCGTTCTCCGTCGAGACCTTTCGCCCCCCACTCCTGGAACGAACTGGGATGGGACGGGTTCCCGGACCTCCCTGGACCCCACCCCACACGCGCCCGCCCCCCGGCTAGAGATCGGAAGACCGGGGGATCACCGCCACACGAAAGCATCGGTGCGCCGCCAGGGACTCGAACCCCGAACCTACTGATTAAGAGTCAGCTGCTCTACCAGTTGAGCTAGCGGCGCCCGAAAGCCTCTGGGGCCCTGGGGGATTCCACCGGCCCCAGGGTAGAACGCCCCCCGCCGGGCGTCAAGATCCCGCGTCGGGGTCAGAAGGGCAGGTCGTCTTCCTCCTCCGCGACGTTCTCCGTCCCCGCCGGCTCGGGAACCTCCGTGGGTCCGATGTCGTCGACACTGCGGACGGGGACGTCCTCCTCGGGCGGACCCACCGGGGTGGCCGTGACCTCCGCCTCGGCCCGGCTGCCCAGGAGGACGACGCGCTGGGCCACGATCTCGGTCGTCTGCCGGTCGTTGCCGTCCCGGTCCTTCCACTTGCGGGTCTGGATCCGCCCCTCGACGTAGACCTGGCGGCCCTTCCGCAGGTACTCGTTCAGGGTCTCGGCCTGCCGGCCCCAGACGACGATCCGGTGCCACTCCGTGCGCTCCTGGCGCTGCCCGTCCCGGTCGGTCCAGCGCTCGTTGGTGGCCAGGGTGAAGGTGACCACGGAGTTGCCGTTGGGTGTGGTGCGCAGCTCCGGATCGCGGCCCAGGTTGCCGACGAGGATGACCTTGTTGACACTCATCGTCTGCCTCCTCTCCAGGGTTCCGGGCCCGGCGCCCGGGCCCGGCCCGGGGCGCTTGACAGCCCGAGAACCGCCCTCCTATCTTGGGGGACGCGGGGGATCGGTGTCACCCCTTCGATCGGGGTGTAGCGCAGTCCGGTTAGCGCACCTGCTTTGGGAGCAGGATGTCGGAGGTTCGAATCCTCTCACCCCGACAGACGCTTTCCGATTTCGGTGGTGGATGTAGCTCAGTCGGTAGAGCACTGGATTGTGGTTCCAGGAGTCGTGGGTTCGATCCCCATCATCCACCCCGGCATACTCAGCCTCACCGCCGCGGATCCACGGGCGCCTGTAGCTCAGCCGGATAGAGCAACGGATTTCTAATCCGTCGGTCGCAGGTTCGAGTCCTGCCAGGCGCGCGGCTGCTCGGCTGTACCCCTCCCACCTGGGGGCCTCGTCAGGCCTTCGCCGCCCCTGCTGGAGGAGGGAAAGGTTGCCAGATCCATGCCTGAGACAGCGGGACAGGGGAACCTCCCAGCCGCTCTCTTGATCCCCGTGCCTCCTGTGCCCTATCTTGGTCCCGCTGCCGGGGTGAGGGTATCCGCACGTCGTTCCTGAGGCGCCCACCGGACGGGATCCTCCACCTGCGATCGGGGAGCTCCTGTGAGGGCTTCTGTCGCTCCGTTCCCGGGTCAATGGTGAACATGCTACTTCCAGGGTTCACTGTGAACGCTGAGATAAGAGAACAGGAGAAGGTCGAGACGAGAGCCGGTATCGAGCCTGCCCTCTTGCTCGGCGGGTTGACCTCGAGCCTCCTGTCCGTGGAGGTATGCCTCGAGTAGTTGTGTGAGGAGACGAACGATGCGGAAGCTTCTTCTGTCAGGGATACTCATCCTGTTGCTCCTGGGCTGCGGCGACAAGGGGACGAGTCCAGGGGACACCACACCCCCTGCACGCGTGGAAGATCTGGCCATCCTGGGCGCCGAGGGAGGAAACGTGACGCTGACCTGGACGGCCCCCGGCGACGACGGAAGGGAAGGGAGGGCCAGTGCCTACGACGTCCGCTATGCCCAGGGAACACTGAGCGAAGCGAGCTGGGACAGTGCTCAGGCCGTCGTCTCTCCGCCCCTGCCGAAGACTGCGGGCGAAGCGGAGACCCTGCTCGTCAAGGGGATTCCGTCCGGTACCTGGGCCTTCGGCCTGAAGGCAGCCGACGAAGTCCCCAACTGGTCTGCGCTGTCCAACGTCGTGCAGGTGACGGTGCCGGCGGACACGACGCCACCGGCTCGGATCGAGGACCTTCAGGTGGTGGAGGTCGGCCCCCGCTCCGTGACCCTCGAGTGGACAGCACCGGGAGACGACGGCATGCAGGGTCGCGCAGCAGGGTACGAGCTCGGCTTCTCGGAGGATTCCCTCGCTGTCGCCAGCTGGTCCGAAATCGAAGTCGTCGGGGGCCTCGTGGCGGGCGAGCCGGGAGGCCGGGACTGGTACGAGGTCCGCGATCTCCTGCCGGGACGGCGCTACTTTTTCGCACTTCGGGCCCGCGACGAGGCGGAGAACTGGTCGGATGTCTCCAACGTCGTGGTGGCGACCACGGTTCAGTTCGTCAGACTGACTTGGAGCGACGGGCCCAGGGGAGCCGCAATGGGGGACTGGTCGCCGGATGGCCAGACGATCGCGTTCGACGCCGACTGGGGGCCCGACGGCCGGGAGCAACTCTATCTCATGCCAGCCAGCGGGGGGCCTGCCAGCCAGTTGATGCTGAGCCCCGACGGTGCGATGAGTCCAAGTTGGTCACCGGACGGGCAACTCCTCGCCTTCGTCGATCTCAGGGAAGAACCTGACGGTAGGTGGTTCGACCTCGGCTTGATCACCCCGACACCGGGCAGCAGCCCGGAGATCCTCGTGAGAGGAAACGCCGCGAAGCAGACGATCTCCAGGCCCGCCTGGTCCCCCGACGGTCAGCGGCTGGCCCATGTCCTGGTACTCCACTTCAGTCCTCCCGCCCCGCCTCAGACCGAGATCCGCATCGTGGAGGTCGCCTCGGGGAGATGGGAAACGCTGCTTGCCATGGACGGCATGTTCAGTGTCGCCTGGTCTCCCGATGGAGAGACCCTTTGGTTCGACGCCGGGGGACCCGGGGAGGGCAACCTCTGGGTGATCCCCGTATCGGGCGGCCAACCTGTCGCCATGACGACGCAAGCGGGTGACGAACGTCTCCCGGTCATCTCGCCCGACGGAAGCCGCGTGGCCTTCGCCGCCGACTGGTCCGGCACCTATGAGGTCTGGACGATGGGGACGGATGGTTCTTCCCTCCAACGCGTGAGCGATCTCGGGAAGGAGTACGTGTGGCCGACCTCTTGGTCGCCCGACGGCCGGGCCATCCTGGTGACCTTCTACGAGGACAGGATCTACGACGTGGGAATCCTTTACGTGGACTAGCCGGAGCCCCGATCCCTCTCCTCTTCGACGCGTCGCCGCCTCGAGAGGCCTCGCCTGGGGAACAGAGGGCTCTCTCGAGGAACTGGGTCTATCGCAAGGGTCGCCGGAGAATCCCGAGGCGCCCCAGGATCTCCCGCATGCGCCGGAAAGCCTCGCCGCGGTGGCTCCAGCGCCCCTTCTCCTCCAGCGTCATCTCGGCGAAGGTCTTGCCGGCCTCGGGCACATAGAAGACGGGATCGTAGCCGAAGCCACCCGCCCCCCTGGGGGCCTCGAGGATGATCCCCTCGCGTACCCCCTGGGTCAGGATCTCGAGCCCCGGCTCCAGGACGAGGGCCGCCACCGTGCGGAAGCGGGCCTTGCGCCCCTCCGGCGCCACACCCCGCAGTTCCTCCAGCAGGCGGGCGACGTTGTCCGCATACGTCGCTCCTGGTCCGGCGAAGCGGCTGCTGTAGACACCCGGCCGCCCCCCCAGGGCCTCCACCTCCAGCCCCGTGTCGTCGGCCAACGAGGGGCCCTGGACCACGGCGTGGAGCGAGCGGGCCTTGATGAGGGCGTTCTCCTCGAGGGTCTGGCCCGTCTCCTCGGGGGCGCGCGCCCCGGGCACCTCGCTGGCCGGGACGATCTCGAGGCCCGGGCCGTCGAGGATCTGGCGGATCTCCCGGAGCTTGTCCGGGTTGTGGGTGGCCACGAAGAGCCTCACGCCGGCCAGCCCTCCGGCGGGAGGATCCACGGGAGCGCCCGCTGCTGGTGGCGGTGCAGGCGCACGAGCCCCCGGCGGGCCAGCCGCAGGAGGCGGCGGAGCTCCTCCTCGGAGAAGGGCCGGCCCTCGGCGGTGCCCTGGACCTCCACGAAGTCGCCGCGGCCGGTCATCACGACGTTCATGTCCACGTCCGCCACCTGATCCTCCTCGTAGCAGAGGTCCAGCCTCACCTCCCCCTCCACGATCCCCACGCTCACCCCGGCCACCTGATCGCGCAGGGGGAAGCGCTCCAGCACGCCCGTCTCCACGAGACGCCGGCAGGCCTCGTGGAGCGCCACGTAGCCGGCCGTCACCGCAGCCATGCGGGTGCCGCCGTCGGCGTCGAGGACGTCGCAGTCCACGACGATCTGGCGCTCCCCCAGCGCGGCCAGGTCGGTGACGGCCCGCAGCGAGCGGCCCACCAGCCGCTGGATCTCCTGGGCCCGCCCCGAGGTCCGGTTGCGCGCCACGCGCTCGGGCACGGAGCGGGGAAGGAGCGCGTACTCGGCCGTCACCCATCCCGTGCCCTGGCCGCGCAGCCACTGCGGGACCTTGTCCTCCACGGTGGCCGCACAGACGACCCAGGTCCGCCCCATGCGGATCTCCGCGCTGCCCTCGGCGTGGCGGAAGAAACCGGTGCGGAGGCGCACCCGCCGCAGGCGCCGGGGGCCCCTTCCGTCCGGACGCGCCATGCTGCCCTCCTTCAGCGCTCGTACCAGGGAAGATCGGCCTGCTCGACCCTGGTGACCTCCCCCAGCGGACGGCCCAGGAAGCGTTCCCCGATCTCCTGGAACCGAAGGGGGATGTCGCTGACATAGTAGCGTGCCCGGCCGCCTCTCCCATCCCCCGGCTTCAGGAGACCGAGCTCCCCGAGCCGCTGGCGCATGACCTCCACGGCCGCCTCGCCCGACTCCACGAGACGGACTCCGGGACCCACGACCCGGGCGATGACCTCCCGGAGGAGCGGGTAGTGGGTGCAGCCGAGGATGAGGACATCGGCTCCCGAGGCCACGATGGGCTCCAGGTAGATCCGCGCCACCTCCTCCACCACCGGCCCGTCGAACCAGCCTTCCTCGGCCAGGGGGACGAAGAGCGGGCAGGCCCGGGAGACGACCTCGACTGCCGGATCGCGGCGCTTCAGTCCGCGCTCGTAGGCGCCCGAGCCCACGGTCGCCCGCGTGCCGATCACGCCGACGACGCCCTTGCGGGTGGCCGCCAGGGCCTGCTCCACCGCCGGCTCGATGACCCCCACCATGGGGACGTCGAAGTTCCGCTCCAGGCTCTCCATGGCCACCGCGCTGGAGGTGTTGCAGGCCACCACCAGGAACTTCACCCCGCGGCGCAGGAGGAACCGGGTGTTCTCGTGGGAGAAGCGGATCACCGTCTCGGGGCTCTTCGTGCCGTAGGGGACCCGGGCGGAGTCCCCGAAGTAGACGATGTCCTCCCCGGGCAGGCGATCCAGGATGTGCCGCACCACGGTGAGCCCACCGATCCCGGAATCGAAGACCCCGATGGGGCGTTCCCTCTGTGGCCTCTCCGCCATCTCCCGCCTCCTGGCCGGCCCGCCGCTAGGGGGCCACGTCCTCCCATCCGTACGGGCGGTCCAGGGGGACCTCCCGGACCAGCGGGGCCGCGACGTCCCCCTCCACCATGATCCAGACCCGGTCGATGCCGGGGACGTTCTGGAGCACGGTGGCCACCAGCGAGCGCACCGCCATCCACTCGCGGACGGGGTCGGGATCCATGAGCGTGCGCAGCGCCGCGGTGAAGTCGAGGTAGACCCCGCCGCGGCCGTCGAGGTAGACACCGGCGAGACTCGCCTCCCGGGGGATGAAGCTTCGTCCGCCGCGCCGGCTGCCCCGCTGCAGTGCGGCCACCAGGGCCCGGATCCGCTCCTCCGGGGACGTCGGGGCCGGGATCCACTGGATCTCGTCCTGGAGCCGGCCCCAGGCCGGCGCCCCGAAGTAGAGCCGGACCGGCACCAGCCAGGGAGCCTCCAGACGGCGCTCGGGGGCCGCCGGCGCCTCCGGCTCCGGCGTCCGGGGCCACAAGAGCACCAGGGTGGCCACCGCGCCCATGAGCACGAGCAGTGCGAGGAGCAGCCAGGGCCGGATCCCGCCCCACGTCCGCATCCCCTAGCCCTCCTCCCGTCCCGCCAGGAACTCCTGGACTGCGAGGGAGACCAGGTCGGCGAGCCGGCCAAGCCCCGCCCAATCGGCCTCCGCGGGGAAGTCGCCCGTGCTCTCCCATGCGGGCGTCAGGCGCCCCACGCGCAGCCGCACCCAGGGCAGGTCGAGACCCAAGTAGCGGGGCATCGGGCGGGTCATCTCCTGGACGGGGAAGGCATCCGCCAGCAGGGCCAGGAGCAGGTCCCGGAGGTAACGTGTGGCGGCCAGGTGGCGCTGTCCGGCCAGCTCCCACGGCAGGAAGAGGGAATCCGCCTCGGCCAGCGCCGAAGGAGGCCACCACCGCTTCGCGGGGACTTCCAGGAGGAGGCCGTTCGCTCCCGCCTCACCGGCGGGACCCACCGCGAGGACCAGCAGCACGGCGGCCCGGGCGCCGTTGGCCCGCGCGACGAGGTCTTCGGCCCGTTCCGCCGGGTCCGTCTCCAGGAGGCGAACGCGCCATCCGGGTAGCCGACGCTCCAGGCTCCGGAGCAGCTCGTTCGTCAGCCGGCGCAGGAAGTCCTTCGTCCGCCGCCCGGCGGCGGGCGCCTCCACCACGAGCAGCACCTCCCGGGCGTTCTTCCCCCGGGGAAGGGGGAGGTACCGGAGCGGGCGCCACCCCTTCCCGCTGGCCTCCCGCCCGCTCTGCGTGAGGGCCAGGACCAGGGTGGAATCCCCGGCACGGAACACCGGATTCCAGGCCTTGACACTGCGGTCGAGGCGCAGCAGCACTTCCGTTCCCCCCGCGCGCGGAAGCACCCTGGCCTCCTCCACCAGGTCACCGGCGGGCAGAGGGCCCCAGCCGGGCGCGGGCCAGCGCCCGGGCAACCGCACGCGCAGCGTGCCGAGGCCGTCCCAGTGGGCGTCCGGCTCCGTCTCCGGGACGTTCGCCAGCCGCACCTCGAAGCGATGCCCCACCTCGCGCGTGGCGACCTCCGTTATCCACGGCCTCGGGGGTAGGACGAGAAAGCGCAGGCTGTCGGGCTCGAAGCGGCAGCGCTCGGGGAACGCGTCGGCGAGGAGGCGGAGAAAGTCGGGATACGGTACCAGCACCTGGCCGGCCCGGAGGCGGCAAGGTTCCCGGAGCACCCGCAAGCTGTCCCGGAACCAGACGGCCCGGCTGCCCACCGCCAGGTCCATGATCCCATCCCCGACGCGGAGTCGGCCCCGGAGGTGAAGCGGATCCCAGGCCCACTCACCTCCCAGGGCCCAGAGGACGCCGTCCAAGGGCAGGTAGCGCGCCGATCCGACCTGGCGGAGCGAGTCCCTCAGGGCGGCGCGCCCGGCCCCCGGGACCAGGGTCACCTCCTGGGCGCCAAGCCCCCCGGCGAGGACCGCGCCGAGGCAGGCCGTCCCCACCAGGATCCGCAGCCGTCGGGTCGCGTCAGCCATGGCGCCGGGCTCGCACCCTGTCGATCTCCCTGCGGGCATCCTTGCGGGCGATCGCCTCCCTCTTGTCGTAGCGCTTCCGGCCGCGGGCCAGCGCCAGCTCGACCTTGGCGTAGGGGCCGCGAAAGTAGATGCGCAACGGGACAAGGGTGAGGCCGCGCTCCTGGATCTTGCCCGTCAGCCGCCGGATCTCGCGCTTGTGCAGCAGCAGCTTGCGGCGCCGGCGCGGGTCCTGGTCGACGTGGTGCGCCTGGTCGTAGGGGCTGATGTGGAGGTTGATGAGGAAGGCCTCCCCGTCCTGGATCTGGCCGTACGCGTCGCTCATGCTGACGCGGCCGGCCCGCAGGCTCTTGACCTCCGGGCCGGTGAGGACGAGACCCGCCTCCAGGGTCTCGAGGATCTCGTAGTCGTGCCGGGCCTTGCGATTGGTGGTGACCACCCGCACGGGGGCGTCGGCGGAACGGGCCAATTCTTTGTCTCTCTTTGGCATGATCCCCACATCCTGCTCCCCATGGCTAACAGAGCCACCCCTGCGGGGCAAGGGGTCTCTGGCCGGAGGGAGAGGGGTGCGGGGGTCTTGACACCGCGCCAGCCTCTACCTAGACTGGCCCGCGGACGGGAGGAGATCCCGAACCTGCGGAAGTGGCGGAACTGGCAGACGCGCTGGGTTCAGGGTCCAGTGAGGGCAACCTCGTAGGGGTTCGAATCCCCTCTTCCGCACGGAAAGCTCGCGGCCCGGGGAAGCCCCCCGGGCCGTCGCTTTCTCCCACCTTCGCCGCTCCCCGGCTCGGGGCGCAGCTCCCTGGCCTCAAGGATCGCGGTAGAACGCCTTGATGCGGCCCCAGGTGGCCTCGCGGGATGCGGTGGCCCCCATGTTCGGCGCGCCCGGGGTGGGGGCGAGGCCGTTGCCCAGGGGCGGGGTGTCGCCGGTATACGGGTTCAGCGCGTCGAAGATCTCCCACTCCCCCGTCCCGTCGGGATTCCTCCCGGTGGAACGGTCGTCGTCGGCCTCGTAGGTGTTGAACGTGTGGCTGTCGATCAGCAGCGTGTCCGAACCCTCGACGTGGAAGAGGACCACCGTGTCCCCGCTGTTGCTCATGCTGAAGCCCACCGTGGAGAAGCCGTTCTCCTCCTGCCACGCCTGGCTCTGGGAACCGTAGACGACCAGAGTCTCCCCGGGGCCGAGGCTGCCCTGGAAGCCATACGTGAGGAGTCCTTGGTCGTCGCCCAGGAGGAATCCGCTCAGATCCACCGTTTCCGGGCCGGTGTTGTAGACCTCGACCCACTCGTCGTCGCGGTAGTCGTAGATGCCGTCGCCGTCCCAGTCGCTGGCGGGATCGGCCATGATCTCGTTGAGCACCAGCCCGCAGAGGCCGGCTTCGGTACAGAACGTCATGAGGAAGAGTGCAACGGCTGCGATGAGAATCGTCCGGGCCATTCCCGTCTCCTCTCGCTCTAGGGATCGATGCCGCATGCCTCCGGCCCCCGGTCTGCGGCGGGATCCGGGGGCCGGGCGGTGGGCAAGCAAGATGCAGGCCCCGGCCCGGGACGGTTCTTCAATCCCCTGCCGGGCAACCCGTTGGATCGCGACGCTGCGCGCAAGGGGCGACGGAAGTGTCGTTCCCTCCACACGGAGAGCGCGGCTGGACGACGTGCTATACTCGAACGGGTATCGCGAAGGGAGGGGATCCATGCGTCGGCTGTGGTGCCTCGCACTCGTTCTCGCGGCCCTCGTCCAGGGCCCGGCTTGGGGTCAGGAAACTCAGGGCACGGAGCTGGAGCGCGTGCTCCGGGCCTGGTCCGACTCCCTCAAGGCCTGGCAGGCTCTACCCGACTCCTTGAGACGGGAGAAGGCGAAGCAGTTCCTCGCCGGCATTTCCCTGGAGCGCATCCGCAAGATCTGCCAGGAGGAGATGCCCGCGGAGCTGGAGCGGACCCTGAAGGGCTTCATGAAGGCGCGGCTGGAGGCCGCCCCGCTGTCGGCGCTGGATCTGGCCGCGCTGCTCTCCGACGTGGAGGTGAAGGCGCCGTGCCACCAGGGGATCGTGCTGTTTCTCTCCCACAACCGAGAGCGCTACGACACGCCGGAAAACGCGGAGGTCCTGGCCCGGGCCATGCTGGACCTGGCCGACGAGAGCGGGTACCCGGAGGGAATCCGACACCAGCTGGAAATGGGGGCGGCTTACTTCTCCAGCTCCGACCTTCTCTACCGGAGGATGCTGGCCTACCGGGACTCCGGCGACGCCCGCCAGCAGGTCTGGGCGGTGGACCTGATGTGGGAGTCGCGGGACCCCAGGGCGCGGAAACTGCTGCGCGAGACGCTGGAGATCTACTGGCGCCGGGGGCCCTCCAAGGCGCTCTATCGGGCGATGACGAAGGCCGCGGAGCGCCTGGGCCCGGAGGTCTTCCCGACGCTGGCAGCGATCTTCCGGGAAGCGCCCGACCCGGACACCTGGAGGGCAGCCCTGGAGGCCTTGGGGAGGTGCCGGGCCCCCCGGGCGATGGGGATCATCCTGGCGGCCTATGGCGATTCGGCCACGGGGATCCGGGACAGGACCGACGAGATCGTGGATCGCGCCGAATACTCCCGGTACTACCACCTCTGGCTGGCCACCCGCCTCCTGGAACCGACCCTGGTGGAGGCCCTGGAGGGGGAAGACGCGGAGCTAGCCCGCCAGGCCCTGGAGCTCTTGGACCGGGAGAGCCGGTTCGGGGCGGCGGCGAACCCGGACGCGGTCATCGGGGCGCTGCAATCCTTTGCCAATAAAGCACCTAGAGACCTATCCTGGAGGGCCGTGGAAACGGCCGGCCGCTTCGAGCGTCGCCGCCAGGAGGTGGAGGCTCGGCGCCAGGAGCTTCCGTTCCCCCGGTAGCCTTTTCCCTTTACACGACCGGCTCATTCGGGATATACTGATTATTGCTAGAACGGCTGGGCCGACTCCGACGCCCGCCTTGCCGCATGGTGAGGTTGCAACGGCTGGTCTCAGCAGCAAACGCTGCTGGTGATCGGCAAAGGGGGTAACAACGATGCGTGTATTCCTAACGGCGGTCGTCGCGCTGGCGTTGGTGGCCGGCTCCACCTTTGCCGGAGACATCGCCAAGGACCCCGAGGTCTATGTCGAGGGTGAGTACCATCAGTACAACGATCAGTTCGATGGGAGCAACCCCGGCAGCGCCCTCGTGGCTTCGGTCATCGAGGGTGTGTTCACCGACCTCGGTCCCGCTTTCCAGGCAGCCCTGGTCAATGCCGGTGAGACGGCGGATCTGATCTACGATCCCGCCGGCGTCTGGCCTGATCTGTCTGGTTACAACGAGGTCCTGGTGACCTTCTCCGACAACTGGTGGGGGACGATTTGGTCCCCGACCGATGAGGATGTCCTCGCGGCTTACCTCGATGCGGGTGGCTGCGTGTTCATCATCGGTCAGGACTACCTCTACTTCCGCGGCACCAACATCGGCTTCCCCATGGACTACCTCGGCGTGTGCGACTACGTGGACGACCTGAACTTCGGCGACACCCAGGTCGATTGGACTGGGACGGCCGGTGGTCCGCTGGATGGTCAGAGCGGGACGATCTTCGCCTGCTATGCCTCCAACAGCTTCTACACGGACCAGGTCTTCCCGTGCGTCCAGGGTCTGGTTGAGTGGACGTCGGCTCAGGTCCCCACGCCCGTCGAGGGTGGGTCCGTGATGGGGTCGGCTGCGTTCTCGTCGGTGGACTTCGGCTGCGGCGACTCGGCTCAGCTCGATTCGGTGGTGGCGGCTCTGCTCAGCGTGTGCGGAGTCCAGCCTCCGACGGCGGTCGAGGAGACGAGCTGGGGTTCCATCAAGAACCTGTACAAGTAAGAGAACGCGGCACGCGAGTCGGTTGAGCGAAGAGCCGCCCCTCCGGGGGCGGCTCTTCTATTGTCGTGGCGGACCGAATCAGCGCGATTCGTCGGGCAGGATCCAGGTCCCGTGGTGCCCTTCCAGCGCCTCGCACATGCGCCCCGGCGAGGTGATGAGCACGAACCGTCCGCCGGACTCCACGAACTCCACCGCCGCTTCCACCTTGGGCCCCATGCTGCCGGGGGGAAAGTGGCCTTCCCGGAGGTAGCGGCGGGCCTCCGCAGCCGTCATGGTGGCGATCTCCCGAGCCCGCGGCGTGCCGTAGTGGAGGGCGACCCGCTCCACGGCCGTCACGGTCACGATCCCGTCCACCCCCAGGGAGCGCGCCAGCAGGGTGGCGGCCCGGTCCTTGTCCACGACGGCCTCCACGCCCTGGAGGCTCCCGTCGGAACGCCGGACCACCGGGATCCCCCCACCCCCCACCGCCACCAGCAGGTGCCCGGCACCGAAAGCGGCTCTCAGGAACTCCAGCTCGACGATCTCCAGCGGCCGGGGAGAGGGAACGACGCGCCGCCAGCCGCGGCCGCTGTCCTCGGCCATGGTCCATCCCTTCTCCCGTTCCAGGCGCTCCGCCTCGGCGCGGGTGTAGAAGGGACCGATGGGCTTGGTGGGGTTCTCGAAGGCCGGATCGGCCGCGTCCACCACCACCTGGGTGACCACGGTGGCCACGGGGATCTCCAGGCCCCCCTCCCGGAGGCAGTTCTCCAGGGTCTGCTGGATCATGTAGCCGATCCCTCCCTGGGAGTCGGCCCCGCAGACGTCCAGCGGCATGGGGGGAACCTGATCTCGGGCCGCCTCGTTGCGGATCAGGATGTTGCCGACGATGGGACCGTTGCCGTGGGTGATGACGATGCGGTGCCCCTCGGCCACGAGCCGGACCACCTGAGCCATGGTGGCGCGGGTGACCCGGAACTGCTCCTCGATGGTCCCCGCACCTCCCGAGGGCAGGATGGCGTTGCCACCCAGGGATACGACCAGCTTGCGGGGAGAGGCTTCCTTGGGCATCGCCTCCTCAGCGTGCGACCTTCTCGGCCAGGAAGGTGCCCATGCGCTCCAGGGCCTTCCGGATGTTCTCCACGGAGTTGGCGTAGGAGAAACGCAGGTAGCCTTCCCCGTAGGCCCCGAAGGAGGTTCCGGAGAGTGCGGCGACACCCGCCTCCTCCAGGAGGGCGTTGGCGAGATCCTGGGATCGCATCCCGGTACCCTGGATGTTGGGGAAGACGTAGAACGCACCCCGGGGCTTGCGGCACGTGACTCCGGGAAGCTGGTTCAGCCCCTCGACGATGACGTCCCGGCGGCGCCGGAACTCCTCGACCATCGTCTCCACGGCGTCCTGGGGATCAGTGAGGGCCCTCATGCCGGCACGCTGCACGAAGACGTTGGTGCAGGAGTTGCTGTTGGTCATGAGACGGGTCACGTGGGCTGCCAGCTCCTCGTTCATGACACCGTAGCCCAGCCGCCAGCCCGTCATGGCGTAGGTCTTGGAGTGCCCGTCCAGGATGATGGTGCGCTCCTGCATCCCCGGCAGGGAGGCGATGGAGACGTGCTCGCCCTCGTAGAGGATCTTGGAGTAGACCTCGTCCGAGAGGACGAAGATGGGCCGGTCCCCGATGGCCCGGGCGATGTGCTCGAGGTCGCTGCGTTCCAGAACGCTTCCCGTGGGATTCTGCGGGGAGTTGAGGATGATGAGCTTCGTCTTCTCCGTAATGAGCCCGGCCAGCTCCTCGGGATCCAACCGGAAGTCCCTGTCCTCGCGCAACTGGATGGGTACCGGCTTGGCCCCGATGAAGTTCACCACGGACTCGTAGATGGGGAAGCCGGGATTGGGATAGATGACCTCGTCACCCTCGTCGACACAAGCCAAGATGGTGAAGAAGATGATGGGCTTCGCGCCGGGGGTCACCACCACGTTTTCCGGTCCCACCCGGATGCCGCGGTCCTTGGAAATGTACTCGGCGATGGTCTCGCGAACGTCGGGCAGCCCCGCCGAGGGCCCGTAGTGGGTCCAGCCCTCGTTGAGGGCTTCGATGGCCGCCTCCACGATATTGCGCGGCGTGTCGAAGTCGGGTTCCCCGATCTCCAGGTGGACGATCTCGCGACCCTGGCGCTCAAGCTCCTTGGCCCGGGCAAGGACCTCGAAGGCGGTCTCCGTCCCCAGGCGCCCCATCCGCTTCGCGTACATGACGGCACCTCCTCCCCACGTTCCCTGGTCTCCCTCCCAGCCCGCCGTCCGCGAGTCGCTTTCCTTGGATCGGAAGCCCCTCGGGACGGAACCCGCCTGGATTCTATCATCACGCAGGCGGGGAATCCAACGCCGGCGGCGGATGCGTGCGGGCTTCAGGCGGGGTGTTCGGGGGAGGGGGCCGGGCTGTGGGCCTCGTCCCACTCCCCTGGGGCGGACGTGCCGCTGAGCGCCTCGGCGAGCCACTCGGCCAGCAGCGCCGCCTCGGCCTGCCAGAGGCGCTGCAGGCGGTAGCGAACGCAAGAGACGAAAAGGTAGCAGCGCTGGGCGCAGACTTCCGGCTCCACGATCTCCTCGGCGGGGACGAGGACGGATCCGCAGCGCCGGTAGATCCGGCCGTGGCACTTGGGGCAGAGATAGGTTCCGTCCGGGCCGTCCAGGGGATCCTCATCCAAACCGAGCACGGTGACGGGGCAGGAGGGGTCCAAGCAGAACCACGGCGCGTCGCTGAGTCCCTCCTGGTACCACTCTTCCGTCAATCGCCAAGCCGCCAGGACCTGGTGCCATCCACCGCCCGTCTGGATCCTTCTCTTAGCCATCAGGAAAGGTGATCCCCTTGAGCCCGGTCTCCGGTTCCAGGCGCCGGAGAATGGGGATGGGGATCCTCCTCAACACGATCTCGTTGGTGACGGCGACGACCCCGCGGCTCAGATGCCCTCCCCACAGTCGGGCCTCCTCGTCGGCCAGCGCGGCGTGGGCGTGCACGACGATGCCCTCCTCCTGGCGGCTGACGTTGCCCGAGAGCGAGATGAGTTCCATGGGGCCCGGAAAGCGGTGGGTCGAATACTGCCCTTTGCCCTGGAAGAAGGAGAGCTCCACATCCCGGAGCATCCCCACCCCGCTCTCGATAACCGCCGTCTCGATCTCGGTCTGGCGGGCCACTTCCTCCAGCGCGTCGGGGAGCACGTCTCCGGGGTGGAGGCGGACGAAGATGGAATCGCCGTGGGAGCGGAAGATCATCGCGCGTTCTCCTCTCCTTCTATTCTATCACCCGGCCGGATCGGTCCCCAAGGCCCGGCTCGCGCACCCAGACCCCTTCCCCCGGGCCCGCTTCCAGCCCCGCTTTCAGCGCCTCCGCCGCCGCCCGCCACGTGGAGAAGAGATCTGCCCGCACCCGCACCAGCCCCTCCGAGGTGGCCGCGTACCACCGCCTGACCAGGAGGCTCTCCTCCGGTTCCCAGTCGCGCCGGTCCGGGTGGGAGCGGCCCTCGTGGAAGGTCCGGAGGAGACGGACGAGGCTCTCCGCATCCAGCGCCGCTGCCGTGGTGGCCCCCTCCAGCGTCGCAGCCCTCCGCTCCTCCACGAGATGGATCTCCCACGTGCCGGGCTCCAGGAGGCTGGGCAGGGCGAAGACGACGAGCCCGGGGACGACCGGATCCCACGGGACCTCCCGCCGGCTGATCTGGACGTTCCACGGCGGCCTTCGGCGGTGGATCTCGACGCTCTCGGCTAGCAGGGCCGAGAGCTCCGTGTGCCGCACTTCCCAGGCCACGTCCCGGAGCTCCTCCAGGAGGATGCGACGCCGCCGGGACGCCTCCCCCAACGGGGCGAAGTAGTCGCGGACCCGCTGGCGCAGGTCCCTCGCCTTTCCCACGTAAAGCACCCTCCCCTTGGACCCGAGGAGGCGGTAGATGCCCGGGGCCGACGGAAGCTCCGCGAGTCGCTGCCGGAGGCGATCCGAGAGCGCGGCAGGTGTGCCGGGCGAAGAGGGGCGGCGGGATCGAAAGGCGCGGAAGTCCTCCATGGAGGGGTCCAGGTCCTCGGCCGCGAGGAGGAGATCGGAGGCGATCCGGACGGCCTCGTCATCCGCATCGCCCACCGCGTACCGCGTCGCCCCGAAGCGTGGCCAGCGCAGGGGATCGGCTGGCACGCGCGGCGGCGGGCTCTCGCCCCTGCGGCGCAGGTACCACTCCAGGACCTCCCGGAGGTCCAGCACGCGCAGCGGGTTTTCCGGCCAACCCAAGAGCCGCTCCGCCGCTTCCAGCCAACGCCGCAGGCGCGCGGGATGGGGGCAGCCGGCGGGATGGCGTTCCAGTTCCTGGAGGAGGCGCTCCACGCCCTCGCTGCGGAGGTCCCCCACCCATTCCCACTCGCGACCCGTCCGAGGCATCCAGCGGGCCTGGATCCTCCAGACCCAAGGGGCGCGTTCCGAACCCGCGGGCTGCTGGAGGACCACCACCAGCCGCGGACGCCACGACTCTTGGGAGGCCGACCGGATCGCCCAACGCCCCGGGGAGAGCTCCCGGAAGCGAGGGTCGTTGCCGAGGACGGCCCGCACGAGGCGCTCCGCCGCGGGTCCATCCTTCAGCCTCAGGAAACGGGTGGCGATCTCCCGGCTGGTGAGGGGCTGGGAGCGACCGGCCAGTTCCCGGAGGATCTCTTCTCCCAGGTCGCGTATCATGATCCGATCTTGGCACGCCCACGCCGTGGGAACCAGCGCGTCGCGGCCCTTGACACGGACCCAGTCTTCGCGGCTACGCTTGGGCAGGGGGAGATGAGCCCGTGCAGACCTGGGCCCTGCGCCCGGCAACGCGCGAGGAGGCTCGAGCGAAGAGGAGTTAGCCGTCACATCCGAAGCTCTCAGGAAGACAGCCCGTTCATGCTTGGGGGGCGAGGGGACCCAGGATCGGGTCCCCTCGTCGCATGCTGGCCGGCGGCTCGAGCGCTCCGTGCTGGGGCCGGGGCAGCCGGCAGGCGGTGCGGAGGAGAGACGCGCTAGGCCGGGGCGCCGCGGGTCAGGGTTCCTGTCCTCCCTCCCCTTCCAACAGCGGGCGGACCTGCTCGAGGATCCGCTGAGCCCCTCGATTTCCCGGATCGACCAGGAGGACCTGCTGGGCCCAGGCCTGGGCCGCCCGGGCGTTGCCCAGCCGCCGCTCCGTCTCGGCCAGGGTGAGCATGATCTCCGGATGTCCGGGCCGCCACGCCAGCCCCGCCTGGAGATAGGAACGGGCGCGCTCCAGCTGCCCTCCTGCCAGCAGCACCTGGCCAGCGCGCAGGTAGTTCTCCGGATCCACCGGGAAGAGGCGAATGGCGGTCCGGTACTCGCGGAACGCCTCGGGCCACTTCCTCTGGTGGACGAAGTGCTCACCCTGGCGCTCGTGGGCCTCCAGGATGGAGGCCTGCTTCTTGAGCACCCTCTCCGCCACCCCGAGGACCACCGAGTCGGGCTCCTCCGGCCAGGGGATCGCCTCCTCGAACTCGGCCTCCGCGAGCGCCCCGGACTGGCGGGCACCGGTCCACAAGCCCCGAGCCTCCTTGAAGACCCTGGCCGGCTCGTAGGTGCGCAGGGGATCCGCTTCCATGAAGCGCTGGAAGCCGCTCACCTTGGTGGGATCGGGCGCCCGGTAGGGCCACCGGTCCAGTAGCTGGCGGATCCGCAACTCGGCGTAGATGGCATCCAGCGGGGTCAGCCCCGCCATCTGGAGGATCTCCCACGGGCCGGGATCGGCCTCCCACTGCCAGGTCGTCTCCGCGTCGGGCCAGGGGATCTCGGCCAGGGTCCGGCAGATGGCTTCCGCCAGGAGGACCTGGCCCCGGAGGTTGGGATGGACGTGCTCCAGGAACAGGTTCTTCCCGGGGGCCCGGCCCCGCGACGCCCCCCGAAACACCTGCTCCAGGGGCACCAGCGGGACGTCCTCCTCGCGGGCCAGCTCACGCAACGCGGCCAGCAAGTCGGACGTGGCCCGGAAGGGGACCAGGTCCAGGTCGCGGGCCTTCTCGTAAGCCCGCAGCGCCGCGTCCCAGTCATGCCGGCGTTCCTCCAGGCGGGCCCCGTGGAACCAGAGGTCGGCCGCCAAGGAGTCCGAGGCGGTGATCCCCTGCCAGAATCGGTAGGCCTCTTCCAGGGCCGCATCCTCCGCTTGCGCCGCCCGCTCCTTCTCCCACAAGTCCAGGCGACGCGCCCGGCTGGCTTCCTCCTCGTGGACCAGCGAGGCGAAGGGGTAGTGATCGCGCAGGTTGCAGACCGGTTCGCACAGAACCAGCGGAACGCCCGCCCGCTTGCACATTCGGATGATCTTGCGGAGGTTGCGGCGGTAGTTGCGCAGCGCCCGCTGGCGGAGGCGTCCCTCGGGGGGCACCTCGGCCTGCCCGATCATGCGCTCCATAAGGGTCCCCGGAGCGATCTCCGGCTCGCCCATCTTCTGCGTCAGCCAGCGGACGATCCGGAGCCTGCGGAACCAGCGGACGAAGTCCACGACGAAGTCCGGGGCGTTGGCCAGGGCCCCTGTGGCGGCCGCGCCCCAGGCCCCGTAGAACTCGTTGTGCCCCGCGTAGAGGATCACGAGATCGGGGGCGTGGCGGAGAACCTCACGGGTGAAGTCCACGAGGGTGAAGCTGGACACCGCCGACACACCGCAGTTGATGACCTCGACGCGGCGATCGGGCAGGTAGAGGCGGAGCTTCTCGTTGAGGAGCGAGGGGAAGGCCAGGTGTGCGGGGAACGGGAATCCCGCCGTCGTGGAGGCCCCGAGGCAGAAGATGCGCAGCGTCCCCTCCGGCTTCACCGCGTCGAAGACCTGGAAGCCGGGCCTCGGGAGGATCCTGGCCAGGGAGGGCGGGAAATCGCGCTGGGCCACGTTGGGATTCGTCTGGAACTTGTCGAAGGTCTCGGTCTTCACCTCCAGGAAGAGCGGCTCGGGACGCGCGACCCCCGCGATGCGGAACGCGACTTCGACCAAGGCCACCAGCACAAAGGGAAGCAAGATGCCGCCGATCCGGTAGGCCCAGACCCTCCGCCGCGACTCCTCGGCCCGTTTCATCACCCTCCTCCATCCCGAGTCCCGGCTGGCGGCCCCGCGCTCGGGCCACCACCGGGGCGTGCGCTCGTATGCAGAGATCCTACGGGCGCCGCCCGGTGCAGGCAATGGACTCCCAGGAGGATGCTCGGCTGTCGCAGGGCCTCACCGCGATCGCGGACCCTGGGGATAGCGGAGCCCGAGGCGCCACGAGAACCTCGGGCTGCCCTCCGCGAGAACGAGAAGGAGCGAAGCCCCGGCCCCGAGGCCCCCAGCACGCCAGACGCACGAGGCGCCAGCCCAGAGCTCGCCGGGGCCTACCGTGCGGAGCAACCACGCCTCCTCCCCCGGGGCGAGAAAGACCCACCGCGGGGCTCCGCGGCGACCCCAGCAGTGGCCCCAGGCGAGGCGGAATCGGCCGGTGCCGCCACGGAGTTCGACGACGTGGCTTTGCCGAGAGCCCGGCCCCGGCTCCCAACGGCGCGCCTCCCCGAGCCGCAGCGACCAGCGTCCCGACAGGGGGATCGTCGCGTCCAGCCGCAACGCCTCGCTCTCGCTTTCCCGGCCCACGTCGTCGCTCCAGCGGGTCTCCCGCGCCGTTCGTCGCCGCAACCGGATGCGGAGCGGGCGCCGCCCGGAGCCGACGGCCTCGAGGACGAGCTCCCGGACCCGGCGGGGCACGGGCCGGTGCCGGCTCCATCGCGACTCCTGGTTCCAGCGCGCCCGGAGTCTCCACCGCGCCGGCAGCTTCGTCTCGGTCTCGATCCAGAAGCCGACGGCATCGCGGCCCGGCCCGCGGCGGCGGTCGTGCCGCCAACCCTGTTCCCCGGGCTGACCCGAGAGGAAACGCGCCGCGACTCGAGGCCCCTCTTCTCGAGGGCGCCACGAAGCGGACCCGGCCCACCGCGGAGGGCCCGGACCGAGGAGTACCTCGCCCTGGATCCACCCCCGGCTCCACGCCCGGGACAGGACGAGGGAGAGGCGGGGGGGGCGGCGGCGGGAAAAGAGCGCCAGGGAGGCGACCCGGACCGCGCCGCCGCGCGCAATCCACGCCCCGAAGGCCTCGCGGCGGACTCCTGGTCCCCGCTGCCGGGCCGCGAGCAGTCCCAGGCCGCGATACCCGAGGAGTCCTCCTTCCACCCGCCGAGCCAAGGCCGGAGCGCCCCACCTCTCGATCCGCAGCGCGGGGGGTGGGCGCACGGGGATCCCGCGCAGGTCCGGTGTCGGGGGCAAGGCCCCCAACAGGAGCCCCTCCCCCCACTGGAAGCCCAGGTGGCCGAAGCGGAACCCACCGGCCGCGACCTCCAGGCGCACGGCGGATCGCCGCACCGGGCCACCCCGGGGAACCCACAGCCGGGCCACGACGCGGACGGGCCGCCCCAGGCTCAACGACGCCCGGGAGCCCCCCGACCCCGTCCCGAGGCGGAGCCCAGGCGGGATCGCGGACCCGCCGGACAGGTCCGGCGCCTCGAACCGCTCCACTCCGGCGGGCACCTGATCCGGATCGGAGGGCGGCTGCGGGGAGATCCGGGACGGCCCGGGGGATGCCGTGGCGGCGGCCACGAGGCAGGAGAGAAGGATGGGTGTCGCCCGCCTCACCGGAGGACCCATGCCAGGGCGAGGCCGACCGTGCCCCCGAGGACGGGGTGCTCCTGGTACCAGCACCGGACACCCGGGCCGCGTTCGGAAGCGGTCTCCAGCGTCAAGCGCGTCGAGCCCAGGGAGGGGTTCGTCGCGAATCCCAGGGCGGGCCCCCCAGGGGAGCGCCAGAGGAGGCCGAGAGCCAGCGATCCGCCGAGGCGACTCCGCCCCGCCTGCGAGAGGCTCAGGCGGACGTTCCCCCCCAGAGGGAGGCTCCCCTGGAGGCGCCACGCGAGCTGCCACGGGCCGTCCCGCAGCGCGAGGACCTCCGCCGCCACCGGCAGGCTCCCCACGGCACGGCTCCAGCTGCCCCACAACAGCCCGCCCCCGTCCTCCCACTGGCCTCCGAAGGAACGGCCCCAGCTTCCCACCCCCAGCGCCCAGGCGTGGGATCCCGTCCGCCACGCGAAACCGCACCCGCCGGTCACTTCCCTCCAACCGGGGGCCGCGCTCAGCGCCAGCCACTGACGCCACCCAGCCCGGGCGCCCCACCCCCCGCGGACCTCGGCGACGACCAGCTCCCGCAGGCCGAAGGGGTGCCATGCCTCCACCTGGAAGCCGAGGACCTCGACCAGCGGTGGCACGCCCCAACGCCAGAGGGCGTCTCCGTGGAGCGCCAGCGGATCGCCAGGTGCCGCCGTGGGGAACGCGCTGGCCGCGAGCGTGCAGAGGCCGACGGACAGCACACCGGCGAGGCGGCGCGCCGCTAGGGACCCACCGTGACCGTGCGCTTCCATGCGCGCCGTCCCCCGCTCGCACCCCAGTGCTCGAGGAGCACGACGTAGGGCCCCGAGGGCACGGACCGGCCCTCTCCGTCGCGGCCGTCCCACCAGAAGGCCGGGGCGTCCAGACGGCGCACCAGCCCCAGGAGCCGTACGCGCCGCCCGGAAAGGTCGAAGACCTGAGCTCGCCAGCTCCCCTCCGGCAGACCCGATGGGGCCAAGACGAGGCAACCCTCCCGGCGGCGCCGGTCGACGACGGGGGGGAGAATCCGGAGCGTCCGCAGCGGTGGCTCTTCCAGCTCGGCCGGACCCGCCTCGCCGGGCGAAGGCAGCCCGGGGCAAGGCAACCAATCCTCGACCCGGGCTGGATCCTGCTCCCGGCGGCGCAACAGACTGCGGCCCGATCCGGCCCCGGGCAGTGGCCGGTAGGCGGCCAGATCGGAGGGCAGGCCATCGGGATCCCACAGGAGCAGCCGATCAGCCCACTCGCGCTCCCCGCGTGCTGCGTCGTTCAGCGAGGGCCACGACGACCCGCCGGCCAGCACGCGGTCTGGCCTCAGGGAGGGGTAGCGTTCGAGGAGCCCCTCGGGATGCTGGGCCAGGACGACCCGCTCCCCCGGCGCGAGACCCAGCGAGTCGTCCAAGGTGACCGCGGTGCCCGAGGCGTCGGCGAACCGCCATCCCGCCAGCGTCGGGATCGCCTCCCTGGCCAGGAGCTCCACCCACTCCCCTTCTCCCGGGGTCGGGCCGAACTGGATCTCGGAGAGGATGAGCGGACCCGTCCCGATCCGGTGGCGCACCCGCATCTCGCCCGCGCCGAATCCATCCTCCCAGCTCAGCACGTGTTCGTGGACCTCGCGGCGCGCCGCGGGGGGCTCGCGCCAGAAAACGGAGAGGGTCTCCCCCGCAGGCACCAGCCCGGGAGGCGAGAGTTCCAGCGGGGTCCCATCCCATGCGGCCTGGAGCGCCGCCCCCGGCAGGGAGCGGGCCAGGGCGTTCTGGAAGACGGCGCGCCACGCCACCGCTTCCCCCGCTCGCGCGACGGCCTGCGAGGGTTCCAGGGAGCGGAGCCGGAGGCCCTGGAGTTCGTTGGGCGCCCCCGGACTCGGCCTGACCAGCGGGTGGAGGTCCGCGGCGTTCATCCCGGTGTCGCGCCCGTCGGGAACACGCCCCAGGGCGATGCCCGCCTCCACGTCGGGTGCCGCTCGGCCCTCGCAGTACCCGGGGTGTGGGGCTTCCCCCCATCCCACGAGGTCCAGGATCTCCGCACCGCGACGCAGCCGCACGGCGTCGGGGCCGTTCTGGAGGTGCAGGCGGAGGGAGACGTCGGGTTCGCCCGGGACACCCTCGGGCTTCCCCCCGATCCACAGGAAGGCCCCGGGGGCAAGGCCGAGCCCCTCGGGTCCCTCCCACTGGAGGCTCCAGTCGTCGGGCCGGGCCCCGTTGCCCGCCTCGAGCCGGACCCCGTCGAGAGAAAGGGTGTCGGGTCCCGGGTTGTAGAGCTCGACGTATTCCTTGCCCGCATCCGGTCCCTTCGCGTCGTAGAGCACCTCGTTGATCACCACGTTCTGGGCTCGGGACGCCATGCCCCAGAGGGACAAGGGGATGAAGATCGCTGCGACCTGCCGCCACCTTCGCATCCTGAAGACCTCCGGCGTCGCCCCGGGGACGAGGCTCGGGGTCGCGGATGATGTGCAACACCCATACCAGGGTTTCCGCCCGGTGGCGAAAGGTCGGGATACCCCCCGCCGATAGGAGAGGCGCAGGGGAACCAACGTGGGCTCTCTTATCGTGGGGAGGTCATCATGATGCGTAGGTCCGTCCTCGGGTGGGATCCTCTAGAGTCGACCTGCAGGCATGCAAGCTTGAGTATTCTATAGTCTCACCTAAATAGCTTGGCGTAATCATGGTCATAGCTGTTTCCTGTGTGAAATTGTTATCCGCTCACAATTCCACACAACATACGAGCCGGAAGCA
>AMFO01000659.1_pt1 | contig 35167 bp, 35 predicted proteins | sample 552608 | NCBI WGS metagenome assembly AMFO01 (sample SAMN01893955, study PRJNA167987) | microbial mat metagenome | biome: hydrothermal vent | place: USA: Loihi, Hawai'I | collected 2003-05-01
ATCGGTGCGGGCCTCTTCGCTATTACGCCAGCTGGCGAAAGGGGGATGTGCTGCAAGGCGATTAAGTTGGGTAACGCCAGGGTTTTCCCAGTCACGACGTTGTAAAACGACGGCCAGTGAATTGTAATACGACTCACTATAGGGCGAATTCGAGCTCGGTACCCGGGGATCCCACCGAGGACCCGGCCCTCCAGGGGGACGTCGAGGCGGCGGAGCAGCGCCTCCCACTCGGAGACGGGGGCGAGTCTGGCGCGCAGCATCTCCGGAAGGGTAGCCGAGGACTCACCCGCCGGAGTGATCGGAACGGATCACCAGCGGCCAGGAGATGCCGGAACCGTCGTCCACGCCCACGACGACCCGCCAGCGGGCGCCGTCTCCCGCGGCGGCCAGGATCTCGGGGTCGTCGTCGAAGACGGCGGCGTACTCGAGCGCGGCGCGCACCACGCGGTCCGAGGCCGGCCCGCCGGGCACGTCCCATCCCGTGAGGTCACGTCCCGCGGGGGGCAGGATGGGCGACGGAAGGTCGGCGACCGCGGTGGAGCCGTCGGGTCCGACCACCACGAGGACCTCCACGGCGCGCACCGGACTGCGTGCGTAGCGGTCGTCGTCGACGCGGTACAGCGTGCGGAAGGCGACGGCGACCCGCCAGCGGGAGGCGTCGACCTGGCGGATCCGGTAGGCACGAGCCCACTCCACGTACGAGACCCCCCCGGGGTCCGCGTCCGCCTGGGGGAGATCGGGGAGGGCCGCGTCGGTGACGAACGCGGCCGCCAGCTCGGCCGCGGCCGAGTGTGCGCCGTCCACGGTGAAGTAGTCCCGGACGAACCACTCGGCGCGCAGGCGCACCGCCCCCTCCGCGGCCGCCGGGACCTCCGCCATGAGGTCCACCTCCGTGGGGAGGACCGGCGCCACCGGCACCGTGACCACCGGCACCGTGGTCGGGGAGGCGCCGGGAGGAACGGCGGTCGGCGCCGCCGCGGCCGGCGGCACCGGAACGGGCACCGGGGTGGACGAGCCGCCGGTGAGCCAGCGAACCCCGACGAGTGTGACGATCCCCGCGGCGACGACGACCGCGGCGATCGCGCCGGTCCGCACCCGACTCGCCTGCCGATCGGCGATGAGCTGCGCCCACGGGATCCGTTCGAGTTCCTCGGGTTCCATGTTCGACCTTCCGGGCGACGGCGGCGTCTCGTGTCCCGAACGTACGAGAACCGCCACTTGGAGTCAAGAGACCCGAATCGTCGTCGACGACGTGGCGCAGAGACGAGGCGGCTACCCGCCGATGTAGGACATCTCCACCTTGGGCAGCCCCAGGGAGACCTCCGTCCTCCGCTCCGAGTAGCGGTCGGTGCGCGCCTCCCAGACCCGGGTGACGAGGGCGGCGAGCTCGGCGTCGGAGGCGCCGGCCCGCAGGGGCTCCCGCAGGTCCGTCCCGGACCCGGCGAACAGGCAGGTGTAGAGCTTGCCCTCGGCCGAGAGCCGGAGGCGGGTGCAGTCGCCGCAGAAGGGTCGGGTGACCGAGGAGATGACACCGATCTCGCCCGCGCCGTCCACGTACCGCCAGCGCGACGCCACCTCGCCCCGGTACGCCGCCGGGACCGGCTCCAGCGGCCAGCGGGCGTCGATTCGCCGGAGGATCTCCGCGGCGGGCACGACATCGGCCATGCGCCAGCCGTTGGCCATCCCGACGTCCATGTACTCGATGAACCGCACGATGTGCCCCGTCCCCCGGAACCGCCCCGCGAGCTCCTCGATCCCCGCGTCGTTCACCCCTCGCTTCACGACCGCGTTCACCTTGATCGGACGCAGGCCGGCGGCGTCCGCGGCGGCGATCCCCGCGAGGACCCGATCCACCGGGAAGTCCACGTCGTTCATGGCGCGGAACACGGCGTCGTCCACCGAGTCGAGGCTGACCGTCACCCGATCGAGCCCGGCCGCCGCCAACGCCGTGGCGCGCCGCTCGAGCAGGGCGCCGTTCGTCGTCAAGGTGAGATCGGCGATCCCGTCGGTCGCGGCGATCCGGGAGACGAGATCCTCCACCCCCCGTCGCAGCAGTGGCTCGCCGCCGGTGAGACGGACCTTGCGGACACCGAGAGGGGCGAGGATGCCGACGATGCGGGCGAGCTCCTCGAAGGTGAGGAGGTCGGTGCGGGGGAGGAAGACGTACTCCCGGTCGAACACCTCCTTCGGCATGCAGTAGGTGCACCGGAAGTTGCACCGGTCCGTCACGGAGATCCGAAGGTCTCGCAGCGGCCGTCCCCGCGTGTCGTTCGGCATCTCCGAAGGCTACCGTCCCTCGGGACGCTCGGTGGCGTGGGTCAGCGTCGGATGAGGTCGAGGAACTCCGCCCGGGTACGGGCGTCGCTCCGGAACGTCCCTCGCATCGCCGAGGTCACCATCGCCGATTCCTGCTTCTGCACCCCACGCATCATCATGCAGAGGTGACGACCCTCCATGACCACCCCGACCCCGTGGGGCTCGAGGATCCGTTGCACGGCGTCGGCCACCGCGTTCGTGAGCCGCTCCTGGACCTGCAGCCGCCGGGCGAAGAGATCGACGATGCGGGCCACCTTCGACAACCCGAGGATCCGACCCCGGGGAAGGTAGGCGACGGCGGCCTTCCCGAAGAAGGGGAGCATGTGGTGCTCACACATCGAGTAGAACTCGATGTCCTTGACGACGACCATCTCCTCGGCGCCCTCGGCGTCGAAGATGGCGTCGTTGACGACCTCCTCGAGCGACGTGCCGTAGCCGCTGGTGAGGAAGTCGAGCGCCTTCGCCACCCGCAGCGGCGTTCGCAGCAGACCCTCCCGATCCGGGTCCTCGCCGATCTCGAGGAGCTGCTGCCGCACGAGCGCCTCGAGGCGCGGGGCGTACACGTCCTCGACGGCGTCGAAGTCCGAGGGTCCCCGCAGCCCGTACGGCGCACTGAGCCGGATCGACGGCACCGCCCGCACCGCGCTCCCCTCCAGCGACGCCGCGATCTGCGCCGCGGTGCGGCCCGTCGTCGGGTGGACCCACTCGGGTGCGACCTCGGCGATCGGGATCGCGACGTGGGCCGCCCGGTCCGCATCCGGGTCGGGGAGCGACCACCCGTCGAAGTCGCCGGCGAGGTCCTCGTAGTAGACGAGATCGATGTCGATCGTCCGGGGGGCGTTCCGGTCGGCGGTGCGGATCCTCCCCAACGCATCCTCGACGTCCCGCAGCCGGGCACGCAGCTCCTCGGGACCGAGCTCGGTACAGAGCACGACGGCGGCGTTGAAGAAGTCCGGGGCGCCGGGCGGGCCGCCGCGAGAGGGGCTCTCGTAGAAGCTGCTCACCCGCTCCACCGTCACCGCCTCGGCTCGACGCAGGAGCCGGATGGCCTCGGCGAGGTTGCGCTCCTTCTCGATGTTCGACCCGAGGACGACGATGGCGTGGCGGTGTTCGGTGCCGGCGTGCATGTGCGGTCCTCCCGAAGCTCAAACGCGCGAGCGGTGGATGGTGATTCCCACGGATCGGGCGCTCCGGAGGGCCCCGGGCTTCTCCACCGTCATCTCCACCGCCCGGATCCGGCGGTCCGTGGCGAAGCAGACCTCGACGAGCTCCTGGGCGAGCCGCTCGACGAGCATGGGACGGCCCGCCTCGATGTGGGCGATCAGGGCCTTGTTCACCGTCCGGTAGTTGACGGTGTCGGCGATGTCGTCGCTGGCCGCGGCCGCCGCCGTGTCGACCCAGAGGGTGGCATTGACGAGGATCTCCTGGGGATCGAGGCGCTCGTCCGGCCGGACGCCGATGATCCCCATGACCCGCAGGTCCCTGATGTGGATGCGATCGCCTTCCATGTCGCCAGGCTATCGCCTCACACGAGGTGACCGCCCCCGTCGACCCGCACCATCTCTCCGGTGACGAAGTCGTTGGAGAGGAGGTACCGCACGGTCTCGACCACCGGGGCCGTCCCGCCGACACGGCCGAGGGGAAGCCCCGCGGCGAGACGCTCGGCGTAGGAGGGCTCCTCGCCCGAGGGAGGGAGGATCACCCCCAGCGCCACCGCGTTCACCCGAATCCGGGGAGCGAGGGCGACCGCGGCGGCCCGGGTGAACGCCTCCACGCCTCCCTTGGCGACGATGTAGCTGAAGTGGCGCCGGTAGGGGGTCGCGGTCCGCACGTCGGTGACGTTCACGACCGCGCCGTCGAGCGTCTCCGGGAGCGCGGCGGCGAACGCCTGGGTCACGAACACCGGCGCCGCCAGGGTGAGGTCGAGGGTGCGGCGCCATCCGGCGAGCGTGACGTCGGCGAGGGTGTCCTCGGGGAAGCCGGAGGCCGAGTTCACGAGGAGGGAGATCGGGCCCAGGGCCCGGGTGGCGTCGTCGACGAGCTCCGCCGCCGCCGCCGGGTCGGAGAGGTCGGCGGGTCCGACCGCGGCGCGGACGCCGAGGGAGGCGGCCTCCGCGGCCGTCTCCTCGGCGGGACCGGCGGAGCGGTTGTAGTGGACGTAGACGGCGACCCCCGCCCGCGCCAGGCCGAGGGTGACGGCCCGGCCCACCCGAACCGCCCCTCCGGTGACGAGCGCGGCACGACCGGCGAGGTCCACGCCCCGAGGGTAGACGATCGGGCGTCGCCGGCCCCGGGTCGGTGATCGGTCGCTAGCGGAGGAACCGCCTAGGCTCATGGCCCGTGAGCAAGGAAGACCCCAAGCACGGCCGTTGGATCCTGCCCATCGTCATCGCCGGGCTCATCGGCTTCACCTACGCCTTCGTCAACGCCCTCCCGCCGGCGCCCATCGCCCTGAGCACGACGACGACGACGACGCCGACGACGACCACCATCGCGCCCACGACGACCACCTCGACGACCATCCCCGCCGAGATCCGGGCGTTCCTGGGCCAGGTCGATCACTTTCAGAAGGTCGCCGAGACCCTGCGCGGCGACCTCCACGACACGAACGACGCCTGGGAGCGCCGGGACGTGAAGTTCAAGCAGACGCTGGCGGGCTTCGAGCAGGTCAAGGCCGACGCGGAGCAGCTCGCCGGCGACGTCGCCGCCACCCCGGTACCCGACGCCAACGGCTACGCCGACCTCTGGGTGGCGGTGCGCAGCTCCGCCGACGCCCTCGTGCTCGCCGCGGACGACGTCATCTCCGGCCTGCGGGCCAAGGACGACGGCACGCAGCGTCGTGAGGCGGTCGGGACCTTCGACGAGCGCACGACGACGTTCCTCGGCACCCTCGACGCGGTGCGCAAGGCGACCCCCGGCGCGACCTCGGAGACCGGGTCGACGACGACGTCGACGACCGCCGGGTGACGCGTGATGGGGCGGCCCTCCGGCCGCCCCATCCGGGAAATCGCCGCTCCCGGCGTCCTACCCCTCCCCTTCGAGGTACGAGCAGACCGTCTCGGTGATGAGCCGGGCCACGACGTAGGGATCGGCGTTCGCGTTGGGACGGCGATCCTCGATGTAGCCCTTGCCCTCCTTGGCCACCTGCCAGGGGATACGCACCGACGCCCCGCGGTTGGAGACCCCGTAGAAGTACTCCGTCCACGGCGCGGTCTCGTGGAGTCCGGTGAGACGCTTCTCGATGCCGGCGCCGTAGTTCCGGATGTGGAGATCGTGCTTCTTCCCCAGGGCCTCGCACGCGGCGATCACCGCGTCGTACTCCTCACGCATCCGTGCCGTCGAGAAGTTCGTGTGCATCCCGGCGCCGTTCCAGTCGCCCTTCACCGGCTTCGGGTCGAGATGGGCGGAGATGTCGTAGTTCTCGGCGATCCGGTACAGGAGCCAGCGGGCCAGCCAGAGGTGGTCGCCGACCGCGACGGGGTCGAGCGGGCCGATCTGGAACTCCCACTGGCCGATCATGACCTCGGCGTTCGTGCCCGAGATGGCGAGTCCCGCCTCGATGCAGGCCTTGGTGTGGTCCTCCACGACGTCCCGACCCCAGATCTCGTCGGCGCCGATCCCGCAGTAGTAGCCGCCCTGCGGCGCGGGGTACCCGCCGACCGGCCAGCCGTGGGGTCGGCCGTCCTTGAAGAAGGTGTACTCCTGCTCCATGCCGAACCACGGGTCGTGGTCCCGGTAGCGCTCGTACGCCTCGACACAGGCGGCCCGGGTGTTCGACTCGTGCGGCTCCATGTCGACGGTGAGCACCTCACACATGACGAGCTTGTCGTCGCCGCCCCGGATGGGATCCGGCACGGCGAGCACGGGCCGGAGGACGCAGTCGGAGGCCTCGCCGGGAGCCTGCTCGGTGCTCGACCCGTCGAACCCCCACACCGGCGGCTCGGCGCCGTCGGGGACGACCTTGGTCTTGGACCGGAGCTTGGCGGTCGGTTTCTGCCCGTCGATCCAGATGTACTCGGCGCGGTAGGCCATGCTCTCCTCGCTCTCTCGTTGGGATGCACGAAGTGCGACACGTGGGTCACCGATACCGTGACACCAGGGGATTACCGCACGGTAACCGCCGCGTGAACGCTGTGTTACAGATCCGGGCCCGCGGCGTCGCGGTGCCCCGGGACATCGTACGATGCGGCCTGGAGGTGTTCATGGAACGGCAACGCGAGTACGTACTGCGCACCGTCGAGGAGCGCGGAATCCGCTTCGTCCGGCTCTGGTTCACCGACGTCCTCGGCTTCCTCAAGTCGTTCGCCATCACGCCCGCCGAGCTCGAGAACGCCCTCGAGGAGGGCATGGGCTTCGACGGCTCCGCGATCGACGGCTTCTCCCGCGCCCAGGAGGCGGACATGCTGGCCCGCCCCGATCCGGCCACGTTCCAGATCCTGCCGTGGCGTCCCGGGAAGGGCGGCGTGGCCCGCATGTTCTGCGACGTCGTCGCCCCCGACGGTACGCCGTTCGCCGGCGATCCCCGCCACGTGCTGCGCCGGAACCTCCGCCGGGCCGCCGATCTCGGATTCTCCTTCTACGTCGGTCCCGAGATCGAGTACTTCTACTTCCAGGACGCCTCCGTGGAGCCCACGGTGCTCGACCGGGGTGGCTACTTCGACCTCACGCCGCTCGACGTCGCCCAGGAGTACCGGCGCAGCACGATCCTCGCCCTCGAGCAGATGGGGATCCCGGTCGAGTTCTCGCACCACGAGGTCTCCCCCTCCCAGCACGAGCTCGATCTGCGCCACACCGACGCGCTCACCATGGCCGACAACATCATGACGACCCGGTTGACGGTGAAGGAGGTGGCGATGGAGCACGGTATCTACGCCACCTTCATGCCCAAGCCGCTCGAGGCGTACGACGGCTCGGGCCTGCATCTCCACCTCTCCCTCTTCCGGGGCGAGACGAACGCCTTCCACGATCCCGCCGCCGACGACGGACTCTCACCGGTGGCCCGCGGCTTCATCGCCGGCCTCCTCCGGCACGCCCGCGAGATCACCGCGGTGACGAACCAGTGGGTGAACTCCTACAAGCGCCTCGTCGGCGGCTTCGACGCGCCCATCTACGAGACGTGGGCGCGCAACGACCAGACCGCGCTCGTCCGCATCCCCACCGCACGCCAGGGCAAGATCGACACGACCCGCGTCGAGTACCGCTCGCCGGACCCGGCGTGCAATCCCTACCTGGCCTTCTCGGTCATCCTCGCGGCGGGCCTGGCCGGCATCGAGGGCGGGTACGACCTCCCCGAGGAGATGGGCGAGGACGTGCTGCGGATGAGTCCCGCCGAGCGCGAGGCCGCGGGCATCCGGCGCCTTCCCGCCAACCTCTCCGAGGCGCTCGCCGCCATGGAGCACTCCGAGCTCGCCCGCGAAGCCCTCGGCGACCACCTCTTCGGCTGGTTCCTCAGGAACAAGCGCCGGGAGTGGGCCCGCTACGAGCAGCACGTCTCCCGATACGAGCTCGAGGAGTACCTGGCGGTGTTGTGATGTTCGTCGCCGTCTTCCCACCGGTGCCCAGCGTCGCGCTCACCACGGCCCTGCTCGAGCACGGCTACCGGCCGGTGCCCATCGAGAGCGTGGGCGACGCCCTCGCGAAGCGCCCCGAGGAGGGCTGGGCGGCGGCCGTCGTCGAACTGGGCGAGGATGCGGGGACGGCTCTCGTGATCGCGAGGAAGCTGCGGGCCGAGCAGGTCCCCGTGCTCGTCGTCGCGGATCGCACCGCCACCGCGGAGCTCGCCGAGGAACGCGGGTTCGACGACTTCCTCCTCACGCCCATCGATCCGGCCGAGCTCGCCGTCCGGCTCACCCGTCTCGAAGCCCCGGTCGCGGCTCCGACCGCCAACGAGACGCTGCGGTTCCGGGACCTCGAGCTCAACACGTCCACCTACCAGGCCACGCTCGCCGGGCACCCCATCGACCTGACCTACATGGAGTACGAGCTCCTCCGCTTCTTCGTCGAGAACCCCAACAAGGTGTGGTCACGCGAGCAGATCCTCTCCAAGGTCTGGGGGTACGACTACTTCGGCGGGTCCCGCACCGTCGACGTGCACGTGCGTCGCCTCCGCGCGAAGTTGGGGGAGGAGCGCTCCTCCTGGATCACCACCGTCCGCTCGGTGGGCTACCGCTTCGGTTGATCGCCCGGCGGCGGCAGCACGTCGATCGCCTCGGAGGTGACCACGGCTCCCGCCACCGTGCCGTGGTCGTCGAAGAACGGGGCGCAGTACGTCCTCGTCACCACCTCCTCGCCGTCGCGGCGCCGCAGTCGCAGGAGGAACGGTCCCAGCGCCTCCCCGGTTCGGATCGCCCGCGTCACCGGCGCGTTCTCCACGGTGAGCGGCGTCCCGTCGGCGAACCGGACGTCGAACCGCTCCTGACTCGCCGCGAGCTCCGACGGCCGTTCCTCGTCGGCGGTGATCCCCAGGAGCTCCCGCTCCCGCCGGTTCCAGTCGACGACCCGCGGCGGGTCGCCGGCGAAGATCGAGATGGCGATGGGGAGCGACTCCATGACGCTCGCCCGGAGGGTCCGCTCGTAGGCGGCGTCCTGCACGAGATGGCTCCGGTCGAGGGCGAAACCGGCGAGATTGGCGAGCGCCTCGGCGACCCGCGACACCCGCGGACCCGGGTCTCCGCGAGGATCGTGCCACCCGAGGGCGAGCAGGCCGGCGACCTCGCCGGCGGAGAGGACGGGGAGGAGGAGGACCGAGCCCCCACCCATGATGGCCTCCCAGTCGTCGATCGCCGCGGTGTCGGGGATGAACAGGGGTCGGCGCTCCTCCACGACGTGCACGACGCGGGGATCGTCCGTGGGTACGGCGCGGTCCCCGTCCGAGCCGAAGCTGCCGGCGCGGGAGAACCGCCCGTCACGATCCCGGGCGAGGAGGATCCCCCGGTCGGCACCGAGGAGCTCGGCGGAGAGACCGTGGAGTCGCGCCACCATGCGATCGACCGACCGTTCCTCGAGCACCGCGGCCATCTCGACGAGGAGGCGGGCCCGGGGCGGGAGGGCGGGCTCGGCCCCGGCCCCCGCTGCCGACACCACCGCGGGATCATCCACCGTCTCGGCGACGGGCAGGGTGAGGAGGAAGGTGGCCCCGCTGCGGAGGGGCTCGGCGACGGTCAGCTCCCCGCCCATGGCCCGGGCCAGCTCGCGGCTGAGACCGAGACCGAGACCGAGACCGAGACCGCCCCGTCCGGTCCGGAAGATGCGCTCCCGCTCGCCGGCGCGGATGCCCGGGCCGTCGTCGGCGACTCGCACCTCGACGACGTCGTCGACCCGGCGACACCGGATCTCCACGCCGCCGTCGGGTGCGTACCGGTCCGTGTTCTGCAGGAGGTTGTTGAGGATCTGGGCGAGGAAGTTCGGGTCGGCTCGTACGGCCAGCTCCGACTCGCACTGGAGGTACGCCCGACGCTCGACGTCGGGAAAGCGACCGAGGGCACGCTCGACGAAGTCCCCGAGGGGAACGCCTACGGGCGTGGCCTCGAGCACGCCCCGCGCCAGCCGGCTCCCCGAGTACAGGTTCTCGATGAGGCGCTGGAGGCGCTCCGCCTCCCGCTCCGCCATGGCCAGCAGCTCCCGGCGTTCCTCCTCCCCGAGCGCCATCCCCTCGTCGTTGAGGGCGCCGAGGAGTCCGATCACCGCGGTGAGCGGCGTCCGCAACTCGTGGGAGATCTTGGCGATGAGCGCCGTGAGGCGACGGCGGAGGCGCCGACGGACCGTCCATGCGCCGAGCAGCCACCCCACGGCGACGGCGACGGCGACCACGACGACGGCCACGAGACTCACCATCCGGCCCGATCCCTCCTCGGTGTGCTCCCCTCCAGGATCCCATCGGCACCGGCGGGGCCGGGTTGAGGGGGACTCGCGGGCCGGATCACGGCCCCCCTCCTCCGCCGGGAGGCCACGGGCCCGGTCGCGACGGCAGCGCCGGGAACCGGGTCGCGGCCGTCCTCATCCGAACACGATGCCCTGGGCGAGCGGCAGCTCGCCCGACCAGTTGATCGTGACCGTCTGACGCCGCATGTACGCCTTCCACGCGTCCGAACCCGCCTCACGGCCCCCACCCGTCTCCTTCTCCCCGCCGAAGGCCCCGCCGATCTCGGCCCCCGACGTTCCGATGTTGACGTTGGCGATCCCGCAGTCCGACCCTTCGGGGGAGAGGAATCGCTCCGCGGCCCGCACCGAGTCGGTGAAGATGGCCGACGAGAGCCCCTGCGCGACCCCGTTGTTCATCCGGATCGCCTCGTCGAGGGAGGTGAACTCGACGACGTAGAGGATGGGGGCGAAGGTCTCGACCTGGAGGAGGGGGGCGTCGGCGGGCATGCGGATGATCGTCGGCTCGACGAAGTGTCCCGGCCGGTCGAGCGCGTTCCCCCCGTAGAGGACCTCTCCTCCCTGCTCACGGGCGATGTCCACCGCGGCGAGGAAGTCCTGCACGGCACGGCCGTCGATGAGGGGTCCCATCAGGGTGTCCTCGTCCAGCGGATCACCGATGCGGACCTGCGCGTACGCGGCGACGAGTCGCTCGGTGACGGTCTCGGCGATGCCACGCTGGATGATGAGCCGGCGCAGGGTGGTGCAGCGCTGCCCGGCGGTGCCCACCGCGGCGAAGAGCACGGCGCGCGTGACGAGATCGGGATCGGCGTCGTCCATGACGACGATGGCGTTGTTCCCTCCGAGCTCGAGGAGGGAGCGTCCGAGCCGCCGCGCCACCGCGGTGCCCACCCGCTCGCCCATCCCGCACGAACCGGTGGCCGAGATGAGGGGAAGCCGCCGATCGTTGACGAGCCGGTCTCCGATCGTCGCGCCCGAGCCCACGACGAGCCCGAAGACCCCTTCGAACCCCGATCCCTCCATCACCCGGGCGGCGAGCCTCGTCACCGCGATCGCGGTGAGCGGCGTCTTCGACGACGGCTTCCACACCACGGTGTCCCCGCACACCGCGGCGATCATCGCGTTCCACGCCCAGACGGCCACGGGGAAGTTGAAGGAGGTGATCACCCCCACCGGACCGAGGGGATGCCACTGCTCGTACATGCGGTGCCGGGGCCGCTCCGAGGCCATCGTGAGCCCGTAGAGCTGCCGCGACAGTCCGACGGCGAAGTCGGCGATGTCGATCATCTCCTGGACCTCGCCCTCCCCCTCGGCCTTGATCTTGCCCATCTCCAGGGCGACGAGGGCCCCGAGGGGCTCCTTGTGCTCCCGCAGCACCCCGCCCAGGCGGCGCACGAACTCACCCCGACGGGGCGCCGGGAGCATCCGCCAGCGCGAGAACGTCTCCACCGCCGTGGCGACCACCTTCTCGTAGGCGTCTGCGTCGGCGGGCCGGACGGTGGCGATGGTCCGCCCGGTGCCGGGATCCTCCACACCGAGGGTGTCTCCCCCGGTGGCGAGCCACTCCCCGGCGAACGCCCCGGGGTTGGAGTCGTCGAGGTGGAGAGCCGAGAAGATCGCGGCGCGGTTCACGGAGGGCCTCCTGCGGTCGGCTGTCTGCAAAGCTAGCGTCGCGCGTGCTCGTGAGCCGGACGACCCATGCCTTCCCGGACGGCGATGACCTCCGGTTTCCAGTGCCACGGTGGCCGGAGGACCGGGTCCTCAGCGGGCCGCGACCACCTCGATCTCGACGAGGAAACCACCGGGGAGCGCTCCTGCCTGGACGGTGGCACGCGCTGGCGCGGGCGATCCGACGTGACGGGCGTACACCTCGTTGACGGTGGGGAAGTCGGCGATGTCCGCGAGGAAGATCGTCGTCTTGACGACGTCGGCGAAGCCGAGACCGAGATCGGCCAGGATGGCACCCAGGTTGCGCATGACCTGGTCGGTCTGCGCCGCGACGTCCGCTTCCACCCGGTCGCCGGTCTCCGGGTCGATCGCGACCTGGCCGGAGATGAACACGAACCCGTGGGCCTCGGTGGCGACGCTGTAGGGACCGAGCGCCGGGGCTGCGCTCGGGGTGGCGGGAACCTGCTTGGGCATGGGGCCTCCTCCGTGACGACGACGGCTGCCTGATACCCGGAACCCTATCGACTCAGCTGAAGGACTGGCCGCAGCCGCAGCTCCGTGTCTGGTTGGGGTTGTCGATGGCGAACCCCGACCCCTGGAGGCCCTGCTCCCGATAGTCGACGACGACGCCGTGGAGCAGGCGCGCGCTCTGGGCGTCGACGACCACCCGCACCCCGTCGACCTCGTTGACGACGTCCGTGGGATCCACGGTGCCGTCGAAGTACATCTCGTACGAGAACCCGGAGCACCCGCCGGGCCGCACCCCGAGGCGGAGAACGAGCGCGGGGTCGCCCTCGGCCTCGATGAGTTCCTTGACCTTGGCGGCGGCGGCGGCGGTGAGCGTGGCGCCCTCCGTCCGGCCCACCCTGATCGTCTCGTTCGTCGTCACGGCTCGTCGCCTCCTCGCTGTGTCCGCCCGATCAGTATATCCACTATCGCCATCGTGGAAACACGGTGCTCCCGATCCCTAGAGTCCGCCCCATGGTCACCACCGCCGACGTCGAGGCCGCACTCCGCGGGGTACTCGATCCCGAGCTCGGGGGCGACATCGTGGAGCTCGGGATGGTCACACACGTGCACGTCGCCGGGGACCGGGTCGACGTCGGCGTGGCGCTCACCGTCGCGGCCTGCCCGATGCGGGACCGCATCGAGTCCGACGTCGTCCGCAAGGTGGGGGCGATCCCGGGGGTCGCCACGGTGGAGGTCACCGTCACCACCATGGACCAGGCGGCACGTTCCGCGCTCATGGAGCGCGCCCGGCTCGCCGCGCGGGAGCAGGCCGAGCCGACGATGGTGAGCCCTACGACGCGGGTCGTGGTCGTCGCCAGCGGCAAGGGTGGAGTGGGGAAGTCCTCCCTCAGCGCCAACCTGGCGCTCGCCCTGGCCGACCGGGGTCTCGAGGTGGGCCTCCTCGACGCGGACATCTGGGGGTTCTCCATCCCGCGCCTGCTCGGGATCACCGGCCTGCGCCTCACCGCGGGCGCGGACCGCAAGATCCGGCCGGCCACCGCCTACGGGATCGAGGTGGTCTCCACGGGTCTCCTCCTCGACGACGAGGACACCGCGCTCATGTGGAGGGGCCTTATGCTCGCCAAGGCGCTCGAGCAGTTCTTGCGCGACGTGGCGTGGTCTCCGACCCTCGACTATCTCGTGCTCGACATGCCCCCGGGAACCGGTGACGTGCAGATGGCGCTCGCCCGTCTCCTCCCCCAGGCGGAGATGATCGTGGTGACGACTCCCCAGCGGGCGGCCCAGAAGGTGGCGGCACGGGTCGCCGACATGGCCCGCCGCTCCCACGTCCCCGTCGTGGGGGTCGTGGAGAACATGTCCGGGTTCACCACCGAGGACGGTCGCCACTACGCGCTCTTCGGACGCGGGGGAGGTCGGGTCCTCGCCGCGGAGCTCGGCGTCCCGCTCGTCGCCCGGATCCCCCTCGACCCGCTCCTCGTCGCCGGCGGGGATGACGGGACCCCGGTCGTCCGGGAGCACCCCGGCTCTCCTGCGGCCCGGGCGATCGCCGCCGCCGCAGCCCGGATCGTGGAGCTGGTTCCGCCTCCGGAGGCGGACACCTGCACCGCCCGGATCGACCGCCTCGCCCGCCAGCTCGAGCGACTCGAGACCCGCTGATCAGCGGCAGAGCGCGTCGACGAGTGGGTACGGGTCGACCCAGTCGCCACCGGGCGGCGCGTACTGGAAGTGGAGGTGTGGCAGCCAGTCCGGGGCGTTCCCGGTGGTCCCCACGATCCCGACTCGATCCCCCACCGTCACCTCCTGGCCCGCGGCGAGCCCGTCGGCCCACGCGTCGAGGTGGGCGTAGTAGTAGCGGGCGCCCGATTCCCCGGTGAGGTAGATGGAGATCCCGCCGAGGGAGCTGTTGCTGAGGCGGGTGATCGTCCCGGATTCGATGGCGACCAGCGGCGTGCCGCGAGCCGCCATCATGTCGACGCCCTTGTGGGTCCGGCCGCCCGAACGGGGCGCGCCCCAGGTATCGGAGAAGGTGACCGCACCGTCGACGGGGCAGGTCCGACCGTCGACGACGAGCGGTGTGGGCGGCGGCACCGTCGTCGTCGTAGACGGCGGCACCGTCGTCGTAGAGGCCGGCGGCACCGTCGTCGTAGAGGCCGGCGGCACCGTCGTCGTAGAGGCCGGCGGCACCGTCGTCGTCGTAGAGGCCGGCGGCACCGTCGTCGTCGTAGAGGCCGGCGGCACCGTCGTCGTGGTGGTCGTCGAGGTGGCGGCCTCCCGGCGTCGTCGCTCCTCCTCCTGCCGCCGTCGCTCCTCCTCCTCCTGCCGCCGTCGCTCCTCCTCCTCACGGCGCCGTCGCTCCTCCTCCTGGTGCCGCCAGCGCGCCACGATCTCCTGGTAGCGGGCGTCGGCGCGCTCCAGCTCGGCGAGGATGGTCCCGGCGAGCTCGGCCATGTCCGCCGTGAGCCGCCGCCGCCGGGCCAGCTCCTCGTCCATCCGGGCATGCTGCTCCCGGGTCCGGTTCTCCACCGCGGTCAGCCGTCCGAGGACCGCCACGTCCTGCACCCCGGCCAGCGACAGGTACGTCGAGTGCACCGCGACGTCCGTCAGGGTGCCGCCACCGAAGAACGCGGCCAGGCCCACGGGGCTCGCCACCATGTACATGTCCCGCACGACGTCCCGTGACCTGGCACGCAGCTCGGCGAGGGTTCGCTCCGACGCGGCGATCTCGGTGGCGAGCGTCCTGACGCGATCCTCGAGGACCACCTGCTCGGCGACGGCGGCCTCGTACCGAGCCGTCGTCTCCTCGAGATGGCGAGCCGTCCGGGCACGCTCCTCGCGGGCGCGGGCGACGTCCGCGGCGCTCACCGTCCCATCCCCGCCGAGTGCCGGCGCGGGGAGCGGAGCGAGGAGACCGAGGACGAGGGCGGCGCTGACGAGCCGGATCACTCCCGGTGCCTCTCGTTGGGTTCGACGGTCGTGGATGCTTCCGCTCCGCCCGCCCCCAACCTTACCCGGCCCTCGTTCGAGAGCTTGCGAAACTGCACGTGGACCTGATGGAGCGCCGCCGGTCGCAGCGGCCCCGGAAGTCCCACATAGACGACGTCCACGACCTCCCCGAGGGTGCGGGCCCCGGCGGCGACCGCGGCAACGAGCTGTCGCTCCCGCAACAGCCGGTGATCGATGTACTCGTCGATGACCGCCCCGGCGTCGTCGATGGATTCGCCGTGACCCGGCTCGAGGCGAGCCACCCGCAGCTCCCGAACCCGATAGAGCGAGGCCAGGTACGCGGCCGCGTCGTCGATGACGACGGTCGACCCCTCCATGATGTGATCGCCGGTGAAGAGGCGGTCCTCGAGGAGGAAACAGAGATGATCCGCGGTATGGCCGGGGGTGTGGACCGCAACGATCTCGCGGCCGCCGAACCGCACACGCTCACCGTCCTGGAGGCGCACGTCCGGTGCGAACGCCGGCCCGGGACCGAAACCGTACACCGCAACGTGCAGCCGGCCTGCCAGCGGGTTCGCCAGCGGAGCGTGATCCGGGTGGGTGTGGGTGACGACGACCCCCACGGGTCGATGCTCGCCCAGGGCGGCCACGATCGCGGCCTCGTGGTCGGCGATGACCGGACCGGGATCGAGGATGAGCACCTCCCCTTCGTCCTCCAGGAGATAGGTGTTCGTGCCCGGACCGGTGTAGATGCCGGGGTTCGGCGCGAGGACTCGCCGGACCCTCACAGGCGCCGCAGCTCGTCGGACCCGCCCACGAGCGCGGCGAGTCGTTGCACGAAACTCGGGTCGCGCTCGCCGGCCTCGGCCTCGGCGAATCCCTCCTCCCCGGGCAGGACGAAGCCCACGGCACCGTCCACGATGCGCAGCCGCGGCTGGACCGCGACGGGACGCTGCCGTCGGGCGTCGGCCATCGCCTCGGCCGTGCTCACGAACCGGTCCAGGTACGCGAGCGTCCGCCGGGTCGGCAGGGCCAGCCTCCATCGTCCCGCCTCCGCCCGCCGGAGCGCGTCGGAGGGAGCGACCCACTCCGCCGCCACCAGCTCACGGCCGTCGATCACGGGCTCCATCGTCGCGTCCACCTCGCAGAGGAAGAAGCGGGCATCGAACCGAACCGGCAACGGCGCCGGCGTCACCCAGCGGGCGAAGTAGACGAACCGGTCGCCGTCGAAGACGATCCCGTCGCGTCGCGCCCGGATGAAGGCCCGCTCGCCCTCGGCGAGGGGAACGACGTGCGTTCCCCCGGTCGTCACCCAGATCCCGGTCTCCTCCACGAGCTCGCGGGCGAGCGCCGCCCGCCACGGCAGGAGCGCGGGGTCGTCCGAGACGACCACGTCCCCCGCCCGTCGATCGGCGGCATCCACCGCGCCCCCCGGATACACCCATGCCCCCGCCATGAACCGGGCGCTCCGGGTACGCCGTGCCATGAACACCTCGACGCCGCCGCGGCCATCCCGAACGAGACAGGCGGTTGCCGCGGGCCGAGCCGGTGTGCTCACGGGACGATCTCCCAACGGGAACGCGACCGCCGCAGGATCCAGCGCCGGACCGCCTCCCGGACCGGCGGCAGGAGCAGGAGGAGCCCGACGGCATCCGTCAGGAAGCCGGGCGTGAGCAGGAGCGTGCCGGCGACGACGATCAGCGCGCCGTGGGCGAGCGAGCGTCCGGGGAAGACCCCCGACGCCAGCTCCTCGCGGAACCGCAACCAGGTCTCACGGCCCTGCCGGGTCACCATCCACGAGCCGAAGACCGCGGTGGCGACGACGACGGCGAGCGTCCACCCGACGCCGATCCGGCCCCCGACGACGACGAAGAGGGCGACCTCGACGATCGGGACCACGAGGAAACCGAGGAAGAGCCAGCCACCGATCCGCACGGAGTCGAGGATACCGGCGACGGTAGGCTCCGCCGCATGGAGCTTCGCGATCTGCCGTCGGTCGACGTGCTGGCGGGCGACCTCGAGCGCCGGTTCGGCCTCCCCCGCCCCCTGACCGTCATCGTCGCCCGGGACACCCTCGCCGAGGCCCGGGACGCGCTCCGTCGTGGCTCCGACGCCGACCCCGTCGCCGAGGCGGCGCGACGGGCGGCGGACCTCGCCGCCGCCCGGCCACGGCGGGTCGTCAACGCCACCGGAGTCCTCCTGCACACGAACCTGGGAAGGGCTCCGCTCCCTCCCGGCGCCGCGGCCGCCGCCGCCGAGCAGGCCACCGGCTACGGCAACGTCGAGCTCGATCTCGACACCGGGCGGCGCGGCGGTCGCGCCCGGTACCTGCGGGCCCTCGTCGCGGCACTCGTCGGGGCCCCGGCCGCCCTCGTGGTGAACAACAACGCCGGCGCCCTCCTCCTCGCCCTCGCCGCGCTCGGAGGCACCGCCGGCCGGGTCGCCGTCTCCCGCGGCGAGCTCATCGAGATCGGCGGTTCCTTCCGACTCCCCGAGCTCATGACCGCCGCCGGGACCCGCCTCGTCGAGGTCGGCACCACGAACCGCACCCGCATCGAGGACTACGCCGGCGTCGCCGCCGAGGTCGACGCCATCCTCAAGGTCCATCCCTCCAACTACCGGATCGACGGCTTCACCGCCACGGTGGATTGGTCCGAGCTCGCCGCGCTGGCCCACCGTCACGGGATCCCCTTCGTCGCAGACGTCGGGAGCGGACTCCTCGACACCCGGGTGCCCTGGCTCGGCGACGGCCCCCCGGCGTGGCTCGCCGGGGAACCGGGGGTCCGCCAGACCCTCGAGGCAGGCGCCGACGTCGTCCTCTTCAGCGGCGACAAGCTCCTCGGTGGGCCCCAGGCGGGGATCGCGGTGGGGACGGCCCCGGCGATCGGTGCCATGGCCTCCCATCCGCTCGCCCGGGCGCTGCGGATCGATGGACCCACCGCCGCGGCCCTCGCCGCCGTCCTCGAGCTGTACGCCGCCGGACGAGGTGGGGAGCTCCCCTTCTGGCGGGCCGCCGCCCTCCCGGCGGACGCGCTGCGACGGCGCCTCGCCGCGGTCGCCGCCGGACTGCGTCTCCCGTCGCGCATCGTCGCGGGAACCTCCCTCGTCGGCGCGGGCTCGGTCCCCGGCGCCGGCATCCCCGGCCCGGTCCTCCGCATCGACGCCCCCGCCGACGCCACCTGGCGCGCCCTCCTCGCCGGCGACCCTCCCGTCGTGGCGGCACGCCGCGACGGCGCCACCCACCTCGACCTGCGCAGCGTCGTCGAGAGGGAGGACGAGATCGTCGCCGCCGCCCTCGCCGCCCTGGAACCCTGAGTCCATGGCCATCATCGCCACGGCGGGACACGTGGACCACGGCAAGTCGACCCTCGTTCGGGCACTCACCGGACGCGATCCGGACCGGTGGAAGGAGGAGAAGGCTCGCGGCCTGACGATCGACCTCGGGTTCGCCTGGGCCGACCTCGGCACCGGCGAGGAGGCGGGCTTCGTCGACGTACCCGGCCACGAACGGTTCATCAAGAACATGCTCGCCGGGGTCGGGGCCGTCGACGTGGCGCTCTTCGTCGTGGCCGCCGACGAGGGATGGATGCCCCAGTCCGAGGAGCACATGGCGATCCTCGACCTCCTGGGGGTCCGCACCGGGGTCGTCGCCCTCACCCGGATCGACCTCGCCGATCCCGACCTCGTCGAGCTCGCCCATCTCGAGATCACCGAGCGGGTCGCGGGGACCACGCTCGAAGGCTGGCCGGTCGTGCCCGTCTCTCCCATCACCGGCGAGGGTCTCGACGATCTCCGAACCCGTCTCGCCACGGCACTTCGTGCCATCGGTCCCGCCCCCGATCTCGGACGGCCGCGGCTCTGGGTGGACCGGAGCTTCGTGGTCGCCGGCGCCGGGCTCGTCGTCACGGGGACACTCGTCGGCGGGGCGGTCCGTCGCGACGAGCCCCTCGAGCTCCTCCCCGAGGGTCGGACCGTCCGGATCCGGGGCCTGCAGAGCCACGAGCGCGTCACCGAGGAGGTCACTCCGGGTCATCGCGCCGCGCTGAACCTCAGCGGCGTCGACCGGGCCCAGGTACCCCGCGGCACGCTGCTGGCCCGCGCCGGTGAGCTCGTCGTCACGACCGGATTCGCCGCCGTGCTCACCGGGGTGCGCACGCTCCCCGAGCCGCTGACGGGACGGGGTGCGTTCCACCTCCATCTCGGAACGGCCACGGTCCCGGTCCGCCTTCGGCTCCTCGACCCCGTCCCGGCCTCGGGTCGGGCGTTCGCGCTGCTCCGGCTCCGCCGGCCGCTGCCGATGGCGATCGGCGACCGGTTCGTCCTCCGGGAGACGGGACGCCGCGCCGTCGTCGCCGGGGGCCGCGTCCTCGATCCGGTGGAGGCGTCCCGGCTCTCCCGTGACGGGCTCACCGCGCTCGCCGACGTCCTCGACGCCGCCCCGGCGCGGCGCGCCACGGTCCTCGTGGAGGTCCACGGTCGCCTCCACGATCCCGTCGTCGCCGCCGCCACCGGTGGCGGCCGGCCCGCCGAGGGGATCGTGGCGGCCGGCGAGGTGATCTCGGTCGACCACGCCGCCACGCTCGTCGCGGCAATGCGGCGCACCGTCGCCCGCTTCCACGAGGAGAACCCGCTGCGCCCGGGCATCCCCAAGGCCGCGCTCGCCTCCACCCACGGTCTCGAGGTCGCCCAGGTCGACGCCCTCCTCCCGGGGAGCGACCTCGTCGACGAGGGGGCGACCGTTCGCTCCACGGCGTTCGCGTCCCGCCCCAGCCCGGAGCAGGAGGCGGCCTGGGAGGCGGCGCGCGCCCTGCTCGCGGCCGGGCTCTCCGTTCCCCGGGCGCGGAGCCTCGGGATCGACGCGGAGCTCCTCCACGCCCTCGTGCGCTCCGGCGCGCTCGTCCGGATCGCCGAGGACCTCGTCTATCTGCCCGACCAGATCGCCGAGATGGAGCGCGGTCTCGCGGACATTCCTCCGCCCTTCACGGTGTCACGCTTCCGGGAGCACTTCGGGCTGAGCCGCCGCCACGCGGTGCCGCTCCTCGAGTGGTTCGACGCCCGCGGCATCACGGTGCGCGAGGGTGATCTCCGCCGTCTCAGACGGCCGATCGGATGAGCTCCTGACGGCGCTCCGACTCGGTGAGGCCGCCCCAGATCCCGTACGGTTCCTTGATGGCCAGGGCGTAGCGAAGACACTCGGCGCGCACGGGACAGACCTTGCAGATGGACTTCGCCCTGGCCTCGCGACGTTCGCGCTCGTCCTTGCGCTCGGTGGTACTCGGCGGGAAGAACAGGTGGGAGTGGTTCCCTCGACAGAGCGCGACGGGTTGCCAGGAGCGGTCGAGCGGCATCACGGTTCGGTGACCTCCGTGTCGGTACGTGCAGCGCGGGGACGCTAATCCCGGCCGAGCCCCGATGCAAGGAAAAACCTGGCAGAATCGCTAGCTATTCGCGAACGGCCCCACCTCGAGGGTCACGCCGTCCACTCCGAGCACCTCGATCGCATCCCCGGCGACGATCCCGGCGGCCCGATGCGAGCGGGCCCGCCATCGCGCCCCGTCCACCTCTACGACGCCCTCGGGATCGAGATCGGTCGTCGCCACCCCGACCCGACCCAGCAGCTGGGACCGTCCGATCGTCGGAGTCGAGAAACGGGACCTGGTGATCGTCGTGAGCGCCACTCCGTAGAACAGCGCGGTCCCGGTCACGATGACGAGGACGACCCACCACGAGGGCCCGAACTGGGGTCGCGCCCTCGTGAAGGTGAGTCCGCCCCCGGCGAGGAGGAGCGTGCCGAGGAGGCTCCGCCAGCCGAGCTCGTTGCGTTGGAACTCCCACGTGTAGAGGAGGAGACCGGCGACGGTCGCGCCCACCGCGGGCCACCACACCGGCAGGACCGCCAGCCCGTACCCCGAGAGGACGAGGGCGACGACCGCCACGGCCGCGGACACTCCCACCCCGGCCGCGTAGAACTCGAAGGTGGCGATCGCGATGCCCACGACGAGGAACAGGAAGGCGGTCTCCGGTCGGGCACCGAGGCGGAGGAAGCGGTCGAGGAGGCCGGGCTTGAGGAAACGCACCTCGACCGTGGGGACCCGCGCCGTCCCGGACGTCGTCTCCTCGGTGCGAGCCGTCGTCAACCGCACCACCCTCCCGCCCTTGGTGAAGGTGGCTCCGTCGAGGTCGACCACGAGCTGACCGATCGTGGGAACGACCCGATCGACGAACCCGGGAACCGGTGCGGCGACGGTCACCGCCTCCCGACGGAGGCGCTCGAACGACGCCTCGACCTCCTCGGGCGTGCCGTGGTCGCGGCGCAGGGGAATCGTCGCGGCGCCCCGCACCACCACCGGCTCGAGCAGCCCGACCCGCGTCCCGGGAGCGGCCGCCCCCAGGTCGGCCACGTTCAGCAGTCCGGCGACCCCTCCGTACGCCACCGCCGGCGTCGCCCCCACCCAGACGACGACCGGGAACGCGGCGTCGCGGATCGTCGCGTACAGCGCGGTCGGGTCGCCGGAGGCGATGCCGGGGCTGTCGACCTTGAGGATGACGACCTGGGCGTCCGCCTCGCGCACGGTCCGGGTGAGGAAGTCGAGGATGCGCTGGTCGAAGGGATCACGGACGTCGACGACGAGCACCGGTCCCGGCGTCTCGGCGCGGACCGACGTCGCCACGCCGAAGACGGCGACACCCAGCGCGACCACGACGAGGAACCTCCGGAGCATCGCCGGCGATGTTATGGCCCCGCCGGCCCGAACCCGAACCGGAACGGAGCCACGTCGGGAACGACTAGCCTTCGTCGCATGGCACGCGTACTCGTCGTGGCCGACGAGGCCTGGGTCCGCAACGCGGTCCACGCCGCGCTCTCGGACCCCGACATCGAGCTCGTCGATCACGACGATCCCACCACCGCCGCCGACGTCGCCGTGGATCGCCTCGTCGACGCCGTCGTCGTCGACCTCCAGATCGACGCCATGGGGGGCATGGCGGTGACCCGGGCGATTCGCGAGGCGACGGACGACCACCTCCCCGTCGTCCTCCTCCTCGACCGGGCCGCCGACGCCTTCCTCGCCGGCAGGGCCGGCGCCGACGCGTGGGTCACGAAGCCGATCGATCCCGCGGCACTCCGGGACGCCCTCCGGGCGGCCGCACCGGCGTGAACGACGAGCCGGCGATACCCCGTCCCCGTCCCGTTCGGCGGCCATGACGACGGGGCAGGCCACCTACCTCGTCGTCCTCGCCGTCTGCACGCTCCTGTCCGGCTTCGTCTCCGGCTCGGAGACGGCGCTCATCGGCATCTCCAAGGAACGGGTCCATCGCTTCGCCGAGGCCACCCGCCGGGGCCGGCGTGTCCATCAGCTCCTCGAGGATCCGGAGCGCATGCTGAGCACGCTCCTCGTGGCGAACAACCTCCTCAACGTCCTGGCCGCGGCGGCGGCCACCGCCCTCCTCATCGAGCTCGTGGGGCAGCGCTGGGGTCCGTGGCTCGCCACCGGAGTCGTCACCGCGATCCTCCTCGTCTTCGGCGAGATCACCCCGAAGACCCTCGCCGCCCGTCACCCCGAGCGCTTCGCCCTCGCCGTCGCACCCACGATCTGGCAACTCTCCCGCTTCCTCGCCCCCCTCGCCGGACTCTTCGCCGCGATCACCCGCGGTCTCCTCCGTCTCGTGCGGGTGCGGGTCGGGTCCGACTCCGCGGCGGTGACCGAGGAGGACATCCGTGCCCTCGCCGAGCTCGGGGAGCAGGGGGGAAGCATCGAGGAGGTGGAACGCGAGATCATCGATGCCCTCTTCGACCTCGCCGACCGTCCGGTGCGGGAGGTGATGACCCCCCGGGGGGACATCGTCGCCTTCAGCGAACCGGTCACCATGGCGACGGTGCGAGAAGCCGTCGCCGAGACCGGCCACTCCCGGTACCCCGTCATCGGCGGCGACCTCGACGAGCTCCGCGGGCTCCTCTACGTCAAGGACCTCCTCCGCCTCCCCGGCACGCCGACGCCCGCGCAGATCCGGACGCTGCTGCGGGCGCCGCACTACGTCCCCGAGTCGGCCACCGTCCTCGACGTGCTCGAGGCGATGCGCCGGGAGCGCTTCGCGATCGGCATGGTGCTCGACGAGCACGGCGGCGTGGAGGGCCTCGTCACCACCAAGGACCTCCTCTCCGAGCTCGTCGGCGAGCTCCAGGACGAGTACGACCCGGGCGCCCCGTCCCTGGAGGTGGTCGACGAGGTCACCTGGCTCGCCGACGGCCGCCTGCCGCTCGAGGACCTCGCCGCGGCCCTCGGGCTCACCCTCCCCGAGGGTCCCTACAGCACGGTCGCCGGGTTCTTCATGGACCGCTCCGGCGTCGTCCCCGAGGAGGGGGACTCCATCGTCGCCGCCGGTACCCGCCTCACCGTCGTCACGATGGATCGCAACCGCATCGAGAAGGTTCGGGTGGAACGCCTCCCCGCGACGGGTACACTCTCGCCGTGAGCCGGGACGTGGCGCAGTTTGGTAGCGCGCATCGTTCGGGACGATGAGGTCGCCGGTTCAAATCCGGCCGTCCCGACCGGGGCCCCGCCGCTCGGCGGGGCCTCGTTCGCGCCCCACCGCCACCGGTGAGGCGGCGTCGCGCCTCAGGCGAGGAGGAGCTCGGCGAGCTGCACCGCATTCAGCGCGGCGCCCTTGCGGAGGTTGTCCCCCACCACCCACAGGTTGATGCCCCCCGGCTCTCCGAGCGTCTCCCGGATCCGGCCCACGAGGACGTCGTCGATCCCCGCCGAGTCGAGGGGGGTGGGCACCCGGGCGTCGTCCCAGACCTGCACCCCGGGCGCATCCACCAGCAGGGTGGACGCCTCCGGTGCGGACACCGGTCGGGAGAACCACAGGGACGCCGCGATCCCGTGGCCCACCAGGGTCGGCACCCGCACGCAGGTCGGCTCCACGCGCACGTCCGGAGCCTCCAGGATCTTGCGCGTCTCGTTGACGAGCTTCCACTCCTCGTCGGTGTACCCCGCCTCGCCCAGCGAGCCGGCGAGGGGGAGGACGTTGAACCCGATGGGTCGGGCGTAGACGTCGTTGCCCGGGTCGACCCAACCCCCCCGAACGAGCGCGTCGGGATCGCCACGCAACGCCTCGACCTCGTCCAGGAGCACCCGCATGCCGCGCTGGCCCGTGCCCGACACCGCCTGGTACGAGGTCGCGACGAGCCAGCCGAGTGCCGCCGCCCGGTGCAGCGGCGCCGCCGCCATCATCAGCGCCATGGTCGTGCAGTTGGGATTGGCGACGATCCCCCGGTGCGTGGCGATCGCCGCGTCGTTCACCTGCGCGACCACCAGGGGCACGTCCGGGTCCATGCGGAACGCCGAGGAGTTGTCGATCACCGTGGCGCCGGCCGCGGCGAACCGCGGGGCGTACTCGCGGGATCGACTCCCACCCGCCGAGAACAGGGCGATGTCGATCCCGGCGGGGTCTGCGGTGGCCAGGTCCTCGACCGTCACCGCCCCCCAGCCCGTCTCGACGGTGCTCCCGGCCGACCGCGCCGAGGCGAGGACCCGCAGGTCGGAGAGCGGGAACCCGCGCTCCTCGAGGATGCCGAGCATCGTCCGCCCCACGGCTCCCGTCCCCCCGACCACGGCGACGCGGGGGCGCTCAAACCGCCGCATCGCTCACCTCCTCGCCGCGCGGCGCGGAGAGGAACCCGTCGTGGAGGCTCTGCACCGCCGCGACCACGTCGTCGCCACGGACGACGCAGCTGATGCGGATGGGCGACGTCGAGATCATCTCGATGTTGATCCCGTGGTCGGACAGGATGCGGAACATGCGGGCGGCGACGCCCGACTCCGACTTCATTCCCGCGCCCACGAGGGAGACCTTCGCGATGTTCTCGTCGATGTCCACCCCGCCGGCGCCGAGCTCGTCGGTGATCCGGCGGACGATCGCCACGGCACGATCGGTGGCGGCCTTCGGGACGGTGAAGCTGATGTCGGTCACGCCCTCACGGGAGACGTTCTGCACGATCATGTCCACGTTCACCCCCTCCCGGGCGAGCGGCTCGAAGAGGGAGGCGGCCACGCCCGGCTCGTCGGGCACGCCGTGCACCGTCACCTTCGCCTCGGAGGTGTCGTGCGCGACCCCGCGGATGATGGCCTTCTCCATGGTCTCCTCCTTCACCCAGGTCCCGACGCCGTCGTGGAAGGACGAGCGCACGTGGATGGGGATCCGATACCGTCGTCCGAACTCGACGCTGCGGGCCATGAGGACCCCGGCCCCGGCGGCGGAGAGCTCGAGCATCTCCTCGAACGTCACCTCGTCGATCTTGCGCGCCCCGGGGACGACCCGCGGATCGGCGGTGAACACGCCGTCGACGTCGGTGTAGATCTCGCACAGGTCGGCACCGAGAGCGGCCGCCAGGGCGACCGCCGTGGCGTCGGACCCGCCCCGTCCCAGTGTCGTCACGTCGCGAGAGTGCGGGTCCACACCCTGGAACCCGGCGACGATGACGACCTTCCCCGCGGCGAGGCCGTCCCGGACCCGATCGCCTCTGATGTCCACGATCTCCGCCTGCCCATGGGTGGCGGTGGTGAGGATCCCCGCCTGGGACCCCGTCAGGCTCATCGCCGGCACGCCGAGATCCTCGATGGCCATGGCGCACAACGCCATGGAGATGCGCTCGCCGGCCGTCAGCAGCATGTCGAGCTCGCGCGGGTGGTCCCGCCCGCTCACCTCACGAGCCAGACCGAGGAGGTCGTCGGTCGTCGATCCCATGGCGGAGACGACGACCACGACGTCGTTCCCGGCGCGGTGGGTCTCCACGACACGGCGGGCGACATTCCGGATCCGCTCGGCGTCGGCGACCGAGGTCCCGCCGAACTTCTGCACGACGAAGGCCATGACGCCGCGGAGTGTAGGAGGTAGCGAGGGGCACCTCGTACCATGGCTCCCCGTGGTCCGCCCCACCGTCCTCCGGCTCCTCCTCGCCGCTCTCCTCCTGACGACCGCCGCGTGTGCCCCGTCCTCGCCCGGGACGACGACGAGCCTCCCGAGCCCGGCCCCGACCACCTCTCCCCCTCCGGTCCCCACCGACGCGGCCGGCTTCCGGGCGCAGGCGACGGCGTGCGGCGCCACCGCCCCGCCCCCGGCCCGGTCGCTGCGTTTCGCCGCCCCCGACGATCTCGGCCTCGATCCCACGGTCCCGATCCCCCTCCGCGTCGTCACCTCGTGCGGAGCGCTGACCATCGAGCTCGACCCCGCGGGCGCCCCGGCGACGGTCGAGTCCTTCGTCTTCCTCGCCGAGCAGGGGTACTTCGACGGCACGGTGGTCCACCGCGTCGTTCCCGGCTTCATCATCCAGGCCGGAGACCCCACCGGCACCGGAGCCGGCGGTCCCGGGTACGTGCTCCCCGACGAGTTCCCGACCGCCGACTTCGTGTATCGGCGCGGCGTGGTGGCGATGGCGAACGCCGGTCCCGGCACTACGGGGAGCCAGTTCTTCGTCATGCTCGCCGACGCCGCCCTTCCACCGACCTTCACCGTCGTGGGAAGGGTCGTCGACGGGCTCGACACGCTCGACCGGATCGCCGCGGTCCCCCTGGGACACGCCCCCTCCTCCCCCGATCCGACGCCGAGCACCCCCCTCGCCACCGTGTATCTCGAGCACGTCGCCGTGACCCGGTGAGCCCCTCGGACGACGGCGCGTCGGGAACGGCCGGCCCGCCTCGGCGCGGTACCCTGGGGGCCATGCCGAGCGAGAAACGGCAGCGGCAACGAGCCAACCGGATGGAGCGACGCGCCCGGGAGGCCCGAGCGGCGCGACGTCGTCAGGCCTTCGCCATCGTGAAGCGATACACGTTGTACGCCGTGCTCTTCGGCACGGCGCTCGTCCTCCTCACCCTGTTCTTCGGGCGCTGAGGATGCCGATCGATCTCCACACCCACTCCACGGCATCCGACGGCACCACAGCTCCCGCCATCCTCGTCGCCGATGCCGCCGCGGCGGGCCTCACCGCGGTCGCCCTGACCGACCACGACACGCTCGCCGGCATCGAGGAGGCGCGGAACGCCGCCGCGACCGTGGGGATCACGTTCGTCCCGGGGGTCGAGCTCTCCGTCGACCACGACGGCCTCAAGCTCCACCTCCTCGTCTACTTCCTCGAGCCCGGCGCCGGCCCGCTGCAGGACCGGCTCGCCGAGCTCCGCGCCGGTCGCGACCGACGAAACCGCCACATCCTGGAGCGACTCGGCGAGCTCGGGTACCGGATCTCCATGCAGGACGTCCTCCGTCACGCCCGCGGGGAGTCGGTGGGACGCCCCCACATCGCCGACGCCCTCGTCGCCGCCGGGTACTTCCCAGACCGACGCGCCTGCTTCACCCACCTCCTCCGCGACGGCGGTCCCGCGTACGTGCCGCGCCTGCGGCTCACCGCCACCGACGCCATCCGTCTCGCCCGCGCCTCGGGAGCGGTCCCGGTCGTCGCCCACCCGTACACGGTCGGGACCGACGCCGCGGGGTACGCCGGCCTCTTCACGGACCTCGCCGCCGCCGGACTCGGTGGCATCGAGGCGCTCCACAGCGAGCACGGCCCCGAGCTTCGCCGGTCCCTCGCCGCACTCGCCGCCCGGCTCGGGGTCGTCGCCACGGGAGGATCCGACTACCACGGGGCGGGCAAGCCCGGCATCGCCCTGGGAACCGGGAAGGGCGACCTCGTCGTCCCCGACGACGTCCTCGAGCACCTCCGCGCCGAGGCGGCACGCTCGTGACCCGACCCCCCGATTGCCGCTTCACCTCGGCCCACCGTCTTCCGATACGACCCTGGGACGAGAGAGTGCGATGATCGCGACCTTCGACGAGCGCCACCGGGCGGCCATCGAGTACGAAGAGCTCCGGCGGCCCTTCAACACCGTCCGGGCCGCGGCCGCGGCCGCCCTGCTCGTGGTGGGCGCGATCGGCTGGTTCGGGTACGGACTCCGCGCCGGTGCGGCGATCGCACCCATGGCGCTCGTGGTCATCGTCAGCGCGGTCCTCCGTCGCAACCGGGGTCGCAGCCCCCTGCCGGACCTCCTCCTCGACACCACCTTCCTCGGCGTCGGCCTGGCGCTGCGGGGAAGCGTCCCGGCGGTCCAGGTCGCCGCCTTCCTCTACCTCCTCATCGCCGCCATGCTGCTCCTCCCTCTCCTCCGCGCCGCGGTCGTGGTCCTCTACGCCGCCGCGTGGGAGGTGTTCGTCATCGCCGGTCCGGGCATCGGTCTCCGCGAGAACCCGGCCGCGGCAGCCTCCTTCCCGCCGCTCCTCGACGGAGTCTCCGCCCTCGTGTTCGTCCTCGTCATCGCCACGATCGTCTTCTGGGTCGTGCGGACCCTGCTCCTCGGTCAGGACCGGCAACGGCGGGCCCTCGAGGCGGAGCGCCGCGCCGTCGAGCTCAAGAACGAGTTCGTCTCCATGGTGAGCCACGAGCTGCGCACCCCGCTCACCAGCATCGCCGGGTTCACCGAGGCCCTGCGGGAGACCTGGCGGGATCTGCCCGAGGACGAGGTCGAGGAGTTCCTGGCGATCATGCGTGGCGAGACCGAGCACCTCGCCAACCTCGTCGAGGACATCCTCGTCATCCCTCGACTCGAGGCGGGACGGCTTCGTCTCGAGCCCGAGGAGCTCGACATCACCCCCATCGCCTTCGAGATCGCCGAGCTCGTCCTCAAGGACGGCAAGGAGTACGCCGTCTCCCTCTCCGGCCGCCCCCTCGTCTACGCCGACCCGACCCGCCTCCGGCAGATCCTGCGGAACCTGCTCGAGAACGCCCGCAAGTACGGGGGCGACCAGATCCTCATCGAAGGGTCGGAGCGGCCCGACGACGGCACCTACGAGATCGTCGTCTCCGACAACGGGCCCGGCGTTCCCGAGCGCGACCGGGACCGCATCTTCGAGCACTTCGAACAGCTCTCGAAGGGGGACGGTCGCCTGCAACAGGGCGTCGGGCTCGGGCTCCCCATCGCCCGCAAGCTCGCGCACGCCATGGGCGGGGACCTGTGGTACGAGGCCCGGTTCCCGGTGGGGGCCCGGTTCTGCTTCACGCTCCCCCAGGCTCGTCCCACCGGGGCCGAGGCCCGCCATGGGGGCACCCCGGCCGTCGCCTGAGCCGCACCCGGTAGGCTCGCGGGCGATGCTCCCCTACAACATCGACCACGTCGCCCTCGCGGTCCACGACCTCGACGCCGCCCTCGCCGACCTCCTCCGGCTCTACGGGGTCGTCGCCGACCGGCGGGAGCACGTCCCGGAACAGGGGGTCGAGGAGGCGATGGTTCCCGTCGGCGGATCCCACCTCCAACTCCTCCAACCCACCTCCCCCGACAGCCCGGTCGGTCGCTTCCTCGCCCGCCGCGGCGAGGGCCTCCACCACGTGGCCTTCGCCGTCGTCGACCTCGACGCGGCGCTCGACCACCTTCGCGCCGCGGGCGTGCCCCTCGTCGACGAGGAGCCCCGCATCGGGGGCGGGGGGAGTCGCATCGCCTTCGTGCATCCCGCCGCGTTCGCCGGTACCCTCGTGGAGCTCGTCGAGGTGAGAGCATCGTGAGCGGGACCGCGGGACACATCGAGATCATGGGCGGCGCCGACCCGGCCGTGACGGCGGCGATCGCCGCGGTCGTCGCCCACGTCGAGCGGGAACGAGCCCGAGCGGCGCGGCGACCGGCGGTTCCGCCGCGACCGGCCCGCTGGGTGGAGGCGTGGCGACCCCGCCCTCCCGACGTTCCGCTGCCCTCCCACGTCTACGACGCCCAGCCCTGGGCCTTCGAGCCTCCTGCCCACGACTGACGACGGCCCGCCGCGGGGACGTCGTCGGTAGCATCGGGGGGGAGCGCGACCCGAGAGGTATCGATGAACCCCGTCATCTGTTCCATCGCCCGCACCCCCATCGGCAGATTCCAGGGCGTCTTCTCGCCCTTGAGCGCCATGGATCTCGGTGGAGTCGCGATCGCCGCCGCGCTGGAGCGCGCCGGGCTGGAACCCGACCGGGTCGACGAGGTCCTCTTCGGACACGTGCTCCAGGCGGGTCAGGGCCAGATCACGTCCCGCCAGGCCGCGGTGCGCGGCGGGATCCCCATGACCGTTCCGGCGACGACGATCAACAAGGTGTGCCTCTCGGGAATGGCCGCCATCGCCCAGGCCGCCACCCACGTCAAGGTGGGAGAGTCCCGTCTCGTCGTGGCCGGGGGGATGGAGTCGATGACGAACGCCCCCTACGTCCTCCCCGGGGCCCGGCAGGGGCTCCGCTACGGCGACGCGACGCTCGTCGACTCCCTCACCCACGACGGGTTGTTCTGCGCCTTCGACCGCTGCCTCATGGGCGAGTCGTCGGACGCGAAGAACGCGCAGCTCGGGATCGGCCGTGACGAGCAGGACGCCTGGTCGGCGGAGAGTCACGCTCGTGCCGCGGCGGCCACCTCCTCGGGAGCCTTCGCCGAGGAAATCGTCCCCGTCACCGTCCCCCGGCGCAGGGGGGAACCGCTCGTCGTGACCACCGACGAGGGCATCCGCGACGAGACGACCGTCGAGAGCCTCCGGCGGCTACGACCGGCGTTCGTCGCCGAGGGAACCATCACCGCGGGGAACGCCTCGCAGATCTCCGACGGCGCGGCCGCGGTCGTCGTCGCCGACCGCGCCGTGGCCGAGACCGCCGGGATGCCGGTGCTCGCCGAGATCCTCGCCTACGGACAGGTCGCAGGTCCCGACGCCACCCTTCAGGAGCGACCTGCGGAGGCCATCAGACTCGCCGCGAAGCGCGCCGGCGTCGACCCGCGGGGTCTCGATCTCGTCGAGATCAACGAAGCCTTCGCCTCGGTCGCGCTCTGGTCGGCGCGTATGTTGGAGATCGACCACGCGAAGGTGAACGTGAACGGGGGAGCCGTGGCGCTCGGCCACCCGCTGGGCGCGACAGGGGCGAGGATCGTGGTGACCCTCGTCAACGCCTTGCGCCGGCGCGGGGGAGGCATCGGCGCCGCCGCGCTCTGCGGCGGCGGAGGACAGGGAGACGCACTGATCGTCCGCGTGGACGGAGGAGGGTGACCATGAGCGACCATCCCGACCGGAACCTGGCGCTCGAGCTCGTACGGGTGACCGAGGCCGCGGCGATCGCCGCGGCCCGTTGGCAGGGGAGGGGGGACAAGACCGGCGTCGATCAGGCCGCCGTGGACGCCATGCGTGCCATGCTCGCCACCGTCGACATGGACGGCATCGTCGTCATCGGCGAGGGCGAGAAGGACGAGGCCCCCATGCTGTTCAACGGGGAGCGCGTGGGGAACGGCAAGCCGCCGTACGTCGACGTCGCGGTGGATCCCGTGGACGGGACCCGCCTCACCGCCCGGGGCATGCCCGGCGCCCTGGCGGTCATCGCGGTCGCCGACCGGGGCTCCATGTACGCGCCCGGGAGCCTCGTCTACATGGACAAGATCGCCGTCGGCGAGGCCGCGGCGGGCAGCATCGACATCGAAGCTCCCGTCGCCCACAATCTCCACCAGGTCGCCAAGGCGAAAGGCAAGGACGTCGGGGACGTGACGGCGATCATTCTCGACCGGCCCCGCAACGAGGACTACGTACGCCAGGTTCGCGAGGCCGGGGCGCGGATCGCGCTCATCGGGGACGGCGACATCTCCGGGGTCATCTCGACAGCGAAGCGAGGGAGCGGGATCGACATCCTCTTCGGGATCGGCGGCTCCCCCGAGGCGGTCACCGCGGCCTGTGCCATGGCGGCGCTCCGCGGCGAGATCCAGTGCAAGCTCTGGCCACGAGACGAGTCGGAGCGGCAGTACGCGCTCGACCACGGCCTCGACCTCGACCAGGTGCTCACGACGCGGGACCTCGTCGACTCCGGGAACACCTTCTTCGCCGCCACCGGCGTCACCTCCGGCGCGCTCCTCGACGGCGTCGGCTTCCACGGGGACCGGGTGGAGACGCACTCGGTGGTGATGCGGTCCCGTTCGGGGACCGTCCGCTACATCGACGCGGCGCACCGCATGGACGCGCTCCTCGAGGACGGCGGCCCGGACGTGTGAGCGACGAGGCCCGGCGCGGCCTCCCTCAGTCGCCCTCCCGCTCGAGGGTGCAACAATGCGGCGCCCCGACGGCCGCTTCCGCACCGCGGAGCACCTCCCCGGTGACCGGATTGGGTCGAAACGTCGTGCAGCCCTTCAGCCCGAGCTCGTGGGCGCGCCGGTAGACGCGCACGAACCGCTCGAACGGGTACTCCTCGGGCACGTTGATCGTCTTCGAGATGGAGTTGTCGACGAACGGCTGGAGACGGGCCTGCATCGCCAGGTGCTCCTCGGGACCGAGCTCGGTGGCGGTGACGAACGTCTCCGCGGGCGGGGCGCCTCGACCGGTCTGCCGCCAGGCACGCCACGCCTCGTCCTCCACGAGGAAGGTCCGTTCGACGCCCTCCTCGTCGAGGACGGCACGCTCGTAGCGGAAGGCGAAGACCGGCTCCAGGCTGCTCGACACCGCCCCGGCGAGCAGGCTGATCGTGCCGGTGGGAGCGATGGCGAGGAGGTGGCTGTTGCGGATCCCGTGCACGGCGATCGCGCCCCGGATCGGGGCGGGAAGCGTCCGGACGAACGCGCCCTCGAGGTAGCGCTCGCGGTCGAAGTACGGGAACGGTCCCTTCTCCCGGGCGAGCGCGATCGAGGCCTCGTACGCCGCGTCCCGTACGACACGCATGACCTCCTCGGCGAACCGCAGCGACTCGGCAGACCCGTAGCGAAGGCCGAGCATGATGAGGGTGTCGGCGAGACCGGTGATGCCGAGCCCGATGCGCCGGCATCCCTCCTCGGCCTCCCGGTGGGCCGGCAACGGGAAACGGGAGACGGCGACGACGTCGTCGAGAAAACGCACCGCCGTCTGCACCACGCCCCGCAGGTCGCCGAAGGCGAACACGGCGTCGTCGGTGAAGGCGCCGCGCACGAATCGGGTCAGGTTCACCGAACCGAGGTCACAGGCGCCGTACGGCGGCAGCGGGACCTCCCCACAGGGGTTCGTCGCGGTGATCCGCTCGCGATACCAGAGGTTGTTCATGGCGTTGATGCGGTCGACGAACAGCACGCCGGGCTCGGCGTGCTCGTACGTGGAGCGCATGATGAGCTGCCACAGCTCACGCGCCGGCATGCGGCCGAGGACGGCGCACGGCACGCGACCGTCCCGTCCCGACCACGATCGCAGGACCGTCTCCGCCGTCTCGTCCAGCGCGTCGGCGGGAAAGACGAGCGGCCAGTCGGCGTCCGCGTCGACGGCATCCATGAACTCGTCGGTGACGAGGACCGAGGTGTTGAAGTGGCGCAGGCGACCGGGACGGGCCTTGGCGGTGACGAACTCGGCGATGTCGGGGTGGTCGCAACGCAGGGTCGCCATCATCGCTCCCCGCCGGGCGCCCGTGGAGAGGATCGTGTTGCACATGGCGTCCCACACGTCCATGAAGGACACCGGCCCCGAGGCGATCGTCCCCGCGCCCCGGGCCGCGCTGCCCCGGGGCCGGAGCGTGGAGAAGTCGTACCCCACGCCGCCGCCCTGTTGCATGGTGAGGGCGCCCTCCTCGAGGTGCGCGAAGATCCCGCGAAGCGAGTCCTCGATGATCCCCATGACGAAGCAGTTGAAGAGCGTCACCTCCCGGCCGGTCCCGGCACCGGCCAGGATGCGACCCGCCGGCAGGAAGCGGAACCCCCGCAGGATCTCGTGGAATCGGGTGGCCCACCGCTCCGGCGCCGCCTCGGCGGCGGCGACGGCCGCGGCCACCCGGCGCCACGTGTCCTCGACGTCCCGGTCGACGGCCGGAGGACGCGTGTTGCGGTATCGGGTCTGCCAGACGTATCGCGAGATCTCGGTGGCGAAGTCCCCTCCGGCCATGCGGAGACCGTACCAGCCGGGACCCCCGGCCCCGGACCGTCTCAGAGCTCCTTCCGTCCCACCAGCGCCCGTCCCAGGGTGATCTCGTCGGCGTAGTCGAGATCGCCGCCGACGGGGAGGCCACTGGCGAGCCGGGTCACGGTGACCCCGAGAGGCTTCAGGACCCGAGCCAGGTAGAGGGCGGTGGTGTCCCCCTCCACGGTCGGGTTCGTGGCCACGATGACCTCCGTGATGCCCTCGGCGCCGACCCGCGCCTGGAGCTGGCGGATCGTGAGCCGATCGGGGCCGATCCCCTGGATGGGGTTGATGGCCCCGCCGAGCACATGGTACCGCCCGCGGAACTCCTGGGTGCGCTCCACCACGGGGATGTCCTGTGCCCGCTCCACGACACAGACGAGCGACGCGTCGCGTCGCAGGTCTCGGCAGAAGGAGCACTCCTCCTCGGCGGTCACGTTGAAACACCGGGAACAGAGACGGACCTGCCGACGCATCTCGACGATCGCCTCGGCGAGCCGGAGGGCGTCGGGCTCCTCCACGTTGAGGAGGTGGAAGGCGAGGCGTTGGGCGCTCTTCCGTCCGATCCCCGGCAGCCGGGCCAGCTCGTCGATGAGCCGCTGAATCGGCGGTTCGAACATCAGCCGAGCAGCCCGCCCAGGTCCATCCCGCCGGTGAGGCCGCCCACGGCGGCGGCGGCGTCGGCCTGGGCGGAGGCGAGCGCCTGGTTCACCGCGGCCACCACGAGGTCCCCGGCCATCTCCGGGTCCTCGGGGTCGAGCGCCTCCGGCGCGAAGGTCACCGAGACGAGCTCGCCGCTCCCCTTCACGACCGCCCGGACCGCGCCGCCACCGGCGCTCGCCTCGTACGTGCGCTCGGCGAGGTCCTGCTGCGCCTGCTGGATCTGGGCTTGCATCTGCTGTGCCTGCTGCATGAGCTGGCGCAGGTCCTTGGGCATGCGTGACATGCGAGGCAGGGTAGTCCCGAGCGTGCCCAAGATCGGTGCCCGCCGGCGCCCCCGGCGCCTCGTCCTCCT
>AMFO01000061.1_pt1 | contig 35157 bp, 37 predicted proteins | sample 552608 | NCBI WGS metagenome assembly AMFO01 (sample SAMN01893955, study PRJNA167987) | microbial mat metagenome | biome: hydrothermal vent | place: USA: Loihi, Hawai'I | collected 2003-05-01
GCGACCCCCGTCGACGCCTCCGGGAACCCGGTGGACCTGACGATCGCCGAGGCGGCGTCGGAGGAAGACGCCGGAGAGAACGACGGGGACGGCGCAGACGAGGGGCCCCGCGACGAGGACCCCGAACCGGACATCGAGGAGTGACATGACCTACCTGGTTCCGACCGTCATCGAGCAGACCCCGCGGGGCGAACGGGCCTTCGACATCTACAGCCGGCTCCTCAAGGACCGGATCGTGTTCCTCGGGACCCCCATCGACGACGGGGTCGCCAACATCATCATGGCCCAGCTCCTCCACCTCGAGGGTGAGGACCCCGACAAGGACATCGCCCTCTACATCAACTCGCCGGGGGGGTCGACGACGGCGCTCATGGCCATCTACGACACGATGCAGTTCATCAAGCCCGACGTGGCCACGTACTGCATGGGCCTCGCCGCCTCCGCGGCGGCGGTGCTCCTTGCCGCCGGGGCGAAGGGGAAGCGGTTCGCGCTGCCGCACGCCCGGATCATGGTCCACCAGCCCCACATCTCCGGGCTCGGCGGCCAGGCGAGCGACATCGAGATCCACGCCAAGGAGATCCTCAAGACGAGGGAGCAGATCAACGAGATCCTCGCCGCGCACTCGGGTCAGGACATCGAGAAGGTCCGGCAGGACACGGAACGGGACTTCTGGATGGGGTCCGATGAGGCGATGGAGTACGGTCTCGTCGACGCGGTCCTCAAGGGACGCCAGCTCGAAGCCGTGGCCGGATAGGGGAGCGCGCTCTTGGCGAAATACGAGGGGTCCGAACTCCTGAAGTGCAGCTTCTGCGGCAAGTCGCAGAAGCAGGTGAAGAAGCTCATCGCCGGACCCGGCGTGTACATCTGCGACGAGTGCATCGAGCTCTGCAACGAGATCATCGCCGAGGAGCTGGCGGACACCCAGGACGTGTCCTTCGCGGAGCTCCCCAAGCCTCACGAGATCTTCGACTTCCTCGACCAGTACGTCGTCGGGCAGGACCGGGCGAAGAAGTTCCTCTCCGTCGCCGTCTACAACCACTACAAGCGCGTGCGGGCGGGCCAGCGCGCCCGGGACGACGACGTCGAGCTCGAGAAGTCGAACATCCTCCTCATCGGCCCCACGGGCTCGGGGAAGACGCTCATGGCGAAGACCCTCGCCCGGCTCCTCAACGTCCCCTTCGCGATCGCCGACGCCACCGCGCTCACCGAGGCCGGGTACGTCGGAGAGGACGTCGAGAACATCCTCCTCAAGCTGATCCAGGCGGCCGACTTCGACATCAAGCGGGCCGAGCAGGGGATCATCTACATCGACGAGATCGACAAGATCGCCCGGAAGGCGGAGAACCCCTCCATCACCCGAGACGTCTCCGGCGAGGGCGTCCAGCAGGCGCTCCTCAAGATCCTCGAGGGGACCATCGCCTCGGTCCCGCCGCAGGGCGGCCGGAAGCACCCGCACCAGGAGTTCCTCCAGATCGACACGACGAACATGCTCTTCGTCTGCGGCGGGGCCTTCGCCGGCCTCGAGGAGGTCATCCAGCACCGGATCGGGAAACGGACGGTGGGGTTCGGGGCCGAGCTGCGCAGCGCCGAGGAGGGCCGTCCCTCCGACATCATCGCCCAGGTCATGCCGGAGGACCTCATCGTCTACGGGCTCATCCCCGAGTTCATCGGCCGGCTCCCGGTCGTGACCACCGTCGACGACCTCGACAAGGACGACCTGGTGCGGGTCCTCACCGAGCCGAAGAACGCGCTCGTCAAGCAGTACCGGCGCTTCTTCGAGATGGACGGCGTCGAGCTCGTCGTCACCGGCGACGCGCTCGAGGCCATCGCCGAGCAGGCGCTGCGCCGGGGCACCGGGGCCCGGGGCCTGCGCGCCATCATGGAGGAGGTCCTCGTCGAGACGATGTACGAGCTGCCGGCCCGCACCGACGTGGCCCGGGTCGTCATCGACGACGAGGTCGTCCGGCAACGGGTGAACCCCACCCTCGTGCCCATCCAGGACCTCGCCAACGGGGAGCTCCCCGAGGAGCGGTCCGCCTGACGCTCAGGGGACGAGGAAGCGCAACGGCTCGGTGAGGTTCGCCTCGAGCGCGGCGAGGAAACGCTGTCCGAGACCCCCGTCGATGAGCCGGTGGTCGAAGGAGAGGCTCACCGGCATGAGCGGGGCGACGACGACGGCCCCGTCCCGCACCGCCGGCGCCTCCCGGGCGCGGCCCACCGAGAGGATCGCCGCCGTCCCCGACGGGATGATCGGGGTGCCGTGGCCGCCACCGAGGGCCCCGATGTTCGAGACGGTGAACGTCTGACCGGAGGCGTCCTCGGGAGGGATGCGCCGGCTGCCGGCGAGCGACACCAGCTCCAGGATCCGGTCCGCCAGCTCGTCGAGCCGGAGGGTGTCGGCGCCCCGCAACACCGGGACGATGAGACCGTCGGGCGTGTCGACGGCGATCCCGACGTCCCGCCGGGAGCGGTAGACGACCTCGTCGCCGTCGACGAAGGCGTTGAACTCCGGGAACTCCTCGAGCAGCGGCACGACGGCGGCCACGAGCAGGGCCTCGAGCGGCAGCGGCCCGCCCCGGCGCTCCTCGAGGAGACGCCGCGTCCGGAGGAGGGCGCCGGCGTCGACGTCGGCGAAGACGGTCACGTGCGGGATCTCCCGCCAGGAGCGAGACAGGTGGGCGGCGATGGTTCGCCGGATACGGGGGAGGCGGACCCGTCGCTCCCCGTCGTCGGAGGGGGCCGCGGCGGCGCGGGGAGCCGCGGCGCGGGCCGCGATGACCCGCTCCACGTCGCGACGCGTCACCGCCCCCGCCGGCCCGGAACCGGCGACGTCGCGCAGGTCGATGTCGTGGGCGGCGGCGAGACGCCGCACGAGCGGCATGGCGCGTACCCGTGCCGGTGGGGAGGGGGGCCGGGCCGGGACGGTCGCGGCCTCGGGGCCGGTCGCCGCAGCGGCCGGAGCGTCGGGACCGGCCTCCTCGGCTTCCGACCACCGCTCCCCGGGTTCCCCCACGACGAGGAGGACCGCGCCGACGAGCACGGTCGCGCCCTCCTCACCGCCGCGGTGCAGCACCACACCGGCGAAGGGCGAGGTGACCTCCACCACCGATTTGGCCGTCTCCAGCTCGACGACCGGCTGATCGACCTCCACACGATCGCCGACCGCCACCAGCCAGCGCACGATCTCGGCGTCGGTGAGCCCTTCGCCGATGTCCGGCAGTCGGAACTCCTGTGCCATCGATCTCGTCTCCGCTTCTCGTCTCCGCCGGCGAGCCGTCCTCCCGCGGCCCGGGCGGACCGAGCCTAACCGGCTCCGGGAGCGCCCTGGGAGGACGCCGGGAGGACCCGGTCCGGCGACTTCGCGGGCCGACCCGCCACCCAGACGTGGGTGACGCGGGCGGGGTCGCCCCAGGCGTCGGGCTCGTCGAGCGGATCGAAGTCGACGGCGATGACGTCGGCGTCGTACCCCTCCTCGAGGCGACCCGAGCGGGGTGCCTGGGGGCCGAGCGTGGCCGGGCCCTCGGCGGTGGCGGCGGCGATCGCCTCGAGGGGCGGCATCCCGGCGGCGACGAGGTGCCGGATCTCCCGCGAGTTGCGCCCGTACGCCGGTCCGCTGAAGAAGATGTCGGTCCCCATGGCGATCCGGACGCCCGTGGCGACGGCGATCTCGAGGGCCTCGGCGTGCCGGTCGGCGATCGCCACGGCCTTCTCGTAGGCGTGGGGAGGCAGGACGTCCTGCATGCCGAGCAGCTCCTCGACGACGAAGCGGGTGGGAACGAGGATCGCGTCCCGCTCCCGCATGAGGTGGGCGGCCTCCTCGTCGAGGTACGTGCCGTGCTCGATGGTGCGGACTCCGGCCCGCAGCGCCGCCATGATCCCGGGCTTCCCGTGACAGTGGGCCGCCACGACCCGGTCGGCGCGGGCCGCCTCGGCGACGATGGCACGCAGCTCCTCGTCGGAGAACTGCTGGTGCACCGGATGATCGAGCTCCGACATGACGCCGCCCGAGGCGCACACCTTGATCACTCGGGCGCCGGCGCGCAGTTGCAGGCGGACCGCCCGCAGGCACTCGGCCACCCCGTCGCACAGCCCCCACTCGCCGCGTCGGGAGAGGGCGTGGAGGGCGTCGACGGGGAAGGAGTGGACGTCGCCGTGCCCTCCCGTCGTCGACAGGATGTTCCCCGCTCCATGGACGCGGGGGCCTCGGATGCTGGCCTCGGCCACCACGGGGGCGAGGGCGAGTCCGAGACCGCCGACCTCGCGGACGCTCGTCACCCCTCCGTCGAGGGTTCGGGCGAGGTCGGCGGTGGCGCGGGCGGCGCCGGTCGCCGGCGGCGTCAGCAGCGCGGCGAGGAGATCGGGTCGGGTCAGGCCGAAGAAGTGGGCGTGGCACTCCCACAACCCGGGGAGGACCGTGGCGACCTCGACGACCGTGGCGTCGGGGGTCCGCGGGGCGTCGGCGCGCGGGCCCGCGAAGCGGACGACCGGTCCGTCGAGGAGGACGGTGCCCCGCTCGACGGGCCCGCCCCGTCCCGGAACGAGGAGGTCAGCTTCGATGCGGATCATGGGTCCTCCCGCGACGCGTCGCGACGAACCTAGCGGCGGGGACGGAGCGAGCTCCGCCGCGGCGGGGGACTAGTCCCCGCGGCCGACACGGATTGTGTCTGTACGGCCACACATCGTGGCCATATGGTGATGGTGTCCGGACGAGCCGCCAGAACTCCGCACGGGGCATCGAGGAGATCGGGGGAACTCCCGGGGGGTCCCGAGAGGGGTAGGAAGGCACGGATTCGGTTCGGGCGAGCAGGGGGAATGGTGGGGGAAGACGCCGGGAGCGCTCGCTCCCGGCGTCCCCGCGTCCCGGGCCGGCGTCGGTGGAGCCACCCCGGGGCCGGGTAGACTCGCCTCCCACCATCCGGGCACGCCCATGGGAAGACGCGATGCGACCAACGTACGAGCCGAAGGACGTCGAGGCGCGCTGGTACCCCATCTGGGAGCAGGCGGGCGCGTTCCGTCCTGAGGTGAACCCCGGTGGGGAGCCCTTCTCCATCGTCATCCCCCCGCCCAACGTCACCGGCGTGCTCCACATGGGTCACGCCCTCAACATGTCCATCCAGGACGTCCTCATCCGGTGGAGGCGCATGCAGGGCCGCGCCGCGCTCTGGCTGCCCGGCGCCGACCACGCCGGGATCGCCACCCAGAACGTCGTCGAGCGGGAGCTCGCCAAGGAGGGACGCACCCGCCACGACCTCGGCCGGGAACGGTTCGTGGAGCGGGTCTGGGAGTGGAAGGGCCGTTCCGGGAACCGCATCATCGAGCAGATCCGCACGATGGGCTTCTCCACCGACTGGAGCCGGGAGCGCTTCACCCTCGACGAGGGGCTCTCGCGGGCGGTCCGCACCGTCTTCGTCACCCTGTACGACGAAGGGCTCATCTACCGGGGCAACCGGATCATCAACTGGTGCCCGCGGTGCCACACGGCGCTCTCCGACATCGAGGTCGAGCACGACGACGAGACGGGGGAGCTGACCTTCATCCGCTACCCCTTCGTCGACGGGGAGGGGTCCGTCACCGTCGCCACCACCCGTCCCGAGACGATGCTCGGCGACACCGGCGTGGCCGTCCATCCCGAGGACCCCCGCTATCGCGACGCCGTCGGGCGGACCGTCCGCCTCCCGCTCCTCGAACGGGAGATCCCCGTCGTCGCCGACGAGGGCGTCGACCCCGACTTCGGGACCGGCGCGGTGAAGGTCACCCCGGCGCACGACCCGCTCGACTTCGAGATCGGGGAGCGGCACGGGCTCGAACCGCTCGTCGTCATCGACACCGACGCCCGGATCACCGCCGCCGGCGGACCCTTCGCCGGGATGGACCGGTTCGAGGCGCGCGAGGCGGTGCGTCACGAGCTCGGCGCTCGCGGCCTCCTCGAGCGAGTCGAGGAGCACCGGCACGCGGTGGGACACTGCTCCCGGTGCGGCACCGTCGTCGAGCCCCTCCTCTCCCTCCAGTGGTTCGTGAAGGTGCGGCCCCTCGTCGGCCCCGCCGTGGCCGCGGTGAAGGAAGGACGGACCCGCTTCGTGCCCCGGCGCTGGGAGAAGAACTACTTCCACTGGATGGAGAACCTGCGCGACTGGTGCATCTCCCGACAGCTCTGGTGGGGACATCAGATCCCCGCCTGGTACTGCGCCGAGTGCGACGAGGTCGAGGTGGCCATGGAACCCCCGTCACGGTGCCGGGCTTGCGGGGGAACGACCCTCGTCCAGGACGAGGACGTCCTCGACACCTGGTTCTCCTCGGCCCTGTGGCCCTTCTCGACGATGGGGTGGCCCGACGACACCGCCGACCTCCGGACCTACTACCCGACCGACGTCCTCGTCACCGGTTTCGACATCATCTACTTCTGGGTGGCCCGCATGATGATGATGGGACTCCACTTCACCGGGGTCCCACCCTTCGCGGACGTCGTCATCCACGGCCTCGTCCGGGACGGCTCGGGACGCAAGATGTCGAAGTCGCTGGGGAACACCGTGGACCCGCTCGAGCTCGTCGACCGGTACGGCGCCGACGCGGTGCGGCTCACCCTCATCCAGTCGGCCGCCCCCGGGCACGACATCCCGCTCCAGGAGGCCTGGATCGACGCCGCCCGCCGCTTCGGGAACAAGCTGTGGAACGCGGTGCGCTTCGCGGTCGAGCACGTCGGCATCACCGAGGTTCCCCCCGACGGCGGCACGCCCGAGCGGCCCGGACCGGAGGACGCCTGGATCCTGCAGCGCCTCGGCGAGGTGGGGGCCCGCTTCGACGCCCTCATGGAGGAGTACCGCTTCTCCGACGCGTACGGTCTCCTCTACAACTTCGCCTGGTCGGAGGTGTTCGACTGGTACCTGGAGATGGCGAAGACCCCGCTGCGGGACGAGACGCGGGCGGACACCACCCGGGCCACCCTCGGGGTGGTCCTGCGCGATCTCCTCAAGTACTTCCATCCCGTCATCCCCTTCCTCACCGAGGAGCTGTGGTCCCACCTCGGGACCGGAGGGCTCCTCGCCACCTCCCCCTGGCCGGCGCCACCGCCGGTCCAGGGGCCGGCGACGATGGCGACGTTCCAGGAGCTCGTCACCGAGATCCGCCGCTTCCGCTCCGAGCACCAGCTCCCGGCGCGACGCCGCTTCCCCGGCCTCCTCGTCGACCCGCAGGGCGTCGCCGACCCCTGGTGGGAGGAGCAGCTCACCGCTCTCGCCGGCATCACGGTGCGCCGCGGGGACCCGCCGGCGCCGGCGACGGGACACCGGCGCCTCTCCGCCGGTCCCGTGGAGGTGTTCGTCCCCCTCGCCGGCCTCGTCGACCGCCAGGCGGAAGGGGCGCGCCTCGACCGGGCCATCGCCCAGGCCGAGGAGCAGCGGGAGCGCTCTCTGCGCAAGCTCGCCAACGAGGCGTTCCTCGACCGTGCCCCGGCGGAGGTCGTCGAGAAGGAACGACGCCGGGTCGCGGAACTCGAGACGGCGCTGGCGAAACTCCGGCGCCAGCGTGCCGAACTGGGCTGACGCCGATGGCGACCGCCGTTCCCGCCATCGCCGATCACGCCGCGGCGCTCGCCTACCTCGACGCCCACGTCGGGCGCGGGGTCCGTCCCGGCCTGGAGCGAATCCGGGGACTCCTCACCCTCCTCGGCGACCCGCACCTCGCGTACCCGGTCATCCACGTCGCCGGCACGAACGGCAAGACCACGACCGCCCGGCTCGCCTCCGACATCCTGGGCGCCCACGGCCTGCGCGTCGGGACGTTCACCTCGCCACACCTGCACCGGGTGGAGGAGCGGTTCCTCGTCGCCGGCCGGCCCCTCACCGCCGACGAGCTCACCCGGGCGGTGCGTGACATCGCCTGGTTCGCCGAGGAGTACGAGCGTCGCTCCGGGGACACCCTCACCTACTTCGAGCTCACCGCCGCCCTCGCCTTCGACCTGTTCGCCACCGAGGCGATCGACGTCGCCGTCGTCGAGGTGGGACTCGGGGGGCGTCTCGACGCCACCAACGTCGTGGACGGAGCCGTCTCGGTCATCACCGGAATCGCCATCGACCACACCTCGTACCTGGGAACGACCCTGCGGGAGATCGCCGCGGAGAAGGCGGCGATCCTCGGCTCCGGTGGCGTGCTCGTCACCGGACCCCTCCCGGCGGCCGCCGAGGGGGCGGTCACCGCCCGCGTCGCCGCGACGGGGGCGCGCTGGTACCGGACCGGTCCCCACCTCGGGGTCGTCGCCCCCGAGGTGACCCCCACCGGCCGGCGGGCCACGATCCGGGGCATCCACGCCGAGTACCCCGACGTCGAGCTGACCCTGCGGGGACGCCACCAGCTCGACCACCTCGCCACCGCCGTGGCCGCCGTCGAGGCGTTCCTCGACCGCTCCCTCGACCTGGGGACGCTGCGACTCGCCGCGGCGGCGGCCACCTCCCCGGGACGCATCGAGGTGGTGGGGACCGCACCGCTGGTCGTCGTCGACGGCGCCCACAACCTCCAAGGCATGACCGGTCTCGCCGCCACGCTGCGCGAGGAGTTCCCCGAGCGATCCTGGCGGCTCGTCGTCGGCGTCCGCGGCGAGCGGGACCCGGCGGCGCTCCTCGCCCCCCTCGCCGGGCTCGTCACCGCGGTCCACGCCGCCGCACCGGACGACACGGACGCCATCCCCGCCGACGTCGTCGCCGCCGGCGCCACGACCGCGCTCGACGTGCCCGTCACCACCGCGCCCACGGTCGCCGCCGCCCTCGCAGAGGCGACCAGGGCCGCCGGCAGCGACGGTGCGGTGGTCGTCGCCGGCTCCCTCTACGTCGCCGGCGAGGCACGGGCCGCCCTCATCGGACCCGTCTTCCCGTCCTCCCCCGTCCACGTCCGCTACCCGGCCCCGGGCCCGGACGGCGGAGACGACGACGGGGAGGGGTAGCCTCCCGGGCCGGACCGACCGAGGAGGGAGCGATGACCGAGGACCACACGTTCGTCATGGTGAAGCCCGACGGCGTTCGCCGCGGCCTCGTCGGGGAGGTCGTCGCCCGGCTGGAGCGCAAAGGCCTCCGCCTCGTCCGCATGCGCATGCTCACCATCGACGAGGACCTCGCCGGACGGCACTACGCCGAGCACCGGGAGAAGCCGTTCTTCGCCGACCTCGTCGCTTTCATCACCAGCGGGCCGGTCGTCGCCATGGAGTGGTCCGGGACCGACGCGGTGGCGGTGGCCCGCACCCTCATGGGCGCCACGAACCCGCGGGAGGCCGCACCGGGAACCATCCGGGGGGACTTCGGGCTCGAGATCACCGAGAACATCGTCCACGGCTCCGACTCGCCCCAGAGCGCGGCGCGGGAGCTCGCCCTGTTCTTCGGATGAATCCCGAGCGCATTCCCGTCACCGGCGGTAGACTCCCCGGCACGCGCCGTCAGGGTCTCCGTATGACGAACCTGTTCTCCTTCGCCGGCCGCGACATGGCCATCGATCTCGGCACCGCCAACACGCTCGTGTTCGTACGCGGCCAGGGGATCGTCCTCAACGAGCCGTCGGTCGTGGCGATCAACACCCGCGACAATCGACCCCTCGAGGTGGGGATGGCCGCCAAGAAGATGATCGGCCGGACCCCCTCCTACATCCAGGCGATCCGCCCGCTGCGCAACGGCGTCATCGCCGACTTCGACGTCACCGAGAAGATGCTCCGCTACTTCATCGACAAGGTCCACACGGGACGCTTCGCGGCACGGCCCCGGATCGTCATCTGCGTCCCGTCGGGTATCACCGCCGTCGAGCGGCGGGCCGTCGAGGAGGCGGCGTACCACGCCGGGGCCCGGCGGGCCTACACCATCGAGGAGCCCATGGCGGCCGCCATCGGCGTCGGGCTCCCCGTCCACGAGCCGGCCGGCTCCATGGTCGTCGACATCGGCGGCGGCACCACCGAGGTGGCGGTCATCTCCCTCGGCGGCATCGTCGTCTCCAAGAGCATCCGCATCGGCGGCGACGAGCTCGACGAGGCGATCATCACCTGGGTGAAGAAGGAGTACAGCCTCATGCTCGGCGAGCGCACCGCCGAGCAGGTGAAGATGGCCATCGGCTCCGCCTGGCCCTACCCCGACGAGCCCGCGGCCGAGGTGCGGGGACGCGACCTCATCACCGGCCTCCCCAAGACCGTCGTGCTCTCCGCCGCCGAGATCCGCGAGGCCATCGAGGAGCCGGTCCAGGCCGTCGTCGACGCGGTGAAGTACACCCTCGACAAGACCCCTCCCGAGCTCGCCGCCGACGTCATGGAGCGGGGGATCGTCACGACCGGCGGTGGCGCCCTCCTCCGGGGTCTCGACGTTCGTCTCGCCCACGAGACGGGCATGCCGATCGTCACCGCCGACCACCCCCTGCAGAGCGTCGTCCTGGGCTCCGGCGCCTGCCTGGAGGAGTTCGAGGTGCTCCACGCCGTCCTGCAGTCGAGCGGCCGACCCTGACATGAGCCCCCCGTCGGGATGATGCTCCTCTCGGGCCGTCGCTTCGACCGCACGACCGCCCTCTTCCTGTCGCTCCTCGCCGTCGCCTTCCTCGTCGCCACCTTCGACGTCCGGGCGCGCGGCGGCGGCGTGGGCGAGGTCCTCCGCAACGGAGCCCAGGAGCTGTTCGCCCCCGTGCAGAAAGGCATCGACCTGGCGGTGCGTCCCGTGGTGGGACTCATCGACGGCGTCACCCACCTCGCCGGCCTCCGCGCCGAGAACGACCGTCTCCAGGCTCGCGTCACCGAGCTCGAGCAGCAGCTCCAGGAGACCGAGGCGCTCCAGCGGCGGGTCGCCGAGCTCGAGGCCATCAACGGCGTGGCGCCCCCGGAGGAGCTGCCGGCGATCACCGCCCAGATCTTCGCCGGCGGATCCGGCACCTTCGACCAGGTGCGGTTCATCGACAAGGGATCCGACGACGGCGTCGTCGTCGGTCAGCCGGTCATCGACGAGTACGGCCTGGTGGGACGCGTCGACCGGGTCACCCGTCACAACGCCCGGGTCCGGCTCATCAGCGACCCGCTCGTGTCGGTGGGGGTGCGCCTCCAGGGAACGAACGAGACCGGTATCGTCACCGGTCGGGGGACGGGGGACCTCCGGCTCGAGATGTTCCGGGCGACGAAGCCGGTCCGCGAAGGCGACGTCGCGGTCACCGACGGCAGCCGATTCCCTCCCGGGATCGTCGTCGGGTACGTCACGAGAACCGCCGACGTCGTCGTCGGCTTCGAGCTCGTGACGACCGTCCGGCCCGCGGTCCCACTCTCCGAGGTCGACTTCGTCAAGGTCATCGTCGGCTGGTCACCCCTCGACGCCTCGGTCTCGGGGGACGACCGCACCGTCGAGCCGCCCGTGCACCTCCCCGGGGAGTCGGGACGATGAGGCGACGCCACATCCTCGGCGCCCTGGCGCTCGTCCTCGCCGCGGTCCTCCTCCAGACGACGGCGTTCGCCCCCAACCGCATCCAGCCGTTCGGAGCCGGACCCGACCTCGTCCTCCTCGTCGTCCTCGCCTGCTCCCGTCACCTCGACGCCGAGCCGGCGCTCCTCGTCGGCTTCACCGCCGGGTTCCTCGTGGACCTCCTCGGCGCCTCACCGCTGGGTCTGTGGGCCATGGCGCTCACCGTCGTCGCCTACGCCGTGATCCGACTCCGGGACCGCGAGGTCGAGGGTCCGTTCCTCCTCGTCGGGGTCTTCGCCCTGACGCTGCTCGGCGAGACGGCGTTCGTGGCGCTCGGGACCCTCTTCGGCCAGCAGACGCTCCTCGGCGGGCAGGTGCTGCGCAAGGTGCTCCTCGCCGGGGTGTACAACGTCCTCCTCGCCGTGCCGATCCTGTGGGGGACCGCCCGCCTCCTCGCCGCCGGCCCGAGCCGGAGGTGGGCGCGATGAGCGGCACGTGGCGGCTCGGCGTGCTCGGGGTCGTCTTCACCGCCCTCTTCGGGCTCCTCGTGCTGCGTCTGTGGAGCGTGCAGGTGACCTCGGCGGAGGCGTACGAGGAGCAGGCCATCCACAACCAGATCCGGCTCGTCCGCACGCCCGCACCCCGGGGGGACATCTTCGACCGGAAGGGCCGCCTCCTCGCCGGCACCCGGCCCTCGCTCGCCGCGGTCCTCGACCTCGGCCTCGTCCCGCCCGAAGGCATCGACGCGCTCGCCGCCCGGCTCTCCGCCTTCCTCGGCCGACCGGCGTCGGAGCTGCGGAACGAGATCACCCAGGCCGGCCGCGGCGACCAGATCGTGCTCGCCGACGGCCTCACCGACGACCAGGCCACCTTCCTCGCCGAGCACCGCGAGGACTTCCCCGGGGTGGCGATCATCCCCCAGCCGGTGCGCGACTACCCCCAGGGCGAGCTCGCCGCGCACGTCCTGGGCTACATCGGCCGGCCCAACAAGGACGACCTGGAGCGGCCCGGGGTGAAAGGCACCGACTTCGTAGGGAAGGCCGGGGTCGAGCGGTACTACGACGACGTGCTGCGGGGCACCGAGGGAATCATCAAGTACCAGGTGGACGCCCGGCGCAACGTCCTCGCCCAGCTCGAGGAACAGGATCCCGTTCCGGGGAACAACCTCGTCCTGACGATCGACGACGACGTGCAGCGGCAGCTCCAGCGGTCCCTCGCCGACGGGCTGCGCTTCGCCCGCCTCCTCGAGATGGAGGAGCGACGGACGGCCCTCGCCCAGGAGGGGGTCGAGGAGCGGCTGGCGGCCGCGCAACGGGAGGCGGAGAAGGCCGCCGCCGAGGCCCGGCAGGCCGCGGCGGAGGCGGGAAAGCCGACGCCGCCGGAGGTCCCGGTGGAGATCGACCCGGGGAAGGTGCTCGGACCCCTGTACGACGGACTGCCCATCGACGCCAACGGCGTGTGCGTCGCCGTGGAGCGACACACGGTCGGAGTGGGGGAGCGGGTGGAGCTCAGCGGCCGGCGCCCCCGCGGCTTCACCCTCGAGGCGGTCTCCGGCGCCGGGGTGCGACGCACCGCCACGGTCGTCGTCGACGGGGCCCGCTACCGGGTGCGCCGGGGGGACCGCTTCGCCACCACCCTCCAGGTGGTCGACCTCAGCGACGACCGGATCGTCGTCTCCCACACCGACAAGTGGTGCCCGGTGCGGACCGTCGGCGTCGTCGAGGACCCCCGCGACGGATCCATCCTCGCCATGGACTCCTACCCGACGTTCGACCCGTCGGCGTTCGTCGACGGGTTGACGCGGGAGGAGTGGGAGCGGCTCGGATCGGTCGCCGCCTTCACGAACTTCGCCGTCCAAGGCCAGTACGCGCCGGCGTCGACCTTCAAGGCCGTGGCGTACATGCTCGCCATGGAGGAGGGCATCTACCCGCTCGACCGGCCGGTCGAGGGGCGGACCATCTCGGGGGCGCCGGCCGACGGCACCGACGAGACCGCGCTGCAGCCGCTCACCTCCGACACCGACCCGTACAACTGCACCGGGAGCTTCCGCTTCCGGTTCGCCGACGGGACCTCCCAGGTGTTCCGGGACTGGAAGCGCTCCGGCCACGGTCCGCTCGACCTGCACGGCGCCGTCGAGGAGTCCTGCGACCTCTACTTCGGGGAGATCGCGCTCCGCATCTGGAACGAGCGCAACGATCCGAACGGCATCAACGACGAGAACCTCTTCCAGGAGTGGGCCCGCCGGTTCGGGTACGGATCCCCGACCGGGATCGACCTGCCCTTCGAGGCCAAGGGACTCATCCCCGACCGGGAGTGGTTCCGGCAGGAGCAGGCGAAGGGCTCCGGGCGGGTCCGTGCCGAGGGGCCGTGGGTCGGCGGGGACCTGCTCAACGCCGTCATCGGGCAGGGCGACGTCCTCGCCACCCCCCTGCAGATCGCGAACGCGTACTCGGCGATGGTCAACGGCGGCACCCTGTGGCAGCCGCGGGTCGTCGCCGAGATCGTCGACCAGAACGGCGAGGTCGTCGACGAGAACCCCAAGCGGGTGCTGGCGACGATCCCGCTGTCGCCCCGGACGGTGCGACTGTTCCGGCAGGACCTCGGCCGGGTCGTCAACGGTCCCAACGGCACCGCCCGCCGTGCCTTCGCCAGCTTCGGCGACAACGTCGAGCGGGTCGGCGGCAAGACCGGCACCGGGGAGGTCATCAAGGCACCCCGCTCCCGACAGGTGTTCCAGGTCGACAACGGGCTCTTCGCCGGCGTGGCGCCGATCGACGATCCCCGCTACGTCGTGGTCGTCGTCGTCGAACGCGGCGGCAGCGGCGGCCGGGTCGCCGCGCCCATCGCCCGACAGGTCCTCCAGTACCTCGTCAACGGCCCCGACGCCGTCACCCCGCTCGCGCCGGGCTCGGAGACGGACTGATGTCCACCGACGTCCGGGAACGGTCCACGGTGACGCTCTTCCCCCGGGAGCGGCCGCTGCGCCCCGACCTCTTCCTCATCGTCCCCTACCTCGTCCTCTCCGCCTTCGGGCTCCTCATGGTGTACTCGGCCTCGGCGCCGCGCCTCGAGGCCCTGGGGATCGACCCGGCCCGGGACCTCAAGCGGCAGGCGGTCTTCGTCGTCCTCGGGTTCGTCGTGTTCACCATCACCTCGGCGATCGACATCCGCTCGGTCCGCGCCTGGGTGCCGCTGATCTACGGCGTCGCCGTCGTCACCCTCGTCCTCGTCCTCTCGCCCGCCGGAGAGAACGTCAAGGGGGCGCAGCGCTGGATCCCGCTCGGACCGTTCCAGTTCCAGCCGTCGGAGGTGGCGAAGATCGCGGTCGTGCTGGGCCTCGCCGCCCTCCTCGCCGGCTCCGGACCCGGCCCGCTGCGGTGGCACCGGGTCGTGCGCGCCCTCTCCCTCGTCGGCCTCCCCGCCGTCCTCATCTTCTTCCAACCCGACCTCGGCACGATGCTCGTCTTCGCCTTCGTCGTGATCGTCATGCTCTTCGCCGCCAACGCCACCTGGCGACAGCTCGCCTCCCTCGTCATCGCCGCGCTCGTGGGGACGACGGGCATCTTCCGCATGGGGGCGATCCGGGCGTATCAGCTCGCCCGACTCACCGCCTTCCTCGACCCCACCGCCGACCCTATCGGCGCCGGGTACAACCAGCTCCAGAGCGAGATCGCCATCGGCACCGGAGGTCTCGCCGGGAAGGGCCTCTTCCAGGGGTCGCAGACGAACCTCCGCTTCGTCCCGGAGCAGACGACGGACTTCATCTTCACCGCCGTCGGAGAGCAGTTCGGGTTCCTGGGGAGCGCCTTCGTCATCGTGCTGTACGGCCTCATCGTGTGGCGGATCCTCGTCGCCGCGGCGAGCGCCCCGGACCGATTCAGCCGGTTGGTGGCGGTGGGGGTCGCCGGGCTCGTCGCTTTCCACGTCTTCGTCAACATCGGCATGACGGTGCGCCTCATGCCGGTCACCGGCCTCCCGCTGCCGTTCATGTCGGCCGGGGGAACGGTCTTCCTCGCCCTGAGCGCCGCCCTCGGACTCGCCCACTCCGTCTGGCTGCGGCGCACCCCCAGCCCCGGGGAGCGCTTCGAGCGCTGACGGCGCACCCGCGCCGCCGCGGCTACGCTCCGGCCGATGCTGCGACGCGCCGACCAGGGATGGCTCGAGGTCATCGCCGGACCCATGTTCTCCGGCAAGAGCGAGGAGCTCATCCGTCGCGTCACCCGGTACCGGCTGGCCCGGATCCCCACCCAGATCTTCAAACCCGCGCTCGATACCCGCTACGGGCCGACAGAGGTCGTCTCCCACAGCCGGCTTTCGGTGGCGGCCCGACCGGTGTCCGACGCCGAGGAGCTGCTCCGGTCGGTGGAGGACCGGACCGTCGTGGTGGGGATCGACGAAGGCCAGTTCTTCGACGAGCGGCTCGTCGAGGTGGCCGCCCTCCTCGCCCGGGCCGGGAAGAAGGTCATCGTCGCCGGGCTCGACCTCGACTACCTGGGCCGGCCCTTCGAGCCGATCCCCTCGCTCATGCTCCGGGCCGAGTACGTCATGAAGACCCTGGCGGTGTGCCATCGCTGCGGCGGCCCGGGGCTCTTCACGCAACGGGTCGTCGAGAGCGACGAGCTCGTCGTCCTCGGCGCCGCCGGCGCCTACGAGGCCCGCTGCCGCCGCTGCTACGACCCCGACGAGGTGCACCAGGCCCGTCTCGTCGAGGACGACACCGCCTGAGGCCACGCCGGGGACCCTGCACCGGTTTGGGCCCGCCGCCTGTTACCCTCGGATGAGGATCGACCGCGCCACGCGGTCGAACGGTTTTCAACCCGGGACACCATGACGGACCTGCGCCCTCTCGCATCGTCGCATCGCGTCCCCGGCACCGCACCGGGGGTTCCGCGCCGATGAGGCCCACCGTCACCGGCGCGGCCGGTCCGCCGGTCCGTCACATCGGGACGGTCACCCGATGGTCCTCCCGGGGTCCGCAGTCGAACCGGAGGCGCCCCCCGGGGCCCCCGAAGGAGTCATGGGATGGGATTGTTCCGCAAGAAGACGGCTCGCGTCCTGAGGAAGGGCACCGCCGTCGAAGAACGCAAGGTCCGGACCGTCGACGGCGAGGCCGTCACGGTCCGGAAGTTCGTCAAGGAGCCGGAGGCCACCCCGTCGGAGGGCACCGCCCGGCGTAGCAAGAGCGGAGCGCCGCGGCCGCGCGCCGGCGACCGCAGGAAACGGAAGAAGGGGGAGGAGCGGCGCGAGCGGCGTCCCCGTCCCCACCTCGAGGTCGTCCCGCCGCCGGAGACGGCCCGCAAGCAGATGCTCGTGCGGCGGAGCCCGCACCAGACCCAGATCGTCGTCCTCGAGGGCCCGGTGCTCGTGGAGCACTACGTGGCCCGCTCCGATCAGCGCTCCCTGGTGGGGAACGTCTACATGGGGAAGGTCCGCAACGTCCTCCCCGGCATGGAGGCGGCGTTCGTCGACTTCGGCGAGGGGAAGAACGGGGTCCTCTACGCCGGGGACGTCAACTACGACGAGATGGATCTCGAGGGCCGGCCCCGTCGCATCGAGATGGCGTTGCAGCCCGGCGATCCGGTCCTCGTCCAGGTCGTCAAGGACGCCATGGGCCACAAGGGGGCGCGGCTGACGAACCAGATCAGCCTCGCCGGCCGCTACCTCGTGCTCGCCCCGGACGCCGACGTCAAGGGGATCTCGCGGCGGCTCTCCGACGACGAGCGGCGCCGCCTGCGCGAGATCGTCGGCGAGCTCCGTCCCAAGGGCATGGGGATCATCGTCCGCACCGCGGCCGAGGGCGCCAGTCGCGAGGACATCGAGGCCGACATCCAGCGTCTCCTCGGGACCTGGGAGGAGATCACCCGTCGCCGGGGGGAGGTGGCGGCGCCGGCCCTCATCTACGAGGAGCCCCCGCTCGTCCTGCGCGTCATCCGGGAGCACTTCACCAAGGACTTCCGGCGGCTCCTCATCGACGACGACGAGACGTACCACGCCGTGATCGAGTACCTGCGCACCACCGAGCCGGACCTCGTGGAGAAGGTGAAGCGGTACGAGGACGAGCTGCCGCTCTTCGACCGCTTCCACGTCAACGACCAGCTCCGCAAGGCGCTCGACCGGAAGGTGTGGCTCCCCTCGGGCGGCCACATCGTCATCGACCGGACGGAGGCCCTCACGGTCATCGACGTGAACACGGGCCGTTTCGTGGGCCACTCGAACCTCGAGGAGACCGTGCTCCAGAACAACCTCGAGGCGGCGGAGGAGATCGCGCGCCAACTGCGCCTGCGCGACATCGGCGGCATCATCGTCATCGACTTCATCGACATGGAGATCACCAAGAACCGGGAGGCGGTGCTGCAGCGCTTCCGGGAGCACCTCGCCAAGGACAAGATGCGCACCCAGGTCTTCGACGTCTCCCACCTCGGGCTCGTCGAGATGACCCGCAAGAACGTCTCCGCCGGGCTCCTGGAGTCCTTCTCGGAGGTCTGCCCGCGCTGCAACGGGCGGGGGATCGTCCTGTACGAGGACGCCGCCATCGGCGGAGGACCCCTGCCGAACCCCGGCGAGGGGTGACGGAGGCGCTCCGGGCGCGCTATCATCTCCGCGGCGCCTCCACGGAGGCGTCCCACCGCGCCGGGAGACCCCGGCCACCCCGAGACGAGTACCGAGGACGATGTACGCGATCATCCGCGTCGGCGGGAAACAGGCGAAGGTCCGCGAGGGCGACGTGCTCGACGTGGAGCGCATCAAGCAGGCCGGTCCGGTGACGTTCCGGCCCCTCCTCGTCGTCGGCGAGGACGGAACGGTCGTCGCCGAGCGGGAGCGCCTCGCCGAGGCGGCGGTCACCGCCGACGTGGTGGGGGAGACCCGCGGCCCGAAGATCGACATCTTCAAGTACAAGGCCAAGACCGGGTACCGGCGGCGCAGCGGCCACCGGCAGACCTACACGCGGATCAGGATCACCGGGATCTCGCTCCCGGATGCGACGGCGGAGGTGCCGGCCGACGAGCCGGTCGAGGCCGCGGCCGCCGACGAGGAGGCGTAACGATGTCGAAGACGAAGGCCAGCGGGTCGAGCAAGAACGGCCGCGACTCGGCGGCGAAGCGCCTCGGGCCGAAGGTGTTCGACGGCCAGACGGTACGCAGCGGCGCCATCCTCGTGCGGCAGCGGGGGACGCGCATCCATCCCGGCGACAACGTCGGCCGGGGCGGCGACGACACGCTCTACGCGCTGCGCGACGGCGTCGTCAAGTACGGCACCCGGCGGGGACGTCGCCAGGTGTCCGTCCTCCTCGACCGCTGAGTCCCGCCCGGGCGCGGCCCGGGTCGTGGCGTCCCGGCGGCTTCCCCGCGAAACGGGCTACCGTCCCGGCATGTTCGTCGACAGGGCACGGATCGAGGTGCGGGGCGGATCCGGTGGCGCCGGCGTCGCCGCCTTCGAACGCCGCCGCGGCCGGCCCCGCGGGCGCCCCACCGGCGGCTCGGGCGGCTCGGGCGGCTCAGTGATCCTCCGCGCCGATCCCCAGGTGGCGAGCCTCCTGCGCTACGACCGGCATCCCCACTGGAGCGCCGGGGACGCCACCCACGGGGAGGGTGATCTCCGCCACGGTCGTCACGGGGTGGACCTCGTGCTGCCGGTTCCCCTCGGCACCGTCGTCCGGGACGAGGACGGGACCCTCCTCGCCGATCTCGTCGAGCCCGGCCAGGAGCTCGTCGTCGCCCGGGGAGGACGGGGGGGACGCGGCAACGCCGCCTTCGTCTCCCCGGAGCACCGCGTCCCGGCGTTCGCCGAGCAGGGGGAGTACGGGGAACGCCGCATCCTCGTCCTCGAGCTCCGCCTCGCCGCCGACGCCGCCCTCATCGGCTTCCCCAACGCCGGCAAGAGCACCCTCATCGCCGGCGTGTCCGCCGCCCGGCCGAAGATCGCCGACTACCCCTTCACCACGCTGCGTCCCCACCTCGGGGTGGTCGCGCTGGAGGGGCGCGAGTTCGTCCTCGCCGACATCCCCGGACTCGTGGAGGGCGCCGCCGAGGGGCGCGGGCTGGGGCACGAGTTCCTGCGCCACACGGAACGGGCCCGGGTCCTCGTCGTCCTCCTCGACCCCTCACCGCTCCAGGCCGATCCGCCGGAACGTCAGTACGACGTCCTCCTCGGGGAGCTCGAGGCGCACCGCCCGGAGCTGCTGGAACGCCCCCGCGTCGTCGCCCTCAACAAGATCGACCTCGTCGACAACGTGGAGGACCGGTTGCGCTGGGCGGAGCGGCGCGGCGTGACGGTCCTCCCGGTCTCGGCAGTGACCGGCTCCGGCGTCGACCGGCTCCTGCACACCGTCGCCGACCGCGTCGAGGCCGCGGTGCGGGACGCCCCGGAGCGAGGCGGGTACGTGCTGCACCGTCCCGTCCCTCCCGGCTTCGCGGTGGCGCGGGACGGGACCGGCTGGGTGGTCACCGGGCGCGCCGCCGAGCGGGCGGTCAACCTCGACGACCTGACCGTGCCCGAGGCGGCGGCGTTCGTCGCCCGGCGTCTCGCCCGGTTGGGCATCGACGACGCGCTCCGCCGCGCCGGGGCGAAGCCCGGCGACGACGTGCGGATCGGGGATCTCGTCTTCACGTTCGACCCCGAGGAGGAGGCGGCACGATGAGGAGACCGGTTCCGGCTCGGGCCCCCGTCGTGGTGAAGGTGGGCTCGTCGAGCCTCACCGCGGTGGGGGGCGGTCTCGACCGTGCCGCCCTCGAGGCGATCGTCGCCCAGATCGCCACGGTGCGCGCCCTCGGCCATCCGGTGGTGCTCGTGAGCTCGGGGGCCGTCGCCGCCGGACTCGCGCCGCTGGGCCTCGCCGACCGTCCCGACGACCTGCCCGGACTCCAGACCGCCGCCGCGGTCGGTCAGGGGCGGCTCATGGAGCGGTACAGCTCCGCCTTCTCGGGACGGGGGCTCGTCTCCGGCCAGGTCCTCCTCACCCGTGACGTCCTGGCGCGACGCGGCCAGTACCTGCACGCCCGCGCCGCCCTGGGTCGGATGCTCGAGCTCGGCGTGGTTCCTATCGTCAACGAGAACGACACGGTGGTCGTCGACGAGCTGCGCTTCGGGGACAACGACCGGCTCGCCGCCATCGTGTCCCACCTCGTGGCGGCGGGGATGCTCGTCATCCTCACCGACACCGCCGGGCTGTACACCGACGACCCCCGCGTCACCGACGACGCCGAGCTCCTCACCGCGATCCGCCACACCGACCGGATCCTCGACGAGCTCCGCGACCGGGACCGGCCCGGCCGTCTCGGCTCCGGGGGGGTGGCGACGAAGATCGCCGCGGCCCGCATGGCCGCCTACTCGGGGATCCCCACGGTCATCGCGCCGGCGCGGACGCCCGACGTCGTGGTGGCGGCGGTGCGGGGGGAGGAGATCGGGACGTGGATCGAACCCCGGGCGTCGCGTCTCACCGCCCGGAAGCTGTGGATCGCGTTCGGACAGCCCGCCGAGGGGGTCCTCACCGTCGACGCCGGGGCGCGGCGCGCCCTCGTCGAGGAGGGCCGGTCGCTCCTGCCGGCGGGGGTGACCGCCGTCGAAGGAGCGTTCGTCGCCGGTGACGCCGTCCGCATCGTCGACGGGGACGGGTCACTCGTGGGGAAGGGCCTCGCCGGGTTGGAGGCGGAGGTCCTCCGACGGACGCTGGGGCGACACTCGTCGGTCGCGGGAGGCGTCGCGGTGCACCGCGACGACCTCGTCCTCCTCGTCTGAGGCCGCACGATCGAACGGCTGCGCGGGGTCCCTACACTCGCGGCCCATGTCGTCCCTGTCGTGGCGGGATCCCGCCGAGGTCGCCTCCGACCTGGAGGCCGTCGGATACCTCCCCGACGCGAAGATCGCCCAGGTCGTGTTCCTCGCGGCCCGCCTCGAGAAACCGATCCTCGCCGAGGGTCCCGCCGGTGTCGGCAAGACCGCTCTCGCCCTCGCCCTGGCCCAGGCCACCGACCGCCGGCTCGTCCGACTCCAGTGCTACGAGGGCCTGGACGAGGCGAAGGCCCTCTACGAGTGGGACTACCACAAGCAACTCCTCCGTCTCCAGAGCGACGAGGGCCGGACGTGGGACGACCTGGAGGGGGACATCTTCAGCGAGCCGTTCCTCCTCACCCGGCCGCTCCTCGAGGCGATCCGCTCGCCCGAGCCGGTGGTGCTCCTCGTCGACGAGGTGGACCGCGTCGAGGTGGAGACCGAGGCCCTGCTCCTGGAGATCCTCGACGCCTTCCAGGTGACGATCCCCGAGCTGGGGACGATCCGGGCGACGAGCCGTCCGCTCGTGGTGCTCACCTCGAACAACACCCGCGAACTCTCCGAGGCGCTCAAGCGCCGCTGTCTCTATCTCCACATTGGGTACCCGAGCATCGAACGGGAGCAGGCCATCCTCCTCGCCCGCGTCCCGGACCTGCCGGAGATGCTCGCCGGACGGATCGCCGAGACGGTGGCGAGTATCCGCGGCGTCCGCCTGCGGAAGTCGCCGTCGGTGAGCGAGTCGATCGACTGGGCCCGAACCCTCCTCGCCCTCGGGCTCGGCGAGCTCGACGGGGCGGTCGTGGGCGACACCCTCAACGTCCTCCTCAAGTACCAGAGCGACATCGAGGCCGTGGCCCGCGAGCTCGACAGCGCTCCATGATCCGCACCCTCACGGAGTTCGTCGAGGAGCTCCGTGCCGTGGGCATCCCGGTCTCGATGGTGGAGGCGATCGACGCCGCCGAGGCGTGTCGCTTCGCCGACCTCTCCTCCCCCGAGGCGCTGCGAGCCGCACTCGGGGCGACGATGGTGAAGAACGCCCGTCACTACCCGGCCTTCGAGGTCGCCTTCGACGTCTTCTTCGGGTTGCGGCCGCCGGTCGCGGAGGCGACGGGCGAGGAGGGCTCCGCCGGCGCGCCGCCGGGTCCGGAGGGGGCGGCCGGAGCCGGAGGGACTTCCGGAGGTGGCGAGGAGGAGCTCTTCGAGGCGATCGTCGCCGCGCTCGCCGCCGGGGACCTCGATGGTCTGCGTCGTCTCGTGGCCGCGGCGGTGACCCGCCTCGCCGGCATGGAACCGGGACGGCCCGTGGGGGGTCGGTACTACCTGTACCGCGTCATGCGCCGCCTCGACGCCGACCGGCTGCGGGCCCGGCTGCTGGCGGCCACGGTCCCGGGCGATCCCGAGGATCCGCTGGCGGCGCGGCTCGCCGCCGATGCCGCCGACCGTCTCGTGGCGACGTTCCGCCGGGAGCTACGTCGCGAGATCCTGCGCCGCCTCGTCGCCGACCGGGGCGCCGCCGACGTCGCCCGGACGTTGCGGGTGCCGCTCGTCGAGGACCTCGACCTCCTCCACGCCACCCGGGAGGAGCTCGCTCGCATCGAGCGGGCCGTGGCCCCCCTGGCGAGGAAGCTCGCCACCCGTCTGGCGCAGCGGCGGCGTCGTGGCACCCGGGGGCGCCTCGACGTGCGACGCACCATCCGCCGTTCGCTCGCCCACGGCGGGGTCCTCCTCGATCCGAGGTTCCGGCCGCCGCGCCGTTCGAAACCCGAGCTCGTGCTCCTCTGCGACGTGTCGGGGTCCATGGCGACCTTCGCTCGGTTCACCATGCAGCTCGCCTACGCGGTGGCGGGCGAGTTCTCCCGGGTTCGCAGCTTCGCCTTCGTGGACGGGATCGACGAGGTGACGGGCTTCTTCGACCGCAGGTGGGGGTTCCCGGAGAGCCTGGCGCGCATGGCCGCCGAGGCGAACCTCGTGCGACGCGACGGACACTCCGACTACGGGGCGGCTCTCGGCGAGTTCTGGGATCGCTTCGCCGAGGCGGTCGGTCCCCGGTCGACGGTCGTCGTCACCGGCGACGCGCGCAACAACTACCGCAGCGACGGCCGGGAGTACCTGGCGCTGATCGCCGAGCGCAGTCGTGCCCTGTTCTGGCTCAATCCCGAGGCGCGACGCTACTGGAACACCGGGGACTCGATCATGGCCTCCTACGCGTCGGTTTGCGACGTCGTCGCGGAGGTGCGGACCCTCCGGCAGCTCGAGGCGTTCGTGGCGCGGGCGGCCCTGCCCGCGGCCCGTCGGGTGTACGGCGCCCCGGCGGTCCCTTAACTCGCTGCGGGCCGTGCCGATGATGATCCCGAGGGGGCAGCGAGCCCGGCGAGCGCGCCGGGAATGGAGGAGCGAGCGTGACCAAGCGGGTGCTCGTCATCGAGGACTCCCAGGTGATCCAACGGCTCATCGAGGTGTGCTTGCGTCCCGCGGGGTTCGAGGTGCACGTGCGCTCGGACGGCCCCACGGGCCTCGAGGCGGCGCGGGAGATGCTCCCGGACCTCGTGGTGCTCGACGTGGGGCTCCCCGGCATGGACGGCTGGGAGGTCCTCAGCCGGCTGCGGAACGACGATCGGACCCGTGACGTCACCGTCCTGGTGCTCACCGCCCACGCCCAGGAGGAGACCCGCGCCAAGGCGGACGAGGGGGGCGCCGACGCGTTCCTCACCAAGCCGTTCCGTCCGAACGAGTTGCGGGCCATCGCCTCCGAGTTGACCGGTCCGGGCGTGGTGGCGACGACCGCCGGCTGATCCTCACACCCCGGTGCCGTGGCGACCCTCGCCGGCGGCGAAGCGTCGCGCTCCCCGGGCGGCCACCTCGAGCACCTCCAGGCCGATCCGCCGCTCCGCGGCGAGGCCGGTCCGCAGGTCCCGACCGACGCCGGCCCAGATCGCGGCCCGGTCGCTGCGGAGGGTCTCCTGGGGGAACCCGAGGAGGGTTCGGGCGAGGGCGACCGCCTCGGTGAGGGCGCGCCCCGGCGGTGCGAGCCGGTTCACCAGTCCGATGGCCCGGGCCTCCTCGGCGTCGACGGGCCGTCCGGTGAGGACGAGGTCGAGGGCCCGGCCGAGGCCGACGATGCGGGGGAGCCGTTGCGTGCCGCCGTCGACGAGGGGAACCCCCCAGCGGCGCTCGAAGCAGCCGAAGACCGCGTCGGCGGCGGCGACCCGCAGGTCACACCAGAGCGCCATCTCGAGACCTCCCGCCACGCAGCTTCCCTCGATGGCCGCGATCGTCGGCTTCGTCACCTCGATGCGGGTGAAGCCGAGGAACCCCTCGGGACGGTCGACGAGGTCGAAGGCCTTGAGGTCGGCCCCGGCGGAGAAGTGTCCCCCGGCGCCGGTGAGCACCGCGACGCCGGCGTCGTCGTCGTGCTCGAAGCGGCGCCAGGCGGCGAGGAGGGCGTCGGCGGTCTCCCGGTCGACGGCGTTGCGGCGATGGGGGCGATCGATGGTGATCACGGCGACGCCGTCGTCGCGTCGGTAATGCACGGCCATCCTGGCTCCTCTCCTCGGCGAACGGGTTCTTCCCGTCGGTGTCCTCCGTTACGCTACGCGAGACGGCGAGGCGCACGGAGGTGCGCCCCAGATGACGATCGCACTGCTCCTCGTCGCCGCCGCGCTGACCCGGTCGCCGTCCTGCGTCGGTCTCTTCCCGCCCGTGTCGGGTCCGGTCGTGCGGGGGTTCGCGCCGGTGGGCCGGTACGCCGGACATTGGGGGATCGACATCGCCGCCCCGCCGGGCACTCCGGTGCGGGCCGCGGGGGCCGGGATCGTCACCTTCGCCGGGACCGTGGTCGGCAACCGGACCGTCACGGTCGCCCACGGGGGTGGTCTGCGCACCGCCACGTCCTTCCTGTCGCGCCTCGCGGTGCGACGGGGGGTCCCGGTGGTGGCCGGGAGCGTGCTCGGCTGGAGCGGCCGGCACGACGGGCGCGACGCGGTCCATTTCTCGGTGCGTGTCGGAGACCGCTACCTCGACCCGCTGACTGTCCTCGGTTGCCGCCGGCCGGTGGCGCCCGGCCTCTGGCTCGAGTCTGCCGTGGGGACGGCCGCCTATCCTCGAGGCCGTGCGCGGCATCCTCGGTGGTACCTTCGATCCGCCTCACGTGGCGCATCTCGTCGCGGCCGAGGCGGTGTATCGGCGGCTCGGGCTCACCTCGGTGACGTTCCTGCCCGCCGGGGCCCCTTGGCAGAAGGCCGGCCGGGCGGTATCCCCCGCCGCGGACCGTTGGGCGATGACGTGCCTCGCCGTCGCCGACGTCCCCTACTTCCTCGCCGACGACCGCGAGGTCCGCCGGGACGGATGGACCTACACGGCCGACACCCTGGTGGAGCTGGGCGACGAGGAGGAGCTCGTCCTCGTCCTCGGCGCCGACGCCGCCCGCGGGTTGCGGACCTGGCACCGCGCCGAGGTGGTGCTGGAGCGGGCCACGATCGCGGTGGTGCCTCGCCCCGGCATCTCCCGGGGCGAGGTGGAGGCCGCCGTCGGGTCCGACCTCGTGTGGGTGGAGGCGCCCACGCTCGACGTGAGCGGAACGTCGCTGCGGGCGATGGTGCGGGAGGGCCGGTCCATCCGGTTCCTCGTTCCCGACGCCGTGTGGCGCTACGTCGTCGAGCGGGGACTGTACCGGCGTGACCGGTGAGGGAGGTCGCCGGTGGGGGAGTGGTCGGGCCGTCCTCGTCGTCCTCCTCGTGGCGGGGATGATCGTCGGGCTGGGACCGGCCCGGGCGCGTCTGGTGCGCACCGTCGGAGGGTGGGCGCACCGTCTCGAGGACGTCGCCGCCGCGGTGCCGCAGCGGCGGCTCGCCGCCGAGCGGGCCGCGGCCGGCGGTGCGGCGCTCCTCCTCGTCGTCACCGACGGCACCGGTGCGGGAGTGGCGTTCGGCATCCTGACCCGCGACACCGCCGGCGAGGCGGTGCTCGTCGCCCTGCCGTCGTCACTGGTGGCCATCCTCCCCGGCTACGGGGAGTTCACCCTGGGGGAGGCCGTGGCCTTCGAGGGGCCGGGCCTGGCCGCCGTCGGGGTGGAGAACGCCCTCGGGGTCCGGGTCGACGGCACGGTGCGCCTCGAGGCCGCGGCGCTGCCGGCGCTCCGCGACGTTCCGCCGGGCGACGTCGCCGCTCTCCTCACCCCGGGGGACGCCGCCGACCCGCTGGTGGCGTTCCGCCGGCGGAGCGCGGCGTTGGCGGGAGTGCTCCGGGCGGTCGGATCGGATCCGACGGCGGTGGAGACCCTCGCCACCGGTGCCGGGACGCCCCCCGACGCGGCACGCGGTCTCCTCGCGCTGGCGGGCGCCGGGCTCGAGACGGCGACCCTCCCGGTCGCCGTCGCCGGCGGCGGGGAGCGGCTCGTGGTGCGCGAGGGCGACGCCACGGCTTTGCTCCGTCGCCGCATGCCGGACCTCCTGTTGGCGGAGGGGAGGCGCCCGCGTCTGGAGGTCCTCAACGGCAACGGGCGGCTGCAGGCGACGCGACCGATCGCCGAGGTGCTCATCGGCGCCGGGTACCGGCTGGTGCGGACCGACAACGCCGAGAACTTCTCCTTCCCCACCACCCTCGTGATCGCACAGGGACGGGAGAACGCGGGCGCGGCGCGCCGTGTCGTGGAGCTGCTGGGCGTCGGTGCGCTGCGGCTCGAGGTGCGAGCGCCGTCGGGAGCCGTGGACGTCTCTATCATCGTCGGACAGGACGTCCCCACAGGAGAGGGTTAGCGACATCGTTGCCAGCCGAGAAGCGGTCGCCGCCGCTCGTCGTGCCGCGGCCGCCATCGAAGACAAGAAGGGTCTCGACCTGGCGCTTCTCGACGTGTCGCAGCTCGTGGTCCTCACCGACCTGTTCCTCATCGCCACCGGCACCTCGACGCGCCATGTCAAGACGCTCGTCGACGAGGTGGAGGAACAGCTCCGGGAGGAGGGCCGGCGACCGCTGCGTCGGGAGGGGGCCGAGTTCGGAAGGTGGGTGCTCCTCGACTACGGGGACTTCGTCGTCCATCTCTTCGACCTGGAGACTCGGGAGTACTACGACCTGGAGCATCTCTGGGCGGATGCGCCACGCCTCGAGCTCCGGTCCGCCGCCGCCGAAGCCTGATACAATCCCTCCTCCCACGGGGCTGTAGCTCAGTTCGGCAGAGCACTTGCATGGCATGCAAGGGGTCAGGGGTTCAAATCCCCTCAGCTCCACCCCCAAGAATCCCTTGCGCTGCAAGGGATTCTGGCATTGCCGGTCCAGAACGGAACGACCCCGAGTCCGTCCAGAGTCCGCGGAAAGTCCGCGGGAGATCGAGCCAAGGCCATCCCGAAGAGACACCAACACGCCTCGCGGTGGTCAGGATTCAATCTCCAGCGACGAGGATCTCAAGTGCCGCGCGTCCGTCCTCGGCACCGTCGATGTTCCGCCACGCGCGCGCCTCAGGGTCGAGGAGGTCGGCCTGTCTTTTCAGCCACTTCCGCTCGTTGTCGCTGAGTTCCTCGGCCATTCCGAATGGATCGCCAACGAGCGTCAGGAGAAAGGCGAGGTCCTCGCGCTGAGCGTCGGGAAGGTCGTCGACTTCGATTGCCCGGGCCTTGACCAGTATGGCGCCGAGGAGGGTGGGGCGCGGGATGCTTCCGACTTGAGTATCCGTGCGGACTGCGACTTGGACGGATCGCCTCAGAGCCTGGCTCCCGCCGGGCACCTCCACGGAACGGACTCCTGGTGACACCTCCCGCGGCGCTCGGGTCCCGATGCCGTCCGGAAGGAGAACGTCGATCTTGACGTCGCCGCGGACGAATCGATGACCAACGCCGTCTGCTGAGACTCCTTCGAGCTGGTATCCCAGCGACTTCAGGCCGCGGACGAATGCCTTCGGGTGGTCGGTGATGGCTCGAACGTTCACGATGACATCGAGGTCCGTGGATCTTCGGGGTGGCGTGCGCTCGTGCTCGAGGCCGTGTAAGAAGACCATCTGAGCTCCGACCAGTGTCCAGTCGCTCGGAATCACCGCGGCGACTTCGAGGAGGGCGTCCCACAGTTGGGTGGCGAGTTCATCGTCACGAGGGATGGTGATCAAGGCTTCTCCTGTTGGGCTCCACCTACGAAGCTCTCAGAGGGGGTTCGAGGCGTTCCAACAGCTCCCTTGCGGCGCGCCGGCTTCGGGGGTCGTCGGATTCGAGGAGGTCGATGGCGATGCACGCCCGACCCACGCAGTTCTCCCAGGCAAACGGGAGGTCATCACCGACGACGTGAAGCACGAGATTCGGGCGGTCGCTCGGTTCCAGGTGATACCTGGATGCCAGAGCGTCGACTCGGGCAGCAGAGACGTACGCTTCGAGTTCCTCGGCGGCCTGGATGTCGCTGCCGGCTTCGAAAGCCGCGCTGACGCCGGACTTCACGACTTCTGGCTCCTGTGCGATTCTCTGCAGCGCCGACGGGTGCGCTCGGAAGCTCAGTCTGTGGGCTCTCGCTCTCAGCCTGGGGGCGAGTGCGAGAAGGCCGTGCGAGCGTAGCTTGCTTCGAAGCCTCGACAGTGCAGAGGGGCTGACCCAATCCACCGGCAGGCCGTCGGAGAGGCACAGAAGCGCCCACGCATTCGCGGCGCTGTAGGGGCGACCGTCGACGATGTCGGCGTCCTGTCTGCGGTCGAGGCTCGCTCGGTGAATCAGCCACCGTCCGGCGATCTTGTCGGCTTCGAGCTGTTGGGCACGCGCCATCGCCCGTACCCGCGAAGGGTGGAGGCCCAATCGCCTTGCGGCTTCGGGGACTGAGACGAGATCGTTCTGGATGGACATGCAGCAAACCGCCGGGAGGTTGACACAACTCTATCACTGGCGAGTTAGTTGTGTCAACTCTATCGTTAGCGACACAATTGTGATAACGGCGTGGAGGCCGTGCATGGTTTCAAGACAGGGCAGGGTGAACCCGTGGACGTCTGCCGGGAGATGGCCGAGTCCGTCGAGCGCCGCGGCGGAATGGTGCGACACACCCTGATCTGGGGTGCGTTCGGACGCCGGGGTGTACGGGGTGAATTGGAACCACACGGCTCAACTGTCGGCTCACGCAACCCTCTGCACTATCCCTCAAGTATGGGGGACAATGCAGCATGGCCAGAGGGCGCCATCCTCACCTCTCGATCCCGATGACCGCGGACGCAGCCCGAGTCGGCCGGGGACTCGAGAGAGACCGTCTCCGCGCCGCTTCGAGGGCGTCGGCGGCCTCCCGGTCGCGGCCTTCGAACAGGTGTCCGTAGACGTCGTAGGTCGTCCGGATCGAGGCGTGGCCGAGCCGCTGGGAGATGACGTAGGGGTCTTCTCCCTCGGCGATGAGGAGGGCCACGTGGGTGTGGCGGGGGTCGTGTGGGCGCATCGGCTCACCCACGGACTCCCGCACGGCCGGGTACCAGACCCGCCGGCGGAAGAGGTGCAGGCGAAGCGGCCCGCCTTCCGGAGCGGTGAAGACGAGTCGGTCCCGACCCGGGTAGGCGGCCAGGTGGGCGGCGAGCTCGTCGGCGAGGAACGCAGGGAAGGTCACCGTTCGGCGGGAGGCTGCCGTCTTGAGCGGCTCCTCGACTCGGAGCTGTCGGCGCAGCAGGTCGAGCCGGTCGATGCGCAGGGCGGCGAGCTCGCCGGGACGCAGCCCGGTGTAGGCGCCGGTGAGCACGAACGCCCGGTACCGGGGCTGGATGGTCTCGGCGAGCTGTTCGACCTCTTCGATGGAGAGGAAGCGTTTCTCGGTCTGTTCGATCTTCGGCAGCTCGATTCTGCGACACGGCGATCGTGCCAGGCGCCCGTCCTCGACTGCCAGCTCGAGGGCGAGCTGCAACAGCGTGTAGGCGCGCCGGATCGTGGAGGGGGCGTAACCGCCGGCGACGAGGTCGGCTACCCAGGCGCGCACGTCCCCACGTTCGATCGCAAAGAGGGGCAGATCGCCGAAGGTGGGCAGGATGAGGCTGCGAATGACCGAGCCGTCGCTCGCCCGGGTCGAGGCGGCAAGGTGGACCCGCCCGGCCTGCACGATGTCGTTCCACTCGCCGAAGCTGATCCGGGCGAGCCGGGGGTCGGTCCACTCGCCCCGCAGCTTGTCGGTTTCGACGGTGGCGAGGAACGCCTCGGCGTCGACCTTGCGGCGGAAGTTGCGAGCCCGCTCCCGTCCGTTCGGTGTCCGGTAGCGAGCCTGCCAGGTGCCGGCCTTCGTCTTGCGGATGTGTGCCATGAGAGATCCTTTCGCCGTGCCTGGCATCGGCCACCGGGTTCGACGCGGGGACGCCCCGCGTCCCGAACCTATCAGCCGCCGCCGACACCATTCCGGGGCCTCGATCCGAGCCTGCGGGCCCCCACGTTGCCGTCGAACCCTTTCCGTAGAGTTTCAAGAACCCTTTCCGAAACCCTTTCGAGAACCCTCCAACCGGAGCGGCCGGCGGTGGAAGCCACGAGGAGCAGCCAGGAGTCCTCCGTGAGTCCAGCGTTGCCGGTCATGCCGGGGGAGCGGTCCCGGGACGCCGTTTCCGAGCCTCAGACAGGGCCAATGCCCGATTCCCGCTACCGACGCACGGGAATCTCGCGAGTTCCTTTCCGCAGAGAGGGCAAGTGAGACTCGGCTGAAAGGGTTCTCCTTCACGATCAGGCCCATGAGCCAGATCGAGGAGACGAATCCGATGCCAACCGCCGAGTACGCCCAGGTCGCCCCCGCCGACCGCTCGACGCGTCCCGTCAGCAACGTCTGGCGAAACCCCCTCAGAGCCACACGCACGTGCAACACGTTGCGGGCGGTATACCCGTACACGCCGGAGGCGCCGTGATGCCACTCAACCGCGGAATGCTCGAGAGGATCGACCGCATGGTGCTGTCGGAGTTGGATCATGGGGATGGCGTTCGGCTGGTGAAGGTACCGCTGTCCAAGGCGGTGTGGTCGACGTGGCGCCGGTACTGGAGGCGATCGGGATGACGATGGGAGGAGCCGTTGCTGGTCTGATCGTCCACGAGCTTCGGATCGTGGTTGGTGACCGCACCGACGGAGGCTCCGCGACATTCCCCGGGGCACGCGAAGAGGCACTCGCGACTCGGGGGTCGCAGATCATCGACTGGGAGCGAGATCTCGCGGCGACCGAGGAGCGGCTCAGCGAATGGACCGAACGGCTGGGCACCTGGGAGCGAGACTTGCAGGCGAGGGAGCGACGTCTGTCGGCAGCTTTGGGGCAGGCGGTCGTGGCCAGGGCTGCCGGCAGGAGGATCGGCCGCAACGAGCGCTGCCCTTGCGGCTCGGGTCTCAAGCACAAGCAGTGCCACGGATCCGTGGAGGGCCGACGGTAGGGCCTCGTGCTTCCCATGACGCACGCCGGCGACCACGAGCGCGATGCCGTCTGCCTTGGCGGATGGCTGAAGGAGATGCCCGGCAGCTCCTCCTATCGATTCGCCCGAGCCGGTCGGCACCATGACGCCGGATCAACCGGGTGTCGTGGCGGGGGGCCTCTACCATCGTGGGATGACCAAAGGGCTTCGGATCCGTCGGGCGGTGCGAGCCGTCGTGCTCGATCCGGCAGATCGTGTGCTGCTCGTGCGCTTCGAGTTCCCGCATGTCGTCTTGTGGGCTGCTCCCGGTGGCGGGCTGGAACCTGGTGAGCATCCTCATGATGCGCTGCGCCGGGAACTGATCGAGGAGACCGGGCTCGTCGACCCTGAGATCGGCCCGGTGATCTGGACGCGGACACACGTGTTCCCGTTCCTCGACGGGAGCTACGACGGTCAGACCGAATCGTTCTACCTCGTACGCACCGAACCGCTCGAACCCCGCCCGGCGATGTCGTGGGAGGACCTCGGCGCCGAGTACGTCACCGACGTTCGCTGGTGGCCCCAGAGCGAGCTCGAGGAGAGCGGTGCGATGTTCGCTCCCCGACGCATGCCCGAGCTGATCGGTCGTCTGGTCGCCGAGGGGCCGCCGCCGGCACCGATCGACGCCGGGGTGTAGGTCCAGGACGCACAGGGACGAGGTGAGTTCCCGCAGGCAGGGATCGTGATGGGACGCGGCCGGATCCCGCGGTGGAGCTGCGGTGTTGCTCCTGCGGCCTATCCGGACCGCCACTGCCAGGTGTCGGGATCCCATGTTGCATCGGGGACTTGCTCACCGATGAGCGGGTTCCAGAAGGAGCGGAGCGCCTCTCCGGCTTGGGGGAGCGTGACCCATGGGATGTCGTAGATGGCCACGAACTGGGCCCACCGGTCCGCCCAGCGGTTTGGTGGGTTGGGGATCTGCGGAGGCCACGGGGTGTTTCGGGTCTCGAACGTCGCTTCGCAGGTTGCGACGACGGCAGAGCTCGGTGAGATGGGGAGGCGTTCGGCGATGACGAGCATGTCGTAGAGGTCTCGGGGCCGGCTGGATCCGTTGCCGTAGGAGCGTGCGTAGGCGTGGAGCTTCTCGGCGAGTTGTTGTTCGACGGGGATGGCGGGGACGATAGGGGCAGGGAGGCCGGCGAAGTCGAGGACGTCACGGAGGGGAATCTCGGTGAGGGGTCGCCGGTCGGTGGGCATCAAGTTGACGTCGAGGTTGACACGTTCGAACTCTCTGCCGGCGAGCATCGCGAGAACGGGGAACCGGAGAGCACCGGCCGCAGTCTCGCCCTGGAGGGGCCGGGCTCGGCCGATCTGGAAGGCGAACCCGTCATCCACGTCGAGCAGCGCCGCCTGATCGAGGGCGGCTTCGAGTTCGTCGCGGGTGGCTCGCCAGTTGGCGTCGGCGTCGGAGGTCGCTCGGGCCCGGTCGCCGAGACGTGCGAGGAGGGCCAACCCTCCCTTGAGCGCCCAGGTCCCCGGCGGAGCCGTGTGTTGGAGCCGCGCGAGGAGTCGCTGATGGGCGACTTCCTTGCGAAGCCGGTCGAGGGGACGGCCCGTCTGGCGGGCACGGGTGAGGAGACGTCGTTCGAGCGCCACACGGAAGGCATGGGGACTGTCATAGGGGCCGATCATGCCGAGAGGGATCGGCCGAAGACCTCGGCGAGGTCGGGCTGCTGCTCGACGACCTGGCGAAGCCGGCCGGCCCGGATGAGGCCACGCTCGATGGCTTCTTCTGCAGCGGCGGCCGCGACCGCCGGATCCGCGGCGACGTCGAGGATGGTTCGCATCGGTGTGGTGACGGGAATCCCCTCGCGGACCGTGACGTCATCCGCCGGGAGCGTCGCCCGATGGATGAGCACACCGGGGCGCCTCCCCCGGAAGCGACGCGCAACGGTGATGTGGATGACCGCCGGCATGGCGTCGGCCAGGCCGTAGATCGCCAATGCCGTGTCGTGGGAGGCCACCGCACCGTCACCGACCCACAGGATGGTGGCCATCACGTCTTCGAACGGGTGGCTCGGATAGTTGAGCAGGCGGTACACGCCCCGGTCGACACGCTCCAGGTTGCCCGAGCGGACGTGATGGGACAGGTAGCGACGGTCGACCCCCAGCTCTTCCGCCTGGCTCGTGCTGAAGTAGCCGAGCTGGGCGTCGGCGAGGGAATACAGACGGTCGAGCACCCACTTGGCTGGCATGAATGTCATAGTAACTATGACATTGGCGCCACGCCAGCGTTTTCCGATCGACTCCGGGTCGCCTGATCTTCGAGGCTCACCTGCGTTCCCGCCAGCAGGGACCTCGAACGGCGAGACCCGGCGTCGAACCTCCACTGGGGTCCGCGCAGAGTCCGCCGAGAGTCCGCGGAAAGTCCGCGAGAGGTCCGAAAACGACCGGAAATGACCAGAGGCGTTGAGAGGTGAAATGCCAATAGCCACAAGGGTTTTCGGCCGTTTCGCCAGGTGGCGAAACGTGCCCGTTCTTCGATGGCATGCAAGGGGTCAGGGGTTCAAATCCCCTCAGCTCCACCCCCGAGAATCCCTTGCGCCGGGGCTGTCGCATGGATGGTCGCCGCAGCGGGGTTGCCGGCGTGGTGTCGGTTCAGGTGGTGGCGAGCCGGTGCCGGTGGATCTCGAGCAGGTCGTGGACGGTGCACACGAGTCGTCCTTCGCTGGTGGTGGCAGCGAGTCCTCGCCGTGAGAACCGTCGGAACCTGAGGTTGGCCTTGATGTTCCCGAAGAGCGTCTCGACGGTGGACCTCGGCTTGGCGTAGGCGGCGGCTCCGCCGTCGGTGGCGAGGCGCTCGACGAAGGCGTGACGGACCTGGGCTGGATCGGGCAAGCCGCGGCGGTGATGCTCGAGCAGTGTGCCCACGGTGGTGGTCGAGACGCCCAGGTGGGTCGTCGCGGTCTGTGCGGTGATGTCGCCTCGGTCGGGGCATTCGATGACGTCCCGGCGCCGGCCGAGACGGGGACCGCTCCTGTCGGTCACTCGACTTCGAGCTTCACCAGAGCGAAGGATGCTCCGTCAGTTTCCTCACTCCTTGCGACCTCTACGAAGCCGCCGGTCAGATAGAGGTCGAGGGGGCCGGAGGGGTTGTTGGCCGAATCGACCCGCGCGTACGCCCAGAGGCCCCTGAGGCCGCGCGCTCGTACGTCGTCCACCACCGCACTCAACAGCCGTGTGCCAATCCCTGCGCCTCGGAACGGAACCGGCACGTGGAGGCATGTCACCAACACCTCGTCGTCGGGGGGTTTCTCCATGCCATAGTCGTACCGGTAGAACCCGGGAAAGCGTTGAGCCGGTGCGTACTGGACGTAGCCGGCCGGTGTCCCGTCCACCAGGGCCAGAAACCCACACGGTCCCCACTCTGCCCAGGCCCTCTCGAACCAGGCCCGTTTGTGGGATCCCCGGGTACCGAGCTCGAATTCGCCCTATAGTGAGTCGTATTACAATTCACTGGCCGTCGTTTTACAACGTCGTGACTGGGAAAACCCTGGCGTTACCCAACTTAATCGCCTTGCAGCACATCCCCCTTTCGCCAGCTGGCGTAATAGCGAAGAGGCCCGCACCGATCGCCCTTCCCAACAGTTGCGCAGCTGAATGGCGAATGGCGCCTGATGCGGTATTTTCTCCTTACGCATCTGTGC